>Ga0070739_10005322_pt1 | contig 14735 bp, 8 predicted proteins | sample Coa_R1_7_FD_66445 | JGI IMG/M metagenome (GOLD analysis project Ga0070739, IMG submission 66445) | Surface soil microbial communities from Centralia Pennsylvania, which are recovering from an underground coalmine fire - Coalmine... | ecosystem: Environmental > Terrestrial > Soil > Unclassified ... | reverse complement strand
CTCAGATCAGCCCGGTGGTATCAATTTACGGAGGACACAACTCCAGCAGCCCGTATTTCGATGGATCGGCCTTTGCCAATCCACCGAATGGAGTGCTGGGGACCACCGGACATTACCTTGGCGGCGTATTCGGCCCGGGCTTGTTCCAGATGAATGCCACGGTTTCCCGCGTTTTCCCGATCAAGGAGAGATTCAGCTTTCAGTTACAGGGCGAAGCTTACAACCTGACCAACACGCCGGTGTTTGCCAATCCGGGCGGAAGCTGCTGCTGGTCCACTACTCCGAGCGGAACAATAAATTACAACGGGTTCGGGATAATTTCTTCGACTAATTCGATACCACGCTACCTAGTAGTGGCCGGGTATCTGCGTTTTTAAGTAGTCAGTGAAAATTCGTGATATTCGCGCGTACACCGTAACCGTTCCGCTGCATGCTGCTTTGCGGCATGCGAACGGGTGCCATTGGGGCCGGTTTGTCCGAACAGTTATAGAAGTTGAAACCGATAACGGCCTTACCGGCTTAGGCGAGATGGGCGGCGGAGGCGAATCGGCTGAAGCCGCGATTCGCGGGCTGAAACGCTATTTAGTAGGTCATGATCCGGCGCAGTTGGAAGAGATGCGTTTCCGGATCGCAAACCCGACGGCATCGCTTTATAACAACCGGACTCAGCTACTGGCGGCGCTGGAATTTGCGTGTCTGGACATATTGGGGCAGGCGTGGAATGTTCCGGTGCACGCGATACTCGGCGGCAAGCTGCGCGACCGGGTGCCGTTTGCATCCTATCTGTTCTGGCGTTTTGCCGATGAAAAAACGGGTAAAAGCGAGGTGCGAACAGCGGAGCAACTGATTGGGCTGGCACGGGAACTGAAACAAAAGTACGGCTTCAGCAGCCACAAATTGAAAGCCGGCGTTTTTCCGCCAGATTATGAAGTGGAAGCGTTTCGCGCATTGGCGAATGAGTTTCCGGGGGACAATGTGCGCATCGATCCAAACGGGGCGTGGTCTACCGAGCAGGCTATTCGCGTCGGGCAGGCAATTGAAGATCTGCGCAACGACTATTTAGAAGACCCGGTATACGGGTTGAACGGCTTGCGGCGTGTTCGCCAGATGGTACGGATTCCGCTTGCGACGAACACGGTGGTGGTCAACTTCGAGCAGCTTTCGGCGAATATTCTGGACATTGCCTGCGACGTTATTCTGCTCGATACGACGTTTTGGGGCGGCATCCGTCCTTGTATCAAAGCGGCGGGCGTGTGCGAGACGTTTCAACTCGGTGTCGCCGTTCACTCATCGGGCGAGCTGGGCATTCAACTTGCCACCATGCTGCATTTGGGCGCGGTGATTCCCAATCTGTCTTATGCGGCGGATGCGCATTACCATCATTTGACCGATGACATTATTGAAGGCGGGCTGATGAAGTATGAAGGCGGTTCGATTGCGGTTCCGCAGGGGCCGGGGCTGGGCGTAAAGTTGAATCGCGAAAAGCTGCGGCAGTACCAGGAACTGTATCAGGAACTGGGCGGCTACCCCTATGATCAGGACCCGCTACGGCCGGGTTGGGCTCCTATTATTCCGAATGACCGCTGGGCAGATCCGAAGGACGATCGTTGTCCGAGCTTGCGATGAAGGGTTCTGTCTTACTGCTGTTCGTTTTCGCTGTCACGATGCGGGCCGAGACGGGCTATGCCGCCTGGCTGCGCTACGCGCCGGTCCAAGATGCAAACGTTCGCCTGATGTACCAGCGGCTGCCTGCCGTCGCGGTTGCATTAGACTCTTCTGCTGTTGAGGAAAGCGCGCAGAAAGAGCTGATTCGCGGCGTTCAAAGCATGTTGGGCCGCACGCTGCGCATGGATGCGCGGCTACCGGATGAAGATTGCATTCTGCTGGGGACGCTGGCAGCCGTGAAGCAGGCGGCGCCAAGCATGCTGCTGCCGCAGCAGTTGCCTGACGATGCTTATCTGCTGGAGACGACGGCTGCGCATGGGCACAAAATTCTTTTGATCACGGCGACGAATGATCGCGGTGTTTTGTATGGTACGTTCGCGCTTCTGCGCAAGATGGCACTGCAACAAGACCTGGATCACGTGATGGAACAGAGCGCGCCATATGCGCCGATTCGCTGGACCAACGAGTGGAACAACCTGGATGGCAGCATTGAACGCGGATATGCGGGGCGCTCGATATTCTTTGATAACGGCAAAGTTGTTCAGGATTTGAGCCGGGCGGGCGACTACGCCCGTTTGCTGGCATCGCTCGGAATCGATGGCTGCACGGTGAACAACGTGAATGCGAACCCGCTGGTGCTCTCGTCCGATTTTTTGCCGCAGATTGCGCGCATAGCCGATGTGTTCCGGCCGTGGGGCGTGCGGCTTTCGATTTCTGTGGACTTCAGCAGCCCGAAGACGATCGGGCATCTGGATACATTTGATCCGCTGGACCCGAAAGTCGCCGCGTGGTGGAAAGAAAAGGCCGATGAGCTCTACAAACTGATTCCGGATTTCGGCGGCATGGTGCTGAAAGCGGATTCTGAAGGACGCGTGGGGCCGTCGACGTATGGCCGCACACATGCGGATGCCGCGAATGTGATTGCGCGAGCTTTGAAGCCGCATGGCGGCGTGCTGATCTATCGCGGATTCGTTTACAACCACCATATGGACTGGCGCGATCTGAAGAATGACCGCGCGCGCGCCGCCTACGACAACTTCGCGAAGCTTGACGGGAAATTCGATGACAATGTTTTGATCCAGATCAAGTACGGGCCGATCGATTTCCAGGTGAGAGAACCGGTTTCGCCGCTGTTCGGCGCGCTGAAGCACACCAACATGACACTGGAGCTTCAAGTCACGCAAGAGTATACGGGGCAGCAACGCCATCTCTGTTTTCTGCTGCCGATGTGGGAAGAAATTCTCAACTTCGATATGCGCGTGAACAACCAGCGAACGCTGGTGAAGGACATCGTTTCCGGAAAAACCTTCGGCCGGCCGCTGGGTGGTTTTGTGGCTGTGACCAATGTTGGGCGGGATGAAAACTGGCTGGGCTACGACCTGGCGATGGCGAACTTATATGCGTTCGGCCGCATTGCCTGGAACGCGAATTTATCCGCCGCTCAAATTGTTGATGAATGGACGCGGCTGACATTCGGGCAGAATGACCGGGTGCTGAAAACGATTGACGATCTGGAACTGGAATCCTGGCGCGTGTACGAAGAGTACACGGGACCGCTGGGCGCCGGCGGCCTGACCGATATCGCGGGGGATGCGCAACATATCTATATCGGCAGCCATTACGGTCCGGGAATCGAATCATCGGAGCGCAACGGCTGGGGGCAGTGGCATCGAGCGGATAAAAAAGGAATCGGGATGGATCGCACGGTGGCGACGGGAACGGGTTACATCGGCCAGTATCCGCCGGAAGTGGCCGCGATGTATGAGTCGCTGAAGACGTGTCCGGACAACCTGCTGCTGTTTTTTCATCATGTTTCTTATCAGTACGTTCTGCATTCGGGCAAAACGGTTATTCAGCACATCTACGATTCGCATTACGAAGGGGCGGCCGAGGCGCAGACATTCCCCGAGCGCTGGAAAGCGCTGCGCGGGCTGGTGGATGAACAGCGGTTTGAGGCTGTGTTGAAGAAACTGGAATACCAGGCGGGTCATGCGATTGTGTGGCGCGACACAGTTTGCAACTGGTTCTTTCACGAATCGGGCATTGCCGATGCGAAAGGCCGCGTGGGTCATCATCCGGATCGAATCGAAGCGGAAGCGATGTCGCTTGCGGGCTACGCGGTGACGGATGTTTCGCCGTGGGAGGACGCTTCGGGCGCGAAGGCGATTACGTGTCCGGCTGAGAAGTGCAGTGCCAGTGTGAAGTTCGAAGGCAAGCCGGGATGGTACAACCTGGCGGTGCAGTATTTTGATCAAAATAACGGCGTGTCGCATTTCGAAGCGTTTATCAATGGACAACAAGTGGGGGCGTGGACTGCGGATGAGTGGCTGCCGACGCGGAAGCCCGATTCCAATTCGAGCACGCGCTACGTAACGGGCGCGCTGGCGCTGCGTCCGGGTGATGAGGTGAGGATTGTGGGAGTTCCGGATGGGGGCGAGCGGGCCGCCATCGATTACATCGAGATCATGCCATGCAAGTGACAAAATTTTTTCTTGCCGTTGCGGCGTTTGCGGTGCTTCAAGCGCAGCCGCCGAACACATGGATAGGCTCCTGGGCGACGTCCCAGCAAATACCGGAGCCGCAAAATTCGATTGCGCCGGACGATCTGCGCGATGCGACCCTGCGCCAGATTGTTCATCTTTCTGTGGGAGGCCGGAGGATACGCGTGCATGTGTCGAATGCTTTCGGGACTGCGCCGCTGCGTCTGACCGGCGTTCATGTGGCGCGCGCGGTTTCTGTGTCCTCGGCGGCGATCGAGAGCGGGACGGATCGGGCTCTTACATTTCACGGGGGCGCGGACGTAACGATTCCGGCCGGGGCCGAGTTTCTCTCTGATCCGATCGATTACCCAATGGCGGCTTTGAGCGATCTGGTAATCAGTATTCATTACGATGAGCCGCCGGCTCAGGAGACCGGGCATCCGGGCTCGCGCGCGACATCTTATCTGGCGCACGGCGATCTGATTTCTGCTCCCGATCTTCCGAACGCGAAGAAGATCGATCACTGGTATCAGCTCTCCGGTGTGGATGTGCAGGGTTCTGCGAACGGAGCGGCGATTGTGGCGCTTGGGGATTCGATTACGGATGGACATGGGGCGACCACGAACGGGAATAACCGCTGGACGGACGTGCTGGCGCGCAGACTGCAAAGCGCGCCTGGGTATCGGAATATCGGCGTTCTCAATCAGGGCATCGGGGGGAACCATCTGCTGACGGACGGGCTGGGGCCGAACGCGCTGTCTCGTTTTGACCGAGATGTGCTTGCACAGCCGGGCGTGCGGTATCTGATCGTACTCGAAGGTGTGAATGACTTGGGCGGGCTGGCGCGCAGAGGCAATGCTACGCCGGCGGAACATGCGGCGCTGGTGCAACAGATTCTTGCGGCTTACGAACAGCTTGTTACGCGGGCGCATACGCACGGCATCAAGGTGATCGGGGGGACGATTCTGCCGTATATGGGCTCGGATTATTATCATCCGGGCGCGGCGGATGAACCGGACCGCGAAGCTGTGAACAAGTGGATCCGGGTGCCGGGCCATTTCGATGCGGTGATCGATTTCGATGCAATTACGCGCGACCCGGAGCATCCGGACCGAATGCGGCCGGCGTTCGATTCAGGCGATCATCTGCATCCATCGCCAGCGGGATATGCAGCGATGGCAGACGGCATTTCGTTGTCGTTGTTCGGCGCGGCGAAGTAGACCTATTTCACATCCGCCGTGCGGTCGCCTTCATAGTGCATGATGTGGTAGTAAGCTTCCCAGCCGTCCCATAAGACCGGGGGCGCGAGGTGCGTTTCCGGATCGTCGATGAACTTTGTCATGACTTCCACGATCTGCCGGGTGCGGTAGATTCCGGTGAGCCAGTCGCCGCGATACCAGTGTTTCCATTTGCCGTATTCGGCGGCTGCTTCGGCCCGCTCAATTTCATCGAAGGCGCTTAAGGCTTCCGCGAGATCTTTGTGCGCCTGCGCCGTGTCTTTGTTTTGCGCGTCCTGGATGGCTTTCGAAACCAGGTAGAGAATGCGATTGCTTTGGCGATTGATGGCGATCATCGCGAGCACTTGGGCGTGATAAAAAGGCCGGCGCAGGGTGGGGATGAGCGGCTCAATCGCAATGGCGTCTTTCCAGACTGCATCCCAGCGCGATTGCGCATCGCCACATTGTTGAATTTCCCTTGCGACGGTCTGGCGCAGCCATTCTTTTCCGGCCGGCCGCATCGATGCGCCCGGCAGAAGCACATGCGGCGGAGACCACTTGGGGGCTTGGCTCGGTATGGAATAGAGCGGGGCGTCGATCATATAGGTCAGCAACATCATCCGGGATTCAGTGTGATAGAGCTGATCACCGTATTCGCGCGGCGGATCTCCGAAATGCGCCGGCGCTTTGAAGTACTGTTTGTAGAGTTCAACCAGCTTCGGCGCGGCTTTCTCGCCAAATTCCTTTGTGGACCAGCGGCGGTAAAATTCGTCCGGATTGGTGGCGACGGGCAGGCCATTCCAGGCGGCATCCATAACTGCCTGGGTGGACATGGAGACGGGGCGAATGTCGCTGGTGTTGACGAGAAAATAGCTCGTCGCGTCTGCTTTGATGTAGCGGCCCATTTCCGAAAAGCTCCGCTCCAGCGGAACCATTTCCGTCAGTTGATTGGCACGCCCGTTCATCATGGCGACGTGATCGTAAATGCCCTGCCCGGCAGTTACATCGCCGTGGTCTTGTATGTAGCCGTAACCGTCGTCCGCCCAAACGGTTGAGACGCCGGAAGGAATCTTGAGTAAGCCTTGCTGCACGAGGCGCGCGCCTTCCTGCCATAGATTCGTGACAAATTTCGCATCGGGGCGGACGGCGCGCACGATGCCGATCTGATCTGCAATCGCTTTGCTGATCAGTTGGGCGAGCGCTTTGTTATCGTTCTGAACGCTGGGGTCCATGGATGCATAGGTCACATCCGATAGCCCGCGCAGTCCAACGGACCAAACGACTTCCTGATTAGGCAGATAGGAATTGACGGCGTTGCGCCAGGCACGCTCGAGAATCTCCGGGTGCGTTGTGTAGTTGTACGGGACATTCTGCGGCCAGCGCGCGACGTTCAATCCCAGCGGGATGGCGTGATGCTGGGTTACGATGAGGCCGCGTTTGGCGGCCAGCTTCACTTGCGCATCGTCGGGGAAAATCCAGGTGCCCGGCGCAACCATATTGCCTTTGAGACGCAGGATGGTTTCGTAAATTTTGTTCCAAACGTCTAAAGAGATTCCGGTGTTTTCGTTTGAGGGAGCAGGCGCCCAGCCGGTCAGCATGTCTTCGTCGTTGATGAAGAGGCCGCGGTATTTAAAGACGGGCGGGCGGAAGCGCTCTTCGAGCGGCTCAGGAATGGTGATGGAGCTGCGATGGGCGGGCTCACTGTCGGTCCAGTAATACATGGGATCGACGCCGAGATATTTTTCCGAAAATTGATAGACAGCATAGATCGTGCCGCGCATGTCGGCCCCCGCAAGCACGATGTTGTTGGCGCGGGCTGAGATCGAAAAAGACTCGGGCGCACTTAATCCGGCGGGGCGCAACGGATCGGGAAGGTGCGCCGGTTCGCCGATCAGAATGGCGGGGGCGGCGGCATTCGTTTCTGCGCTGAGAATTTTCAGAGGCTCGCCCATGACCTTGCGGAAATCATTGGCCAGATCTTCCGCGGCCTGGCGGACGGGCTCAGGTTCATCCGGCGCAAGAACGATTACGGCGGTGCGATCGAGGACAATGCCGCGGCTGTTCCGGGCGGACGAAGATGACGTGGCGGCCAGGACGGCGGCGGTAACAACAGCGAGCACGAATTTCATGAGAATGATTGTATTCCTTTTTGTAGGCGACTCAAACAAATTGACGGCCCGGGGGCTCGATACAATCGCGGGATGTGTTCTCAGAACTGTGAGCCAACGTGCAACTAAATTCATTCCTACTTAGAAGTTCCGGCGTAGCGGCGTTAGGCGGGCTGCTCTTCGGCTTTGATACGGCGGTGATAGCGGGGACAACGGATGCGCTGCGCGGCACGTATCATTTGACTCCGGGAATGGTTGGCATCACGGTAGCGAGCGCGCTGTGGGGCACCATTTTGGGCGCCATGTTCGCGGGGATACCGGGGGACCGTTACGGCCGCCGGGACAGCTTGCGCGTTATGGCGGTGTTTTATGTGCTTTCGGCGGTGGGCTGCGCTTTTGCGTGGAACTGGTACGCGTTGCTCGCATTTCGGCTCATCGGCGGGCTGGGAATCGGCGGATCCTCTGTTCTGGGGCCGATGTATATCGCGGAGGTTTCACCGGCGAAGTGGCGGGGGCGTCTGGTCGGTTTCTTTCAATTCAATGTGGTCGTGGGAATTCTGCTGGCGTACCTTTCGAACTATCTGATCGGGCAGGCGGGATTTGGCGCTACGGAGTGGCGTTGGAAGCTGGGCGTCTCGGCCATTCCGGCGGTTCTTTTCCTCCTGATGCTGTTCGGCATTGCGCGCAGCCCGCGCTGGCTGGTGGCAAAGAAGCGGCTGGATGAGGCGCGGCACGTGCTGAAGAAGATCGGCGAACCGAACATAGAAGCCGAGATACAAGACATCGCTGCTTCGATTGATATCGAGCATTCGCACGAGCGCGAGCCGTTCTTCTCCCGGAAATATGCGCGCCCGATATTTTTGGCGGTGGCCATCGGATTTTTCAATCAGATGCTGGGCGTCAATGCGATTCTCTACTACCTGAACGATATCTTCTTGCGAGCAGGGTTCAGCAAAGTCTCAGGCGATCTGCAGGCCGTCGCGGTCGGCCTGACAAATCTGGTTGCGACGGTGATCGCGATGTCTTTGATCGATCATGCCGGGCGACGTACGCTGCTGCTGATCGGATCGGTGGGGTGCGCTGCATCGCTAGCGGGAGTAGCGTGGGTGTTTGGAACACAGAGTCATCAGTCGCTGCTGGTTTGGCTGCTGGTAGGCTTTATTGCGTTCTTCTCGTTCTCACAAGGCGCGGTGATCTGGGTCTATATCAGCGAGATTTTCCCGAATCGCGTGCGCGCGAAGGGACAGAGCCTCGGGAGCTTTACTCATTGGGCGATGAACGCGGTGGTTTCGGGGCTGTTTCCGGTTGTGGCCGCGCATTCGCACGCAGCGCCGTTCGCATTCTTCTCCTGCATGGCGATTGTGCAGTTCTTTGTGGTGCTGTTTCTGTTTCCGGAAACCAAGGCAGTGTCGCTTGAGGATATGCAACGGAGATTGGGAATTGCGTAAGCCGCGGCAGTATGTCTATGGAAAAGGGCAGTAGTGTCTCCATAACGGATCAACCAAAGCCCGCCGCGATGTCGCGATCCGAGTGGATTCTGCTGGCGTTGCTGATCGCTTCCATTTTCGTGAACTATATCGATCGCGGCAATTTGTCTATTGCCGCTCCTTTGATGCAGAAAGACCTGCATCTATCGCCCGTTCAGATCGGCTTGCTGCTTTCCGGTTTCTTTTGGAGCTACGCGGTGCTGCAGCTTATTGGATTTTCGGGCTGGCTGAGCGATGTTTTGCCGGTGGGATTTGTATTGGCGGGCGGCTTCGTTATCTGGTCTCTAGCGACATTCAGCACCGGGCTTTTATCGAGTTTTGCAGCTCTGTATGCGGCGCGCATGCTTCTGGGCGCAGGAGAATCGCTGGCGTATCCGTGTTACTCGCGCGTGTTTGCGAGCGACTTCGCGCAACACCATCGAGGCCGCGCCAACGCTCTGCTGGACGCGGGCTCCAAGCTGGGACCTGCGGTTGGTTCGCTTCTGGGCGGCGTGCTGCTGGTGACTGCCGGATGGCGCTGGTTCTTTATTCTTCTCGGGGTGGTTGCGCTAGTCTGGCTGATTCCGTGGTTGAAATATATGCCGCATTCCTACGCGAAGCGGCCTTGTCATACACGGCCGGCTCATATCCTGTCGCTTTTGCGCCGGCGCAGCGCCTGGGGCACTTTTCTGGGACACTTCTGCGGCAACTACTTCTGGTTTTTCCTGCTGACGTGGCTTCCCACGTATCTGGTGAATGAGCGGCAATTTTCCATTCAGCGGATGACGGTGATCAACTCCGCGGCGCTATTCATTACCGCGGCCGGTACGGTAACGGCGGGTTTCGTCTCGGATCGTGTGATTGCACGCGGTGCGCCGTTGGGCACGGTCAGGCGGACGGTCGTCGTGAGTGGATTGATCTGCTCGTCGGTGATCCTGGCGGTGGCGTTTTTACCCGGCACGGTTGCTGCTATTGCACTTTTGTTTTTCTCGTGTCTGGCGTTCGGCGCCTACACATCGAATCATTGGGCGATTACACAGACGCTGGCGGGCGCTCGCATGGCGGGCCGCTGGACAAGCATTCAGAACGGCATCGGAAACTTATCAGGCGTGGCTGCACCGCTCGTGGCCGGGTACGCCGTTGAGGCGACCGGGACGTCGAAAGCCGCATTTGTGGTGTCGGCGATCATTGTGCTCGTTGGCGCAGTGATGTGGGGCGTGGTGGTGGGGCCGATCTCAGAAGTGGACTGGAGCCCCGATTCGCGGTGAAGACTGAAGCCGGCATACTCTGTTGCGGAAATATCGTGTGCGACATTCTGGTGCAGCCCGTGGAGGAGTTGAACTGGGGCGAGCCGACGAGCTTTGTGGACACGATCGAGCAGCGATGCGGCGGCAGCGCGGCCAGCACAGCGCGCACGCTGGCAATCCTGGGTGTTCCGGTGCGTCTGCTGAGCGCCGTGGGACGGGACAATCAGGCGCGATTTGTGCTGGAGGTAATTCGCCTGGCCGGAGTGGATACGGAGCACGTCAGCCGGGATGCGGGCCGCACGGCATGCACGGTTGCTCTGGTGAATAGCTGCGGCGACCGCAAATTTTTTCACCGGTGCGGGCCGGCCGTTGGCGCATCCGGCATCGATCCTACTCTATACGCGGGCATGGCGCATTTTCATCTATGTGGAGTTTTCGTGACGCCTGGTCTTCGAGAGCAAGCACCTGAATTGCTGAAGAGCGCACGGGCGGCAGGGCTTAGGACGTCGTTCGATACGAATTGGGATCCGCGCCAGCGCTGGCTTGACACACTGGAACCGTGCCTTCCGAGTGTGAACCTTCTTTTTATGAACGAGGTGGAAGCGGTGAGAATCACGGGACAGACGGAGCCGCGGCTGATGGCGCGGTGGGCTATTGCGCGTGGTGTTCCGACTTGCGTATTGAAGCTGGGCGCCCGCGGGTGCGCCATCTATACGGATGACGTGGAGATCCTTTGTCCGGCATTTGAGGTGGAGGCGCGCGACACGACCGGAGCGGGCGATTGCTTTGCCGGCGGTTTTCTTTCGGCACTGCATCGCGGCGCCTCGCTCGCCGAGGCCGGACTGTTTGCTAATGCGGTGGCGGCCATGAGTGTGGAGCAAGTCGGAGCGGTAGAAGGCGTTCGCAGCGCGGCGGAGACGGAAGCGTGGATGCGCAGGACACCGCAACGAAAGGCTACGGCGAATGTCTGATCAACCGGAAGATCTCTCGCGCCGGCATTTCCTCAAGCAAAGCGGGGCGAGCATCGCGGCCGCACCCGTTATTTCGGCACAGCAGGGCGACCCCCAACCCCATGGCTTTCAACCGGACGCCAAGCCGGAGAAGATTTCGGACAATCTTTTTTTGCTGGAAGACACCTGCAACGTGTATTTGATCCGCAGGGGAGATCGCGGGCTGTTGATCGATTTCGGATCGGGCAAGATTCTCGATTTTCTAGGGGAGCTGGGCGTCTCGCGCATCGATTGGATTCTCCACACGCATCATCATCGCGACCAGGCGCAAGGGGATGGACGCGCGGTTGCGCAGCGGATTCCGATCGCGGTTCCTGAACATGAGCGCGAATTTTTTGAAGCCGCTGAGAATTTCTGGCGCAACCGGCGCATCTTCGAGCTCTACGACGTCAAGAACGATTTTTTTTCGCTGACCCAGAACGTGCCGGTGGCGGCTCTGCTGCACGATTACAGCACGTTCCACTGGGGTACAACGGAACTGTTTGTTCAACCCACTCCGGGACATACGCCGGGCTCGATTACGCTGATCTGCCAAGTGGACGGGAAGAGAGTTGCGTTTTCGGGCGATCTGATGCACTCGCCGGGCAAGGTGCAAACGCTCTACGATCTGCAGTATTACTATCAGGAGCACGAGGGCGTCGATCTTTCGATTTATTCGCTGGCGGAGCTTACCAAATTAAAGCCGGATCTTCTCTGCCCGTCGCACGGCCGGCCCGTTCCGGAGCCGCTGGCGGGGATGGCCGAGCTTTCGCAGAAGCTGCGCGACTGGCATCGCTATTGGTATGCCCACCCACCCACATCCGACCTGGAACCGTATGCAGTCACGCCGCATCTGATCGCAAACACGGACACGACGTCTTCGTTCTACGCGATTGTCAGTAACAGCGGCAAAGCTTTGTTTGTCGATTACGGCTCAGCGAGCTGGACGTTTTTCCAGGTTTTCACGCGTTATGTGGGCGTGCGCAATCACATGCGCTTTGTGGAACACAGCATCGAGAAGATACGCGCGCGCTACGGCATGAAGTCCATTGACGTCGCGATGCCAAGCCATGTGCACGACGATCATCTTAATGGCTTCCCGTATCTGACGCGGCGTTACAGGACCAAAATCTGGTGCTATGAAAACATGGTGGAGGTTCTGGAGAACCCGCGAGGATTGAATATCGGCTGCATTCTGGGCGAGCCGATTAAGGTGGACCGCTCCTTTCGCGATAAAGAGACGTTCCGTTGGGAAGAATTCGAATTCACCGTGGTGCACTCGCCCGGCCACACGAATTATCAGATGGCGATGTTCGCCACCATTGACGGCGCGCGCATTGCGTTCACCGGGGATGCCTTCTTCAACGATCCGGAGCATCCCAATTCTCTGCGGCATAACCTTATTTACCGGAACGAGGTGAGGAGCGGCGACCATTTGAAATCGATTCGGAACATTTTGGATTTCGAACCGAACCTGATTGCGCCGGGGCATGGCAGGCCGTTTCTGGTGGATCGCGAGGCGGCGCTGAATTTCGAAGAGCGGGCCAAGAAGCAGGATGCGTTTTTCCGCGATTTGATTGCCGATCCCGATCCTAATATGGGAATCGATCCTTCCTGGCTCAAAATATATCCGTATCAAATGAGCATCCGGCCGGGCGAGGCGAAAAACGTCGAAGTGCGTTTTAGAAATTACCGGCCGCGCCGGGTTGAGATCGCGGCGATGTTTGTTCTACCCGATGGCTGGCGCGCAAGTCCACCCAGAATTTTAATTTCGGCGGAAGCAAACTCCGAAGCCAAGGTACAGGCTGCGATTTCAATTCCAGCGGGCTACTCGAATCTTTTTTCCCGCGTTGCGATTGCGCTGGACGTGATGGCGGATAACAAATATCTGGGGCAGATCGCGGAAGCGGTGGTGGACCTGGGCGCATGACGAGAAGACAATTCGGCAAATTTACTGCGGGCCTTAGCGCGCTGGCCGCGGCGAGCGCGCAGCAGACAGCTACGAAATCCGAACTGCCCGGCGTATGGCGCCTGCGATTCGGGACACCGGAAGCCATAACTCCGGTGAGCACTCGATATTATTCGCCTGCGCTCGACAGAATGGCGACCCTGCCTGCTGCGGATGCGCCTCCGATCGCGCTCCAATCTATCTCCGGCTATTCATCGAAGCGGGGATATGAAGTCAGGCTGCCGCTGGCGCCCGGCGAAGTGGTCTACGGACTGGGGCTTCAGTTTCATTCGGTGTTGCAGCGCGGCTTGAAGAAGAAGCTGCGCGTGAATGCGGACCCGGTGGCCGATTTAGGCGATTCACACGCGCCGGTACCTTTTTATGTATCTGCGCAGGGCTACGGAGTGTTCATCGACTCGGCGCGTTACGTGAACATCTATTGCGGAAACAAGATCAAGAAGCATCGCGGCCAGACGCCCCCAGACGCCGCAGTGGCGGCGCGCATCGCGCAATTGCCTGCTGCCTATGAGCGCTATCACATAGCGGAAGCGAGCGAAGTTCTGATTGAGGTCCCCAAGGCGCAGGGTGTCGATATTTATCTGTTTGCCGGGCCTACGATGCGCGAGGCGGTGCAGCGCTATAACCTGTTCGCGGGCGGTGGGCCGTTGCCGCCACGGTGGGGCCTGGGGTTTTGGTACCGCTGCTACGAAAAGTTCAGCCAGAAAGAAGTTTTGGATTTGGCCGCCGGGCTACGGAATGAACGCATCCCGTGCGATGTGATCGGGCTGGAGCCGGGCTGGCAATCGCATTCGTATTCGTGCTCGTTCGTATGGAGCGATCTTTTTCCCGATCCTGCGGCGATGATCGCAGAGTTGAAGAAATCAAACTACAACATTAACCTCTGGGAGCACGCTTTTACGCATCCGAGTTCGCCGCTGCACGCGCCACTCTATGACGTGTCCGGCGATTACGAAGTGTGGCGCGGTCTGGTTCCGGATTTTCTGGACGCGCGCGCGAGAGAGATCTTCGGCGGCTATCATGACCGCGAATTTGTCTCGAAGGGCGTTTCCGGATTCAAATTAGACGAGTGCGATAACTCCGATTACACCGGCAACTGGTCGTTTCCGGAACTCGGACAATTTCCTTCGCAGGCGGATGGAGAGCAGATGCACTGTCTGTTTGGCCTGCACTATCAGCAAACGATTCAATCGCAGTACGACCGGCGGCAGACGCGGACGTTCGGCCTGGTCCGGTCATCGCATGCTTTAGCTGCGCCATTCCCTTACGTGCTTTATAGCGATTTATACGATCACCGGCAGTTTGTACGCGCGTTGGTGAACAGCGGATTTTCCGGCTTGCTGTGGTGCCCGGAAGTGCGCGATGCGGCGAATACGGAGGATCTCATCCGGCGCTTACAAACGGTGATCTTCTCACCCCTCGCAATGGTGAATGCGTGGTACATCAAAAATCCGCCGTGGAAGCAGGTGGAACGGGAGGCGAACAACGCCGGCAAATTCAGCAAAGACTGGGAAGACACGGCAGCGATTTGCCGCCGCCTGATCGAGGTGCGGATGCAGTTCGTGCCGTATCTCTACGCGGCTTTCGCCCGTTATCA
>Ga0070739_10005321_pt1 | contig 14743 bp, 15 predicted proteins | sample Coa_R1_7_FD_66445 | JGI IMG/M metagenome (GOLD analysis project Ga0070739, IMG submission 66445) | Surface soil microbial communities from Centralia Pennsylvania, which are recovering from an underground coalmine fire - Coalmine... | ecosystem: Environmental > Terrestrial > Soil > Unclassified ... | reverse complement strand
TATGACAAGGATTTCTGCCTGCGCGTTCCGTTCTCCCGCGCCGAGCGCGACCTGTATCTGAATGAGGCGGCCCCGGCGCGCAAAGTGCTCGCCCAGGCGAACCGCGCGCATCCCGATGCGCCCGTGATGTTCACGCACGATATCGCGATCGCCGGCGCCACGGGTAAAGTCTACGAGAACCACTGGCACCAGTGGCCCATCTGGTATCGCATCCAGGAAGCCGCCACCGTGCCGGAACTGTTGGGCGTGATGAATGGCTGGGGGGTGCGCTACTTCATTACACGAAAACCGTATCCCGGCGAAGCGGCCGATCCGCCGGTGCTGGCTCAGTTGATCGCCGCCTGTACACGGCCGGAATACGAAGCCGGCGACTATTATCTGGCGCGCCTCGATCCCGCTTGCCGCCCCGCCGATCCCGCCGATCCGCCGCTGGCGCTCGAGCCCGGCTTTTACGACGATTACGACCCGGCGATCGTCCTGCGCGGCGACTGGCGCCGCGAGCCGCATCTCCATGGCCCCGACCGCGATACCGCTACGTACACCGACACGCCCGGCGCGGAGATTCGCATCGCGTTCGAGGGCAGGGAACTGCACTACATCCACGGCCGGGGGCCGAACTACGGCATCGCGCAGGTGACCGTCGACGGCCAGGCGCAAAAGCCGCTCGATCTTTTTTACCAGGCGCCCGACTGGCAGCGTAACGACGCCTTCTGCTGCTTCGGTCCAGGCCGTCACGAGGCCGTAGTGCGCGCCACCGGCGAAAAGAACGCGGAATCCGCCGGAACCCGAATCGATCTCGATTCCTTCCAGATCAAGTAGCCGCAACGACTCCCAAGGCGCCGCCGGCTGGGCCGCGTCCTTTCGAACACCGGCTCCAAAATTGCAGGCTTCGCCGCAAGAGGATCAGTCATGCCCTCCACCAAACCCTCGCGGTTCCAGCCCGAGCCGTGTCTCTCTCCGTCCGAACTCCTGGAAACCTTGCGGTTGCGGCCCGGCGAGTGCGTGGCCGAGATCGGGCTCGGCCCCTACTGCGAGGAGATGGCCCGCGCCGTCGGGCCGGAAGGGCGGGTGTTTCCGGTCGAGCCCGCGCACGATCCGCGCATCCCGCAGGCCTGCTGCGACCGGCTGGTGATCGCCAATCTCTGGGGATACCTTGACGATCCGTTGGCGATGCTCGGCGAGGCCGCGCGCCTGCTCCGCGAAGACGGGCGGCTCGTCATTATCGAGCGCCACGAGTCGCAGCCCGGCGGCACGAGCTTCCGCGAACTGATTCAGGCGCTCGAGCACAACTGCTGGGATATCCACCGGCATGGCGACGCGGGCGGCCTCTGCTATTTCATCGAAGCCAGCGTGACCGATGAGAGTGTGCAGTCGTAGCGCCGGGCGTTACTGGCCCGCCGGCAGTAGCGGACGCCGCGGGCCGCCTTCGAGCTCCAGCTTGGCCGCCAGGAAATTCATGATGTCGCCCGGCGAGACCGTGGCGAGCAGCCGGTCGTGGTCGGTGACCAGCAGATTGTTGCCTTCGTTTTCGCGAATTTTATTGAGCGCCTGCAGCGCGTCGGTATCCGGGCTCACCGTGTTGTTCGCCGCGCACGGGTGCACGATCTCTTCGACGTGGTGCCGCTCCCATTCCTCGCGCGGGATCTGGCTCACGTCGCGCGTGGCGACACAGCCGACCAGGTTGCCGCCGCCGTCCGCGACCACCGGATAGGTCTTGAAGCCGTACCGGTAGACATAATCGTCCACGAGCTGGCGCAGCGACATCCCGGCCCGCACCGCCACCGGGTCCGGGCGCATGAAGCGGCTCACCGGCTCGCCTTCAAGCGCCGTGCGCCACAGCAACTGCTCGTAGGAAGCGCGGGAGGCGCCCCGGAGGAACGCTCCGATCAGGCAATACCAGATGGCCGCGATCAGGTTCCCGGCGAGCAGGCGAAAGATGCCATAGGCAAACAGCAGCGCGCCGAAGCCGCCGCCGATCGCGGAGGCGATCCGTGTGGCCCGCCGTAGGTCGCCCTTGAAGTGCCAGAGCGCGGCGCGCAGGATGCGACCGCCATCGAGCGGAAAGGCGGGAATCAGGTTGAATGCCGCCAGCAGCCAATTGATCCAGGCAAGATAGGCGAGCACGCCGAGCGCCTGCACGGGCCAGGTTGCCGCGCCGGTTACGTAAAGCCCCCAGAACATAAACCCGAGCACGATACTCGAAACCGGCCCCGCCAGCGCCATCAGGAATTCGATTTTCGGGGTGGCGGGCTCGGAGCCCATCTCGGCGACGCCGCCGAAGATGAACAGCGTGATGCCGTGCATCGGCAGCTTATAACGGTTCGCTACCAGGGAATGGCAGAGCTCATGAAAGACGATCGAGCCGAAGAACCCGAGCGCGGCAATCAGTCCCATCCACCAGTACGAGCTCGCGGCCAGACCGGGGAACTCGGCAGGAAAAACGCCGGCTGCCAGCGACCAGGTCACCAGGACCGCAATCACGATCCAACTGGCATCCACCCGTACCGCGAAGCCGAATAGCCGGAAAAGCGTGACGCGTCGTCCGAACATAAGCCGCCCCGCAGTACTCACCGCAAGCGGCGGACCAAACGTTGCATCTCCTGACTCACTCCGGCCAATACGTCTCTTCCTTCACGTGGCGCCGTTCGAAGCCGGCCCGCTCCAGCACGCCGCGCATCTGGCGGATCATGTGCGGATTCCCGCACAGGTACGCAGTGGTCGAGTTGGGGTCGAAGCCCATCGCATCCATGTATTTCCGCGCGACGTCCTCCACGCGGCCGCGCTCGCCGCGCCATTCGGGGTCGAGCCATGTCCGGCTGATGGTCGGGATGTAGCGGAACCAGCTCCGTTCGCGCGCCCGCCCCGCCATCTCCGCGCGCAGCCCCAGCTCTGGCGCAACGCTAGCGCCGTGCAGGATCGCGACGCGCAGTTGTGGCGGGCCGGTATCGGCCTCTCGCGCCGCCAGGTGCCGCACCATCGCCGCAAAGGGTGCGATGCCGGTGACGGTCGCGACCATGAAGTGGTTCGGCCGCTCCGCCGTTTCCTGCAACGTAAACCGGCCTTTCGCCGCCGGCCGCACGTAGACTTCGCCGCCCACCGGAACCTGGTGCAGATACGGCGTGAGCTTGCCGCCGGGGACCTCTTCGATGAAGAATTCGAGAGCCTCTTCTTCCGGCGCGGATGCCGCCGAATACGGCCGCTCGACGAGCTTGTTCTGTTCGAGCAGGCCGATCGTGACGTATTGCCCGGGCACGAATTCGACCGGCCGCTCCGTGCGCAGCCGCACGATCCACAGATCGCGCGTAAGATCGCGCCGCTCGACGACGACGCCGCGAACGTGTTTCGGGAAATCCATCCCGCTATCGCGGCTGCACGCGGAATGCCTCGGCTAATCCTTCGCCGCCGGCGGGAAGCGCCGGAACATCTCCGCCACCGCGCGGTTCAGCTTCGCGATATTCCGGTTCGGCCGGCTGGAAAGGACCTTGGACGCCATGCCACGCCAGATCAGCCGCTTGTCGGAGGCATCGAAAATATCCACCACGAGATTGCCGACGCTCTCCGGGATTACGTAGGTGGTGGCGGTTCCGAAGCTCGCTCCAAAGCCATCGAAGCCCCATGCCGGGAAGTTGCTGTAGATTGTCTGGACGGTATCGCGCTCCGTGGTCTGGCTCGCGGCGCAGATGGTCGCCGAGCCGCCCGAGGGGACACGCCGCCAGCCCCTGGCGGCCAGTTCGCTATCGACGGCTTTCTGGATGCGCTCCTGCCAGAGCGAGTCGCCCGCCTGAATCGCGGTCCATGAGTAAGTATGATAGCGGCCGAAGTTGGCGTGGTGGTCATAGTCCGTCCGTACGGTGGCGAACGCCAGCGCCGCGCTGAGCAGGGGAGGGGCAAGCAGGCGGAGAATGCGGAGTCTTGTCATTGGGATTTGCGCCTCTACGGCGGCGGGTGCATCCGCCTCGCCACGGTGGGAAAGGGCGCTACCATCGGAGTGTGAAGCCGCTGGTGATCCTTATGGCTACCGCCGCCGCACTGCCCGATCTCGCTCAATTGCAGGAGATGAGCGCCCGTTTCGCTCCCGTGAAAATCGAAGCGCCGCAGTCCGCGCTCTCGCCGGCCGACCGCAAAGCGCTGCCCAAGCTCGTCGAAGCCGCGCGCGTGCTCAACGGCATCTTCATGGACCAGTTGTGGAGCGGCGACCGCGCCCTCTACGCGCGGCTGGAGAAGGATACGACGCCGCTCGGCCGCGCACGCCTGCACTATTTCTGGCTGAACAAAGGGCCGTGGTCGAACCTCGACGGCAATACCGCGTTCCTTCCGGGCGTGCCGGAGCGCAAGCCGCTGGGCGCAAACTTCTATCCCGAAAACATGACGCGGGATGAATTCAACGCCTGGGCGAAAACGCTGCCCGCCGCCGAACGCGAGCAGGCGGAGGGCTTTTTCACCGTAATCCGCCGGGATGCCGCCGGCCATTTGACGGTCGTGCCCTACAGCCGCGAATATGCGGCCGATCTGAAGCGCGCCGCCGGCTTGCTGCGCGAAGCAGCCGCGGCTACCGATAACGCATCGCTCCGCAAGTTCCTCACGCTCCGCGCCGATGCCTTCCTCTCCAACGGCTACTACGCGAGCGACATCGCCTGGATGGATCTCGACGCGCCGCTCGATGTCACGATCGGGCCGTACGAGACTTACAACGACGAGCTGTTCGGCTATAAGGCTGCCTTCGAGGCTTATGTGACCATCCGGGACGACGCCGAGACCGCGCGGCTCGCCTCCTTCGCCGCGCGCCTGCAGGAGATCGAAGACCACCTGCCCATCGACCCGCGCTACCGCAATCCCAAGCTCGGCGCTGCCGCGCCCATCCGTGTGGTGAACGAAGTATTCGCCGCCGGCGATGCGGCGCACGGCGTGCGCACCGCGGCCTTCAATCTGCCCAATGACGAACGCGTGGTGCACGAAAAAGGCTCCAAGCGCGTGATGCTGAAAAATATCCAGCAGGCGAAGTTCGAAACCAACCTGGGGCCCATCGCGGCGCGCGTGCTGGCGCCTGCGGCGCGCGGCGACCTCAGCTTCGATTCGTTCTTCATGCACATCCTGGCGCACGAGCTGAGCCACGGCATCGGCCCGCACCAGATCCGCGTGAACGGCCGCGCCACCACGCCGCGCCAGGAGATGAAGGAACTGTACAGCGCGATCGAAGAGGCGAAGGCGGATGTCACCGGCCTCTTCATGCTCCAGTACCTGTTCGACCACGGGATGCCGCACGGCGCGGCGGCCGAACGCCAGCTCTACACCACGTTTCTCGCCTCCGCATTCCGCTCCCTCCGCTTCGGCCTCGAAGAGGCGCACGGCAAGGGCATGGCGCTGCAGTTCAATTACCTGACCGATAAGGGCGGCTTCGTGGCCCATCCCGACGGCACGTTCTCGGTCGATTACGCGAAGATCCAGGGCGCCGTCCGCGACCTGGCGCACGACCTTCTCACCATCGAGGCCGAAGGCGATTACGCGCGCGCCAAACACATGCTCGATACTCTCGGCGTGGTGCGCCCCGCGATGCAGAAGGCGATCGACGGGCTGAAGGGGATTCCGGTGGATATCGATCCCAGGAACGAATAGGGAGACAGGAGGCAGGAGACAGGAGCCTGCACGGCAGAGGCCGCGGTCTCCTGACTCCTGACTCCTGTCTTCCTGTTTTATCCTTATCCCATGCGCAAAGCTCTCTCGGTATTCCTGCTGGCGCTCGAAGCCGCGCTGGCGCAGGGCGTTCATCCGATTACCGGACGGCACTATGCCGGTGTCATGGACGCGGGCGGCGCGGGGTGGCTGGTGCGTCCGGAGCGGGAGGCCGAGGAGCAGCCGGATGCGGCGCTCGATGCCATCGGCATCGCCGAAGGCTCGACCGTCGCGGACATCGGCGCCGGCGCGGGCTACATGACGTGGCGGCTGGCCGAGCGCGTCGGCCCGTCGGGCAAGGTGTACGCCAACGACATCCAGCCGAAGATGCTGGAGCTGCTGCGCCGGAATATGGAGGAGCGCAAGCTGTCGAACGTCGTGCCGGTCTTGGGCTCGGTGGACGACCCGAAGCTGCCGCGCGGCGCGATCGATATGGCGCTGCTGGTCGATGTGTACCACGAATTCTCCGAGCCGCAGCAGATGCTGCGCCACATCCGCGAGTCGCTGCGGACCAACGGCCGCCTGGTGCTCGTGGAGTATCGCGGCGAAGATCCCAAGGTGCCGATCCGCCCGGAGCACAAAATGACGGTGCAGCAGGTCCGTGCGGAGGTCGAGCCCGAGGGCTTCCGGCTCGAACGCGTATCCGAAGTGCTGCCGCGGCAGCATGTGATCATCTTCCGGAAGAGCGTCCAGTAAAGGAGCGCGATGCCACGGGCTCCGCGAATCGAAATCGAGTACTGCACGCAGTGCCGCTGGCTGCTGCGCGCCGCGTGGATGGCTCAGGAGCTTCTCACGACGTTCCCGGCGGAGATCGGCGAACTCGCGCTGGTGCCCGGCGCGGGAGGCGTCTTCGAGATTCGAATCGGCGGCGAGACGGTCTGGTCCCGCGCCGCGCAAGGACGATTCCCGGAAATCAAGGAGTTGAAGCAGGCAGTGCGGGACCGCATCGCCCCGGGTAAGGACCTGGGCCACTCCGGCCGATGATTGGCTGAAGGAAAAACGGGAGCGATTTCCGGCAAGACGAAAACCCCCGGAATTCGTCCATTTTGCGAATGAAGGAGATGCCGATGCGGTTTTTCACCCAAACGGCCGTACTGATGGCCATCACATCCGGCGCAGCCGGCAGGGTCTATGGGGCCGACCCTTATACTCCCCTGCGGCTCTACGAGGGGACGTGGAAGGCCACCAGCCAGTCTGAAGGCGGCGCCCCCACATCCAAGATCATCGCGAATGAATGCGGGAGAATCGGGCAGTTCTTCGGGTGCCAGCAGACGGTCGATGGCAAGGCGGGCGCGCTCATCCTGTTCCTCCCGTCCGGCCCGTCCGGCCACTATTACACCCAGGCCGTAACGATGGAAGGTCTTGCCACTGGCCGCGGCGATCTGCTGATCGAAGGCGACCGGTGGACGTACTCTTCCAAATCGAAGCAGGATGGCAAGGACGTTTTCCATCGGACGACCAACCGGTTCTCGGGGACCAACCGGATCCATTTCGAACAAGCGGAGTCGCCCGATGGAGAGCACTGGGTGGTGAAGATGTCCGGCGACGAGCAACGAGTAGAACCAGCAAAGCAGTGAACGCATCGTAGTCTCTGCACCGCAAAAAAATGTGTCCGGCCGGCGCGCCTTCATGCGTTATACGGTCGAGACAGCGGAATGCGCGCGGCGGAGAGCTTCGCCGCCCTGCTGACCGCAGGACTCGCCAGCAATTGAGGCGGTTAGCCTCTGAAAGGAAACGACGATGGCAAGAGTCACTTTGGGAATTCACACGGCGGTCTATGCCGCGCGCGCGGAGCAGGAGCGGGTTCTGGTGGGCATGGACGAGGATCTCTCGCTGTATGAGGAATCTTCTTCGTCCAGGCCCGGATCGTCTGTGCCTTATGAACGCGTCATTCATGCCGCCATTTCACCCGCCGAGGCGCTGAACAGGGTCAATCAGGTGCCGGACTGGTGGACCAGAAATTTCACGGGGCGGGCGCAGAATCCCGGCGATACGTTCACGGTCCGTTTCGGGGACACCTTCGTGGATTTCAAAGTCAGCGAAGTGGTTCCCGGCCAGCGGGTCGTCTGGCAGGTTACCGATTGCAATCTCCACTGGATCGGCGACAGGAAGGAGTGGAAGGGCACCTCCATCGTGTGGGAAGCCTCGCGCGAGAACGGCCAGACGCAGGTCAGGATGACGCACCTGGGTCTGGTTCCCGGCGCCGAGTGCTATGCCAGTTGCAAGGCGGGTTGGGACTTCTGCGTCGGAGAGAGCCTGCTGAGCCTGCTCACCGAAAACCAGGGGCTTCCGGACCAGCGGCCCCGATGACGTGACGAAGCCGGGGGCGGCGCAGGCCGTCCCCGGAAGCATGGCGTACAACCAGGGCCCCGGTTCGAGTCTTTCGTGGGAGCTTAGAGGATGACAGACGGGAGTGTTTCGCCGCCTTTGCGATCGCGCCCTGGCTGCGCGCCGCCGGATCGTACCGGTCGGTGGCGGAAGCGGGAAACGCTGAACCTTTACAACAACCAACTCACAAGATTGCCGGAATGCCTCCGCGGTGTGGGCACGCTGAAGCGAATCTATCTCTTTCAGTCCGGCCTGTCGATGGCAGCCCTCGAGAAATCGTTTCCAGGCGTTGAACTGAATACGGAGATCCCGCCTGAAGTTTACCTGCAGTTGAACTAAGCGATTTCGGAACAGCGATGATTCCTCAAATCAAAAAAAGTGTCCGGCCGGCGTCGGCTCAAACGTTGACAGGTTGAAACAGAGCGAGGCGGGCGGCCGAGCCAACTGCCCAGCCTGTTCAGTAAATCCAATTTCAGGAGAGACACGATGACCGAATTTACGTATATTTTTCGCGGCAGGAACATCCCGGCATCTCCCGAGGAGCGGCAGAAGCACCTGGAGAAGTGGATGTCCTGGTTTAAGGATCTGGGTGCGCAGGGACATCTGAAGGACCCGGGGCACCCGCTGGAGGATGCGGGCAAGGTGGTGAACGGCGCGGGCAAAATGGTGAAGGATGGGCCGTTCGCCGAAGCCAAGGACGTTGTGGCGGGCTACATCGTCGTCCTGGCGAACGATCTGGCGCATGCGGCGGAGCTGGCAAAGGGCTGCCCGATTCTCGAAGTCGGCGGCTCGGTGGAGGTTCGGCCGGTGCAGATCCTGAAGATGTGATGGACCTGAGCGAACATCTCTTCCGCCGCGAATCCGGGCGTATGGTGGCCACGCTGACTCGCATCTTCGGCGTGCAAAACCTGGCCCTGGCGGAAGATGTGGTGCAGGAGGCCTTCTGCCGCGCCGTGGACGTCTGGAGCTTCCGCGGCGTGCCGGAGAATCCTTCTGCGTGGCTGATGGCGACCGCGAAGCATTGCGCGCTGGACGCTCTCAGGCGGGAGCGGACGGCGCGCACCTTCGCGCCTGAGGTGGGCAGAATGCTGGAGAGTGAATGGACGCGGGCGCCGGCGATGGAGGAGTTGTTCGGGGCGCACAAAATCAAAGACGACCTGCTCCGCATGATGTTCTCCTGCTGCCATCCCGGATTGCCGGGGGAAGGCCAGGTGGCGCTCATCCTGAACATTCTGTGCGGCTTCAGTGCGGGCGAGATCGCGCATGCGCTGGTCAGCACTCCCCCGGCAATCGAAAAGCGGATTACGAGGTCCAAAAAAGTGCTCGCGCGATCCGGGAAACTGTTCGAGATCGCGGCGCCGGATCAGTTTACGGCCCGGATTCCGGCGGTCCATACGGCGCTCTATCTGTTGTTCAACGAAGGCTATCATGGAGCCTCGCCGGAGTCTGCCGTGCGCGCCGAACTTTGCCGCGAGGCCATGCGGCTTACCGCGGTTCTTCTGGAGAACCCGTTGGGAGCCCGGCCCGATACGTACGCGCTCGCCGCGCTCATGTGCCTGAACGCTGCGCGGCTGCCGGGGCGTCTCGATCCAGCCGGCAACCTGCACGCGCTCCTCGACCAGGACCGGTCGCTGTGGGATCAGGAACTGATGGCCGAAGGGCTGAAGTTTCTGGAGCTTTCCGCGGCCGGCGCGGAATTGAGCGAATATCACGTCGAGGCCGCCATCGCGTCGCTCCACGCGATGGCGCCGCGAATGGAGGACACGGACTGGGCGAAGATCGTGTCCCTCTACGATACCTTGATCCGCATGAATCCGTCGCCCGTGGTCGCCCTCAACCGGGCGATCGCGATTGCGCACCGCGACGGGCCCGAGCGCGGCCTCGAGGCGATGCAGGCGATTGCGGCGCCGGACCGCCTTTCCGCGTATCCATTCTACGAGGCTGCGCTCGCGGAACTGCACTTCCGCTGCGGCAGATACAGCGTCGCGCGGCAGCATTTCACGGCGGCGCGGTCGCTGGCGCGCAACCGGATGGAGCGCCAATTCTTCGACCGCCGGATCGAGGCGTGCGAGCGGCACGGCGGTTGAGCGAGTGCGCGGTGGTGAGGCCGCGCGGAACTACTCGAAGATACGGACGGCGTGGACTTTTCAGTCCTTGATCTCCAGCTTTCGCCGCAGATTTTGCTGCCGGAACTCCGGCTCGCGGAAACGCTCTACCTCGTAGGCAGTTCCATCTTTAAAGCGCCGCGTGATCAATGCGATCCGGCGGCCGAAACGCTCCGCAGTGTCGATATCGCCGATGCTGGGCCCATCGCCGTCGGTATTGCTCTGCCCCATCGCGCCGGTCCAGGTGCCCAGGCGATTCAGGTCGGTCCTGGAGCCGCCACTCCAATTGTTTCCCGGCAGATCCCCCAGCCCTACCCAAATCATGCTCATCTGCATCGCAAACACTACAAGTTGCAAGAGCGTCGAGAGTTTATCGCCGCTCTGCGATGCCGAGTTGGTGAAGCCCGCCGCGATTTTGTCTTTCCACCTTTGCTCCAGCCAATGCGGGCGGAATGCTGCCTCGAGAAAAGCCTTGAATATTGCGGAGCCGCTGCCCATGTAGGTGGCGCAGCCGAACACGATACCGTCGGAAGCATCCAGACGAGCCAGCAACGGTTCGTTTACGAAACGCCCCTCCGTAACGTCGGCTCCCCTGATCTCGAGGATCTGCCCGGCCACTCCCTCTACCCCGGTGATGCCTTTCAGAATTGCTTCGGCCAAGAGCTGAGTGCGTCCTCTACCCGACTGAAAAACCACGGAAATGTTTGTCATCTGATTTCATTTATAACTGGCCACGCTCGCATCGTCGTACACTGCACCTGGTCTTGTGCCGGCGTTACGAAAATGGTTCGGTGTAACCCCCAGGACCCGATAGAAAACCCTCCGCATCGTACTCGCACTTCCGAACCCTCGGGCCGCGGCAATCTGATCGATTGCCTGCCGGCCCTCGTCCAAATCCGATTTGGCCGCAAGCACCCGGACTCTGTCGAGATAAGCGCCGGGCGGAATACGAAACTGCCGCTTAAAGACGCGCGCGAAATTTCGGGGGCTCATCCCAACCACTCCAGCCATGTCATCCACGATGATTCGCTCGTGCATATGCTCGCCGATCCAGCGGCGGAGCCGGTTCCAGGGCGGGCGGTCAGGAAGGACCACAAGATCGGGTACCGGCTGAAGGGAACCACGTGCATTAAGGAGTTCGACAGCATTCCAGAGAGACCGCTCCTCCACGTCCTGCTCGAATTCCCGGAGCGCCTGCTGAAACGGAGATCCCTCTGACGCATGTCGAAGGTGCCCGATTCGTTCCGCCGGCCACTCGATCGTTAACTGAAACGATCCCTCGCGCCTGGAAGAACCGCACAACTCATATCTGCTGCATTTGTCCCCGAGACATGCCAGCGCGCGCCGGTGGGCCGTGAGGAAGGCCTCGATGCGGTCCGTTGCAATCGTGTAACGGATGATTTCTATGGGCATATGACCGACTCCCGTGTAGACGTTGTCCGCTGCCCGGGAGGTCGCCAGAGGCCGTGAAGAATCCGTTCAATTTCCGTTCAAGCCGCTTGTAACATTATGAATTCGCGTGCAACTGAAGTGTGCGTGCCGGGAGCGGCGAGTGGTAGATTGTTTTCCATGTGGCTGTTTGCGCCGTTTCGTATTGACGCTGCGAACCAGACTCTTTACCGGGAAAATGTCCGCGTCGCAATCATGCCGAAGCCGTTTGCAGTGCTTTGCTATCTGGTGGACCACCACGGGAGATTGGTGGCTCAGGACGAGCTGCTAAAGGCTATTTGGCCTGAGACCCATGTTCAACCAGAGGTGCTTCGACGATACATTCTCGAAATCCGGCGCGCGCTGGGGGACGATCCGGACAGCCCTCGTTTCATAGAGACGATTCCCAAGCGCGGCTACCGGTTTGTGGCTGCCGTCGAGTGGGTCGAGCCTGAGGACCAGGCATCACTCTCCTCCGAAACGGTTGCAAGGTCGAAACGAATCTCGAAAACGATGGTAGCCGTCTGCGCTACCGGAGTGCTGCTGGCTGGCGCCATCCTGTTGAGGGGATGGCAACCACGCCGGCTCTCCGGGAAGGATCAAATTGTCCTCGGAGAGTTTATGAACATGACCGGCGACCCAATATTCGACGGCACCCTCCGCCAGGGTCTCGAGATTCAGTTGGAGCAGTCGCCGTTTCTTCGGATTGCGCCTCAGGAGCGGATTCGGGAGACTCTACGGTTAATGGAACGGCCGCCGGATACGAAGCTGACGCCGGAAGTCGCTCGACAGGTGTGTCTACGGGCCGGGGCTTCAGTGGTCCTGGACGGTTCTATTTCCGCGATCGGTGAGCGATACGTTCTCATGTTGCAGGCTTGCAATTGTTCGAATGGCGAGTCAATCGCCGCGACGGAAGTCCAGGCTGCCGGCAAGAATCATGTCCTGGACAGTCTCGGACAGGCGGCGTCCAATATTCGCCGGGGGCTGGGAGAGTCTCTGCCGGGCATTCAGAAATTCGATACTCCTCTGGTTCGGGCTACTACACCGTCGCTTGATGCCCTTCGCGCTTACAGTCTGGCCTACCGGGAGGTTACGGCAAAGGGGAACTTCGGGGCAGCAATTCCGCTGTTGCAACGCGCCGTCAGCCTGGATGCCAATTTCGCTCTGGCATATTCGACGCTTGCAGAAACGTATTGGGATATCGGCGAAAATGCCCTGGCCGCTGAAAGCACTCGAAAGGCGTACGAACTCCGGGCGCGCCTAAGCGAATGGGAGAAGTTGAGAGTCGAATCCGATTATGATGCCCTCGTTCTGAAAGACTCGGATAAGGAACGGCGCGGGTACCAGGTCTGGGCCCAGACTTATCCGAATGATTGGGTTCCGCACAACAGGTTGGGTGTTGCGGACAGCACCCTCGGGCTTCATGAAGAAGCCCTGACGGAGTTTCGCAAGGCCCGCCGGCTCTACCCGGAGAGTGGTTTGATACTTGCGAACCTGGCTCTTACGTTGGTTGCTCTCAACCGTCCGAACGAGGTTCGCTCGATTGCGCGAGAAGCCGAATCATTACACCTCGATCCGTCTGGCCTTCAGGTTGCGCTCTATCGGCTCGCGTTTCTTCAGAGAGATTTCGACGCCATGAAGCGGCAGGTCGCACAAGCGCACGACAAACCGAGCCTAGAGAACGAACTCGTGGCATATGAAGCTGCCTCGGCAGGATATTTCGGCCATGTGAACGTGATGCGGAAGCTTACTCGCGACGCGGTGGAGTTTGCAGAGCGGACCGGACAGCATGAGGCCGCGGCGATGCACGAGGCCTCAGCCGCCATGATCGCCGCACTGTTTGGATTCAGCGCCGAGGCGGGTCAGCGGGCCAGGTCGGCACTCGGCCTTGGAAACGGCGAAGACGTAGAGTTTTATGCAGCGCTCGCCCTTGCGTTCGCCGGCGACCTTCATCAGGCAGGGTTATTGGATCAGGACATGGAACGGCGATTTCCGCGAGATACGTTCGTACAATTCGCTTATCTGCCCACTCTGCGAGCACAACTCGCCCTGGCCAGAAATGAACCCTTGCAGGCGATTCAATTTCTCCAATCGGCGCTTCCGTACGACATGGCCGCGGAACTCTATCCCTCATACATTCGCGGCTTGGCTTATTTGGCACTGTCTGAAGGCCAACAGGCGGAAGTGGAATTTCACAAGGTGTTGGCGAATCCGGGAGTCGTTTTGTATTGGCCTATCGGAACTCTTGCTCAACTACAACTGGCAAGGGCGTTCGCTGCGCAGGGCAAGAGCATTGAGGCCCGCGCTGCCTATGAAAATTTCCTGATGCGTTGGAAGAATGCAGACGCGGACATCCCGGTCCTTGCGCGAGCGCAACGGGAACTCGGGCGGTTATAGGAACAAACAGGCTGGTAAACGCAGATCACTCACCGCGCCTCGGGCCGGATCGCGTAATACCCCTTGCGCGCCTGCACCTTCAGATCCTTATTGGCGAGCTTGATATCGATCTTCCGGTAGCTCCCGTCCTTAACGGCGTTGGTCGGCGTGTAGCCGATCGAGTACTGGCTGCGCATCTCGTCCTGGAGCTGCTGGAAGACCGAATCCAGCGTATTCTTGCGATCCACCCGGTAGACGTGGCCGCCCGTCTCGTCCGACATCTGGCGCAGGTAGCCTTCGCCGCCGCCGCCAAAGCGCAGGCCGAAGCCGCCGTACGCGCTGGGATCGTAATAATAGATGCTATAGATGACCGCGTCGGCCTTCTGCGCGGCCTCGATGGCCTCCTTGATCGAAAGGCGGCTGCCCTCGTCGACGCCATCCGTGATGACGACGATCACCTTGCGCCCGACCTCGGTCTTCAGCTTGTCGTTGGCCGCCAGGTAGACCGCATCGTAGAGCACCGTGCCGCGCGGCTGGCCGGCCGTGGGCACTGGACCGGGGCCAAAGCCGCCTACGCCTGAGCTGACGTGCAGTCCTTCGAGGCCCCGCGTCAGAAGCTGCGGCGAGCCGGTATAATCCTGCAGCAGCTCGGCCTCTTCCCCGAAGCTGATGAGGAAGGCCTCATCCTTCTTGCGCAGCACCTTGGAGAAGAACTGCGAGGCGGCATTGCGCTCGATGTCGATCAGGTTACGCTGGCTGGCCGAGACGTCGATCAGCAGGCCGATCGTCAGCGGCAGATCGGTCTCCTTCGTGAAATACTGGATCGTCTGCTGCTT
>Ga0070739_10005318_pt1 | contig 14748 bp, 13 predicted proteins | sample Coa_R1_7_FD_66445 | JGI IMG/M metagenome (GOLD analysis project Ga0070739, IMG submission 66445) | Surface soil microbial communities from Centralia Pennsylvania, which are recovering from an underground coalmine fire - Coalmine... | ecosystem: Environmental > Terrestrial > Soil > Unclassified ... | reverse complement strand
AAGGCATGACTGGCGCCGATCGGCCGTTCGAGGGCAAGCACGGGCTGATGGACCTGATCACCGGGCCGTTCACGCTGGAGCCGCTGCCGGGCCACGGCGGCGGGCGGTACCGCATCCCGGAGATGCGGCTCAAGTACTGGCCGGTCGAGTACAACGCCCAGATCGTCGTCTGGGCGGCGCGCGAGCTGGCCGCGCAGGTCGATTGGCGCGAGCTGGAGAGCGTGGAGGTAGGCACCGACGCCTTCACCTACTCTGAGATCGGCAGCGACCCCGAGAAGTGGGACCCCCAGACGCGCGAGACGGCCGACCACAGCCTGCCCTATGTCTTCGCGCGGACGCTGGTGGACGGCACGCTCAGCCTCGCTGCCTTCGACGAGGCCGGCTACGCCGACCCGACGCTGCGGCCGCTGATGAACAAGATCCGCGTGCGGGTAGACGAGGAGATCAACGCGCTGTACCCCGACACGGTGGCGCTGAACGTGACGGCGACGACGAAGGATGGGCGGCGCATCGCCTACCAGCCGCGCGACCCGCTCGGCCACAGCAAGAACCCCTTCCAGGACAAGGACGTCCAGGCCAAGTTCCTCGGCGCCGCCGAGCCCGTCCTCGGCCCGGACCGCGCCGCGGCGGCCCTCGCCCGCTGGTGGGACCTGCCCACGATCGCCGACCTCTCCGCCGCGCTCGACCTGCTCGACGTGGCGCCGCAGCAGTAACCAAGGCGAGCGTCCGCATCTTGACGCGCCGGGCCTGTGCCGCTAAGGTGGCTCCACCACGAGCCGGCGCCGCGGCAGGCCCTACGGTGACCTCGCGGCACGACCTGGGCGGAGGAGAAGGCCATGAAAGTCGTCGTCTACGGTCCGGAGCGGCGCGTTGGGGCGCTGGTGGGCGACCAGGTCGTCGACCTGAACCGCGCCTACGCGAAGTACCTGCGGGAGAAGCAGGGCGCGGCGCGGGCCGTCGCCCTGGCCCACGCGATCGTCCCCGCGGACCTGGCCGGTCTGGTCGAGAGCGGCGCGCGCGGCATCGAGGGCGCTCAGCAGGCGCTGGACTACCTGGCGAATGGCGCCCAGGACCAGCAAGGCCTCGGCGGGGCGGTCATCGCGCGGCCCGCGGACAGCGTGAAGATCCACGCGCCCCGCCCCGGCCCCGGCAGCCGCATCGCCTGCGGCGGCGCCAACTTCGCCAAGCACAGCGCCGGCATCCGCCGTGGCATGGGCCAGAACGTGACCGAGCAGCAGATCTACGACGCCGCCCGCCGCGAGGGCCAGTGGGGCTTCTGGAAGGTCAACCACGAGCTGCTCGGCCCCGACGAGGCGCTGACCTACCCGCGGCGGACTCAGCGCCTGGACTACGAGGGCGAGGTCGCCATCATCCTCGGCCAGGCCGGCAAGGACCTCTCCCAGGCCCAGGCCCGCGCCGCGGTGTGGGGCGTCACGCTGCTCGTCGACTGGAGCATCCGCGACGGCGGCGGCCCGGCCCGCGCCCTGAGCTTCAACCTGGCGAAGAACTTCGACGGCAGCACGGCGCTCGGGCCCTGCGTCGTGGTCGGCGAGCTCGACCCGGAGAACATGGCCGTCGAGACGCGCCTCAACGGCCAGGTCCGGCAGCAGTACAACACCAGCGAGATGATCTACTCCTTCACCGAGATCGTCGAGTACCTGTCGCGCGACCTCACCCTCCTGCCCGGCGACATCGTCAGCGGCGGCACGGGCGCCGGCACGGCGCTGGACACCAGCCGCCGCGACGCCGACGGCAGGCTGCCGCCGGACCAGTTCGTCAAGCCCGGCGATGTGCTCGAGGTATCGTCGCCCGGCGTGGGCGTGCTCCGCAACCGGGTGACCGCGCCGAGCGCCGTGGCGGCAGTCTAGCATCGGCGCGGGGAGGCGCGCTGGGCGCCTCCCCGCGCCGACGCGGAGGAGCACGAACGACGATGCCGATCCCGATCGAGAAGGCCATCCAGATGGTGCGCGCCGCCCACGCTCAGGCCGCCCAGCTCGACGTCGCCGTCACGGCGGTGGTCGTCGACGAGAGTGGCCGCCTGGTCGCCCTGGGCCGCATGGACCGCGCCCGCCCGATCACCGTGGAGATGGCGACGAACAAGGCGTACACCGCCGCGAGCTTCCAGCAGCCCACGCAGCAGTTGACCGCGCTGGCCGGGCAGACCTGGTTCCAGAGTCTGGTCGTGTCGAGCAACGGCCGAATCATGCCCGGCGGCGGCGCGCTGCCCATCGTCGAGGGCGGCAACGTGGTGGGCGCCGTGGCCGTGGCCGGCGGCACGGACGAGCAGGACCAGCGCTGCTGTGAGGCGGCGCTTGCTACCCACGCCTGACGCGGCGCTTCCGCCCTGCCAGGTTGCGCCACGGGAAACCTGGCAGCCGACGGGTACGCCGGGCAGCAGCATGACGCCGCCGCGTTCCCGCTCGGCCGGGTTGCGCTGGTGGCGGCATTGGTGTAAGAACGCAGGCAAGGCATAGGTTGTGGGTGGGAAGCGAACAGCGAAAGGGAATCGCCATGGCCGTGGTGCCCGAGCACAGCACCGAAGCGGTGGCCGGGGGTAATAGCCCGCCGGCGAGCCCGGTAGGCCAGCCGCCGCCGGACGCGCCCAACCTGGGCCGCACCGTCCGCGTCGTCGGGACGGTCATTCCGGTCCACACCAGCCAGCTCCCGCATCCGAAGAACCAGCGCGGCGAGCTGGGGAAGGCGCTGTTCAACTGGTACCACAACACGGTCTCCAAGGACCCGCTCACGCGGGTCTCGGCGCCCAACCACTTCGCCGACCGCCGCCACTTCCTCACTGCTGTGCTCGGGCAGGCGCCGAAGGGGGAGGTCAATCCCACGCGCCAGCCCGTGCCGGACCCGGCGGCGATGACGCGGCACATCAAGCGCGTCGGGCGCTACATGGGCGCCGACATCGTGCGCATCGCCCGCGCGCACCCCGCCTTCATGTATGCGGGCAACCGCTACGCCCAGGACATCCAGACCAACGACGCCTACGAGGACCTCAGCCCCGAAGAGCTGTGCCGCCGTTTCCCCTACGTGATCGTGGCGACCACGGCCTGGGACTACGACAAGATTCAGGCCCACCGCCACCACATCGGCGACGCGGCCTACCACGTCTCCCAGATGCGGGCGAACGTGATCCTCAAGAACCTCGAGGGCTACGTCCGCGAGCTGGGCTACACGGCGATCCGCGGCGCGGTGAACCCGCAAGGGGCGGGGCTAGCGGCGGGCGTGGGCGAGCTGGGCCGCAACGGCATGGTCATAAGCGAGCGGTACGGCGCGCGCATCCACATGCCGGACCCGATCATGACCGACCTGCCGCCGCTGCCGGACGCGCCGATCGACATCGGCGTCGAGGAGTTCTGCAAGGTCTGCCGCAAGTGCGCGATCACCTGCCCGACGAACAGCATCACCTTCGACGACAAGGTCGTCCACAACGGCATCCAGAAGTACAAGATCAAGTGGGAGACCTGCTACCGCCTGCGGCCGTTCGTCAGCGACCACTGGGGGAGCTGCCTGACCTGTGTCACGGTCTGCCCCTACACCAAGCCGAACGTCTGGTGGCGGACGCTAGCCGTGCGCGCCCTCAGCGCCTGCCCCATCCCCGCGCGGCCGCCGCTGGTCCGCGCCCTGAAGTGGATCGACGATCGCTTCTGGGGCGTCGTGCCGCAGAAGCGGGTGCGCTGGATGGGCTACGACTCCGGGATCAAGCCGGGCGAGAAAGCCTGTACCGTGGCCGGCTGCACGGCCGCGCACGCCGAGGCCGGCCAGTCGGTCAAGGTCGAGGGCAACGTCGGCTACTACGCGCCGCTCAAAGAGAACACCAACCGGTTCGTGAAGCGGGAGGCGCACTAGTGGCGCTACGCCTGGGCCCCCTGACGCTGCCCTGGCCGCGGGCGGACGACCGCGACGATCCCTACTGGGACTTCTTCATCCACACGCCGCCGCGCGACCCCGCTAACTCCGTGACGCAGATCATCCGCCGCGCGCCGGAGGGGGCGATCAACCCGGCCCGGGCGGACATCCACACGCCCGAGATCACCGCCAGCCACATCAAGGAGCTGGCGCGGTTCCTGGGCGCCGACCTGGTCGGCGTCGCCCGGCTGGACGCGCCGGACGCGGCCGACGGCGAGGCGTATCCATTCGCCGTCGTCAGCGTGGTGCGGGCCGAGCACGATCCGCGCGCGGCGGCGGGCCTCGGCGGCCAGGTGCCCGTCCAGAACGCGCTGTACGTCACCTTCGTCCTCAGCGCCTACATCCGCGAGCTGGGCTACCGCGCCACGGCGGCGCCCCACCCGGACGCCGAGCGGCTGGCCGCCGCGGCCGGCCTCGGCACGCTGGACGCGGCCGGCCGGCTGGTGACCACCCAATATGGGCCGCGCGTCTACGTGGCGGACGTCATTCGCACCGATCTGCCGCTGGCGGCGGACGGCTAGGGCGGGCGGCCGTGCCCTACGTCATCGTCGATCGCTGCACCCGCGACGGGGCCTGCGTCGAGGTCTGCCCGGTCGCCTGCATCCACACTACGCCCGACGCCCCGCAGTACTACATCGACCCCGAGATCTGCATCGAGTGCGAGCAGTGCTTCATCGTCTGCCCCGTCGAGGCGATCTTCCTCGACACCGAGCTGCCTCCCCAGTGGCAGGGCGCGCCCGAGATCAACGCCGCCTTCTTCCGCCGGAACAAGGCTGCCGCCCAGCCGGTGTCCGCGGACGCGGCCTGGCAGATGATCCAGGCCGCCCACGCCTACGCCGCTAGCGTGGGCATCGCCGTCACGACGGTGATCGTGGACGAGGCCGGCGCACCGATCGCGGTGGGGCGGATGGACGGCGCGGCGTCCCACACCGCGGAGCTGGCCTGGAACAAGGCGTACACCGCGGCCAGCTTCCAGGTGTCCACCCACGAGCTGGTGCCGCAGGCCCGCCAGCCCTGGCTGCGCAGCCTGGTCGTCGCCAGCCGTGGCCGGATCATGGCCGCCGCGGGCGGCGTGCCGATCCGCGACGGCATCGCCATCGTCGGCGCCATCGGCGTGGCCGGCGGCGCCACGGCCGAGCAGGACGTCCTCTGCTGCCGCGCCGGCCTGGCCGTCCTGGACGACGGCGCCCACTGAGAGCGTCCAGCAGCTTGACAGGGGCGGCCCGCGGTGCTTTAGTGGCCGCAACGCGGGCGGGGGCCGGCGGCCCCCCTGCGGCCCGCCACGGATCCGACCCGCACCGGAAACGGAGTTGTGCGATGGCGATCGACCTGGTGGTGGATGCCGACGGCCACTGCAGCGAGCCCACCGACGAGCTGGTCAAGTACCTGCCGCGCGAATACGCGCACCGCGCGCCGCGGTCGATCACGGACAACCTGGGCCACCCCCGCCTGCTGCTCGAGAGTCGGGTCTGGGGCAAGGGGGAGGGGCTGGGGCAGAGCGTGAGCGGCCCGTTCGCCCCGTACATCAAGCAGTCGCGGCCGGGGATGGCCGATCCCTTGCAGCGGCTGCCGGACATGGACGAGGAGGGCATCGACGTCGCGATCATCTTCGGCACGCCAGTTGCGCTGACCGTTAACGGCCTCCAGGACAAGGGCCTCGCCGCGGCGATCTGCCACGGCGTGAACCAGTGGCTCGTGGAGTATTGCTCGGCCGAGCCGAAGCGGCTCAAGGGCGTCGGGCTGATCCCCTGCCAGGACCCGCCGGTGGCGGCCCACGAGCTGGAGTACCTCGCCGCGAACGGCATCGTTAGTGCGATGCTGCCGAACAACGTCTACGGCATCAACCTCGGCGACCGCCGCTTCGACCCGATCTACGCCGCCGCCCAGGAGATCGGGATGCCCCTCAGCGTGCACCCGCAGACGGGCCACGACGGCCAGTACGGCGTGTCGGGCGTGATGGGCGCGGGCTCGGAGCGGATGGAGAAGTATTCGTACGTCCACATGACCGCCTTCCCCTTCGAGCTGATGATCGCGCTGATGCACCAGGTTGGCGAGGGCGTCTTCGACCGCTACCCGCGGATCAAGATCGCCTACATGGAAGGCGGCTGCGGCTGGATCCCCTTCTGGGCCCAGCGCCTGGACGAGCACTTCGAGAAGCTGCGCCCCCAGTGGTCCGACTGCCAGCGCAAGCCGTCGGAGATCATCAAGAGCGAGCAGGTGGCCTTCACCTGCGAGCCCGAGGAGGACATCCTCCCCTACGTCCTCGACACCATCGGCGCCTCGCAGGTGATGTACGCCTCGGACTACGCGCACTGGGACTCGGAGTACCCCGAGTCGGTGAACCTGGTCGACCGCGTGCTGGGCGCGCGGGAGGACCTCAAACCGCTCGTGCTCGGGCAGAACGCGATCCGCTGGTTCAACCTGCGCCCCGAGGACCTGCCGAGCGAGTCGGTCTACTTCGGGCGCCGCAAGGCGGCAGCCGCGGCGTCCAGCTAGTCGATCACCAACGATGGCGTGCGGTGTGCTGGCCACGGTCAACACACCGCACGCCATCTCTAACAGCGCAGCAGTGCCGCCGCGAGGCGCGGAGGGAGGCCATGGCAACGAGACGATGGTTCGCGCTGGCGACCGCGCTGCTCCTGCTCGGCGGGTGCCGCTCCAGCGCCCCCGCGACCGGCGCGGCACCCGCGGCCGGTCCCGCCGCGACCAGCGCCCAGCCGCCGGCGCAGCCCAGCGCCGCGAGCGCGGCGCCGCTCAACCCGCCCGTGACGGTGAAGGTGGGCCACCCGGGCACGTTCACCACCGCGCCCAGCTTCATGGCCAAGCAGCGCGGCTACTTCCTGGAGGAAGGGCTCCAGGTCGAGCACGAGCCGTTCAAGGTCTCGGCCGACATGGTGCCGGCCCTCGCCACCGGCGACCTGCAGGTGGCGAACGGCGCGATCAACCCCGCGCTGTTCAACGCCGTGAACCGCGGCCTCGACTTCACCTTCGTCGCCGACGGCGGCTCGTTCCAGCCGGGCCGCGCGACCACCTCGCTGGTCGTGCGCAAGGACCTCGTGGACAGCGGCCGCTACACCAAGCTAGAAGACCTGCGCGGGATGACGATCGGCATGCCCGGCCAGTACGTGGTGAACCACTACCTGCTGGCGCTGATCGGCGAGCGCCACGGCTTCACCCTCGACGACGTGAACGTCGTGCCGGTGCCGATGGCCGACTCGCTGCTGGCGCTCAAGAACGGCTCCTCGACGCCTACTACGACGTCGAGCCGAGCCCGTCGATCGCCGAGCGCGACGGCATCGGCGTGCGCGTGATCACCTCGGACAAGGTGTACCAGGGGTTCCAGGCAACGGTCGTCATGTACGGGCCGGCGATGATCCGCGAGCCGGAGGTGGCGAAGCGGTTCATGGTTGGCTACGTGCGCGGCGTGCGCGACTACCTCGACGCGTTCTTCGGCGGCAAGGACCGCGAGCGGGCGATCGACGAGATCCAGCGCGAGGGCGTCGCGGTGCCGCGCGAGATCGTCGCCGGTGGGATCGATCCGGATGCGCGGTTGACCGTTGACTCGATCGAGGCGATCCTCGACTGGTGGCAGCGCGTGGGTGCCGTGCAGCAGAAGCCCGACGTGCGGGCGATGGTGGACGAGCAGTACGTCGACTACGCGGTGCAGCGGCTCGGTTCGGCGCGCTAGCCGCGCATTCGCTCATCTAACGCTCATCCAGCGCTCATCCTCCGCTCACCTGAGTGCTAGACGATGAAGCCTAGCCGAGCGAAAGCTCACTCAGGAGGGGAGAGATGTGGCGACGCACGTTGGTCCTGGCGATCGTCCTCGGCGCGGCCTGCGCTGGTCTGGCGCCGCGGAGCGCCTCCGCGCAGGAGATGGACAACTGCTATGACCTGCGCATGGGTAACATGGGCTGCATCGGCGTCTCGTCATTCAACTTCTCGGACCCGGTGCTGGCCGAGAACAGCCGCTACGTGGCCTGGCGGGCGTACGTGCGCAACGCCACCCCGTCGGTGATGACCGCCGACCCGACGAACCGGCCGTCGGCCGTCATCCTGCTGAGCTCGATCCTCGTCCCCGGCGCGGGCCAGGGCGTCGCGGCCGTGGTGCCCGACCGGTACGTGCCGCCGGGACCGATGGCGCCGATCATCGTCCCGCCATCCACCAGCGCGTCGTCGGCCGCGGCGGTGGTCATGCCGCCGGGCGTCCCCAGCCCGCGCGACGAGATCTCGGTGCACGGCGCCTACCCCCTGGACAGCGCCGGGCATGACTACTGCGTCGTCTATAGCCGCGAGTGCTAACGGCCTCGAGGCCTACCGGGTCTCAGCCACTGGCTCAGACCCGGTAGGCCGGGCCAGCGTACGGCGCTCTAAGCCGCGCCATGCTCGGTCTTTACCGGTGGCGCATCGTCCTGGCCGGGGCCTCGCGGCCCCGGCCATTGCCTTCACCTGACCAGGTCGGGGATCGCATTGGAGGGAGGCGGCCGCAATGCGATGGAAGGGAAACGTCGTCGCGATCGCGCTGCTCTGCGTGGCGGCGCTCGCTTGTGCGCCCCGAGCCGCGACGCCCGGGCAGCCCGCGAGCAGTGCCCCCGGCCCGAGCACCGGAGGACAGCCGCCGACCGCCGTGGCGGCGCGGCCGGAGAGTACCGCGGCCGCGCCCGGCGCGCTCACGCACCTGGAGGTCGGCCATTTCCCCGCCACGCACAGCGCCGGGCTCTACATCGCGCAGGAGCGAGGCTACTTCGCCGAACAGGGCCTGGAGGTGGACCTCACGCCGTTCCAGTCGCTGCCGGACGCCGCGCTGCTGCTCAACAACGGCCAGATGGACGTCTACGGCGGTGGCACCGGCGCGAACCTGTACAACGCCGTCGCGCGCGGCATCGGCCTGAAGGCCGTCGCGGACAAGGCCCACTCCGAGGCCGGCGTCAAGTACAAGGGGTTCATGGCCCGCAAGGACCTCTGGGACAGCGGGGAGATCCACACGATCGCCGACCTGCGGGGGCGGCCGGTGTCGTCGCTGCCGAGCGGCGGCGGCATCGAGTACCAGATGGACAAGGTGCTGCAGACCGCCGACCTCACCACCACCGATCTGAACTTCAAGGGCCTCGGCGTGCCGGAGCAGTTGTCGGCGCTGGCGAACAAGGGGGTCGACGCGGCGTTCCTGTTCCAGCCGGCAATGTGTACGGCCGAGAAGCGCGGCCTGGCGGTGGTGATTCCGCCGCTCCTCGACGACGTGGCCCCCGGCCTGCAGGGCGGTGTGATCAACTACGCCGCGCAGTTCATGCAGGAGAAGCCCGAGGCGGCGAAGGGATTCATGGTCGCCTACGTCCAGTCGCTGCGCGATTACAACAACGCCCAGCGCTACGGGGTCGACCGCGAGCAGATCATCGACATCATGGCGAAGTACGTCAAGCTGCCGGACCGCAGCTACTTCGAGGACTGCGAGTGGGGCCGGCTCAACCCGGACGGGCGCATCGATCGGCGGTGGATCGAGGACGAGATGGAGTGGAGCGTGAAGGCCGGCCTGCTCGAGCACGTCGTGCCGGTCGATCAGCTCGTCGACGACGAGTACGTCGACTATGCGCTCCGGGTGCTGGGGCCCTACCAGCCGGCCGGGCAGTAGCGGGAATGTCTCGTATCGGGCGCCGGGAGCGGGGTGATCCCCGGCGCCGGGGAGGTGAGCGATGAGGCGATGGAGTCGCGCGCACGGTCGAGGGAGCGTGACGATCTGCACCGCGCTCGCCCTGCTGGCCCTCGCGGCCTGCTCGCCGTCGCGCGGCCCCGCGGCGCCCGCGCCGGCCGGCGCCGCCCCGCCTGCCCCGGCCGCCACGGCGGCGCCCGCGCCGGCCACGACGGCCGCGCCGCTCCAGGTCACGGCCGGGCTGCTGCCCTCGGTGGCGGGCGCGCCGATCCTCGCCTCGGTCGACCTGGGCATCTACGAGCGCCACGGCCTGGACGTAAACATCCAGACCTTCACCGCTACCCCGCAGATCATGACCGCCCTGGCCGCGGGGCAGCTCGATTTCGGCCAGGTGACCATGGGCGCCGCCGCCTTCAACGCCTACCAGCGTGGCGTGGACCTGGTCATGATCGCGGCCGGCTCCCTGGGCACGGTGCCGGTGATCGTCCGCAAGGACCTCTGGGACAGCGGCGCCGTGCGATCGGTCGCCGACCTGCGCGACAAGACCATTGCCCTCAACGGCACGGGCAACATCCTGGAGTACGCGCTGTACAAGGTGCTCCAGCACGGCGGCTTGACGCCGGCGGACGTGCAGGTGGCGTACATGCCGTTCCCGGACATGGTGACGGCGCTGCAGAACCAGGCGATCGACGCGGCGATGATGCTCGAGCCCACGGGCAGCCAGGCTGTCGCCCGCGGCGTTGGCGTGATCCTGGAAGAGAAGGCCGGCCCCAACCCGAAGGACAATCCCTGGTACGCGCCCGGCCTGCAGGCGGGCATGCTGATGGCGAACAAGCAGTGGGCGGCTGACCACCCCGCCGCGGCCGCGGCGGTGATCGAGTCCTACCTGGAAGTGGCCCGCCGGATCCAGGGCACGAAGCTGAACGACGACGCCGACGTGCTGGCAAGCATCGAGCGCTGGACGAAAGTGACCCCGGAGATCGTGAAGCGCTCGACGCCAACCTACTGGGTCCCGAACGGCCGCGTCGACACCGCCACCCTGATGGACGAGCAGCAATACTACATCCAGGCCGGGTCGACGGACTACAAGACGCCCATCCCCGCCGACGCGGTCTACACCGACCGCTACCTCAACATGGCCCTCGAGAAGATCGGCACCGTGCCCGAGGACCAGTAGCCACCACCGTCAGTGCTGGCCGCGAAGGCTTTGGCCCAGAACGGCTGGGGCCCTCGCGGTTCCCTGCGCGTCGCGCCACGGCCGCGTCTGGAGTAAGATGGACGCCTCAGGGCGTTCGTCTCGCGCGTGCTCGCGCGCACGGGGTGCTTTCGGCAGGAGGGCGAGGAGCAGATGAGCCAGAGAGAGACGATTCTGGTGGGAACGGTCGGGCAGGGGGTGATGCGCAGCGCCGACGGCGGCGAGAGCTGGGGCCGGGCCGGCCCGGGGCAAGGGATGCACTCCGACGCCGTGATCCGTTGCCTGGCGTCCCACCCGCGGCAGCCGGAAGTGATCTTCGCCGGCACCGACCTGGGCCTCTACCGCAGCGAGGACGCCGGCGGTCACTGGCGGCGCCTCGACACGCCGATGGATGGCTGCGCCGTCTGGGCGCTGGCGATCGACGACGACGACCCAACGCGGATGCTCGCCGGCACGGGCACGCCCACGCCGGGCGGCATCTATCAGTCGGTGGACGGCGGCGAGACCTGGCAGGCACGCTCGGCCGGGTTCGCGGCGGACTGTCCCGCCGTCGGCGTGCCGCGGCCCACGGCGATCGCGATCGATCCGACGGACCACCGTAGCATTTGGGTGGGGATCGAGGTGGACGGCGTCCGCCGCAGCCGAGATGGGGGCGCGACCTGGGAGCGCGCCGGCGAGCAGATTACCAACCCGGACGTCCACAACGTCGTCGTCAGCGCCGGGCCGCCGAAGAAGATCTTCGTCCTGGTCAACGACGATGTGTGGACCAGCGAGGACGACGGCGCGAGCTGGAGCGCGCTCGGCGTGCGGCGGATCTTCCCCTGGCACTACCCGCGCGGTGTCGCCGTGCGGCCCGACGACCCGCGGGTGGTCTTCGTCACCGTCGGCGACACCACGCCGGGCCGCACGGGGGCGATCATGCGCACGACCGACGCCGGGCGGACCTGGGAGAGCTTGCCCCTCCCCGGGCAGCCGAACTCGGCCATGTGGACACTGACCATCTCGCGCCAGAATCCCGACCTGGTGATCGCCGGCAGCCGCTACGGCAACCTGTACCGCAGCGACGACGGCGGCGACTCGTGGACGCGCTACTGGCGCGAGTTCAGTGAGATCTCCTCGATCGCCTGGGTGCCCGCCTAGTCACGACATTCCAGCCAAACGCTGTAGCCGGTTGCCTCCGGCACGATCACCACGTGCTCGGCATCCCGCGCGCGGCTGAACTCCAGTACGGAAGGGGCCGTGACGCCGCCGGCGTCCATCGAGGCGAACTGGTCCGGATACTGGCCGGGCAACTGAGCAACCGGCGTCCAACCGTCGGCTGGCAGGTTGGCGTAGTAGAACATCAGGATGTCGAGCGAGGCGGCCGGAGTCGTCCAGATCGTGTGCCCCTCGCCGGTTGCTCCGCCCACGGCGGATGAGACGAGCCCGGCGGTCTGCCGCGCGCCGGGGTAGACCGGCACGGGCGGGGCGCCGCATGCTGCCGCGCGGCCCGGGGTTGAGACCGTCACCAGCGCCGCTATCGTGAACAGCAATAACGCACGCATTGCCCGCCCTCCTGCCCCACCCTGGCTCCGTCAGTGAAGGATACTCGACCGGTTACGCGCAAGCCCGAGAGGCAGCCGCTCATCGAATCCTCATCTGCCGCTCATTCTGCGCTCATGCCTGGTCGGGATCATGGAGGGCGAACGGGCGGCCAGGCTAGCGCGCGTCACGGCGCCCTTCGCGCGGAATGGCAGGGCAATCGCGGGTGGGGAGTCGTTCGCGTGACATCGAGGGAGCAGCCAGCATGCGTATCTCCTTCCACGTCACCCATCTCCTGATCGTGCTGATGCTAGTCGCCGTCGCCGGCCTGGCGGTGGCCCCTACCCCACCCCCCGCCCTCGCGGTGGCGCCCGTGGACCCGACGCCGCAGCTTACCACCGTGCGCTTTGGCTCGCCCCAGGCGATCTCCGACGCCGGCGTGTTCATCGGCCAGGATCGCGGCTTCTTTGCCGAGGAGGGCATTACCGTCGACACGCTGCCGTTCCAGAGCGGGCCGTACACCATTCCGGCCCTGGCGTCCGGCGACCTGGAGACGGCCGGCGGGACGATCAGCACCGCGCTGTTCAACGCGGTCGAGCGGGGGATCGACATCAAAATGGTGGCCGATAAGGGTACCTCGCGGCCGGGCTTCGAGTTCGTGCAGGTGGCCGTGCGGCCGGAGCTCCTCGGTGGCGAGGTGCAGAGCATCGCCGACCTGCGCGGCCGGCGCATCGCCGTCGCCTCGCTGCAGAGCGGCGCGGAGTCGCTGGTGGCCCACGTCCTGGCAGAGGGCGGCCTGGACATCGACGACGTCGACCTTCAACAGCTCGGCTACGGCGATATGATCGTCGCTTTTGGCAATGACGCGATCGATGGGGCCAACATCATCGAGCCGTCGCTCAGCGCCGCCGTCGAGCGCGGCGTAGCGGCGACCTGGGAGCCGGGCCGCAGCAGCACTGCCTTCGGCGGCGTGTACCAGGCCGCTACTGTCGTCTTCTCGGGGCAGTTCGCGGCCCAGACCGATCTGGCTCGCCGCTTCATGATTGGGTATCTGAAGGGGGTGCGAGTCTACAACGACGCGTTCGCCAAGGGCGAGGGCCGCAGCGACGTCGTGCGCATCCTCATCGAGCACACGGCGGTGAAAGACCCCACCGCCTACGAGCGCATGCACATGGCGGGGCTCGATCCGGACGGGCGGATCGCCCGCGAGAGCCTGCAGCGCGACCTGGACTATTTCCACCAGCGCGGCTACTACACGGGCCCGGTGACCCTCGACGACCTCATCGACTCTTCCTTCGCCGAGTACGCGGCGCAGCAGCTCGGCCCCTACCAGTAGCGCCGCGACAGTCCGCGACGCTTGCCCGAACTCTCCGCGCGCTCGGACCCGTGCTGGCAGGGCGGATTCGCCGGCGTGCAGTTCGTCCGGGAGCAGCGGAGGCCTCCGAGCGCGCGCCCTGCGCTGGCACTGTTGCTGGTAAGATAGCGCCAGGGGCCAGGGCCGTTTCGCCGAGCGCGGAAGCTGCGGAGGTATCCGATGGGACAGATACTGGGGCTAGGCATCACCCACTACCCGGGGCTCTCCTTCAAAGGCAACCTGTCCGCCCGCATCAACCTGCTGCTGGCGGACCCGGCCCTGCCGGAGCACCTGCGCTCGCCAGCGAACTGGCCCGCCCCGATGCGGGAGCAGTGGGGCGACGACGAGGGCCTGGCCCACTCCGAGCAGCACCGGCAGGAGATGATCGACGAGTTTCGGCGGGCGCGGCAGGAGCTGGACCAGTTCCAGCCGGACTTCGTGGTGATCTGGGGCGACGACCAGTACGAGAACTTCCAGGAAGACTGCGTGCCGGCCTTTGCCGTGCTGGCGTATGAGTCCGTGGAAGCGCGGCCGTGGGAGCACACGCGCGGGCGAGGGACGAACGCCTGGGACGAGCCGGACGACAAGGTCTTCACGATCCAGGGGCACCGCGCCGGCGGGAAGTTCATCGCCGGGGCGCTGCTGCACCAGGGATTCGACGTCGCCTACGCCTACAAGCCGCTCCACGGCGCCGGGCTGGGCCACGCCCACGTGAACTCGGTGCTGTACCTGGACTGGGACCGCCGCGGCTTCCCCCATCCCGTGGTGCCGATCAGCGTGAACGCCTACGGCCGCGCGCTGGTGCGGGCCCGCGGCCGGCCGATGACGCCCTCGGAGACCCTGGCGCTGGACAGCGAGCTCGACCCGCACGGGCCGCAGCCCTGGCGCTGCTTCCAGCTCGGCGGCGCCGTGGCGCGCGCGCTGGCCGACAGCCCCTGGCGCGTGGCGCTCGTCGCCTCCTCGAGCTGGTCCCACTCGTTCCTGGTGCCCAAGCACGCCCTGATGTACCCCGACGTGGAGTCCGATCGGCGCTTCTACGAGGCGCTGGTGGCGGGGGACTGGGACGTCTGGCGCCAAGTGTCGATCGAGGAGGCGGAGGCGCGTGGCCACCAGGAGCTG
>Ga0070739_10005314_pt1 | contig 14750 bp, 9 predicted proteins | sample Coa_R1_7_FD_66445 | JGI IMG/M metagenome (GOLD analysis project Ga0070739, IMG submission 66445) | Surface soil microbial communities from Centralia Pennsylvania, which are recovering from an underground coalmine fire - Coalmine... | ecosystem: Environmental > Terrestrial > Soil > Unclassified ... | reverse complement strand
CTCGCGCTGTGTCGGGGTCAGCCAGTGGGGCGTGGGCGACGCGGACTCCTGGATCCCGGGCACCTTCTCCGGCTACGGCGCCGCCACCATGTACGACAACAACTACCAGCCCAAACCCGCATACACCGCCACCCTCAACGCACTCAGCGGCACGTCCTCACCACCACCCAGCAGCATCCCGCCGTCGTCCACCAGCCCCTCCGCGCCGGCTCCGAGTGGCGGCAGCAGTACGGGCGCGTTGCACGCGGTCGGTGCGAGCAAGTGCCTGGACGATCCGAACAGCACCAGGACGCCGGGCACGCAGCAGCAGATCTACACCTGCAACGGACAGGCCAACCAGACCTGGACCCGCACCCCCTCCGGCGCGGTGACCATCACAGTCGGCGGCAGCACCTTGTGCCTGGACGCGAGTGGCCAGGGCACGACTGCGGGCACGAAGGTGATCATCTGGCCCTGCAACGGCCAAAGCAACCAGCGGTGGAACTTCAACGCCAACGGCACCATCACCGGCGTGCAGTCGGGTCTCTGTCTGGATGTGTTCGGAGGCTCGACAGCGAACGGCGCTCTTGTCCAGCTGTGGGCGTGCAACGGCGGCAGTCAGCAGAAGTGGACGGGCCTGTCGGCCGGCCCGTCGTCGCCGAGCGCCACCTCTAGCGCAAGTGCCAGCGTCAGTGCGAGCCCGACCGGGAGCGGCTGCACCCTACCGTCGACGTACCACTGGACCTCGACCGGTCCGCTGGCGTCCCCTGCGAACGGCTGGGCCTCGGTCAAGGACTTCACCGACGTCGTCTACAACGGCAAGCACATCGTCTACGCGTCGGACGTCAACAGCTCGGGCAGTTACGGCTCGATGGCGTTCGCGCCGTTCACGAACTGGTCCGACATGGCGTCGGCCACCCAGACCGGGATGAGCACGGCCGGGGTGGCGGCCACCCTGTTCTACTTCGCGCCCAAGAACATCTGGGTGCTGGCCTCCCAGTGGGGCGCCTGGCCCTTTAGCTACCGCACCTCCAGCGACCCGACCAACCCCAACGGCTGGTCCTCGCCGCGGGCGCTGTTCACCGGCAGCATCGCCAACTCCAGCACCGGCCCGATCGACCAGACCCTGATCGGCGACGGCACGAACATGTACCTGTTCTTCGCCGGAGACAACGGCAACATCTACCGCGCCAGCATGCCGATCGGGAACTTCCCGAGCAGCTTCGGCTCCAACTACACCACGGTGCTCAGCGACTCTCGGAACAACGTGTTCGAGGCGGTCCAGGTGTACAAGGTCGCGGGGCAGAATCAGTACTTGATGATCGTTGAGGCGATCGGTGCGAACGGGCGCTACTTCCGTTCGTACACGGCCAGCAGCCTGAGCGGTTCCTGGACCCCGCAGGCCGCGAGCGAGAGCAACCCCTTCGCCGGCAAGGCCAACAGCGGCGCCACCTGGACCAACGACATCAGCCATGGCGACCTGGTGCGCAACAACCCCGACCAGACCATGACCATCGACCCCTGCAACCTGCAGTTCCTCTACCAGGGCAAGGACCCCTCCGCCAGCCAGTCCTACAACCTGCTGCCCTGGCGGCCGGGCGTGCTGACCCTCCAGCATTAGCCGTTGACCGATCACCTCGCCCGCGTCGCACCGGGCTGCCAAAGCACGTCACCGACCGTGCCCAGGTTGGCGGCGCGGGCGAGGATGAACAGCAGATCTGACAGCCTATTGAGATACTTCGCGGTGAGCGCGTTCATCGTGTCGCCGTGCACGTCGAGCGCCGACCATGCCGAGCGCTCGGCGCGGCGGGTGACGGTGCGTGCGACGTGGAGGAGGGCCGCGCCAGGGGTGCCGCCGGGGAGGATGAACGAGCGCAGCTTCGGCAGGTCCTCGTTGAAGCGGTCGCAGTCGCGCTCCAGGCGGTCGATGTCCTGCTGCTCGACCCGCAGCGGCGGAAACTCGGGGTTCTCGACCACCGGGTTGCACAGGTCGGCCCCGACGTCGAACAGCTCGTTCTGGATCCTGAGGAGGACGGTCGTGATCTCCACCGGAAGGCCGCCCAGCGCGACGGCCACGCCGATCGCCGAGTTGGCCTCGTCAACGTCCGCGTAGGCGATCAGACGCGGGTCGTTCTTGCTGGTCTTGCTCATGTCGCCGAGGTTGGTCGTGCCGTCGTCGCCGGTGCGGGTGTAGATCCGGGTCAGGTTCACCATGTCGGCACTTTAGCCGCCTTCATTCCGCGCTGTAGGCCGGGACATCGGAGGCTCAGCGGCGCCAGGTAGGCTGCGAGCGTCGGTTACCACCGAGTAGTGGCGTCAGGCGACGTGACACGTCACGAGCGGGTTCTGTCTCCGGCGCAGGTGAACGCAGACACACATGCATGCATCGAGATGAAGGAGCGTGGCAGGGTGGCCAAGCAGCTCGCCGTGATCGGAGCGGGCCTGATGGGGTCCGGGATCGCCCAGGTGTCGGCGGTGGCGGGGTACGACGTCGTGCTGCGCGACGTGACACCCGAGGCCCTCGCCCGGGGGATGGCCGGAATCGAGGCCTCGCTCGGCAAGTTCGCCAGTAAAGGCAAGATCTCCCGGGACGACGCGGACGCGGCGCTCGGCCGGATCACCACGACCACCGACCTCGGCGCGGCCGGGGAGGCCGACATCGTGGTCGAGGCGGTGTTCGAGGACATCGAGGTCAAGCACGCGGTGTTCCGCGAGCTCGACAAGATCTGCAAGGACGGGGCGATCCTCGGCACGAACACCTCCGCGCTGCCGATCACGCAGGTAGCGGCGGTCACCGAGCGGCCGGAATCGGTCGTCGGAACCCACTTCTTCTCGCCGGTGCCGATGATGGCGCTGTGCGAGCTGGTGCGCGGCTATAAGACCTCTGACGCGACGCTGGCCGCCGCCCGCGCCTTCGCCGAGGAGGTCGGCAAGACCTGCGTCGTGGTGAACCGGGACGTGGCCGGCTTCGTCACCACCCGGCTGATAACCGCGCTGATCGTGGAGGCTGCGCACCTGGTGGAGACGGGTGTGGCCACCGCCGAGGACATCGACCTGGCCTGCAAGCTCGGCTTCGGGCACGCGATGGGCCCGCTGGCCACCGCCGACCTGACCGGCGTGGACATCATCCGCAACGCGGCCCGCAACATCTACACCGAGACGCACGACCTGAAGTTCGCGCCGCCGGAGTTGATAAACCGGATGGTGACCGCGGGCGCCCTGGGACGCAAGACCGGCAAGGGCTTCTACGAATACGAGGGCTGAGAGCGTCGGAGACGGGTGGTCCTCCTCCGGCCATGCGCGGCAGGACGCGGACCCCAAGCTGTCGCCAGCACAAAAGGGCTCCGGGAGCGCGGATTGAGTGTCCGCGCTCCCGGAGCCCTGAGGTTGGTGCGGCGGCCGGGGAGGTGGCGGTCCGTCAGCCGCGGGCGGCGGCGTCGAGAGCCTGTCCGCGCAGCGTCCGCAACGTGCCGTCGCGCTGCTCCAGCAGCAGGCGGCGCAGCGGGGCCGGAACCCTGGCCTCGTCCTCGGCGAGCACCGCGTCCACCGCGTCGACGATCCGCTGCTCCACGATCAGGTACGGATACAGGCCGTTGACCAGCAGCTGCGCCATGTGCGGAGTGCGCTTGGCCCACAGGTCCGCGACGATCGCGAAGAACTTGTCCGCGTAGGGCGCGAGCAGTTCTCGCTGGTCCGGCTGCCGGAAGCCGAGCACGACCGCCATCAGCGTCTCGTTGGGCAGCTCGTCAGAGTCCACCATCGACGCCCAGGCCGCGGCCTTCGCCTCGACGGTCGGCATCGCCGCGCGGGCCGACGCCGCGTGGCGCTTGCCCGCCGCGGTCGGGTCCCGCTCCTCCTCCGCCGCGATCTGGCTCTCCGGAGCGCGACCGGTCGCGGCCAGCCGGTGCAGCAGCGCCCAGCGCAGCTCGGTGTCCACGACCAGGCCCTCGACCTGCTCGGTGCCGGCCAGCAGCCCGGAGATCAGGTCCAGGTGCTCGGTCGAGCGGGCCACCGCGGCCAGAGCGCGGGCCCAGGACAGCTGAACGTCGCTGCCGGGCTGCGCCGCGAGCAGCTGTGCGTGCGCGAACGAGGCCCACTTCGCCGCGCCCTCCTCGCGCCAGGACGGAGCCGCGTAGAGGTCGATCGCGGTCTTCGCCTGCCGCTGCAGCGACTGCAGCACGCCGATGTCGGTCTCGCGCGGCGCGCCGGAGATGACCAGCGCCACGTAGTCGCGCGCGGGCAGTTCCGCGTTGCGGACCATGTCCCAGGTCGCGACCCAGCTCAGCGCGCGCGGCAGTGACTCGGCGAACTCGCCGATGGAGTCGACCAGGGTGCCTACCGAGCGCTCGTCGAAGCGGATGCGCGCGTAGGAGAGGTCGTCGTCGTTGAGCAGCACCAGATCCGGCTGCTTGACGCCGACCAGCTCCGGCACCTCGGTCAGCGCGCCGTCCACGTCGAGCTCGATCCGGTGCACCCGCACCAGTCCCTCGGGCTTGCGGTCGTAGAGGCCGACCGCGATGCGGTGCGGGCGCAGCGTCGGGTAGTCGGCTGGTGCCTCCTGCGCGATCGCGAAGCTCGCGAAGGCGCCGGAGTCGTCGAGGGTGAACACCGGGCGCAGCGTGTTCGGGCCGGCCGTCTCCAGCCACGCCTTCGACCACGCGCCCAGGTCGCGCCCCGACGCCTCCTCCAGCGCGCCGAGCAGGTCCGAGAGCCGCGTGTTGGCCCAGGCGTGCCGGCGGAAGTAGGTTCGCAGACCGCTGACGAACGCCTCGTCGCCGACGTAGGCCACCAGCTGCTTGAGCACCGAGGCGCCCTTGGCGTAGGTGATGCCGTCGAAGTTGACGTACACGTCCTCAAGGTCGCGGATCTCGGCCACGATCGGGTGCGTCGAGGGCAGCTGGTCCTGCGCGTAGGCCCAGGTCTTCTCGACGTTCGCGAAGGTCGTCCACGCGCCGGCCCAGCGGGTCGCGTCGGCCTGGCAGCGCACCGAGGCGTAGGTGGCGAACGACTCGTTCAGCCACAGGTCGTTCCACCACTCCATGGTGACCAGGTCGCCGAACCACATGTGCGCCAGCTCGTGCAGGATCGTCTCGGCGCGGCGCTCGTAGGCCGCGTCGGTGACCTTGGAGCGGAAGACGTAGTCCTCCCGGAAGGTGACGCAGCCCGCGTTCTCCATGGCGCCCGCGTTGTATTCGGGCACGAACAGCTGGTCGTACTTCGGGAACGGGTAAGGCAGGTCGAACAGCTGCTGGAAGTAGTCGAAGCCCTTCTTGGTCACGTCGAGGATCTCCTCGGCGTCCAGGAACTCAGCCAGCGACTTGCGACTCGCCACGGCCATCGGGACGACCGTGCCGTCAGCCGAGGTGTAGGTGTCGCGCACCACGTGGTAGTCGCCCGCGACCAGCGCCGTGATGTACGTCGAGATCCGCTCGGTCGGCGCGAACCGCCACACCGCGCGCCCGTCGCCCAGCGGCTCGGGTTCCGGGGTCGGCGAGTTGGAGAACAGCTCCCAGCCCTCGGGCGCGGTCACCGTGAACTGGAAGGTGGCCTTCAGGTCCGGCTGCTCGAAGTTCGCGTACACGCGCCGCGCGTCCGGCACCTCGAACTGGGTGTAGAGGGAGACTCCGCCGTCGACAGGGTCGACGAAGCGGTGCAGGCCCTCGCCGGTGTGGCTGTAAGCACAGGTCGCCCGGACGGTCAGCACGTTGTCCGCGGCCAGGTCGTCCAGCGCGATGCGCGAGTCGGCGAACACCGCCGCCGGATCCAGCGCGCGGCCGTTCAGCACGATCTCCTCGACGCTCGGCGCGACCAGGTCGGCGAAGGTGGCGGAACCGGGCTGCGCGGAGAAGCGCACGACGCTGGTGGACGCGAAGGTATCTGGTCCGGTGGTCAGATCTAGCTCGACTTCGTAGGACGAGACGGACACGAGGCGGGCCCGTTCGGCCGCCTCCTCGCGGGTGAGGTTGGTACCGGGCACTTTGCTGCACGGCTCCTTACGCGTAGATGCTGAATTGGTGTCTCGATCCTCGCACGGGAGGCCCTGTTCGGGCGTCGCGGAATCGATGCGGACGGCTTACTGTTCGCAAGGCTAAACGCTGTGCCCCCCGTCGTTGAGTTAGCCCCGTCGTCGAGTTAACGCTGCATCGAGCGGCACCGTGTTGGGTGAATGCCGCGTAGCGTAATTGAGGGAGACTGTAGTGACCGAGCGTGAGGACGCAAGGGCCGTCGCCGACTTCTGGTTCGACCCGCTCTGTCCGTGGGCGTGGATCGCCTCGCGGTGGATCCTGGAGGTCGAGCAGCTGCGGCCGGTGGACGTGCGCTGGCATGTGATGTCGCTGGCCTATCTGAACCAGGGCCGCGACCTGCCGGAGAACTACCGCAAGATGATGGACACCGCCTGGGGCCCGGTACGCGTGTGCATCGCGGCCGAGCAGAAGCACGGCAGCGAGGCGCTGCTGCCGTTGTACAACGCGCTCGGCGAGCGCAGGCACCACCAGAAGCAGGAGTTCACCCGCGAGGTCATCGTCGCGGCGCTGGAGGAGGCCGGGCTGCCGGCCGAGCTGGCGGACGCCGCCGAGTCCACCGAATACGACGAGGCGCTGAAGGCCTCGCACCACCAGGGCATGGACCAGGTCGGTTACGAGGTCGGCACGCCGGTGATCTCGGTCAACGGCGTGGCGTTCTTCGGCCCGGTGGTCTCGCCGATTCCGCGCGGCCAGGACGCGGCCAAGCTGTGGGACGGCGTGCTGGCGGTCGCCGGTACCGATGGGTTCTTCGAACTCAAGCGGACGCGCACCCGCGAGCCTATCTTCGACTGAGCTTTCCGCGAACTAAAGTGACGAAGGGTTCGTCCCGCTCGCGGGACGAACCCTTCGCCGTCATAGCCCTTGACAGGCCCCTGCGTCAGACGCGGGTGCGCTCCGGCTCGGAGTCGGTCGCGTCGTCCGGCGCGACCGCGCCGCCACCACTGACCAGAACGGCGCCGTCGGTCTCACGCAGCGCCGGCGACGGCTCGACCCGCAGGATCCGCGCCGCCCACACCGGCATCCACCAGTTCCACCGGCCGAACAGCGAGATCAGCGCCGGGACCAGCAGCGCGCGCACGACGGTCGCGTCCAGCAGGATGCCGGCGCCGAGCGCGGTGGCGAAGATCTTGATGTCCGTGTTCGGGGCCGACCCGAGCGCCGCCATCGCCAGGAACAGGATCAGCGCGGCCGAGGTGACCAGGCGTCCGGTGCGGCCGATGCCGGTGACCACCGCCCGCGGCGTGGAGCCGGTCTGGTCGTACTCCTCGCGCATCCGGGCCAGGATGAAGACCTCGTAGTCCATCGAGAGCCCGTAGAGGAACGCGAAGACCATCAGCGGGATCCAGCCGGTGATCGCGCCGGTCGCCGGGATGCTCCAGATCGCGTTGGAGCCGTAGCCCTTCTGCCAGATCAGCACCAGCGCGCCGTAGACCGCGGCCAGCGAGAGCAGGTTGAGCAGCACCGCCTTGAGCGGCAGCACGATCGACCGGAACGCCCGCGCGAGCAGCACGAAGGTCAGCAGCCCGAGCAGCACCAGCATCAGCGGGAAGTTGCCGTAGACCGCGTGGATCATGTCCACCTCGACCGTGCCGATGCCGCCGATCATCGCGCCCGGCACGGCCGTGGCCAGCGCCCCGCGCAGTGCCCGCGTCGTGTTCTCGCCCTCCGTGCTCGTGCCCTCCGGGCTCGGCACGGCCAGCACGAGCGAGGAGCCGGGCCGGCTCCAGGCCGGTCCGGTGGGCGCGGTGGCGAAATCGATGCCTGAGACGCCGGCCGCGGCGCTCGTCGCGGTCTGCGCCGAGGCCGACTTCGGCACGTAGATCTCCAGCGGCGTCAGCACGCCGGTCGGGATGTTCGCGTCGCGCAACAGGACCACGGCGTCGTGCGCCGGGCCGCTCTGCGAAAGCGAGTCCGAGGACGGGTCGCCGATCTTCAGACCGGCGGTGTTGATCGCCAGCGCGCCGAGCACCACCAGCGCGCCGATCGCCGCGATCCAGCGCCGCCGCACCACGAACCGCGCCCACGCGGTCCAGCTGCGTGAGGCCTTGTCCTCGTGCCGGATGCGCGGCCAGTCCAGCCGCTTGCCGATGCCGGAGAGCAGCGCCGGGACGAGCGTCAGCGTCACGCACACCGACACCAGCGGGATGATCATGCCGCCGTAGCCGATCGAGCGCAGGAACGGCACCGGCAGGATCACCAGCGCGAGCAGTCCCAGCGCGACCGTGACGCCGGAGAACGCGACAGCGCGGCCGGCCGTCGCCATCGCGCGGTGCACCGCGGTGTCGTTGTCATACCCGTGGGCCAGCTCCTCGCGCCAGCGGGTGACCAGCAGCAGCGAGTAGTCGATCGCCACGCCGAGCCCGATCAGGCCGACCAGGAACTGCACGATCATAGACACCGAGGTGATCTCGGTAATGCCCAGGATCGCCAGGAACGCGGTCAGCACCGAGACCGCGGCGACCAGCAGCGGCACCAGCGCCAGCAGCGAGGCGAAGACGAACAGCAGCACGGCCAGCGCGCCGATGCCGCCGAGCAGGATCTCGTTGAGGATGCTCAGGCCCTTGCCGGACCCCGAGCCGTTGTTCTGCAGCGGCTGCTCGCCGGTGATCAGCACGGTCGAGCCGGCCGGAAGCGCGGCCGTCAGCTTCTGCTGCGCGGCGGCCGAGATCTGGTCCTGGAACTGGCCGTTGGCCATCCCGCCGCCCCCGGGCGTGAAGATCAGGGCGAAGGTTGTGCGGCCGTCCGAGCCGATGAACTTGGGGTCGTGGGTGTTCGCATAGTCCGCCACCCGCGCCTGCGGGATGCCGTCCAGCGAGCTGAACGCCGCGGTCACCCGCGGATCGGTCGCCGAGACCCCGGCCGGCAGCTTCACGACGGGAACCAGCGGCGTGGCCATGCCCCCGTTGCCGTACTCGGCGACGATCGCCTGGTTGGCCACGTAGCTCGGCTGGCCGGGCATCGAGAACGTCTTGTCGAGATGGTTGGCCAGCGTGCTCGACGCGGCGATTCCGGCGATGAACGCCACAACCCACAGGCCGTAGATCCATTTGCGGTGGGTGGTGACGAACGTCGAGAGCCTCTCCATGGAGCCCGATCCCCTCCTACTCCCGTGATCACGCGCCGCTTCTGCGCGCGGCGCACTATCCGAGAGCGAACCAGGGGCGCCTGGTTGGGCACTGTGTGGTTCCTGTGAGAGTCCTGTGAGAGTTGTCGCAGGTGTCGAGGGGGCCGCGGCGGCATGGTTCACGGAGGATTCATCCGGCACCGATCGGGTGCCCTCGACTGGCAGGCGCACCGTGAAGACCGCGCCTCCGCCGGGAACCGACCGCACCTCGGCCGTGCCGCCGTGCGCCTGCGCCACCGACGCCACGATGGAGAGTCCGAGCCCTGAGCCGCCCGCGCCGTCACCCCGCTTTCGCGACGCATCCGCACGATAGAAGCGCTCGAAGACCTTCGCCTGCTGCTCCTCGGTAAGGCCCGGTCCGGCGTCGGCGACCTCGACGATCGCGGTATCATCCACCCTGCGCACAATGATCGAGACCGGCGTGCCCGGCGGCGTGTGGGCACGCACGTTCGAGAGCAGATTCGCCAGCACCTGTCGCAACCGATCGGCATCGCCGCAGACCTCGACGCGCGGCACGGACCCCCGATCGACCGGCTCGCTCCCCTGATCGACGCGCACGGTCACCTCGACCGGCCACTGCGGCCCGGCGGCCTGGGAGTCGCGGGCCGCGTCGCGCGCCAGCGCGCCGAGGTCCACCGCGCCGCGGCCGAGCGGACGGCCCGAGTCCAGCCGTGCCAGCAGCAGCAGCTCGTCGACCAGCACGCCCATGCGCGCCGACTCGGACTCGATCCGCCGCATCGCCAGCGCCAGATCCTCGGGCCGGGAGGCCGCGCCGCGCCGAAACAGCTCCGCATAGCCGCGGATCGACGCGAGTGGCGTGCGCAGTTCGTGAGACGCGTCAGCGATGAAGCGACGCAGGCGTTCCTCCGAGGAGCGCTGTTCGCGGAAGGCCCGTTCCAGCCGCGCCAGCATCGCGTTCACCGAGGCGCCGACCCGCCCGACCTCGGTCACTCCGTCCGAGGGATCGACGCGGCGGTCAAGCTCTCCGGCGCCGATCGCGACGATCTGGTCGCCCATCTGCTCGAAGGGTTTGAGGTTGCGCTTGATCCGGCGATTGGCCATCACGCCGACCAGCCCGAAGGCCAGCAGCCAAGCCGCGACCTCGATGATCGCGATGGCGTGCATCGACGCGTTGAGATCGGACTCGGTCATGCCGAGTACCAGGTAGCCGCGTCCGCCGGGCAGCCGGGAGGCCCGCAACCGGTATGCGTAGCCGGGATGCACGTTGCTGATCGAGTCGACGCTGAGCAGCACGGCACCGTCGTGCTGCGCTCCAGAGCCCGGTGGGCCGAGCGGCAACGTCTTCGGGACCAGCGGTTGCGGGCCGCTGGACGCGGAGAACACCACGCGGTCCGCCGGGTCGCGCACCTGGAAGAACATCGGCAGCAGCCCGGTGGCTGTGAGCATGTGCCAGTTCATCGTCGGGTTGGCGGCCTGCGTGCCGGAACTCTCGCTGGTGAAGTCCGGCAGCTTGCCCGGCGGCTGCATCGCGACGTAGGTGTCGAAGAGCTTCGCGGTGGCGTTGAGCTGCGTATCCAGCCGATCCTGAAGCACGGTGTGCACCGCGAAGAACGTGCCGATAGCGGCAACGGTCAGACCGAGCGCGAGCCGGGTGAGCAGGGTGTGCAGCAGCCGCTTGCGCAGCGTGCGGGCGCGGCGCAAGTGCAGCAGGCGCAACCGGCGCCAGATCCCGGAGGGGCTGGGGAGCCCTGGCCGGCGCATGGTCACTCCTTCGGCAGCCGCAGCGAATATCCGACGCCGCGGACGGTGTGGATCAGCGGCGGCCGGTCGCGATCCACCTTCTTGCGCAGGTAGGAGATGTACGTCTCGACCACGTTGTCGCCGCCACCGAAGTCGTACTGCCACACGTGGTCGAGGATCTGTGCCTTCGACATCACCCGGCCGGCGTTGACCAGCAGATAGCGCAGCAGCTTGAACTCGGTCGGGGTCAGGTCCAGTGTCGCGCCGGAGCGCCGGGCCTCGTGCGCATCCTCGTCGATGATCAGATCGGAGTACTCCAACCGGGCGTCTTCCAGCTCGGGACGCGTGCGCCGCAGCACGGCGCGGATGCGCGCTATCAGCTCGTCGAGGGAGAACGGCTTGGTGACGTAGTCATCCCCGCCGACCGTCAACCCGGTGATCTTGTCCTCGGTCGCGTCGCGCGCGGTCAGGAAGACGACCGGCAGCTTCACTCCCTGCGAGCGCAGCCGTCCGCACACCTCGATCCCGGTGTAATCGGGCAGCATCACGTCGAGGACCGCGAGGTCGGGGGCGAACTCGGCGGCCTTGCTCAGCGCCTCGCGGCCGGTGCCCGCCGTCGCGACCTCGAAGCCCTCGTAGCGCAGCGCGAGGCCGACCAGGTCGGTGATCGCGGCCTCGTCGTCCACGACCAGGATGCGCGCCTCAGGCTTGCCGTTCTGGCGCTCGCTCGTCACGTTCAGCCCCCTGTCGGAAATGCCGCGGCCCGGCACAAGGTATGCGCTTCCACTGTGCCGTACCTGGGGGCTTCCTGTGAGTCGCCTGTGGGGAGGTATCGCTCGCCGGCGACTCGCCATCGATCCGTCCGGGCTCGACGAGTGGTACCTCACAACGTCCCGGACCGGGATTTGTCGGCCGCGGCGATCGGGCGGCCGGTGGTTGATCACTAGCGTGGAGGCGACCGAGCCGAATCCGAGCTCACCGGATCGGCATCCGTTACTGAACCCGGGAGTCTTCATGGCTGTCGCCGTGCCCGCCTCCGCCACCGACATATCCGCGCCGCGCCTCGTCCTCGCCGACCTGCTGCCCGGCCGCACCGCCTGGACGCGTTCGCTCGCCCTGGTCCTCGGCGGCGCGGTACTGACCGGTCTGGCCGCGCAGGTGTCCGTCCCCGCGCCCGGCTCGCCGGTCCCGGTCACCGGCCAGACCTTCGCCGTCCTGCTGGTCGGCGCCGCGCTCGGCCTGCGGCGCGCGGCGGCCTCGATGGCGCTCTACCTCGCGGCCGGCTTCGCGGGCGTGCCCTGGTTCGCGGGCGGCGCGACCGGCTCGATCCACGTGCCGACGCTCGGCTACCTCGTCGGCTTCGTTCTCGCCGGTGCGTTCGTCGGGCGATGCTCGGAATTCGGCGCGGACCGCTCGCCGTGGACGACGGCGCTGACGATGGTGGCCGGCAACGTGGTGATCTACGCGGTTGGCGTGACGTATCTCGCATTCTCGCTGCATGTCACGGCCCGCGTGGCGATCTCGCTCGGCCTGACTCCGTTCCTGCTCGGCGACGCGCTCAAGATCGCCCTCGCCTCCGGCCTGCTGCCTGGCACCTGGCGGTTGCTCGGCCGCCGCTGACCGGCGGCTGCGGGCCCTGTCCCACAGAGACTCGGATAAGTTCCGGCGCGGTGCCCGAGCGTGGGCACAGGATGGGAAACTGTGCCCATGCGAATCTTCCTCGGCTCGGACCACGCCGGCTACGAACTGAAGACCCGCCTGCTCGACCGGCTCAAGGAACTCGGCCACGAGCCGGTCGACTGCGGGCCGCACGAATACGTCGCCACCGACGACTACCCGCCGTTCGTGATGCGCGCCGCCAAGAGCGCGGCCGACGAGCCGGGCACGCTGGGCATCGTGATCGGCGGATCCGGCAACGGCGAGGTCATCGCGGCGAACAAGGTTCCCGGCGTGCGCGCGGCCCTGGTCTGGAGCGAGCAGACGGCCACCCTGGCCCGGCAGCACAACGACGCGAACGTCATCAGCATCGGCGGCCGGATGCACCCGATCGAGGAGGCGGTGCGCTTCGTCGAGCTCTTCGTCGCGACGCCGTTCAGCGGCGATCCGCGGCACGCCCGCCGCATCGGCATGCTCACCGAGTACGAGCGGACCGGAGAGCTGCCGCCCCTGCCCGCCGAATAGTCGGCGCCGGCTGGAAATCGCGGCGGGATGCGGCGCTGCGCCGGCACACCGCCTACCTCGGCTTCCGCGCACCACGTTGTCTCGCCGCAGGCTTGCAACTTAAGGCGCTGCTCGGCGCCGCTGTCACGGCGCCAGTTTCAGGAACGCCGTACTATCGCCGCACCGGCCGATCTTCACTCCGTCAGCGCAGCGCACGGCCGCTGAACTGCGCCGCGCGCTGCCTGAGATATTCACGTGCTCACTCGATCGGGTGATTGAATTGACGCCGCACTATGCCGAAGAGGCGCCGCGTGGTGACGCTGTGCGCACTGTCTCGATAGGGTCCCCTGCATGGCGGTGACGGCGTCGGTGGACCGCGCGGCGGGGGACCGGCCGCGCGCTCGGCCCCGTCGTGTCGCCGCTGTCGCCTTCTGGCTGCGGCACACGGCACCGCAGTCCGAAGCGTTCCTGCTGCCGGCGCTCATCGCGCTGGCCGCCGCGGTGGGCGTGCTGGCGCACTTCCACACCGTGTGGGTCCAGCCCTCCATGGTCACGCTGCCGCTGCTGCTCGGCGGCTTCATGCTGCGGTTCACCGCGCAGCTGGTGCTGCTGGTGGCCTCGGCGCTCGTGGTCGTCATCGACGCGCTCACCAGCCATCCGGCCCGCCCGACCCCGGGCACGATCCTGCTGATCGGCGCGACGGCGCTGATCGTGCTGGTCATGTCGCGCGAACGGGTGCGGCTCGGGGTGCGCGGCACCCGCGGCGAATCCATGCTCTTCGACCTGCGCGAGCGGCTGCGGGCGCAGGGACAGGTACCCCGGCTTCCCGAAGGCTGGCATCTGGAACTGGCCCTCAAGTCGGCCGGCGGCCAGTCCTTCGCCGGCGACTTCCTCATCGCGGCCCGCAGCGACGTCGAGACCCTGGACCCGGAGGGCGAGTTCCGCAAGGGACCCGGCCGCCTCCAACTCGGCCTTGTCGACGTCTCCGGCAAAGGCCTGCAAGCGGGCACGCGCGCACTGCTGCTCTCCGGCGCGTTCGGCGGCCTGCTCGGCTCGGTGCCCGCGCCGCAGTTCCTCGCCGCGGCCAACCGGTACCTGCTGCGGCAGGGCTGGGAGGAGGGCTTCGCCACCGCCGTGCACCTCGTGGTCGACCTGGAGACTGGCGATTTCGAGTGCTATAGCGCGGGCCACCCGCCGATCGCGCAGCTGGCCGCCGGCGCCGGCCGCTGGTCGCTGTGCGAGACGCCGGGCCCGGTTCTGGGCGTGCTGCCGGACGCCGAGTACAAGCCGACCCGCGGCCGCCTCGAATACGGCGACGGCCTGATGCTGTTCACCGACGGTCTCATCGAGCAGCCCGGCCAGGACCTCGCCATCGGCCTCGACCGGCTGCTCGGCGCCGCGGGAACCCTGCAGACGAAGGGCTTCTCAGGCGGCGCGGCCCGGATCGTGGACGCCGTCGCTCGCAAGACGAACGACGACCGCGCGCTGGTGCTCGTCTGGCGCACCCGCCCCACCAGCTAGCTCGTCGCCAGGCCGGGCCGGTGACACCGCCCGCGCGGCGACACCGCCTTTTCTAGGACACCCTTTCTAGGACACCGCCTTCAGCAGGGTGTTGCACTCCGGCCCGGCCGTCTGGGCACCGAAGTTGCCGCCGATCGCCAGCGCGGCGACCGCGAAGTCCCCGTGCACGGCGATGGTCCAGCTGTTCGGCGTCTTGCCCGTGCCGACCTCAGCGGTACCGGTCTTGCCGTACGCGCCGG
>Ga0070739_10005312_pt1 | contig 14752 bp, 12 predicted proteins | sample Coa_R1_7_FD_66445 | JGI IMG/M metagenome (GOLD analysis project Ga0070739, IMG submission 66445) | Surface soil microbial communities from Centralia Pennsylvania, which are recovering from an underground coalmine fire - Coalmine... | ecosystem: Environmental > Terrestrial > Soil > Unclassified ... | reverse complement strand
GCGAAGACGGCCGTGATCGCGGCCATCGGCAGCGTCATCAGTCCGGCCTTCATCGCCGAGAACCCGCGCACGTCCTGGAGATAGAGCGTGTTGATGAAGAGGAAGCCAGCCAACGCGATGAAGGCGCAGACGGCGATCACGGTGGCCCCGCTGAACGGTATCGAGCGGAAGAAGCGCAGCTCGATCAGCGGCTCCTCGCGCCTCGACTCATAGCGCACCAGCGCCGCCAGCCCGGCCGCGGTGAACGCAAACAGGCCCAGGATCAGCGGCGAGGTCCAACCTCGGCCGGGGCCCTCGATGATCGCGTAGGTCACGGCGGCGAGTACAGCGATGACGAGGACCTGGCCGATCGGGTCGGGCCTGCGCCCGCGCCGCGCCCGTGACTCGGGCACGAACAGGGCGGTGAGCACCAGCGCCGCGACGCCGACCGGGATGTTGACCCAGAAGACCGATCGCCAGCCGACCGCCTGCACCAGCAGGCCGCCCAGCACGGGGCCGGCCGCCATGGACAGCCCGACCACGCCGCCCCACACGCCGATCGCGCGGGCCCGTTCCTTGGCGTCGGTGAAGGTGTTGCTGATGATCGACATCGCCACCGGGTTGAGCATCGAGCCGCCGACCGCCTGCAGCGCGCGGAAGGCGACCAGCCAGCCGAGCGAAGGCGCGGCGGAGCACAGCGCGGAGGCGAGGGTGAACAGCACCAGGCCGAGCTGGAAGATCCGGCGCCGGCCGAGCCGGTCCGCGGTCGAGCCGGCCAGCATCAGCAGGCTGGCCAGCACGAGGGTGTAGGCGTCGATGATCCACTGCAGGCCCGAGACCGGGGCGTGCAGGTCGTGCTGGATGGACGGCAGTGCGACGTTCACGATCGTGTTGTCGATCGCGACGATGAACAGGCTCATGCAGCAGATCGCCAGGATGAGCTGACGTCGCCGTGGGCTGGGCTCGGACAAGCGGTTTCCTTAGCTCAACTAATCGAATCGAAAATAATGATACTCACTCAGCAATTGCTCCGTCGAGCGGCTTTCCCCGGTGCCCGCGCGCGGCGCCACGGCCCCGCCCCTTCGCGCCACAGGACGTACCGCTTCAGATAGCATCGACCCGCTCATTGATCGCACCACGTGGACAAGCGGGGTTAGTCGGGACCATGGGGGCGCGCAGCGTGGCGGTATTGCGGGAGAGCCGGCCGGAAGAGCGGCAACCGGTCGGCGCGTCGCAAGGTAAAGGCAGAGGTCGGACAGTCGCCCTGTGCGCCCTCGTGCTGCTCGTGTTCGCCATCTCGCTGATCACCGTGAGCAACGGGAAGCTCAACTTCGACGTCTACCGGGTCGACCTGAACGTCTACCGGCTCGGCGGGCGCGCCTGGCTCGACAACAAGGACCTCTACGGCCAACTGCCGCTCACCCGCAACGGCCTCAACCTCGGCTTCACCTACCCGCCGATCTCCGCCATCGTCATGTCGCCGCTGGCCATGGTGCCCGCGCGGGTGGCCGGCATCCTGATCACCGCGATCACGCTCGGCCTGCTGCTTTCGGTGGTCGCGCTGTTCCTGCGCACCGCGGGGATCGCGGCCGGCGGCCGGTCCTGGCGGCTGGCCGCGCTGCTGCTGCCGGTCGCGGCGCTGTTCGAGCCACTGCGCACGAACCTGGCATACGGTCAGATCAATGTCATCCTGATGGCTCTGGTCGCGTTCGACTGCCTGTTGCCGGCCACCTGGTGGCGGGTCGCGGGCAAGCCGGTCGGCTGGCCGCGCGGCGCGCTGGTGGGGATGGCCGCGGCGCTCAAGCTCACCCCGGCCATCTTCGTGCTCTACTTCGTCGCCCGTAGGCAGTGGCGCGCGGCGATCACGTCGATCGCCTCATTCTTCGTCGTCACCGGCCTCGGCGCGCTGTGTGCTCCGCAGGACTCGCACGAGTATTGGACCAAGATGGTGTTCGACACCGGCCGGATCGGTCCGCTGGTGTTCGCGGGAAACCAGTCGCTCAACGGCTTCCTGTACCGCACTCGTCTGACCGGTAACGCAGAGCACGACGCGTGGCTCGCAGTCGCCGCCGTGGTCGGCATCGTCGGCGTCGTCGCTGTCTTCCGCGCGGCGCGCGCGAACCGTCAACTGCTCGCGCTCAGTCTGACCGCGTGCACGACGCTGCTGGTCTCTCCGGTGTCCTGGTCGCACCACTGGGTGTGGGCGGCGCCCATCGTGCTGACCGGACTGCTGGCGGCGTACCGGGCCCGCAACGGCGCCGCGCTCGCCCTCTTCGGTGGCGGCCTGGTGCTCTTCCTGTGCTCCCCCCAGTGGTGGTTCCCGGGGACCGAGAACCGGGAGATGCACTGGGCCTGGTGGGAACAGGCGATCGGCAGCGCCTACGTGTGGGCCGCGCTCGGTGCCCTCATCGCCGTGGCGGTTGGGTACGCTCCCAGGCTTCTACCTGCGGATCCACAGTAGGGCATCGACATACCGCACGCTGCGGTGCTACAAATGCTGCTGCCCGGATTGGGAGCGCTCCCAGATTGGCGGAAGAGCCGTGGTGCGGAATGAAGGGCCGCCCTCCGACGCCGGGTGAGAACTCAACGCGCCAAGATCGTTCACCCTCACCTGTCGATCTCAGGAGTCGCAATGACGCGTCATCCGTCCGGCCCGCGTGATGCCCACCGTCACCGCCATCGCCCCCATCGCCGCAAGCTCAGCCTCAGCCTCGCCCTTCCCCTCGCCGCCGCACTCGTCGCGACTCCGTTCGTGGCGCTGCCGGCCTCCGCCACCACCAGCACGCCGACGGTCGCCAACCCCGGTTTCGAGGCCGACGGAACGGGCGTCGCCTCGCCCACCGGCTGGTCGAGCAGCGGAACCGCCTCCGCCGACTACACCGAGTCCGGCGGGCACTCCGGTTCGTACCGCCTCGCGCACTGGTCGTCCTCGGCTTACACGGTCGACACGTATCAGACGATCACCAACATCACGAACGGCTACTACACGCTCGGCGTCTACGTGCGCTCGAACGACACCGGCGGCTCGAACTACATCTCACTGTCCGGCTGCGGTAGCTCGACCAAGACGACGTACATACCCGTCGATTCGGACGGCAACTGGCTGCACATCGTGGACTACGTCTACGTCTCCAACAACCAGTGCACCATCAACCTCTACTCGAGCAGCGCAGCGAACGCGTGGACGAACTACGACGACGTCACGTTCACGGCCGGTTCGGCGCCCGTGGCGATCCGCGGCGGCGACACCTCCAGCCTCTACCGCGGCGAGCAGCTCGGCGGGGTCTACTACAACAGCTCGGGTACGAAGCAGAACGCCTTGCAGATCCTCAAGAACGGCGGCATGGACTACGTCCGGCTGCGCGTCTGGGTCAACCCGCAGGACGGGATGAACAACGAGGCGACGCTGCTGGCCTCGGCGAAGGAGGCCTACAGCACGTACGGCCTGCCGATCCTGCTGGACCTGCACTACTCCGACACCTGGGCCGACCCCGGCCACCAGACCACCCCGGCCGCCTGGTCCGCGGACTCGCTCAGCCAGTTGGAGAGCCAGGTCTACGCCTACTCGAAGCAGGTCGTCGGCGACCTGGTCGCGCAGGGCACGCCGCCGGCGATGGTCCAGGTCGGCAACGAGATCAACGCCGGCATGCTGTGGCCGGACGGCTCGACCTCCAACTGGTCGCAGCTGGCCGCGCTGCTCAAGCAGGGCGTCGCCGGGGTGCGCGCGGCGTATTCGTCCGCGAAGATCGTGCTGCACCTGGCCGCCTCGGACAGCCTCTCCACCCTGGAGAGCTGGTACAGCACGGCGATCAGTGACGGCGTGTCGTTCGACGTGATCGGCATCTCGTACTACGACTACTGGCACGGCCGGCTCGACGTGCTGCAGACCGACCTCAACGGCCTGGCCGCGAAGTACGGCAAGCCGGTGTTAGTGGCCGAGACCGCGTACCCGTGGACGCTGGCCAACGGCGACTCCGAGACCAACTCGGTGACCTCGTCGAACACCACCCTCGACCCCGGCTACGCGGCCAGCTCCGCGGGTCAGGCGGCGAACTTCCGCGACGTGCTCTCGATCGTGCAGGCCGTGCCGAACGGCCTCGGCCTCGGGGCGTTCTACTGGGAGCCCACCTGGACCGTGGTCGCGGGCAACGGCTGGGACCCGACCAACGCGTCCTCCGGCGACGGCTGGGAGAACCAGGCGGTCTTCGACTTCAGCGACAAGGCGCTACCGGTGGTCAACCAGTTCGCGGCCCGCTGACCGCGGCCTAAGTTAGGCCCAACGCCAGGTGGTTTCGCTCAGCGCGGGTCGAGCGGAGCCACCTGGCCGAGCACCGCGTCCAGCAGCTGCGGGAACGCCTCGTCCAGCTCAGCGCGCCGCAGCGAGACGTACCGGTGCGTTCCCTGGGCGCGGGTGCTGGTGACCCCTGATTCGCGCAACACCTTCATGTGGTGCGAGAGCGTCGACTTGCCGACCGTGAGACCGGCCAGCTCGCCGACCTTGTTGCAGCACTCCTCGCCTTGTGCGGCAAGGGCGCGCACGATCGCCAGCCGCCCGGGATCGGCCAGCGCCGCCAGCACGGTGGGCAGGTCGAGCCGCTCCTGCGCGGGCTCGTCCGCGGCTGCGATCGCACGGCTGGACAGCGGTTCCTCGACAAGCATCCTTCCACTGTAATACCAGCCGACTTCCCGTTCTTCGCACCCTAGGGGCGCTCGCCTCCGCGGGTGCGGAAGGCGGGTCGCTCAGGCGGTGATCTCCGGGGCGAAGTACCCGCCGAGCGGTTCGGGACCGATGTAGCGACGGCAGGTGCAGGTGACCAATTCCTTGTGCGTGCCGTCTGATCCCTCGTTGGGCACCTTCACCGAGACCTGGGCGTGGCACAGTCCGGTCGACGCGTCGTGGAACGAGAGGTGATGTCCGCACCCGCATACCGGTTCGGGACCGCGCAGCGCGCGTTCCCTGGCCTTGCGCCGGTCGTTGATGGTTCCGCGCACGGTGCGCGCGACCGACGACGTCCCCATCGCCGCGATCGCCACGATGACGACGGTTTCGATCATCCGCGAGCCCCCCTTAGCCGACCTGAGCCGGAACCCTGCTGTCACGCAGAATACGACCGCCGCGCGGTCTCACCTAGCCGACTCAGACCGCGTCGATCCAGTCGAACAGCACCCGCCGGCTCGCCGGGTCCGCGGAGACCAGCCGGACCCGCAGCTCAGCGCCCTGCGGCAGGTCGTGGCCGTCGAGCCGCGCTATCACCGCGGGCTCGCGCAGCATCACCACGCCCGCGTCCGGCTTGCCGTTGCGGTCCCAGTCCACGCGGTCGTTGAGGTCCAGCACCACGCCCTCGAACACCTCGCCGACCCGGTCGCGTAAGAGCACCGCCTCGGCCAGGTCGACGCAGGCGCGCTCGACCGCCTTGGCCCGCCGGTCGCCCGCGTCCATGAGTTCGGGCAACGCCGGCAGCGCCTCGCAGACCCAGTCCGGCACCTCGTCGCCCGCGCACAAGCTCACGCAGATCTCGGTGCCGAAGCGGTCGACCAGCCGCCGCAGCGGCGCGGTAACGTGCGCGTACTGCGTAGCCAGCGCCGCGTGCACCGGCCGCGGCGGAATCTGCCCGTCGAAGACCTCGTAGCCGGCCCCGCGCAGCAGCGAGGTGGCCTCGGTGAGAAAGGCCGCGTGCCTCGGCCGGGCCGGGTCCATCCGCCGGATCAGCGTGGCGTAAGGCTCGCCGTCCGGCCAGCGCACCTTGAGGGCGCGGGCCGCCCGGCGCAGCCGGCCCACGGTCGCGTCCCCGGGTTCCGGGAGGACCCGCAGCACGCCGACCTCGCCGTACAACATGAGGTCGGCCGCGGCGATCCCGGCGAGCAGCGAGATCTGCGCGTTCCACTCCTCGACCGGCAGCGGCGCGCGGTACTCGAGCCGCCAGCCGTCCTGGTCCGCGACCACCTGCTGCACCGGGGCGTTCAGGCTGATACCGCCGCGCAGCGCCTCGCGATCGCGCAGCAGCGTGCCGACTTCGCGCAGCAGGCGCATCACCTCGGGCGCGGTCCCGGCGTCCAGTTCCCGCTGCATCCGCGGATAATCGAGACGCGCCCGCGATCGCACGAGCGCGCGCCGCGCCTCCACCGAGGTCATATCGCCGGAGGAGTCCAGGTCGATCTGCCAGAGCACGGCGCGCCGGTCCTGGCCGGGCAGCAGCGAGGCGGCGCCCTCGGAGAGCACCGGCGGGTGCAGCGGAACCCGGCCGTCCGGTAGGTAAATCGTCTCGACCCGGGCCCGCGCCTCGAGATCGGCCGGCGAGCCCGGGCGCACGAACGCGGCCACGTCGGCGATCGCGTACCAGACTCGGAAGCCGCTGCCGCGCCGCTCGATCCACATGGCCTGGTCGAGGTCCATCGATCCCGGCGGGTCGAGGGTGATCAAGGGCAGGTCGGTGTGATCGGCCCGGTCAGGCTGCGGATCGTGGACGCCACGCGCCGCGCGTTCGGCGTCTTCCAGCACCTCGGGCGGGAACTCGGCGGGCAGCGCGAACTCGGCGCGGATGGCGTCGAAGCCCTTGCACAGCGCGGCACGCGCTTCATCGGGCGCGTCGGCGCTGTCGATCACCAGGACTCGGCGGGGCACAGCGCGCAGCGTAGCGGGTAGATCAAGCCGATGCACGGACGCGTCGGTGCGCGCAGGCGCGCGGGCCTGCGGTGGGAGCTGCCGCTGCGGTCAGTTGAACAGCCAGGATGGCGTCGAACCGGCGCCGATCGCAGCCTGCGACGCGAGCGCCGTGCGCCCTGCTGACCGGTCAGGCAGGCGTCGAACCGGCGGGTATGGCGGGATCGGCTTCGGCTGTTTCCGCGGGCCGGTGGGCAGCAGTGCTCACGGCGGGAGCCGCCTCGGTCTCTTGCGCCGCGACGCTCTCCTGCTCCTCGCGCGCGGCGACTCCTTCCTTCTCCCCGACCGCCGCGGTCTCCCCGGCCTCGCCTGCGGTCGCCCCCGGGCTGTCGGCGGACGCGTCCGAGACCGGCGCCGCGGTGCGGTTGCGCCATGGCAGGAACGGTCCGGTGACCGTGTCGCGCCACAGGTCGATGAAGCCGATCGCCGCGGCGGCCAGCAGCAGGGCGTCGCGCAGGGTGACCGCCAGGATGGCGCTGAGGTGGAAGTGGATCAGCGAGGTGAAGTTGTACGGGAAGATCCACTGCGTGATCGGCAGCGACACCAGGATCAGCAGCGCGCTGCGGCGCTGGGAGGTGTCTTTCGACAGCAGGCAGAAGGCCGCGGTGGCCAGCAGCCAGATGAGGTACTGCGGGCTGATCACCCGACTGGTGACGATCATCAGCAGCGTGGCGACCAGCGTGGCGTCGGGGACCACCGTCGGGCGCCACTGCTTGCGCCACCACCACCAGGCCAGCAGCGCGAAGACCAGCACCGTGGAGGCGATCGCGACCTTCCCGGCGAAGCCCGCGCCGGTTCCGAGCACCTCGAGCGAGCCGTAGTGGCCGTGGATCCGGCCGTGCCAGACACCCGCGCGCCTGGCCAGCAGGAACGGCACCGCCCAGATGCTCTCGATCTCGATGCCGCGGTGGCCCTGGGTGTGCAGGAACCAGGAGCCGTTGCGGAAGGCGAACATGCACGTCAGCGTCACGGCTACGGCGGCGAACGCGGCGGTGGCGATGGTCTGCCAGCCGCGCTTGGTGCGCGGAAGACCGAACACGGTAAGGCCCGGCCAGATCTTGATCGCGGTGCCGATGCCGACCAGTGCGCCGGCGACCCAGCGGCGGCCGTTGAGCTGCTTGCGGCCGTCCGCGGCGCCCGGCACCGGTACGCCCTTACCGAGAATCGCCAGCGCGGCGACGACGGGCATCGCGGAGAACACGTCGAAGCGCCCGTAGATGATGGGACCGAGGAACGGCACGCTCAGGATCCAGAACCAGGGGCCGAGCCAGCTCTCGCGCCGCCGCGCGGTCCACAGCAGCACCAGGATCACGATCGCGTCCGCGATGAACGCCAACCGGACGAACTCGCCCTGGTAGTCGGCCCCCGGCAGCACCTTCGGCAACAGCAGCAGCGGGCCGACCAGCGGCGGGTACTGCCAGCTGTTGTCGCCCACCGGCAGCGCGCCGTGCTTGAGGGAGCCGTCTACCCAGCGCAGGTAGACCGTGATATCGCCGATGCTCTTGTGTCCGTACCAGGACCACAGGTGTCCGGTGGTCATCAGGTAGAGGGGGATCCGACTCGCGAACCAGCCGAGGACAACGTAGAGAGTCCGGCGGTTCAGCTGCGACATGGGCTGTCGTCTCCCCAGTTTCCTCGGACGCAATCATTCGACTCGGATTGGACCCCGCCGCGTCGACCAGCGGCAGTTTAGAACGTGGGCTAGAGTTCCCCAGGCCGAAAGCTACCCTTGCCGGAGAATCGTTCCAGAATGTTCATCTTCGTACCGCCGTCCGAAGGGAAGGCCGTCCCGACGGACGCGGAACCGGTGATCTCCGGTTCCCTGGTGCTGCCGCAGCTCGCGCCGACCCGGGATGCGCTGGTCACCGCCTTGATGCGGCTGAGCCGCGGTCCTGCGGCCGCCGCGCTGGCGGCCCTGGGTCTGAGCGAGGGTCAGCGCGAGGAGCTCGCATACAATCAGATGATTGACAAGGCGCCCGCCGCACCCGCCGCCGACGTGTACCGCGGCGTGTTGTACGAGGCGCTTGACCTGCCCGGTTTGCGCACGCAGGACCCGGAGGCGTACCGGCGGGCCGAGGATTCAGTGCTTGTATTCTCCGGGCTCTGGGGCGTACTTCGGCCGTCGGATCGCATTCCCTACTACCGCTGCTCCGCGGGAGTGAAGCTGCCGCGAGTCGGCTCGGTGACCGCGGTCTGGCGCAAGGCGTTGATCGGGCCGCTGACAGAGCTCGTCGATGAACATCTCGTGGTCGATCTAAGGTCCACGGCTTACACCGGGATGTGGCGGCCGGCCGCGCGGACCGTGACGGTTCGGGTGATGCACGAGCGGATGGTCGGCGGCGTGCTCAAGCGGTCGGTCGTGAGCCACTTCAACAAAGCCACGAAAGGACGACTGGTGCGGGCCCTGCTGCGCGCCGGCGCCGAGCCGAAGACGCCGGAGGAGTTCGCGGACGCCTTGCGCGATCTCGGGTTCCGGGTGGAGCCCGGCACGGCACCCGGCGCGTTCGACGTCGTCGTGGCGGAAATCTGACGCAGCCGCGCGCCTAGAGAGACCGTGCCTGCAGATAGGTGCCTATAAATAGAGGTGTGCTGTGTCGTTGATGCAACGCACATTCGCCACGCCGTCGCCGTAGTAGTCGATCACGCTGAGCGAGGCGGCGGCCAGCTCCATCCGGTGAACCGAGTCCAGCGGCGCACCGAGGGCCTGGCACAGCAGCGTCTTGATTGGCGTGACATGCGTGACGATCAGCACGGTTTTGCGGGGAAACCGGGCCAGGGCCTGGTCCCGGGCGGCCGCAGCTCGGGCCGACACCTGCTCGACGGATTCGCCGCCTGGCGCGGGGCTCGCGGTGGAGGCGAGGAAGGCGGCGAGCTGGTCGGGATACTGCGCGCGGGCCTCGGCGAAGGTCAGTCCCTCGAAGGCGCCGAAGTCCAACTCCCGGAAGCCTTCCTCCACCCGCGGCTCGAGGTGGGCGGCACCGGCGACGGCGAACGCGGTCTGCTGGGTGCGGCGCAGCGGCGAGGTGATGATCGCATCGATGCGGCCGTATCGGGGATCACCGGACCCGTCGGCGGTGGCGAACCGTCGCGCGGCCGCCCCCGCCTGGGCTAGGCCTTCCGGGATCAGTTCCGGATCGCCGCCGAGCCCGGAGAACCGCTTCTCTCCGGTCATCGCGGTCGAGCCGTGGCGCAGCAGGAGCAGGCGGGTCGGCAGGCCGAGATCGGCGGAGGCACCGGCGGCCGGCACCGCCCACGCACTCGCGCCGGGGCGGTCGGCCTCGTTTTCGGGGACGGACAGCTGCGCGCCGGAATAGCCGGACCGATCTGACGGCGCGACAGCCGCGGTCGCGGCGCTCGTGGCCGGCCCCGAGCCTGCGGGGAGGACCTTGGCGCTCCAGACCTCGCCGCGGGCAGCCGCGTCGAGAGCCTGGTTCGCCAGCCGGTCGGCGTGCTTGTTCTGGCTGCGCGGTACCCAGGTGAAGGTCACGCCGTTCGCCGGGAAGAGCCCGCGGGCGCGCTCGGCCAGCGGCTTCATGTCAGGGTGCTTGACCTGCCAGCGGCCGGAGAGCTGCTCCACCACGAGCTTCGAGTCCATCCGGACCTCGACCCGCGCCTGCGGATCGATGCGCCGGACCGCCTCGAGCCCGGCGATCACGCCGCGGTACTCGGCCACGTTGTTGGTGGCGTGGCCGATCGCCTCGGCCAGCTCGCCGAGCAGCTCGCCCGTGTCGCCGTCGCGGACCACGGCGCCATAGGAGGCCGCGCCGGGATTTCCCCGCGACGCCCCGTCGGCCTCGACGATCAGGGTGCGCACGGCGGCTACAACCCCGACTCTGCCGTGCGCACCAGGATGCGGCGGCAGGAGTCGTGCCGCAGTACGAGGTCCGGCGCGGCGGCGCGGATCTCGTTGATCTCGGCGATGTCCAGCTCCAGCCGGCAGCCTTCGCAGCGGCGCTGCTTGATCGCCGCGGCCCCTATCCCGCCGTACTGCGCGCGCAGCTTCTCGTAGAGCGCGATCAGGTCGGCGGGCAGCTGCGCGGCCAGCAGGTCGCGCTGCGACTTGGCGAAGGCGAGGTCCTTGTCCACCGCGGCCCGCTCCTCGGCCAGTGCGGTGGTCACCCGCGCGAGGTCCGCCTCGGCCTCGTCGCGCTGCTTGGTCAGCTCGGCGGTGCGCGCGTCCGCGGCCTCGACCCGCTCCATCACCTCGAGCACGATGTCTTCGAGGTCTGACTGCCGCTTGGCCAGCGACTCCAGCTCGCTTTGCAGGTTGGACAGCTCCTTGGCGCCGACCGAGCCGGAGTCCAGCAGCTTGCGGTCCCGTTCCGCGCGGCTGCGCACCTGGTCCACGTCCGCCTCGGCCTTGCGCTGCTCGCGGGCCAGGTCGGACTGCGCGGTGGTGGAGGCGACGAGCAGGTCGCGCAGCTGTCCGACCCGGGTCTCCAGCGCGGCGTGCTCGGCCAGCTGCGGGAGGGTGCGGCGGCGGTGTGCCAGCTGGTCCAGCTTGGAGTCCAACGCCTGAAGGTCGAGCAGTCGCTGCTGGTCGGCGGGCGCGGCTTGCACAGCTGGCACCTCTTCCTGGTCCTCGTCTTCACTTCTGCGGCGCGTGCAACGTCCAGGGGTCGGTGACCAGCTGGGACACGCGGATCTCAACCGTACCGCGCTGCGGACCCCCTTCACGCTCCCGGTCGCTGTCACGCCCGCCGTGCTCACGGATTTCGCCAAGCCCCGCGGTCAGCAGCGCGGCGGCATCGGAGAGCCACGGCCATTCACTGGCCCAGTGCGCTACGTCGAGGAGTACGGGACCGGTGCCCGGCGCGGCGAAGTCCCCGGCCTCGAGCGCTTCGGAGGCCGCGTGGTGACGCAGGTCGGCGGTGACGTACGCGTCGGCCCCAGCCGCGCGCACCGCCGCGAGCAGCTCGCGGTCGTCCCCGGCTCCGCCGCAGACGGCGACGAGGCGAACGGTCCGCTCCGGGTCGCCGGCAACCCGCACCCCGCCGTTGGTCGGCGGCAGCGCCAGCGCGACGCGCTGGGCGAACGCGCGCAGCGATTCGGGCTCGGGCAGCACGCCGAAACGGCCGAGGCCACGGCCGGAACCCGAGCCGTGGCCCGCGGAGCCGTTCGACGCGGCGCCCTCACTGGCAGCGGGCAGGATCGGGCCGATCACCGAGAGGTCGAGGGCGCGGGCGAGCGCATCAGAGACGCCGGGACTCGCCACGTCGGCGTTGGTGTGCGCGGTCAGCAGTGCGACGCCGTTGCTGATCAGGCGGTGCACCGCGCGGCCCTTGAAGCTGGTCGCCGCGACCCCGTGCACCGGCTTGAGCAGCAGCGGATGATGCGTGACCAGCAGGTCCGCACCCCACCTGATCGCCTCTTCGACGACCGCGTCCACCGGATCGACCGCGAACAACACCTTGTGCACCTCGGCCGTCGGGTCGCCGCACACCAGCCCGACCGCGTCCCAGGACTCGGCCCAGCGCGGATCGTAGGCGGCGTCCAGAATCCCGACCACGTCGGCGAGCGTTGGCATGGAGGAATGCTACGGTGCGGCGATGTGACCTCCCAGCCCGAAACCCCGACCGCCGAGCCGCCGATCGCGGACAGCGCCGCCCGCCGCGTCCGGCCGACTCCGCAGCAGCTGGCCGCGGCGCAGGCGAAGACGATCCCTGACGTACTCGGCCCGGATCTTCGAGTGCTGTTCTGCGGGATCAACCCGGGCCTGTGGTCGGCGGCGATCGGCAAGCACTTCGCGAACCCGGGCAACCGCTTCTGGCCCGCGCTGCACGCCTCCGGTTTCACCCCGCGGCTGCTGGGCCCGTGGCAGCAGGAAGAACTGCTCGACCTCGGCCTAGGCCTGAGCAACGTGGCGTCCAGGGCGTCAGCGCGCGCCGACGAGCTGGGCCCGGAGGAACTGCGCATCGGCGGTGAGATCCTGGCCGGAAAGGTCGCCCAGTACCGCCCGCGCTGGGTGGCGATTCTCGGGATAGGCGCCTACCGCACAGCGTTCGGCCGCAAGGACGCGACGATCGGCCCGCAACCTGTGAAGATCGCCGACAGCAAGCTGTGGGTGCTCCCCAACCCGAGCGGCCTCAACGCGCACTGGACCGCCGCGACGCTGGCCGCGGAGTTCGCCAAGCTGCGCGCCGCTGCGGACGAGGGCTGACCAGCGCCCTTGTCCGGCATTCGAGTCGACTCCCCCGCACCAGAAGACGCGGGGGGAATGGCCCGATTCCTCGGAAATCTGCTCGACCTCCTCCGGTACCGCCTCGTCCCACGAGGCCGCTGTCTGGTTCAGCGCGCCGACGAATCGGGGGCCCTGTGGGGTGAGCAAGCCGCGGCCGGCCGCTTCCGCGATCGCCCTCTGGACCTGGCCAAGTCGCAGTGATCGCACCAGTCCTCGTCGCCCAAGGACGCCAGCCCAATCCGCGGCAGCATCACCGCCCCGTTGCGGGTAGCCCAAGTGCGCCCCTAAGGGAACCGCAGCGTAATCCTCACCCTCCAAACGTAGGCGACGCACGGATCGCTGATCGACGAGATCGTGCGGGAGGCTAACACCTTAAGGGTGACTGCCGAGTCCAGGCCGCCTGTCCGCTTTCGAACGCAGCGCGCCCTTCGAAAGAAGCACGGCCTTGAAGCGCCTCTCGCTCATCCCACTCGACGCCGCGTCAGCCAGCACGCGCTAGCAACTCTCCTCAATCAGCTATAAAGCCGACATTTAGCCTATCCGCATTATGGTATTCATAGAGTCGATCTACGACTCGTCGTTCACTCACCCGCTCACTCAGTCAGTCACCAATCGGCATCGATCGGATAAGTCTTTGACTAAATCGGTTGCGCCCCGTGTCCTTTAGCTCGCCGCAGCGTTGAAACACGGGTGGCGGTGTCAGCGGAAGCGAATTCTTGCGGCGATACAGGAACCGACATCTATAGTGTTGCGTCTCGCCGGAGGGCGGCAGTCTGGCTGCTGCGCCGCCTTCGACCATTAGTCGGCCATCAAGGATATCCATGACAAATGAGTACGCAAACGGGGAAACTGCCGGCATGGCAGTGCGTTGGCGCCTAGGGGTGGCGCCTAAAGATCGGGGAGCATGCACGACCAGCGGTAACTGTCCTGACGTCTTCGAGTTGGCGAACGGGGACTTCGCAGTCGTCGGCGAAGACGTCAGCCATGAGCTTCGGCTTCCAGCCGACGCCGGCAGATCTGAAACTGAGCGGACAGTCGTCGTTCCGCGCGAAGTTCTGCTTGCTGCCTTGCGGGATCTCTCAGGCCGCATCTGATCCGGACTGGCGCCGCGAGTCAAGATCGACCACCCGAGCACCATCGCCGCCTTCGGGCGTGAGAGGGGGTTCGGGTGGTCGAGTCTCGTCGTACGCCACGTCGATCAACTGCTCGAACGCCCACTCGTCGCTACCCGGCCGTACGGCGATCTCCCTGGCAACCATCCGTGCCGCCCAGTAGTCCCGCATGATCTGGCTCGCAAACAGGTAGTGGAAGAACTTCAGGACATCAGCGCGCGTGAACGCCCCCAGGTCGTACATCATCCGTTGGTGCTGGACTACGAGGTTGGCGTAGTTGTACTGCTTCGCCCGCTTGGCGCTTAGGCCGGCTTGGAACTCCGGCCAGAACTCAGCCAAGTCCGTGTCTTCCATTGCCATGCGCATCAGCTCGACGTGCCGCGCTCGGACGTCACACTCGGCGCTCCGCCCTAGGTGGCTCTGAGATTCCGACATAGCGGTGTGCTGGTTCTTGAGCTCGCGCCGCTGCATGCGCAGCTCGTCGTACTGCAGACGGAACGTGACGACAAGCGCGATGAAGCCCAGCCCGGAGAAAGCTGCGTTGACGGACTCGAAGATCTGACCGATCGGTCCCATTTCAATCTGCAGCTTCGGGCTCAGCACGATTGCGAGCACAGCGGTGATGCCGACGCTGATGAACGTGATGCCGATACAGAACGCCAGGAAGAACAGCGAGCCATTGCGGACGGTGAACAAGCGGCGGACCATGTCTGGAGCTTCGTGGGTCTCACTGGCTTCCATGACCGACTCCCGTGAGGTCTCGTGGTGCGAGCCAAAGGATGCTTGCCGATCGCTGCCAGTCGTTCCGCCCTTATCGTT
>Ga0070739_10005310_pt1 | contig 14758 bp, 12 predicted proteins | sample Coa_R1_7_FD_66445 | JGI IMG/M metagenome (GOLD analysis project Ga0070739, IMG submission 66445) | Surface soil microbial communities from Centralia Pennsylvania, which are recovering from an underground coalmine fire - Coalmine... | ecosystem: Environmental > Terrestrial > Soil > Unclassified ... | reverse complement strand
ACTTCGGCGTGGTGGGCGACCTGTTCAAGGTCGTTCCCCAGCTCACCGAGGAGATCGCGAAGCGCAAGTAGCGGGCTCGCGGCGGCACGCGGCGCACCGTTTTCAGCCCGAGCCAGTGGCCCCGGCGGCATCCCTTTCAGGCAGGGGACAGCGCCGCCGGGGCCACTATGCTTGAGAGTGAAATGACTTACCTCGATCACGCGGCCACCACGCCGCTGCACCCGGACGCGGTCGCCGCGATGACCGAGCAGTTCGCGCGGGTCGGCAACGCCAACTCGCTGCACGGCTCCGGACGCGCGGCCCGGCGGGTGGTCGAGGAGTCGCGCGAGGCGCTGGCCGAGGCGGTGCGCGCCCGGCCCAGCCACATCGTGTTCACCGGCGGCGGCACCGAGGCGGACAACCTCGCGGTCAAGGGGCTGTACTGGTCCCGTCGCGCGGCCGACCCGCGCCGCACCCGGATCCTGGCGCCGAAGATCGAGCACCACGCCGTGCTCGACCCGTTGCACTGGCTCGTCGAGCACGAGGGCGCGAGCGTCGACTGGCTGCCGGTGGACGAGCACGGCCGCGTCGATCCGGCCGCCCTGCACGAGGCGATCCGCCGCGATCCGGGGCCCGAATCCGTCGCCCTGGTCACCGTGATGTGGGCCAACAACGAGGTGGGCACGGTCCAGCCGATCCACGACCTGGTCGCCGTCGCGCACGCGCACGACCTGCCGATTCACTCCGACGCGATCCAGGCCCTCGGCCACCTGCCGCTGGACTTCACCGCCAGCGGCCTGGACGCGATGACGATCACCGCGCACAAGATCGGCGGCCCGATCGGCGTCGGCGCGCTGCTGCTGGACCGCAAGGCGGAGCTCACCCCGCTGCTGCACGGCGGCGGCCAGGAGCGCGACGTGCGCTCCGGCACCCTCGACACCCCCGCGATCGCGGGCTTCGCGGCGGCGGCCACGGCGGCGGTCCGTGACCTGGAGCACGAGTCGCGGCGCCTGGCGGAGCTGCGCGACCTGCTGATCGACGGAGTGCTCCAGGCAGTGCCCGACGCGGTCCTGTCCGGCGATCCGGGCCGTGGCCCCGAGGACCGGCTCCCCGGCATCGCGCACTTCTGCTTCCCCGGCTGCGAGGGCGACTCGCTCCTGCTCCTCCTGGACGCGCAGGGCATCGAGTGCTCAACCGGCTCGGCCTGTTCGGCAGGCATTGCGCAGCCGAGTCACGTGCTGCTGGCGATGGGTGTGAGCCCCGAACTGGCCCGCTGCTCGCTGCGCTTCTCGCTCGGCCGGACCTCGACCGCCGAGGACGTTAAGACGCTGCTCGAAGCCCTTCCGGCGGTGGTCGATCGCGCCAGGTCCGCCGGCCTGAGCTGAGCAATCTTCCTCGCCTGATTGCTAATCTGGATGCACCGGCAGCAACCGGAAGGAGCCGTGTTATGACTGCGCCGACTCTCCCCATGACGCCCGACGATGGTTGGACACTCGACAACCTCCCGGACAATCTGCCTAAGCACACCGAACTGATCCGGGGGGTCCTCGTCGTGAGCCCGCAGAAGGCATGGCACATGGGTGTGGTCGGTGTGCTTTGGTGGCACCTGCGCAGCCAGGCGCCCGCCGAGTTCGAGGTCATGCGCGAGATGGCGGTTAAGCGCAGCCAGCGTTCGGCCCCTGAGCCAGATCTGTCGATCATTCGCGCCGAGGCATACAGCCGACAGAAGAGCATTTTTTCCCCGGAAGACTTCGTGATGGCTGCCGAGGTGATCTCACCCGAGTCGGAAGAGCGTGATCGTGAAGACAAGCCGATCATCTACGCAGCGATGGGGATTCCTACGTTCTGGCTGATCGAGTGTGGCCCTGACGAGGCGCCGATCGTGCATGAGCACGAGCTTTACGGCGGCGCCTACCGACTGATGCGAACGCATATCGGCCGGTTGAAGACGCAGATTCCGTTCACGATCGACATCGCGCTCGAAGCACCGTAGCACCGAGCGGATCCCGGCTGATCATCTGAACCCTGCGCTGATCTCTGGACTACGCGGCTCGCGACACCACGTACCCTAGTAACCATGCGTGTTCTTGCGGCGATGTCCGGCGGAGTCGACTCTGCGGTCGCGGCTGCCCGTGCCGTCGAAGCCGGGCATGACGTGACCGGCGTGCATCTGGCGCTGTCCAAGAACCCGCAATCCTTCCGCACCGGGGCGCGCGGGTGCTGCACCGTCGAGGACTCGCGGGATGCCCGGCGTGCCGCCGACGTGATCGGCATTCCGTTCTACGTCTGGGACCTGGCCGAGCGCTTCCACGCCGACGTGGTCGACGACTTCGTCAACGAGTACGCCGCGGGTCGTACGCCGAACCCCTGCCTGCGCTGCAACGAGAAGATCAAGTTCGCGGCGGTGCTGGACAAGGCGCTCGCGCTCGGCTTCGACGCGGTGTGCACCGGGCACTACGCACGCGTCGTGGACGGTCCGGGCGGCTCGCGTGAGCTGCATCGCGCCGTCGATCCGGCCAAGGACCAGTCGTACGTGCTCGGCGTGCTGGACGCCGCGCAGCTCGCGCACGCGCTCTTTCCGCTCGGCGATTCGCTGAAGACCGAGGTGCGGGCCGAGGCCGACCGGCGCGGGCTCGCCGTCGCCGACAAGCCGGACTCGCACGACATCTGCTTCATCGCGGACGGCGACACCCGCCGCTTTCTCGCCGATCGCCTCGGCACCGAGTCCGGTCCGATCGTGGACACCTCGGGCGCGGTCGTCGGCTCGCACTCCGGCGCCTATGGCTTCACCATCGGGCAGCGCAAGGGCCTGCGGATCGGCGATCCGGCCGGGGATGGCCGCCCGCGCTACGTGCTCGACATCTCGCCGGTCAACAACACCGTGACCGTGGGCACCGCCGAGGAGCTCGCCGTGAGCGAGGTCTCCGGCGACCACCCGCGGTGGTGCGGCTCCGCTCCGACGGGCGAGTTCGAGTGCCTGGTGCAGATGCGGGCGCACGGCGAGCCTGCGCCGGCGAGCGTGCGGTACGACGCCGCGCAGAGCGTGGTGACGGCCCGGCTCTCCTCTCCGGCACGCGGCATCGCACCCGGGCAGACCGCGGTGTTCTACGACGGCACGCGCGTGATCGGTTCGGCGACGATCAGCTCCACGCGCCGCGCGAGCGCCGCTGCGCAGGGCGTTTCAGCGTCTGCGTAGCGGGTCGCTCATGCATGAGCGTGCGTAACCGCTCTTATACGTAGCGGCATGTGACGTCGCGTCAGACGTCGAACCGCACGTACACGCCGCGCCGCTCGTTGTGCGCCACCTCGGCGAGCAGTGCCAGGGAACGCAGCAGCGCTCCGTAGCGGTGCGCGTTCCAGTCCGCTCCCCACGCGCGCAGCTCCCAGTCCAGCGCGATCTCGTCGAGCTCGGCGTTGCTGCGACCGCGCAGGCTGCGGAGCAGCGCCGGACGCACGCACAGCACCACGCGCTCCTCCGTGCCCTGCGCCAGTGCGCCTGGTCCGGGACCGAGCTCGCGCGCCGGAGTCAGCACCGCCTCGCGTACGACGACCGGGTCGTGGCCGGTCATCAGCGTGTCCAGCTCCAGAAGCTGGGCCGGGTCCAAGTCCGCCGCATCCACGCAGGCCAGGTCGAGCCCGTCGGTGTCGCCCCCGGCGGCCGCCAGCCGCAGCAGTTGCGCGGCGTCCGCCGCGAAGAAGATGGTCTGCACGCGGATTCCCTCCTTAGCCGCTGCTTGCCGTTGCTCCCTGTCAGTGCCAACGTCAGACACGCTGCTACCCGTTCCGGACCGGCCCAGACCTGCTGCGGACCGGCGCATAGGATCACTACCCCGTTGAGTGCCAGAGTGTTGCAGAACCGACCGATTTCCGCAGCGGATTTGCTCGTCGTTCGCTAAGTCGGAGGAACCGGCGATTGCGTCTACGCTCAGTTGCGTGACCACAGATCCTCAGGAAAAGGCCCAGTCGCAACCGTCTCCGCAGCCTTCCTCTGCTCCGCTCTCGGCTCCGTCTGGCACAGGCATCGGTTCATTGCCCGGCCAGGACATGCCCGAGGCAATCCGTATGGTCATGGGTGAGCTCGGTGAGCGTCCCGGAGTGCCTTTCCTGCCCGAGCTGCCGCAACGCGGCGTCGGCGCTGACATGGTGGGGCGCGGTACCGCACTGTTGGTGGACCTTTACGCGGAAGTTCAGCCCTCGGGCTGGCGTATCGCCGATAGGCCGGGACGCGACCACGGCAGGGCACGTAGTCACCTCTCCTCCGACTTGGACCTGTTGGAGGAGTACACGCAGGGCTACACCGGACCGCTCAAGATCCAGGCCGTAGGACCGTGGACGCTCGCGTCGACCGTCGAGCTTCCGCACGGCGACAAGTTGCTGGCCGACTCGGGGGCGGTGCGTGACGTCGCCGAGTCGCTCGCGGAAGGGCTACGGCTGCATATCGCAGACGTGCGGAAGCGTGTCCCCGGGGCGCACGTAATCCTGCAGCTCGATGAGCCAGCGCTACCTGGGGTGCTGAAGGGAACGGTGCCGACCGCGAGCGGATTCGGTTCGCTGCGCGCCGTTGAAGAAACCGTTGCGCGCGAGCAACTGCGCACAGTCATCGAAGGCGTGCGATTCGGCGACAACGCAGCCGACGCCTCCTCAGCTACTCCAGTCATCGTGCATTGCTGTGCGCCTGACGTACCGTTCGACACGTTACGTCGCGCCGGCGCCACCGGGATTTCCTTCGATATGTCGCTCCTTCGCGAGCGCCACGACGAAGCGCTCGGCGAGCTGATCGAGTCTCAGATCCTGCTGTTCGCCGGGATCGTGCCTTCGGCAGACCCGGCGAGCGCGGCCCCCGGCGTGACGCCCTCCGTGAAGGGACTCTCGGACAGAGTCCTCGCCTTAAGCCGCCTCGGCTTCCCGGGTCCGCGCCTCGCCCAATCGGTGGTCGTCACGCCGTCCTGCGGGCTGGCCGGAGCCTCGCCCGGCTGGGCCCGGCGGGCACTCAAACTGTGCCGGGACACTGCTCGGGCTCTTGAAGAGCTTGACTAGTTTTGTCGGTGGTGACCGGTAGCTTTGAGCTACCGACGAGCACGAGGGGACGATCCGATGGCTGGCGAAACCGCTGGCGGCGCGGCCGGCACCGACCCGCTGAGCGCGGCGCGCACCCGGCATGCCGACCTCGCGGAGCAGATCGAGGAGCACCGCTTCCGCTACCACGTGTCGGACGCGCCGACGATCTCGGACGGCGAGTACGACGCGCTGATGCGCGAACTCGACGCGCTCGAGAACGAGTACCCGGAGCTGCGCACCCCCGACTCGCCGACGCAGAAGGTGGGCGGCGCGGTCTCCACCGAGTTCACCTCGGTCCCGCACATCGAGCGGATGCTCTCGCTGGCCAACGCCTTCGACTTCGCCGAGCTTGAGGCCTGGCACGACCGGGTCGTCAAGGAGGTCGGCCTCACGCCGGCCTACCTGTGCGAGCTCAAGGTGGACGGGCTGGCGATCGCCCTGGTCTACGAGCACGGCCGGCTCGTGCGCGGAGTGACCCGCGGTGACGGGCGCACCGGCGAGGACGTGACGCCGAACGTGCGCACCATCAGGGGCATCCCGCACCGGCTCACCGGCAGCGCCGATCACCCCGTCCCGGACCTGGTCGAGGTGCGCGGCGAGGTCTACTTCCCGGCGGCGCAGTTCGACGAGTTCAACGCCGCCATGCAGGAGTCCGAGGGCCGCACCTTCGCCAATCCGCGCAACGCCGCCGCCGGTTCGCTGCGCCAGAAGGACCCGAAGATCACCGCGCAGCGGCCGCTGCGCATGGTGGTGCACGGCATAGGGGCCCGGCGTGGCCTGACCATCGACTCGCAGTCGCACGCCTACGAGTTGCTGCGCGCCTGGGGGCTGCCCACCTCGGACCGGGTCAAGGTGGTCGACAGCCTCGACGGGGTCAAGGAGTACATCGAGTACTACGGCAAGCACCGGCACGACGTCGAGCACGAGATCGACGGCGTGGTGGTCAAGGTCGACGACCTGGCGCTGCAGGGCAGGCTCGGCGCGACCTCGAAGGACCCGCGCTGGGCCATCGCCTTCAAGTACCCGCCGGAGGAGGTCACCACCAAGCTGCTCGACATCAAGGTCCAGGTCGGGCGCACCGGGCGGGTGACCCCGTACGCGGTCATGGAGCCGGTCAAGGTGGCCGGATCCACGGTCGGCTTCGCCACCCTGCACAACCAGGAGGTGGTCGAGCGCAAGGGCGTGCTGATCGGCGACACAGTCATCCTGCGCAAGGCCGGCGACGTCATCCCGGAGATCGTCGGGCCCGTGGTGGACCTGCGCGACGGCACCGAGCGGCCCTTCCAGATGCCGAAGAACTGCCCGGACTGCGGCACCCCGATCGCCGCCCAGAAGGAGGGCGAGATCGACCTGCGCTGCCCGAACGCGCGGCACTGCCCCGGGCAGATAAGGGAACGCGTCGCCTATCTGGCCGGGCGCAGCGCACTGGACATCGAAGCCCTCGGATACGAGGCCGCCGTCGCGCTCACCCAGCCGGACGAGGGTGAGCCGCCGCTGCGGGACGAGGGCGATCTGTTCGAGCTGACGGTGGAAAAGCTGGCCGCGCCGCGGATGTACCAACAGGCGCGCGGCAAAGACGCGAAGGAGGGCGACCGCGAGCTGGTGCCCTACTTCTACACCAAGCCCACCGCGAAGAAGCCCTCCGTCCCGACCAAGACCACCGAGCAGCTGATCGAGCAGCTGGAGCAGGCCAAGACCCGCGAGCTGTGGCGCTACCTGGTCGCGCTGTCCATCCGGCACGTCGGCCCGAGCGCGGCCCGGGAGATCGCCCGCGAGCTGCGTTCCCTGGAGCGGGTCTCCACGGCCACAGCCGAGGAACTGGCGGCGATCGAGGGCGTCGGGCCGACGATCGCGCAGTCCATCGTCGAGTGGTTCGCCGTGGACTGGCACAAGGAGATCGTCGAACGTTGGCTGGCCGCCGGGGTCAGCCCCTCGGTCCCGGCCGACACCGGGCCCAAGCCGCTGGCGGGCCTGACCATGGTGATCACCGGCACCCTCGCGGGCTTCACCCGGGACGGCGCCAAGGAGGCGGCGCAGGCCGCCGGGGCGAAGGTGTCCGGATCCGTCTCGAAGAAGACCTCATATGTGGTGGTCGGGGAGAATCCGGGCTCGAAGCACGATAAAGCGGTCGAACTGGGCGTACCGGTGCTCGACGAGGCGGGCTTTCGCCGACTTCTGGCGGAGGGGCCGCCCGCCGGACCTGCGCAAGACGCAGGCCAGGAGGAGTCCGCAGTGGGTGGTTCCCCGTCCGGGGCGGCGTAATCCTGCCAATTTCAATCAGGCTTGTTTGAGTCACGATCTGCCGCGAACCCTCGCGGGAGTACGAGCCTTGCGAATAATCTGGGGCGGTCGGATCCGGGCGGCGCCTACCGGGACCACAGCCGGGCACAGCCGCCGGCTGTGTGGCGGCGACCGGAATGCATGAGAGACCAGGGCGAGGGCGGGATGGCGCAGGCGGTGCACCGTACTGACGCTGTCGCGCGCCCGCTTGCGTTTCGCGCATACCTGCTGCTGACCAACCTCGTCGGTGCGTGCGTGATCGGCTACGCGGCGGCCCGGGTGATCCAGGACCTCGGCAGCGGGCACCTGCGCGGCTCCGGTGCCGCATGGCTGCTCGGCCTGCTGGTCGTGGTCGGTGAGCTGCGCCCCGTGCTGGCCCGGCACGAGCACGACGGCTCCACCACCGCGGTCGCCTTCTCCCTGGCGCTGCTCTCCCTGTGCGGCTGGCACGCCGCCGCCGTCGCGCAGGCCGTCGCCGTGGTCGTCTGCGCCGTGGTCAACCAGCACAGCTGGTGGCGCACCACCTTCAACGTGACCCAATACGCGGTCTCGCTCGCCCTGGGCGGGATGGTGTTCGGGCTCTTCTTCCAGGAACCGCTGCAGATAGGCGACTCGCTCGGCTGGCAGCGCTCACTGGCCCTGGTCGTGGCCGGCGCCGTGTACGCGACGGCCAATCACCTCTTTGTCTGGGCCGCGCTCAGCCTGTCCAGCGGCGTGCCGCTCATGGATCTGATCCGGCGTGAGGCGCTGCATCAGGTCAAGGCGACCGGCGCGATGGTGGTGCTGGCGCCGCTGGTCGCCTCGGTGGCGCTGAGTGATCCCGGGCTGCTGCCGTTCTTCGTCCCGGTGCTGCTGATCGTGCACGGCAACGCCGAGATCGGGCGGGAGCGGGACTGGGAGTCCAGTCACGACGAGCTGACCGAGCTGCCCAACCGCAAGATGCTGCGCGAGCACGGGGAGCAGGCGCTGGCCGAGGCCGCGCGCACCGGCCGGCACGTGGCGCTGCTGCTGCTCGACCTGGACCGGTTCAAGGAAGTCAACGACACCCTCGGCCATCTGACGGGCGATCAGCTCCTGCGCGTCGTCGCGGCCAGGCTCGGCTGCGCGGTCAGCCACGAGAACACCGTCGCGCGGCTCGGCGGCGACGAGTTCGCGGTGCTGCTGCCCAACGTCGAGGACGAGGCCGCGGCCATCGAGGCGGCGCGCAAGCTCGCCGACATCTTCGAGGACCCGTTCCCGCTGCATGGCATCACCCTCGACCTGGAGGCTTCGGTCGGCGTCGCGCTCTACCCCGACCACGCCGAGGAGTTCGAGCAGCTGCTGCAGCGCGCGGACGTGGCGATGTACCTGGCGAAGAAGTCCCGCTCCGTGGTCGCCTGTTATGAGGCCGGCCGCGACCTGAACACCCCCGACCGGCTCGCGCTGCTCGGCGACCTGCGCCGGGCGCTCGAAGCCGGCGAGGTGCAGCTGCACTACCAGCCGAAGGTGGCCTTCGCGACCGGTCAGGTGGTCGGCTTCGAGGGCCTGGTGCGCTGGCAGCACGCGACCCGCGGCGCGGTGAACCCGGAGGAGTTCGTCGAACTGGCCGAGCAGACCGGGCTGATGCCCAAGCTCACCGAGTACGTGGTCGACCAGGCGCTCGCGCAGGTCGCCCGCTGGTGGCGCTCGGGGCTGGCGGTCCCGGTCGCGGTCAACGTCTCGATGCGCGATATCCACTGGCCCGGCTTCGTCCCGGCGATCCAGGCCGGGCTGCTCAAGTACGGCGTCCCGCCGACCGCGCTGCAACTGGAGATCACCGAGCGCGTGCTGCTGGAAGACCCGCAGCGCGCCGCCGCCACGCTTGGCGGACTGGAGGCGCTGGGCGTGCGGCTTTCGCTCGACGACTTCGGCACCGGCTACTCCTCGCTGGTGCTGCTGCGCAAGATCCCGGTCAACGAGATCAAGATCGACAAGTCCTTCGTCGCCCGGCTGGCCCACGATCCGGAGGATGCCGCGATCGTGCGCTCCACCGTGGACCTCGCCCACTCGCTCGGCCTGCACGTCGTCGCCGAGGGTGTCGAGGATGACGTGACCTGGGACCGGCTCGCCGCGCTCGGCTGCGACGCCGCGCAGGGCTGGCTACTGGCCAAGGCGCTGCCCGCACCGGAGGCCACGCGCTGGCTCAACGGCCGCTCCGCGGGACCTGAGCGCGAGTCATACCTCGTGCGCTGACGTCCCCGCGTGCCGGACGCCGGTTATCCACAGGTGCGCGAAAACCGACACAGTCCGTCGCCACGCGCCGACTACGATGGAGCGCAGCGTTGTGTTGTGACAACGCCACAGACTCCAGTCGGCACAGGAAGGCCCCGGATGCCCTCGATCACCCGCGAGGAGGTGGCACACCTCGCCAAGCTCTCCCGCATGGAACTCAGTGACGCCGAACTCGACCACTTCGCCGGCCAGCTCGACGCGATCGTCGGCGCGGTGGCCCGGGTCGGCGAACTGCCGACCGAGGACGTCCCGCCGACCTCGCACGCGCAGCCGCTGACCAACGTCTTCCGCGCGGACGTCGTGCGGCCGGCCGGCACGCCGATCCTGGACCGCGAAGAGGTGCTGGCCCAGGCCCCCGCCGCCGAGGACGACCGGTTCCGGGTTCCGCGCATCCTCGGGGAGGACTGAGGTGTCCACATCCGCATCAGGCTCCGATGTCACCCGGCGCACCGCCGCTGACCTGGCCGCCGCGATCGCCTCCGGCGAGCTGACCTCGGTCGAGGTCACGCAGGCGCATCTGGACCGCATCGCCAAGGTCGACGAGAAGGTGCACGCTTTCCTGCACGTGGACGCCGAGGGCGCGCTCGCCGCGGCCGCGGCCGTCGACGCCAAGCGCGCCGCGGGGGAGCGGCTCGGTCCGCTGGCCGGCGTACCGCTCGCGCTCAAGGACGTGTTCACCACCCGCGGCATCCCGACCACCTGCGGCTCGAAGATCCTCGAGGGCTGGCTGCCGCCGTACGACGCCACGGTCACCCGCAGGCTGCGGGAAGCCGACGTGGTGATCCTCGGCAAGACGAACATGGACGAGTTCGCGATGGGTTCCTCCACCGAGAACTCCGCCTACGGCCCCACCCGCAACCCTTGGGACCTCGAGCGCATCCCCGGCGGCTCCGGCGGCGGCTCGGCGGCCAGCCTGGCCGCGTTCCAGGCCCCGCTGGCCATCGGCACCGACACCGGCGGCTCGATCCGCCAGCCCGGCGCGGTCACCGGCACCGTCGGCGTGAAGCCCACCTACGGCGGCGTGTCCCGGTATGGCCTGGTCGCCTTCTCCTCCAGCCTGGACCAAGGCGGCCCGTGCGCGCGCACCGTCCTGGACGCCGCGCTGCTGCACGAGGCGATCGCCGGGTACGACCCGCTCGACTCCACCTCGATCGACGCGCCGGTGCCGCCGGTGGTCGAGGCGGCCCGCCTCGGCGCGAGCGAGGGAGTCAGGGGCCTGCGCATCGGCGTGGTCAAGCAGTTCGACGGCGAGGGCTACGCCCCGGGCGTGCGGCAGCGTTTCCGCGAGTCGGTGGACCTGCTGGCCGAGCTCGGCGCCGAGATCGTCGAGATCGACGCGCCCTCATTCGACTACGCGCTGCCCGCCTACTACCTGATCGCGCCGAGCGAGTGCTCCTCGAACCTGGCCCGCTTCGACGCGATGCGCTACGGCCTGCGGGTCGGCGACGACGGTACTCGCAGCGCCGAGGAGGTCACCGCGCTCACCCGCGAGGCCGGCTTCGGTGCCGAGGTCAAGCGCCGCATCATGCTCGGCACGTACGCGCTGTCCTCCGGCTACTACGACGCCTACTACGGGCAGGCGCAGAAGGTGCGCACCCTGATCATCCGCGACTTCGACCGGGCCTTCGAGCGCGCCGACGTGCTGGTCTCGCCGACCACGCCGACCACCGCGTTCAAGATCGGCGAGCGCGCGGACGACCCGATGGCGATGTACCTGGCCGACCTGTGCACCATCCCGACCAACCTGGCCGGCAACGCGGGCATGTCGGTGCCCTGCGGCCTGGCGCCGGAGGACGGACTGCCGGTCGGCTTCCAGATCCTGGCGCCCGCGCTCAAGGACGACCGGCTCTACCGGGTCGGAGCGGCCTTGGAGGCGGCGCTGCAAGACCGGTGGGGGCACCCGATCCTGGAGGAGGTCCCGGCGCTGTGAGCAAGACTGAGTCCAAGACCGCGGTCAAGAAAGCCGGGTCGAAGAAGGACAAGCCGGTCGTCAAGGTCCCCAAGAGCACGGTGGGCCGAGCGATGTTCGGCGGCACCCAGGTCCTCGCCGCTCTCTCCGTGGCCCGTTCCCTGCGCGCGGCCCGCGCCAAGGGCGACCGGCTCGCGTTCGTGCACGCCGCGCTGAACGCCGCCACGCTCGTGGTGACCCTGCTGCTGGCCAAGCGCACCATGCGCGAGGCCAAGCAGGCAGCGGAAACCGAGGCGGCCGAGCCGCTCATGCTCCCCTCCGGCAAGAAGTAGAAGGACGAACCCACGAGATGAGTGTGACGACCGAAGAGCTCCTCGGGTTCGACGAGGCCCTGGAGCGGTACGACCCGGTGATGGGCCTTGAGGTCCATGTCGAGCTGGGTACGAGCACGAAGATGTTCTGCTCCTGCCCGACCGAGTTCGGCGCCGAGCCGAACACCCAGGTCTGCCCGACCTGCCTCGGGCTGCCCGGCTCGCTGCCGGTGGTGAACGGCGCCGCGGTGGAGGGCGCGATCCGGATCGGCCTCGCGCTGCACTGCGAGATCGCCGAGTGGTGCCGGTTCGCGCGCAAGAACTACTTCTATCCGGACATGCCGAAGAACTTCCAGACCTCGCAGTACGACGAGCCGATCTCGTACAACGGGTACCTGGACGTCGAGGTGGAGGGGCAGACCTTCCGCATCGGCATCGAGCGCGCGCACATGGAGGAGGACACCGGCAAGTCCACTCACGTGGGCGGCGCGACCGGGCGGATCCATGGCGCGGAGTACTCGCTGGTCGACTACAACCGGGCCGGCATCCCGCTGATCGAGATCGTCACCAAGCCGATCGAGGTCCCCGGGCACCTGGCCCCTGCGGTAGCCCGCGCGTACGTCACCGAGTTGCGCGAGCTGATCAGGGCCCTGGGTGTCTCCGAGGCGCGCATGGAGCGCGGCCAGATGCGCTGCGACGTCAACCTGTCGCTGCGGCCGAAGGGTGAGACCAAGTTCGGCACCCGCTCGGAGACGAAGAACGTCAACTCCCTGCGATCGGTGGAGCGGGCTACCCGTTACGAGATCCAGCGGCACGCTGCGGTGCTGGCCTCGGGCGGCAAGATCGTGCAGGAGACCCGGCACTTCCACGAGAACGACGGGACCACGACCTCGGGCCGAGTGAAGGAGGAGGCGGAGGACTACCGCTACTTCCCCGAGCCGGACCTGGTGCCGGTGGCGCCTTCGCGCGAGTGGGTCGAGCAGCTGCGTGGCACGCTGCCGGAGTCGCCGAGCGCGCGGCGGCGCAGGCTCGCCGAGGAGTGGGGCATCTCCGACTTCGACATGCAGACCGTGGTCAACGCCGGGGCGCTGGACTCGATCGTGGCGACCATCGACGCGGGCGCCCCGGCCGATCAGGCCCGCAAGTGGTGGACCGGCGAGCTGGCCCGGGTCGCCAACGAGCGCGGGGTCGACGTGGCTGAGCTGCCGATCACCCCGGCGCAGGTGGCCCGGGTTGTCGCGCTGATCGGGGCGGGAGAGCTGACCGACAAGCTGGCGCGCCAGGTGGTCGAGGGAGTGCTGGCGGGCGAGGGCGATCCGGACGCGGTGGTCGCGGCGCGCGGCCTCAAGGTGGTCTCGGACGACTCGGCGCTGCTCGCGGCGATCGACGAGGCGATCGCGGCCAACGCCGCGGTCGCCGAGAAGATCCGCGGCGGCAACCACGCCGCGGTCGGCGTCATCATCGGCGCGGTGATGAAGGCGACCCGCGGCCAGGCCGACGCGGCCCGCGTCCGCGAGCTGGTCCTCGGCCGCCTGTCGTAGGCAGGCGCTGAGCCGGCGGCCACAAAGCAGCCGCGATGATGGGCGAAGTAAGACGGCGGGGCCTGCACCGATCCAATCGGTGCAGGCCCCGCCGCTGTTGTCCGGCCTTCTTATCGTCCGGGTTCTCGCAGGTTCGAGTTGCCGCCGCGGCCGGTTACTGGAGCAGTTCCGCCTGAAGGATCATCACCTGCTGGAACGGTGCGAACTGGAGGCTCGTGGGTCCGGATTGGGTGACCACTGCGACGGTGTCACCCGAGACGAACGACCCATACTCGGCGATCTTGCCACTGCCCTTGACCGTCGAATACTCGCCGTTCACGCCGCTCGACAGCACGACGAGATCCTTTGCCGTGGTGTTGTTCGGTACTCCGGTGATCGCCGTTGAGAGCGCGGGCTCGTCCAGCGCCGTGAGGTTGCCGTCCGCCAACGCGGACTGCGCGCCGGAGGCAGCCTTGTTGTCGGCGAATTGGAGCAGGTAGATCGTCGTCGTCGCGTTGTCGGCGGCGGTCCAGCTCGCGGCGGCCGTGTGTCGTAGCCCGTATTCGGCGAGGATTTGCTTGCCGTCCTGGTCGATGAACAGCGGCGACGCGTCGGCGAGCCAGCCGTTGACGGCGTTCTTCACCGGCTGAGTCGTCGCACCGACGGGCTTCGGCAACAGCAGCTTTCGAATATCGGCGAGGTGCTGCCCGGATTCCGCCCCGGCTGAGGAAGCGGGCGCGGGCTGGCCGGCCGGAAGCGCCGGGAGACTGAGCTGCGGGAAGGCGTACCGGCCGTCCGACGGAGTGCCGAGGCCTGGCATGTCAGTGCGCTGGGGAATCGTGAGCGCGAACGCGGTACCACCGCCGACTGCGAGCGTCACGGCTACTGCGCCAATCCAGCGCAACGCGTTGCGACGCCTGCGCGACCGGCGAGCCGCAGCCTCCGCGAGCCGCGCCGACTCGGCCTCGATCAAGGCAGGGTCGGGAGCGACAGTGACAGCGGCGGCGGGAATGATGCCACCGGCCGGATCGGGAGCGGCGGCAACAGTGACGGTACTGGCTAGGGCTGCGGCAGCGGTGCTGTCGGCGCTGATTGGGGCGGTGGTGGCGGCGACGGTCCCCGTTGGGTCGGCGACACTAGCGGGAATGATGCCATCAGCCGGGTCGGGAGCGGCGGCGGTAGCGGCTGGGGCGGTTCCGGCCGGATCGCCGTCCGCCGGGTCGGTCGGGGCCGGATCGGTTGCGACCGTATCGCCAACGGCCGTGTCGGTAGCAGCTGGAGCGATTGCGGCCGGGTCGCCGTCCGCCTGGCTGGGAGCTGCTGGAGCGGTAGCGGCGGGTTCGGCGGCTTGAGCCTCCGCGAGCTCGGCCGGGTCGATCGGCTCGGCCGCCTCGCCGGGCAGTCCTGTGTCTGTCGTCATCACGGCCTCACTGATCAATGCTCTGAGACGT
>Ga0070739_10005308_pt1 | contig 14765 bp, 16 predicted proteins | sample Coa_R1_7_FD_66445 | JGI IMG/M metagenome (GOLD analysis project Ga0070739, IMG submission 66445) | Surface soil microbial communities from Centralia Pennsylvania, which are recovering from an underground coalmine fire - Coalmine... | ecosystem: Environmental > Terrestrial > Soil > Unclassified ... | reverse complement strand
GGCGGCGATACTCGTTCAGTGTCGGACTTGGTGCGGCAGATGCCGGGATGTGCGATCTGCTCTCCGCGTTCTTCGCGGTCGGATCCATCACGCGCTCGCCGCGACGAAAGTCCCACTACGACGACGAGGTCGCGTTCGTCGTCGGATCGGCGCGCGAGCTCGTCGAGGTGATCGTGCCGTTCATGGACGAGCACCTGCCTCCGTCGCACAAGCGCGTCCAGTACCTCGCGTGGCGTGAGCGCCTGCTCGACCACTGGGAGCGCCGCGCGAAGCGGGTTCGACCGTGCACCGTCGACGGGTGCGACGCCCCGCGGCGCGCGTACGGGCTCTGCCGGCGCCACCTCTACGAGGCGCGCGGCATCTGAGAACGGCCGACCGTCAGTCGCCGAGCGCGTCGATGAGCAGCGACAGCCCGATGCCGAGCATCCACGTGTCCTTCGCCAGCGGGGTCCCGTCCTGCGTCGGGCGGAGGCTGCCCTCGCGCCGCATCCCGGGCGTGCGGAGGTACAGGCCCACGAGCCCGGCCGAGAACGCCGTCAGCGCGAGCCCGGCGAGCTTCGACGAGACGAACGGCGTCAGCAGCGCGGCACCGAGTGCCATCTCTGAGACGGACAGTCCCCTCGTGAACTGCTCCGGTCGCACCTGCTTCACCTGCGGGTACGCACCGGACGCGAACCCGTGGAGCCCCGCCGCCTGCTCGTCGTCCGCGTTCCACTTCGACACACCGGAGTTGAGGATGTACGCGCCGGTGGCGAGGCGCAGGGGTGCGCGGCGGAGCTTCATCGTTGCCCTCCTTGCTCGACGGCCACGCGCGAATACCCACGCGGCCTGTCGGCGACCCCTTCGCTACCCTCACCAGCGATGATCGACGTCATCGACTACCGGGCGGGCAACGCGCCGAGCGTCCTGTATGCGCTGATGCATCTCGGCCTCGACGCGAGGCTCGTGTCGGCACCGGCGGACGTCGCCCGCGCCGAGCGGCTCGTCCTCCCGGGTGTCGGCTCCGCCGGTGCGACGATGGCGTCGCTGCGCGACCTCGAGCTGCTGGACGCCCTGACCGCTCGGGTCGTCGACGACGGCGCGCCGTTCCTCGGGATCTGCATCGGCCTCCAGGTGCTCTTCGAGCGGAGCGAGGAGGGGGACACGAAGACGCTCGGGTGGCTGCCCGGCGAGGTGCGCCGGTTCCCCGACACGCTGCGCGTCCCGCAGATCGGCTGGAACGGCGTCACGCCCCGTCGCCCCCATCCGCTGTGGGCCGGGCTGCCGCCCGTCGCGCACTGCTACTTCGTCAACTCGTACCACGCGATCCCCGCCGATCCCGCCGACGTGCTCGCCACGACCGACTACGGCGGCGAGTTCTGCTCCGTCGTCGCGCACGACAACGTTGCCGCGACCCAGTTCCACGCGGAGAAGAGCGGGCACCTCGGCCTCACGCTCCTCGCGAACTTCGCGCGCTGGGACGGATCGCCGTGCTGACGAAGCGCGTCGTCGCGTGCTTCGACGTCATCCAGGGACGCGTCACGAAGGCCCAGCAGTTCCAGGACAACATCGACGTCGCGCCGGCCGCCGACCTCGCCCGTCGCCTGTACGCCGACCAGATCGACGAGATCATCTTCTACGACATCACCGCGAGCGCCGAGAAGCGCCGCATCGACGTCGACACGGTGCGCGACGTCGCGCAGCACGTCTTCGTGCCGTTCACGGTCGGCGGAGGGATTCGTTCGCTCGCCGACATGTACGAGGTGCTCAAGGCCGGTGCCGAGAAGATCAGCATCGACTCGATGGCGGTCCGCGACCCCGACATCATCGGCAAGGGCGCCGACGCGTTCGGTCGCCAGTGCATCGTGCTGAGCACGCAGGTGAAGCACGTCGGCGTGCGAGACGGCATCCCGAGCGGGTACGAGGTCTTCATCGACGGCGCCCGACTCGCGACCGGACTCGACGCCATCGAGTGGGTGCGGCGCGGTGAGCAACTCGGCGCGGGCGAGATCTGCGTGAACAGCATCGACCGCGACGGCACACACCGCGGCTACGACGTCGCCATCACACGCGCGGTCGCCGACGCGGTCAACGTGCCCGTCATCGCGTCGGGTGGCGCGGGCACCGTCGACCACATCGCGCAAGGGCTGACCCACGGCGGCGCGTCCGCCGCCATCATCAGCTCGATCCTCTACTCCCCGCGGCTCGAGCGGAACCTCGGCGTCCGGGAGATCAAGGACGGGCTCGCGGCACGCGGCGTGCCCGTCCGCCCGTGGCTCGACGTCGCCTGAACCGCGACCCCGCTACGAGACCGCCTCGTCGTCCGCTTCACGCTCCCACTCGACGCGCGGCGCATCCGACCAGAGCCGTTCCAGGTCGTAGTACGTGCGCGTCTCGTCCAGGAAGACGTGCACGACGAGGTCGCCGTAGTCGAGGAGCACCCAGGACGCGTCGTCGAGCCCTTCGACGCTCACCGGCTTCACGCCGGCGCGGTCGGTCAGCTGCTGCTCGACCTCCTCGACGATCGTGCGTACCTGCCTGCGGTTGCCACCACTGGCGATGACGAACGCGTCGGTGATGGCGATGATGTCGCCGACGTCGAGCACCACGATGTCGTCGGCCTTCTTGGAGGCGGCGGCGTTGGCGGCGACGGCGGCCCGCTGCTGGATGTCCGTGGAGGCTCCTCGACCGGTGGACAGGACGCACCCCGTGGGGGTGTCACCAGCCTACGCGCCACCTCCGCGCTCACGTGCCCGGCGGCGCCTTGAAGTCCGACCCGACGATGATCGTGACGTCGAACACCTGGATGTCCTTCTGTTCGCGCGCGAGCTGGCCCGTTCGCAATGCGCGTAGCAGCGCGGTCGCCGCGGCACGTTGCGAGTCGCGGTAGTAGACGACCCGCGTCACCGTCTGCCCGAACCCCGTGTAGTTGCCGGTCTGCACGACGTCCCCGCCCGCGGGCACCACGACGCCTGCGACCTGCTGCACGAGCCCGACGACACCCGTCCCGTTCAGGATCTCGACGCGCGGGCGCTCGCCGCCGATGCCGAGGAGCGCGTCGGGGAACGCGCCTTTCGCGGCCGGGCCGATCGCATCCTCGCGCACCTGGTACCGCTCACCCGCGCCCGCCGACACGCCGTCGACCGGCAACGTCGCGTAGTCGGTCGAGGCATGGGCTGCCGCGACGAGCGTCGAGAACGCGGGAACGCGCGCAGTCGTCGCGGTCGCGACCGACGGGGTTCGCAGCGCGTGCATCCACCCTTCGAGCACGGCCTGGACGGTCACGAGGTGCTCGAGCTCACCCGCGCTGCCGGGGTTCGTGAGCAGTGCTGCCGCGTCGGCCGGCGCGAAGGACTGCGTGCCCGCCTCGATCGTGCGCGGCTCGGTCCCACCCGCGAGGTTGACGGGATCGCGCAGGTCGACGGTGAGGGACCCGGCGGGCGCGAGCGCGTCGACGAGCTGCGCGTCGTCGAGCACGACGGTCTGGTCGATGCGCACGCCGAGCACGTTCGAGATCGTGGTCTGGAGCAGCGACGGCGGACCGAGGTTCAGCAGGTCGGCGACAAGCTGCAGCTCGAAGGACGGCACCTCGAGCGCCGTCAGCGTGGGGACGAGGAGCACGGATCCGTCGTGCCCGCCGCGCTGCACGCCGACCAACGCGGCGAGGTCGACGCGCCCATCTGCCGCGCGGTGCGCGAGCAGCATCGTCGGCGCGCCGCGCACGGGCGGCACGTTCGTGGCCGCCGGGGCGGCACGCGTCGGGCGACCGGTGGTCCCCGAGCGGAGCTGCGCGCCGATCACGGTCAGCACGATCAGGACGACGAACACCGACGGAACGACGACGACCCAACGCCGGCGCGCGCGCCGCTGCCGACGCCGCTGACGTCGCGAACCTGCGCGTGTCTCGTCGGGCGCGGGATCGTCGAGCGCGCGTCCGCCGGGTGTCACGTCGAGGCGAGGCTCATCCGTCACCGTCGCCATCGGAGGGAGTGTAGAGGTGCCGCGCACGGATCTCGCGCACCACTGCGGGTGGTACGAGACCGTCGATCGGCCGACCGTTCGCGAGGCGGTCGCGCAGCTCGGTCGACGACACGTCGAGACGCGGGATCGTCACGTGCTCCACCCGCCAGCCTCGACCCGGCGCATCCGCGCGCTCACCTGCGCGCGTCACCACGACGAGCGTGCACAGGTCGCGCGTCTCGTCGAGCCTTCGCCACGTCGGCATGTTCGCGACCGCGTCCGCGCCGAGAAGGAGGAACAGCTCGCGTCCCGGCGCGGCGAGCGCCTCCAGCGTGTCCGCGGTGACCGACGCACGGCCGTGATCGATCTCGACCGTCGACACCTCGACGCCCTCGAGCCCGTCGACCGCGGCGCGCGCCATGGCGACGCGGTCGCGCGGCGACGCCACGACACGCCCGCGCTTCTGCCACGGGTCGCCGGCGACCACGAGCAGCACGCGGTCGAGACCGAGCGCGCAGCGGCTCTCGACCGCGACGACCACGTGCCCGACGTGGATCGGGTCGAACGTCCCGCCGAGGACCCCGACGCGCTCCTTCGGCGGCTCGGCCACGCACCGCAGTCTACGGACCGGCGACACACGCCCGACGCGAGGCCGAAACGCGCGCGCCATCCCGACGCCGTATCGTCGTCACCGTGACGGCCCCGACCGGCTCGGTGTACGCGGTCGTGCGCGTGTGGCTGCCGGACCGACCCGGCGCCCTCGGCCTGGTCGCGTCGCGCATCGGCGCGATCCGCGGCGACATCGTCGCGGTCGACGTGCTCGAACGCAGCGGCGCGATCGCGGTCGACGAGTTCGCTGTCGAGCTCGCCGACCGGGACCTCCTCCCGCTGCTCGTACGCGAGATCGAGGAGGTCGACGGCGCGTCGGTCGAGCAGGTCGAGCTCGTCGAGCGCTTCCCCGACGCGCGGCTCGACGCGCTGCTGCTCGTCGAGCGACTCGGGGCGGCGACGTCGCCCGCCGACGTCATCGACCTCCTCACGAACGAGTGCCGCGTCGAGCTGATGGCCGAGTGGGCCGCGGTCCTGCGCGACGACGAGGTCCTGGCCGTCCACGGCGACGCTCCGACGCCCGAGAAGCTCGTCGCGCTCGCGACCGGCACGGCGGCGTCACCGCTCGTCGCCTCGGGCGAGACCGGACCGGACGAGCTCGCGATCGCGCCGCTCCCGTGCAACGCCGCGCTCCTCCTCGTCGAGCGGGCACGACCCCGCTTCCGCGGCAGCGAGCGCGCCCAGCTCCTCGCGGTCGCCCGGGTCGCCGATCGCGTGTGGTCGCTCGTCGAGCGCCCCTGACCGCGCCACGGCGCATCGCTGCCGGTCGGAACGGGTATCCCTCCCCCGAACGTCTCGACGAAGGGAGTGACGATGCCCGGTCGGCGCAACCTACCGAGCACGATCAAGCGATCGTCGAAGAAGGCGCAGGACACGTACGCCAAGACCCTCGAGCACGCCGAGGAGGAGTACGGCGACGGCCGCCGCGCGCACCAGACCGCGTACGCCGCGCTGAAGCACTCCTTCGAGAAGAAGGGCGACCGCTGGGTCGAGAAGTCGAAGAGGGGCCCGTCCGACAGCCGCGCGGCGAAGTCGCCGGCTCGTGGCGAGACCGGCGGTCGGACCGCACGCGGCGTCGACGTGCGCGGCAGCACGAAGCAGGACCTGTACGAGCGCGCGAAGAAGCTGAACGTCAAGGGCCGCTCGCACATGACGAAGCAGGAGCTCGCCGAGGCCGTCGGCCGCAAGCAGCGCTGAGCCCAGCGTCCGTGCGTCGCTCATCGTTGCTGTACGACGCTGAGCGACGCATGGACGTTCCTCGGGTGGTCAGCCCTCGACGACCTCGGTGACGAAGCGTTCGAGCTGCCGCAGGTTCCGGCACTCGTAGACGCCGTCGCACAGCGTCCCGTATTCGCCGACGATCGAGTCGCCACTGTCCCAGTAGCTGCGCGGCTCGGGGTTCAGCCAGTACAGGTGACGGGCGCGGTCGCGCAGCTCCTTCAGCACCCACGCCTGCGACGCGTGGTAGTTGTTGCGCGCGTCGCCGAGCAGGATGATCGACGTCTTCGGCGTCACCTCGAGCAGGTGGCGTTTGTGGAAGACCTCGAACGCGTGCCCGTAGTCGGAGTGACCGTCGACCCAGACGACGTCCGCCTCGGTGTTCACACGCTGGATCGCCTCGCCGATGTCGTCCGCCTCGGTGAAGAACCGCGTCACCTCGTCGATGCCGTCGATGAACACCCACGAGCGCACCTTCGAGAACTGACTCGCCATCGCGTACACGAACTGCAGCGTGAAGCGGGCGAAGCTCGCGACGGAACCGGAGATGTCGGCGACCACCATGATCTCGGGCCGTGACGGCCGCGGGTTGCGGAACTTCGGTTCGGCAGGCACGCCGCCGTACGACAGCGAGTGACGCACCGTCGCGCGGAAGTCGAGGTGCCCGCGGTTGCGACGCTTCCGGCGTTGCGCCAGACGGGCCGCGAGCGCCCGCGTCAGCGGGTAGATCGCGCGCTGCAGCGCCTGCATCTCCTCGCGTGACGCGTGCATGAAGTCGACGTCCTCGGGCAGCGGCTTGCGCAACGTGCGGGCCATCGCGTCGACGCCGCGGTCCTCCACGAGCCTGCGGCGAACCTCGGCCTCCACGAGATCACGCAGCTCGCGCAGCCGCGCCTCGAACTCCTCGCGCTGCAGGCGGTCGGCGAGCTCCGGGGCGAGACCCTGCTGGTCGCGGCCGTCGCCCTCCGTCTGGGCCCGCGCGAGCAGCTTCGCGACCAGGTTCTCGAAGTCGAGCCGCCGCAGCGTGCGGTACACGTAGTACGTGCCGCCGACCGGACGGCCCGGCTCCATCCCGGCGTAGCGCGTCACGGCCACCGACGCGAGCCGGCGGAGCTCGTCGCGGTCCATCGACATCAGCGCGGCCATGAGCATCTCGGCGAGCTCCTCGGGCGACACGTCGCCCTGCCCGCCGCCGTCGCCCGCCGCGCGCTGCTGCCAGTCGTCGCCCAGCTCGCCCGCGAGCTCGCTGACGTCCTCACCCGCCGTACCGGGCGCGAACAGCGAGAAGTACACGTCGAAGACGGTCTCGAACGCCTTCCAGTGATGATGGTGCTTCACCAACGTCGCGCCGAGCGCGGCCTTGAACGTCGCACGGTCGCGGAGGTCGAGATGCTCGACCGCGCGCATCGCGTCGAGGTTCTCGGTCATCGACACGGGCAGCCCCGCCGCGCGCAGCTCGTGCACGAACCCCTGCAACACGTCGAGCAGCTGCCCCCCGCCCGCGTTGCTCCGCACGGTCGCCGCTGCGTCGGCGCGGCTCATGGCGTCGGTCAGCTTCGCCCAGTGGATGGCACACGCCCCGGTGCGCCGGCCGTCGCGCCGTCGAGGTCGAGCTCCTTGCGCGCCTTGGCGATGTCGGACTGGTACTTGAGCAGGACCTGCAACGTCTCCGCGATCACCTCGGGCTCGACCGACGCCTTGCCGAGGTAGAGCAGCGTGCGCGCCCAGTCGATCGTCTCGGAGATCGACGGTGCCTTCTTCAGCTCGAGCTGGCGGATCGAGCGCACGACCGCGGCGATCTGACCGGCGAGCTCGTCGTCGATCTCCGGCACGCGGACGCGCACGATGTCCTTCTCGCGCTCGAGGTCGGGGTAGTCGACGTGCAGGTACAGGCAGCGCCGCTTGAGCGCCTCGGAGAGCTCACGTGTGTTGTTCGACGTGAGGATCACGATCGGCCGCTGCCTGCCCTGGATCGTGCCGAGCTCGGGGATCGAGACCTGGAAGTCGGACAGCACCTCGAGCAGCAGGGCCTCGGTCTCGATCTCGACGCGGTCGACCTCGTCGATCAGGAGGACGACGGGCTCCTCCGACCGGATCGCCTCCAGCAACGGACGCGTGAGGAGGAACGGCTCGGAGAAGATGTCGGCCTCGACCTCGGCCCAGCTCGTCTCGTGCTCGCGGTCGGCCTGGATGCGCAGGAGCTGCTTCTTGTAGTTCCACTCGTACAGCGCCTTCGACTCGTCGAGGCCCTCGTAGCACTGCAGGCGGATGAGGCGCGCGTCGGTGACCGCCGCGATCGCCTTGGCGAGCTCGGTCTTGCCCACCCCGGCCGGGCCCTCGACCAGCACCGGCTTCTCGAGACGGTCGGCGAGGTAGACGACGCCGGCGATGTTCGCGTCGGCGAGGTAGTCGACGCCGCGCAGCCGGTCCACGACGTCGTCGACCGACTCGAAACGAGGCTCGCTCACTCGACCACCTGCCCGTCCCCCCAGACCACGTACTTGTACGTCGTGAGCTCGCGCAACCCCATCGGGCCGCGCGCGTGGAGCTTCTGCGTGCTGATGCCGATCTCGGCACCGAACCCGAACCGTTCGCCGTCGGTGAAGCGCGTCGACGCGTTGACCATCACGACTGCGGCGTCGACCTCGTGGGTGAAGCGCTGCGCGGCCTGCAGGTCGCGCGTGACGATCGCCTCCGTGTGCCCGGTGCCGTTGTGGTTGACGTGCGCGATCGCGGCGTCGAGATCGGGCGCGACGGCGACGGTCATCCGGAGGCCGAGAAACTCGCGCGCGAAGTCGGCGTCGGTCGCGACGCCCATCGACGGCCAGCGCGCACGCGCGCCGTCGTCACCCAGGAGCTCGACACCGGCTTCGGTGAGTGCTGCGCACGCACGCGGCAGGAACGAGTCGGCGACGGCGTCGTGCACGACGAGCGACTCGGCTGCGTTGCAGACGCTCGGCCGGTTGCACTTCGCGTTCACGACGATGTCGAGCGCCTCGTCGAGATCTGCGGCCGCGTCGACGTAGACGTGACAGTTCCCGTCGCCGTCGATGACGACGGGAACGGTCGCGTTCCTGCGGATGCTGTCGATCAGCGCCGGACCGCCGCGCGGGATCAGACAGTCGACGTACTCGGTGAGCCGCATGACCTCGGTCGCCGTCTCGTGCGCGACGTCTTCCACGAGGATCACCGCGTCCTCCGGCAGACCGGCCTTCGCGACGGCCTCGCGCAGGATTGTCGCGATCGCGACGTTCGACCGCAGCGCGCTGCCCGAGCCGCGCAACAGGGCCGCGTTGCCCGACTTGAGGCAGATGCCGGCGGCGTCGCTCGTCACGTTCGGGCGGTTCTCGTAGATGATCGCGACGACACCGAGGGGGACCCGAACCTTCTGGATCTCGAGACCGTTCGGCCGCCGCCAGCCGTCGAGGACCTCGCCGACCGGGTCCGCGAGCCCGGCGACGTTGCGCAGGCCGTCGGCCATGCCGCGCACACGGGCCTCGGTGAGGCGGAGGCGATCGAGGGGTCCGGGGTCCATCCCCGCCTCGGACGCGGCGTCGAGATCCGCACGGTTCGCGTCGAGGATCTCGCCGGTGCGGCGTTCGAGGAGATCGGCCGCCGCGAGCAGGGCGTCGTCCTTCGCCGCGGTCGCCGCCGTCGCGAGCGCGCGCGCCGCCGCGGCCGCGCGCCGCCCGAGCTCCGGGACCGGGGTCATGACGGCATGGTACCGGTTGACCGAGCGGTCAAGTCCGGCCGATTCGGCGCGGTGGGAACGGCTGGGGCGGGCCCGAGAGCCCGCCCCAGCACATCCCCTTCGTCTCGCGCCAGCTGCTGGGGCCCGGCGTCGACGGCTGGGCCCTCCCCCCGTGAGCGCCGGCAGCGACACGAACGACGGGGAGCGCAGTGTGGCCGACGGCACGCCCGATCGCAAGAGCTGCGCCAGATTCCTGACCGCTCAACGGTTGCCGGGACGTGAACGGTGCACGTCAGGGCAGGACGACCAGGTCGTCGCGGTGGACGACCTCCGGCGGGGCGCCGTCGGGGAGATCGGCGCTGCGCAGCCCCGCGACGCGCCGCAACGCGGGCGCGTCGTAGCGCACGAGACCCTTCGCGAACGGGCGGCCGTCCGGCCCGGCGATCTCCACCGCGTCCTCCACACTGAACGCGCCGTCGACGCCGCGCACGCCCGCGGCGAGCAGCGATCGGTTCGCGCGCACGAGCGCGTCGCGCGCGCCCGCGTCCACCTCGACCCGACCCGCCGCGGCCCGTGCGAACGCGATCCACAGCTTCCGGCTCGACAAGCGGGTCGCGCGCGGGCGCACGACCGTCCCGACCGGTTGGCCGTCGAGCGCGCGCACGACGACACCCGGCTCGTCTGTCGCGGCGATCACCGCGCGGACACCCGACCACGACGCCATCTTCGCCGCCGCGAGCTTGCTCGCCATGCCGCCGCTCCCCCGCTCGGTGCCCCGTCCGCCCGCGACCGCTTCGAGCGCGTGGTCGACCTCGACGATCTCCTCGATGAGCGACGCGCCTTCGTCGAGGCGCGGGTCGGCCGTGAACAGCCCCGCGGTGTCCGTCAGCAGGAGGAGCACGTCGGCGCGCACGAGGTTCGCGACGAGCGCGGCGATACGGTCGTTGTCGCCGTAGCGGATCTCGTCGTCCGCCACCGTGTCGTTCTCGTTGACGACGGGCAGCACACCGAGGTCGAGCAGTCGTCGAAGCGTCGCGCGTGCGTGCAGGTACTGCGATCGGTGCCCGAAGTCGAACGGTGTGACGAGCACCTGGCCCGCGACGATGCCGTGCGGCACGAGCTCGTCGCGCAGACGCTCCATCAGGCGCGGCTGCCCGACCGCGGCGACGGCCTGCAACGTGCCGATGTCGCGTGGCCGGCGGGACAGACCCAGCTTGAGCAGCCCGACCGCGATCGCCCCCGAGCTGACGAGCACGACGTCGTGACCGGCCGCGCGGGCGTCCGCGAGATCTGCGCAGAGCTTGGCCAGCGCGGCGTCGTCGAGCGCGCCGGACGGCTGCGTGATCGACGACGTCCCGACCTTCACCACAACAAGGCTCACGGGACGATGTCCATTGCTCTGCTCCCGCTTCGCTGCTTCGGCTCGCTGGCGCTCGCCTCATTCGCTCTGCTCGCTCCGCGGTGCTCGCTCGACTTCGCTCGCTCGCATCCGGGTCGCTCGGGTCGATTCCTCACGGGACGTACTCGAGCTCGATGCCGGCGACGCGCACGACGTCACCTTCCTGCGCGCCGGCGCGTTCGAGCGCGCGCTCGACACCCATGCGACGGAACCGATCGTGCACGTACATGACCGCTTCCGGGTTCGTCAGGTCCGCCATCGCGACGACGCGCTCCGCGACGCGGCCCGTCACCCGCCACGCGCCGTCGTGGTCGCGCACGACCGAGAAGCCGGTCTCCGCCGGGCGGTGCACGACGAACGCCTCGGGCTCCGGCTCGGTCGCGCGCGCCTCGTCGACGAGGTTGCCGACTGCGCCCAGGAACCGCTCCAGTCCCGCGCGCGTCACCGCCGAGACCGTCATGCCGTCGAAGTCCTGCTGCGCGACGTCGGCCTTCGTGCCGACGACGAGGCGGGGCCGCGCGAGCAGCGCCGGCTCGTACCGCCGGAGCTCGTCGAGCAGCACCTGCTCCTGCTCCGCGGGCGCCCGCTCGTCGGCCGGCGCGAGGTCGACGAGCACCACGAGCACCCGCGCGCGCTCCACGTGCCGGAGGAAGCGGTGGCCGAGACCACGCCCCTCGGCGGCGCCCTCGATCAGGCCGGGGATGTCGGCGAGGACGAACTCGTGGTCCCGGAAGCGCACGACACCGAGGTGCGGCTCGAGCGTCGTGAACGGGTAGTCGGCGATCTTCGGCTTCGCCGCGCTGACCGCGGAGATCAGCGTCGACTTCCCCGCGTTCGGGAAGCCGACGAGCGCGGCGTCGGCCATGAGCCGGAGCTCGAGCCGCAGCCACCGTTCCTCGCCGTACTCGCCCTGCTCCGCGAATCCCGGCGCGCGCCGCGCGTTGGTCAGGAAGCGCGCGTTGCCGCGACCGCCGCGGCCACCTCGCGCCGCGCACCACCGGTCGCCGTGGTTGACGAGATCGGCGAGCACCGAACCGTCACGGTCCCGCACCACCGTGCCCTCGGGGACGGCCACGACGAGGTCGCGACCACGGTGTCCGTGACGCTTCGCGCCTTCGCCGTGCCGCCCTGACTGCGCCTTCCGGTGCGGGTGGTCGCGGAACGCGAGGAGCGACGCGACGTTGCGGTCCGCTTCGAGCCACACGTCGCCGCCGCTGCCGCCGTCGCCGCCGTCGGGGCCGCCGCGCGCGACGTGCGCCTCACGGCGGAACGAGATCGCACCCGCGCCGCCGTCACCGCCGCGCACGTTGAGCTGCGCCTCGTCGACGAAGTTCGACACGCGACCAGGATAGGGAGGGATGCCGGCGCACCCCTCGACAGTTGTCGCGAGGCGTTCTACGACGGGACGACGTCGACGAGCTTGCGGCCCTTGCGCTCTGCGAAGCGCACCGTCCCGTCCTTCGTCGCGAAGAGCGTGTCGTCACCGCCACGCCCGACGTTCTCGCCGGGGTGGAACCTCGTGCCGCGCTGGCGCACGATGATCGTGCCCGCAGTGACGTCGGTACCGCTGTAGACCTTCACGCCGAGCCGCTGCGCCGCGGAGTCGCGCCCGTTGCGGGACGAGGAAGCGCCCTTCTTCTTCGACACGGTCAGCCCCTTGTGATGGACGTGATCTCGATCGTGGCGTAGCGCTGCCGGTGGCCCCACCGGCGCCGCTGGTTGGCCTTCGCCTTGTACGTGAAGCCCTCGATCTTCGGGCCCCGCGACTCGCCGACGACCCGGGCGCGGACCGCCGCGCCGCCGAGCTGGGCCGGGGTCGCGAGCACGTCGTCGCCGTCGACGAGCAGGACGGGCTGCAGGTCGACATCACCGTCGGAGCCCAGGAGCTCCACGTCGAGCTGCTGGCCCTCCTCGACTCGGTACTGCTTGCCGCCGGCCTTGACCACTGCGTACATGGCGCGCTGAACCCCTCGGACGTTCGCCGGGAAACCGGGTCAGTGTAGCGGAGCCCGTGCCCTCACCTGGAAGGATGCCGGCATGCCGCAGGAGCCGCGCGTCCTGGCCGCCCGCCCGAACCTCGAGGTTCGCGAGGTCGCACCACTGCTGGCGTTCGTGACGGCCGTGCTCGGCTTCACGACGCTCGCCACGATGGGCGACGGTCCGGACTTCGCGCTCGTCGAGCGCGACGGCGTGTCGCTCGCGCTCGTCGCGTCGGACACGCCCGGCATCCCGTCGACCACGACGTGCTACGTCGACGTCGACGACGTGGAGGCGATGCACGCGCGATGCGCCGCGAAGGGCGCGGACATCGTCGCGGCGCTCGAGACGCATCCGTGGGGCATGCGCGACTTCGTGGTCGCGCTACCGGGCGGCCACCGGATCGCGGTCGGGCAGCGAATCAGTTGAGCAGCGACTCGTCGACGACGAAGCCGCGGCCGTGACAGACCTCGCAGTGCTCGCTGAACGCCTCGACGAGCCCTTCGGAGATGCGCTTGCGCGTCATCTCGACGAGGCCGAGCTCCGAGATGTCGAACACCTGGGTGCGGGTCTTGTCGCGGGCGAGGGCGTCCTTGAACGCTCGCAGCACCTCGTCGCGGTTCTGCTTGATCTCCATGTCGATGAAGTCGATGACGATGATCCCGCCGATGTCGCGCAACCGCAGCTGCCGCGCGACCTCCTCCGCGGCCTCGAGGTTGTTCTTGAAGACGGTCTCCTCGAGATTGGACTTCCCGACGTTCTTGCCGGTGTTGACGTCGATGACCGTGAGCGCCTCGGTCCGCTCGATGATGAGCGAGCCGCCCGACGGCAGCCACACCTTCCGGTCGAGCGCCTTCACGAGCTGCTCGTGCACGTGGTACCGCTCGAACAGCGGGAGCTGCTCGTCGGCCTCGTCGTAGTACTCGATGCGCTCCGACAGCTCGGGCGCGATCGCGTCGACGTACGCCTTCACGTCCTCGTACAGGTCGCGGTCGTCGATGACGACGCCGCGGTATTCCTTCGTGAACTCCTCGCGGATCACGCGCACCGCCATCGGCGGCTCCTTGTACAGCAGCGTCGGCGGCTTGGCGCGCTGCGCCGCCGCGGAGATCTGGTCCCACTGCCCCTTGAGCCGGCGCATGTCGCGCTCGAGCTCGTCCGCGCTCGCGCCCTCTGCCGCGGTGCGGACGATCAGACCCGCGTCCGGCGGCCGCAGACCCTCGAGGATGCGCCGGAGCCGCTTGCGCTCGTCGTCGGGCAGACGCTTGGAGATCCCGTACGTGTCCGGATGGCCGGGGACCATCACGACGAAGCGACCGGCGAGGCTGACCTCCTGCGTGAGACGCGCGCCCTTCGCGCCGATCGGGTTCTTGGTGACCTGCACGAGGACGGACTGGCCGTTCTTCAGCAGCCGCTCGATGCGCGGCTGTTTCTCCTCGACCTCGGACTCGTCGTACGCGACGTCGCTGCGGTAGATGACCCCGTTCTTCGGCGTCCCGATGTCGACGAACGCGGCCTCCATCCCCGGCAGCACGTTCTGGACGCGCCCGAGGTAGATGTTCCCGTCGATCGAGGTGTCGTCGTCCTCGGGACGGCTCACGTAGTGCTCGACGAGATGACGGCCCTCGAGGACCGCGATCTGCGTCGCCTGCCCCCGTCGCACGTGGACGCACATCATGTAGCGACCGGTCGGGCGACCCTTGCGCGTGCGACCACGCCGGCGCTCGAGGACGGCGTCGTCGAGCGCGTCGAGGTCCACACCACCCTCGGTGATGCCGAGGTCGGCGACGACCGGCTCGGTGACCGCGGACGCCGGACGCGGCCCACCGCTGTTCCCGTTCCCGGAACCGCCCCGGCCGCGACCGCGCCCACCGCGACGGCGCCGGCGCGTCGTGCTCGTCGCCTCGGCACTGCCGTTGGCTTCACCGCTCC
>Ga0070739_10005307_pt1 | contig 14766 bp, 14 predicted proteins | sample Coa_R1_7_FD_66445 | JGI IMG/M metagenome (GOLD analysis project Ga0070739, IMG submission 66445) | Surface soil microbial communities from Centralia Pennsylvania, which are recovering from an underground coalmine fire - Coalmine... | ecosystem: Environmental > Terrestrial > Soil > Unclassified ... | reverse complement strand
GCCGGCGGGCCTGGCGCCAGCGGGATCCCACCAGCCGGTAGGCGATGGCGAAGACCCACGACCGGAAGGCCCCGGCGTCGCCCTCGAAGCGGGCCACGCCGCGCGCCACGGCGATGAACACCTCGGAGGCGAGGTCCTCGGCCTCGTCGGGCACCCGGGCGGCGCAGAATGCCAGCACCGCCGGGTGCAGCCGGCGGTAGATCGCCTCCATGGCCCACCCCTCGCCCCGGCGGGCGCCGTCGAGCACCGATGCGAACTGCTCGGGGGTGAACTGATCGGGAGCGAGCTGATCGGGAGCTGGCTGCTCGGGGCGCGCCGAGGCCGGACGCACCACCCCGGTCGCCGGATCGGTGCGATCGGCGACGGCGAGCTGGGCGGCAGCCGGGTCCCCCACCACCATCGGCGTCAGTCCTTTCTAACCCGGCGCTCCTACCCGGCGGGCCGGTGGGCCAACCTCCGTGGAGCCGGGCGGTGGGGCCCCGGCCGGATCAGGCCGGCGAGCCCTCGACGGCCGAGGTGCCCACATCGAGTCCGGGCCAGGCCCGGGCCAGCTCGGCGCGGACCCGGGCCCGCTCCTGCTCGGTGACCTCCCCCGAAGACAGGCCCTCGGCGATGCCCAGTCGGTGGCAGGCCTCCACCAGGGCCAGGTCGTAGGCCAGCTGGTCGCTCAGCCGGTCCACGGCCCGGGGGGACGTGCCGAGTCGGGCGTGGGCGGCCAGCACGGCGGCGGCCAGCGAGGCGGTCGGAGCGGCCTGGGCGGCATCGTGGCGATCGGCGGCGGCCTGGCGGAGCAGCTCCGCATAGACCGTCACACCGGCGGCTCCGATTCGGTGGGGGCGGGAGCCGGCACCACGACCACAGGCACGTGGGCCCGCTCGGCCACCTGGTGGCTGGTGCTGCCCAGGAAGACCCCCGAGTGGGAGCCCATGCCCCGGCTGCCCACCACGATGAGGTCGGCCTGCTCCTCGGCCGACACCCGCAGCAGCACCGACACCGGGTCGCCCGGCACCACCCGGCAGCGCTCGGCGACGCCCTCGTCCACCAGGAGCCCGGCGGCGTGCACCGCCACCACGTCGGCCCCCAACGACCGGGCCAGCGACCGGGCCCACTCGTGCGCCCTGTCCCCGGCGGCCGAGCCGTCTATCCCGACCAGGATGCGCCCGATGCTCACCGCCTGCTCCCCAGGCTGAGGCGGAACAGCCGGGCCCGCTCCACCGCCGCCAGGCCCGGACCGCCTCCGGTGGCCGCTTCCGGGCGATAGTTCGAGCCCACCAGGGCGGCCAGTGTCGCCCCGACCGACAGGCGCAGGGCGTCGAGGTCGTAGCCGCCCTCGAGGAACAGCACCAGCCGGCCCCGCCCGGGTCCGAAGCCCGCCACCCGCCGGGCCAGGTCGGCGAAGTCCCCGGCGGACAGGTGCAGGCCCGCGAGGGGATCGGCCCGGTGGGCGTCGAAGCCGGCCGACACCAGCACCCAGTCGGGGGCGAAGGCCTCGACCTCGGGGGCGACCACCTCGTCGATCGCCCGTAGGACGACGTCGCCCGTCGCCGCCGGGGGAAGCGGCACGTTGAGGATGAGTCCGGTGGCGTCAGGTCCGCCGACCTCCTCCAGCGCCCCCGTTCCCGGAAACAGCGGCATCTGGTGGGTCGACACGTACAGGACCCGGTCGTCGTTCCAGAACACGGCCTGGGTGCCGTTGCCGTGATGCACGTCCCAGTCGACGATGGCCACCCGCTGGCCGTCGGCGGCCAGGGCGGCGGCGGCCACGGCGATGTTGTTGAGCAGGCAGAAGCCCATGGCCCGGTCCCGCAGGGCGTGGTGGCCGGGGGGACGGCTGGCCACCAGCGCCACGTCCGCCTCACCGGCCCGGAGGCTGTCGACCGCCGCCAGCCCGGCGCCGGCGGCGTGAAGGGCCGCCGTCCACGAACCCGGGACCGCCGGGGTGTCGGGGTCGAGGTGACCACCGCCGGACTGGCAGAAGACCTTCAGGGCGGCCAGGTACTGGGGCGAGTGCACCCGCTCCAACTCGGAGGCCGTGGCCGCCCGGGGACCCAGTTGGAGGGCGGCTTCGACCAGACCGGCGTCGGCCAGGCCCCGCAGGGCGGCGCCGATGCGGCTGGGCCGCTCGGGATGGTGGCTGCCGGTGTCGTGGGCCTCGTGGCCCGGGGCGGTCGCCACCGCCAGCACGGAGCCACCGGCGCCGGTCACCGCAGCCGTCGCTCCAGGGGCCCAGGGCCGGGGGCCGGGCGCTCGACCCTGACTTTGACGTCGAGCACCACCGCCCCGGCGGGCGAGACGACCACCGGGTTCAGATCTATCTCGGCCACCTCGGGATGGTCGGCGCCCAGCTCGGCCACCCGCACCAGCAGGTCCTCCAGGGCGGCGGTGTCCGCCGCCGCTCTGCCCCGGAAGCCGGTCAGCAGCGGGGACAGCCGCAGCGAGCGCACCATGTCGGCGGCCGCCACGTCGGTGAGGGGGGCGACCCGGAAGGTGTGGTCGCCGATGAGCTCGGTGGCCACCCCACCCATCCCGAACATGACCAGCGGGCCGAAGGCGGGGTCCTGCAGCAGGCCGACGATGGTTTCGGTGCCGGCGGGGGCCATGGGCTGGAGCACCGCCCCCTTCATCTTCGACCCGAGCCGGCCGCTCATGTCGTCGTAGGCCCGGCGCACCTCGTCGGCACCCTTCAGGCCGAGCACCACCCCGCCCAGCTCCGTCTTGTGCACCGGACCGTCGGCCTTGAGGGCGACGGGGCCGCCCATCGACGTGGCCACGGCGGCGGCCTCGTCGGCCGAGCCGACCACGACCGTCTGGATCGCCTCCACCCCGTAGGCCGACAGCAGCCGCACCGCTTCCGACGCCTCCAGCCAGCCCGCGCCCCGGCCCAGGGCCGACTCGGCGATGGCGGCCGCCTCCACCCGGTCGATGCCGGCCGGACGAACCCGGGTGCCCTCCGGGGCCGCCCTCCACTCGGAGTACTCGCAGGCCCGGGCCAGCGCCGCCACCGCCCGCTCCGGAAACGGGTAGCAGGGGACGGTGCCGGCCGGGGGCGGCGCGTCGCCCGAACCCAGGAAGCTGGCCACCACCGGTTTGTCCGACGCCGCCGTGGCCCGGGCCACCGCCGCCCGCACCTCGTCGGGACCGGTGACCATGGTCGCGGTGAAGATGACCACCGCGGCGTCGACCCGGTCGTCGGCCAGCACCGCCGACAGCGCCCGCTCGTAGTCGGGTCCCCGGGCCGCCGCCAGCAGGTCGACGGGGTTGGCCAGGGCGGCCCCCGCAGCGGCGAAGCCGGCCAGAGCGGCCTGGGTCGACTCGGACAGCTCGGGCAACGCCAGGCCGGCGGCGGCGCAGGCGTCGGCGGCCATGATGCCGGGGCCGCCGGAGTTGCCGATGATGGCCACCCGCCGTCCCGCCGGCAGGGGCTGGCCGTCGAGCAGGGCAGCAACATCGATCATGTCGGCCAGGCCCTCCACCCGGATCACCCCGGTGTGGTGGAAGAGGGCGTCGACCGCCGTGTCGGGCGAGGCGGCGGCGGCGGTGTGGGAGCGGGCGGCCCGGTGACCGCCCGAGCTGCGGCCGCTCTTCAGGGCCACGATCGGCTTGCGCCGCGACACCTGGCGGGCGATGCGGGCGAACTTGCGGGGGTTGCCGAAGGACTCGAGGTAGAGCAGGACCACCCGGCTCGCCTCGTCGGCCTCCCAGTAGCGCAACAGGTCGTTGCCGCTGACGTCGGCCTTGTTGCCGACCGACACGAAGCTCGAAAGGCCCAGGCCCCGGCTGCCCAGCAGGTCGAGCACGGCGATGCCCACCGCCCCCGACTGGGACATGAAGGCGACGTGGCCCGGAGCCGGAACGGTCGGGGCGAAGGTGGCGTCCATGGACACCTCGGGCACGGCGTTGAGAACGCCCATGCAGTTGGGCCCGACCACCCTCATGCCGCGCCGATGGGCGAGAGAGACGACCTCGGCCTGGCGGGCGGCACCGTCGGGGCCCGTTTCGGCGAAGCCGGCCGTGATCAGGACCAGGGCCCGCGCCCCGGCCCGGGCGGCGTCGTCGACCACCCCGATCACCGCCGGCGCGGGCACGGCGACCACCACCAGGTCCACCGTCGCGCCGATGTCGGCCAGGCTGCGATAGCTGGGACGTCCGAGCACCTCCGCTCCGGATGCGTTGACCGGGTAGAGCCGGCCGCGGTAGCCGGCCCGCACCAGGTTGGCGAAGATCTCGTGCCCGATGCCGCCCGCGTGCCGCCCGGCGCCCACCACGGCGACCGAGGTCGGGGCGACCACGTGGCGGATGGAGACCACCTGGGCCCGGCGGTCCCGCTCGTCCACCGCGTCCCAGAACCGCTCGGTGGCGTCGATCGGGAACGAGATGTGGGCCAGGCCGTCGCCGAAGCTGCGCTCCTCCTCGAAGCCGACGGCGTGGAAGACGCCGAGCATCTCGCGGTTGGTCCACAGGGTGTCGGCCTCGAAGCGGACGATCCCCACCCGGCCGGCGGCGGTGGCCAGGTGCTCCAGCAGCAGGGTGGCGATGCCCTGGTCCTGATAGGCATCGGCCACCACGAAGGCCACCTCGGCGGTGGCCGAGTCGCCGATCCGGTCGAAGCGACCGACGCCGGCCAGCTCGTCGTCGATCACCGCCACGAGCGCCATGCGGTTGTATCCGTCCATGGTGGTGAACCGCGTGACCTCCTCGGGCCTTAGCCGGGGATGGGCACTGAAGAACCGCTTGTAGACGGTGTCGGGCGACAGCGATCCGTGGAAGCGCTCGAGCGCCGCGCCGTCCTCCGGGCCCATGCGGCGGATGAGGGCCGGCCGGCCGTCCTTCAGGAGGGAGAACCAACCGGCGTCGGGCGCGCTCGTACCGGTGACGGTGAGCTCGGTCATAGGACAAGCATGGGCGGGCGGGGCCGCCCTGCCCAGGGGCGAAGGTCCCGGATCGGGACCCGACGGGTGACCTTCGGCCCTGGCCCCGGCCCCGTTCCGCCAGCAGAGTGCTCCACGTGCCCTACCAGTTCAGCGATCAGGGTCTGGCCGTCCAGTCCGCCGTGGCGCGGTTCATGGACGACCTGATCTACCCCAACGAGGAGCGCTACTACTCCGAGCTCGGCGAGCTCGGCACCGACGCCTACCCGCCGGTCATGGAGAAGCTCAAGGCCGCCGCCCTCGAGCGGGGGCTGTGGAACCTGTTCCTGCCCGACCTCACCGAGGACCACCCCGGCACCAGGCTCTCCAACCTCGACTACGCCCCGGTGTCCGAAATTTTGGGCCGGGTGAGCTTCGCCTCCGAGGCCCTCAACTGCTCCGCCCCCGACACCGGCAACATGGAGATCCTCCACCGTTACGCCACCCCGGCGGTGCGGGAGCGTTGGCTCACACCCCTCCTGCACGGCGACATCCGCAGCGCCTTCTCCATGACAGAGCCGGACGTCGCCTCTTCCGATGCCACCAACATCGGGCTGTCGATCGAACGTCGGAGGGGCGACTACGTGCTCAACGGCCGCAAGTGGTTCAGCTCCGGCGCCCGCTCGCCCCGCTGCGAGGTGCTCATCGTCATGGGCAAGACCGACCCCGATGCCCCGCGGCACCTGCAGCAGTCCATGATCGTGGTCCCCAAGGACACCCCGGGCGTCTCCCTCGGGGCCGACCCGCACGTGTTCGGCTACGAGGACCGCGGCGGACACCCGGAGGTCGTCTACCGCGACGTGCGCGTGCCCGCCGCCAACCTGCTGGGCGAGGAGGGCGGCGGCTTCGCCATCGCCCAGGCCCGGCTGGGCCCGGGCCGCATCCACCACTGCATGCGCTCGATCGGCGTGGCCGAGCGGGCCCTGCAAGCGATGGTGCTTCGGTCCCTCGAGCGGACCACCTTCGGCTCCAGCCTCGCCCACAAGGGCCTGATCCAGGACTGGATAGCCGAGTCGAGAGTGGAGATCGACATGGCCCGCGAGTACGTCCTGCACACCGCCCATCTGATGGAAACCGAGGGGAACAAGGCGGCCGCCACCGCCATCGCCGGCATCAAGGTGGCCGTACCCAACATGGCCCTCAAGGTCATCGACCGGGCCATCCAGGTTCACGGAGCGGCCGGGCTGACCCAGTTCTTCCCGCTGGCGCAGATGTACGCCCATATGCGGGCCCTGCGGCTGGCCGACGGGCCCGACGAGGTCCACAAGATGACGATCGCCCGGCGGGAGATCCTCAGGCACCACCCGGGCTTCCGGGGGTAGGCGGTCAGGCTGGCTGCTGCTCGCTGGCCCGGACAAGGTCGAGGACGAAGCGGGCGTCGTCGAGCACCGAGCGGTGGCCCAGGTAGCGCTTGCCATAGCGCTCGAAGTACAGCAGCTGCTTCCCAAGCAGCATGATGTCGCGGTCGATCGCCTGCGGCTCGTCGTCGGTCGTCGACGGCTCTGGGCCAGCGGCATCGGAGCCGGTCCGCCGGGACCCCTCGTCAGCGCGCCCACCCTCGGCCGCCTGCTGATGCCGGCGGGCCCGGCGCTCCGCCCGCCGGGCCCGGACATCATCGGCGTCCACCCCGAAGGCCTCGCCGCTGAGCAGAGCCCCCAGGCTCACCTCGCCGTAGGGACGGGTGAGGGCATAGGCCAGTCCCTGCTTGATCATGCCGAGCACCCGGGGCTCGTCGTAGTCGGGGCTGCGACGGACCCGTTCGGGGATGCCGGCGGCCAGGGTACGGGCGGCATCGTCCCACGCGCCGGCGTCACCGGCGGCCGCCTCCAGCAGCGAACGGATGAACCGCCGGTTCTCGGTCCCCAGGGTTCCGACGATGCCCCAGTCGATCATCGCCAGGCGACCGTCGGTGGTGAACATGAGGTTGCCGGCGTGGACGTCGCCGTGGAACACCCCCTCGATGCCCACCGTGGCCCACCACGCCCGGACGGCCTCTTCCACCAGTGGCACCGGATCGGAGCCCAGGGCCTCGATCGCCGACAGGTCGTCGATAGCGACGCCGTCGACGAACTCCATGGTGAGCACCCTTCTGGTGCTGAGACCGTCGAGGACGCCCGGTACCACGATGCGGTCCAGGCCGGCCGAGGCGAACAGACGCCGGAACCGGCGCATGTAGTCCGCCTCCTGTCGGAGGTCGAGCTCCTCGGTGAGCTGCTCGCGCAGGCCGGCGAGGATGATGCGGAATGGCTGGCGGGGCGCCTTGCGCACGGCCGCGAACCGGTCCAGCAGCCGGCCGATCAGGACGAAGTCGGCCGCCGAGCTCCGCTCGATGCCCGGCCGCAGCACCTTGACCGCCACCAACTGACCGTCGCTCGTCACCGCCCGGTGGACCACGGCCAGCGACCCGGTTCCGAAGGGACGCGGATCGAGCTCGGAGAAGACCTGGGCGGGCGGGCAGCCCAACGCCCGTGCGAGGCTGGCCTCCACCCGGCCGAGGGACACGGGCGGAGATGTGTCCAGTAGGGGCCTGAGCTCCTCGGCCAGGTCGGCGCCGACCAGGTCGGGGGTGGAGGCGAGCACCTGGCCCAGCTTGACCCAGGTGCCTCCCAGGCGCTGGGCGACGACCCTTATCGCCCGGCCGATCTCCCGCCGGGTGACCTGGCGAGGACTACCGCCCCGCAGCAGCGGCAGGGCAGCGGTGGGCAGGGCGGCCGCCAGCTCGGCGCTGCGGCGGGCGAGGTCCAGAGGCGAAGGGGCTCCCAGCCGGAAGGCCGGGCCGGCCTCGATAGAGCGGCGGTCCTCTGCGACTCCGGTCATGGCTCCTCGCCCCACGGCGCTCCGGCCGCCTCGGGCCCAGCATCGCACAGGGCTCCCGACCCCGGGGTGGGGACCGGAGCTGGTAGGCCCTGGGGGGTCGCCGGCGCCGGGCCCCGCTGAGGTGAGCCGGCGAGCCCCTGCCCCCGCCGGGCCGATCGGGCATAGTGGCGTGGTGGAGCGGCTGCGCGGCGCGGCGGGAGTTGCTGTCGTCGTCGGCCTGGTGGCGCTTCTCCTGGTGGGCGCGGGCACCCTGCTCCGGCTCCTGATCCACCACCCGGCGATCAGCTCGGAGGTGCTGGGCGCGGTGGTCGTCGCCAGCTCCGTGGTCGCCGCCGCCTCCGCCCGGCTGGCCCCCAGGGTGGCGGCCCGGACGGTCCTCGAGCTCGATCTCACCAGCTTCCCGGCCGAGGCGGCCGGCCGGCGGATTCCCGTACCCGGCGGTCGGTCGGGCCTGACGCTGTCCGACACTGTGGCCACGATCGAGCGGGCCGCACGCGACCGGCGGGTCAAGGGTCTGGTGCTCCGGCCCCGGTTCGGCGCCGCGCCGGCGGCCGGCATCGAGGAGCTGCGCGACGCCCTGCACCAGTTCCGGGCGGCGGGCAAGTTCACGGTGGCGGTGACAGACACCTTCGGAGAAGGAGCACCGGGCAACGGGACCTACTGGCTGGCGGCGGCGTGCGAGAAGGTGATCCTGCATCCCACCGGTGAGGTCGTGCTGGCGGCCCTGGCCGTCGAGCCCAACTTCTACCGGGGCCTCCTCGACCGGGTCGGGGTGGAGCTGGAGGTGCTGGCCCGCTACGAGTACAAGAGCGCCGCCAGCCAGCTCACCGAGCGCCGACTGACCGACCCGGACCGGCTCCAGCACCAGCGCATGCTGGACAGCCTCTGGACCCGCATCGTCGACGACATCGCCAGCGACCGCCACCTCACTTCCGACCGGGTGCGCGAGCTGGGCGACCGACCGCCGCTTCTGGCCCAGGACGCCTTGGAGGCGGGGCTGGTCGATCGGCTCCAGTTCACCGACGAGGCGCTGTCGCTGGTGAAGGACCGGGCCGGCGACGGCTCGCAGCTGCTGTACCTGTCGGCCTACAAGAAGCGGGCAGGGCGCGACCGGTCCCGCCGTACCAGGACGGCGCCGGTTGCCGTCATCCACGCCGTGGGCCAGATCATCCGCAGCTCCGAGCTTCCCATCGGGCTCACCGGCGGTCCGGTGCTTTCGGCCGACAAGCTCATAGCCCAGATCCGGGCCGTGGCGAAGGACAAGAAGACCAAGGCCGTGGTGCTCCGCGTCGACAGCCCGGGTGGTTCCGCCATCGCCAGCGACTCGATCTGGAGGGAGCTGGTGCGGCTGCGGGAGGCGGGGAAGTCCCTGGTGGTCTCGATGGGCTCGGTGGCCGCCTCGGGTGGCTACTACATCGCCGCCCCCGCCGAGCGCATCGTCGCCGAGCCGGGGACCATCACCGGCTCGATCGGCGTGGTCAGCGTGGTCCCTCGCCTGGCCGCCGCCAAGGCCAAGCTCGACATCACCTTCGACGAGGTCAGGACGGGCACCGAGCCGGCCTTGTCGGTCAACCGTCCCATGACCCCGGGCCAGCGCCAGCGGCTCGAGGCGGTCATCGACTCGGTCTACGCCACCTTCACCGCCCGGGTCGCCGAAGGCCGCAACCTGCCCATCGAGCGGGTGGGGGAGATCGCCCGCGGCCGGGTGTGGACCGGTGCCGACGCCCACGAGATCGGACTGGTGGACGAGCTCGGCGGCCTGCACCGGGCCATGGCCCTGGCTCTGGAGCTGAGCGGGGCCCCCGCCGGCACCCGCCCCCGGCCCCGGTCCTTCCCCCGCCGCGCCGGGGTGAGGGCGATGGTTCCGGACCGGGCCAAAAGCAGCGATGACGTCGCCGCTACCGCCCCGTGGGGGATCGGATCGGTCCGCCACGCCATCTCCGCCCTGGCCCAGCCGGGAGTACTGGCCCACCTGGGCTGGGATCCCCGGTCCTCCTGGATCCACTGAGCGAAGGCCCGGGGGACGCTCGCCAGCGGGCCCGGTGGACCCCGGCGGTGTTGACCACACTCATCGCCACCATGCCGGGGAGGGTGCAGAGCCTGTTGATGCTCGCCGACTTGCCTGCCCCGTTGGCGAGGAACGCCTGCACCTCGCCGGGATCGACGGCCGAGCTGACCCGGGCCTCGAGAGCGCCGAACTGCGTGGTCAGCCCGACCGCCTCCCCGGGGGACCGGACACCGCCGAGGACACGTGGCCCCGTCGGCCAGCCTCCCCGGCGGCCGGGGCGACGTTCACGCCACAGCGGCGGCCTGCACCGTGCGGCGCCGCCGGTCGGACGGCACCACCACCACCGGACACAGGGCGTGGTGGACGCAGGCAGTGGAAACCGAGCCCAGGAGGGCCCCGGCGAAACCGCCCCGGCCCCGGCCCCCGACTACCAGCATGGGCGCTCCGGCCGACGCCTCGATCAGTGCCCGCGAGGCGGGTCCGAACTCCAGGCGTCCCTCCACCGGCACCCCCGACCGGGCGGCGTAGGCCACCTCCTCGTCGAGGGTCTGGCGGGCGCCCTCCTCGATCTTGCTGAACACGTCGTAGGCGATGGGGGCCATCGGCGCCACGCCGTAGTCGTAGGCGAGGATCAGGAGCACGCCGCAATGACGGGCCCGGGCCTCCTCGAGCGCCCAGTCCACCGCCCGACGCCCGTGAGCCGAGCCGTCCACGCCGACGACGATCGGGCCGTCAGAGAGCCACCTGGCATCACCGGTCTTGTCTGTCATCACGTCTTCCTCTCCTCCGTCTGACTCGACTCGTCTGCCTGACTCGACGATCCCTCCGGGACGCGGCCGGGACCACGGTCGAAGGTCCCGAATGCACCGGCCAGAGGTAGGGCGGTAGGGCCCTGCCCTCCTCTAGTGGTAGAGAGCGAGAAAGGCCTCGGTGCGCTTGCACACGGAGCGGACCTCCGTGGCCGTGGCCAGGTGGCGGCCCACCAGAGCCGACATCAGCTCCTCCGCCGGCCGGGCGACCGCCGGGCCCAACCGGTGGGCCGGACCCCAGAGCCCGAGCAGCAGGTCGGTCACGGCGACCGCTGGCAGCACCTCGGCTCCGGAAGCGACCCGCAGCCGCTGCAGCCAGTCGGCCAGCTGCACCAGGAGCCCTTTTCCATCGCTGACGCCCGCCAGCGACGAGTCGGATCCCGACGGCCCTTCGGTCGAAGAGCCCGGGCTCTGGGCCACCAGCAGGGCGTCGATGGCCACCCAGTCGTCGTCGGTGAGCTGCTGCTCCTCGGCGCACCCGGACGGGTCCCAGCCCGCCTCGTCGGGGTCGTCCTCGGCCACACCGGAGTCTTCGTCCGGCCAGAGCTCGGAGCCGAGCCTCTCGTAGAGGGAGCGCCGGTGCTGGGCCCGCTCGGCGTCCCACCCCTGCCGCTCGTCGTTCGCGTCCGCCGCTTCGCGCCGCCGGTTCCTGTCCCTGCGCCACCACGACATGGCGCCAGGATCCGCCACCCGGGTGGGCTCTGAACAGGGCCCAAAGTCACTCCCCGCTAGGTGGCGCTGCTGCGGGGGTCGCAATCGGCGATGAGTGACGCCCGGAGCCCGGCCCGATGGCCTCGTCGATAGTGATGCGGCGGCACCTTGGCCTCTGTCCGGGTGGCGCCGGCGCCCCTGGCGTGATCACGAGCCGAGGAAGAGCATGGCGACGGGGGCGACGCCGGCCAGCCTCCGGCCGCTGATCGCGCTGCCGAGGCAAGGGCCACGCGGGGGACGCTCGCCCGCGGCCGCGCGCAGGCGTCGTGCGAGCGCCTGTCCCCAAGCCTGGCCGGGCGACGCCCCCAGCATCAGGAGGCGTCTCGCAGCGCCTCGGCGTGGGGGCGCCGGTAGTTGGACGGGTGACGCATCCAGCTGCCCACGAACGAACGGGCCTGCTCGCAGGCCACGCTGACCGGGGCACCCTGGGCGTAGGAGCGCAGGGCCACAGTGGCGGCCCGGTCGGCGAGCCGGGGGTCGTCAGGGAAGACCGTGCGGTGGACCCAGTCCCGGATCATTGCGGCCAGCAACTCCTCGTTGGTCGGCGTCGCGCTTGTGTTGATCATGCCCAGAGCCTGGTCGCCCGCCGGCCCGGGTGATCAGGGACCTTCGGCCCTTCTGTCATGCCCTTTGGCCCGGACCGGTCCCCCGGTCCCCCGGCTTCGGGCCCCGTGAGCAGCCCGCTGACCAGCACGTCTGGGCGAGCTACCGCCGTCTCCCGCACCGCCCCGGCCCCGGACCCCCGGCCAGGTCGGCCTGCCCCGGTCGGGCGGGGCAAGGTGCGGCCGTGCTCTCCACCTGTCCGAAATGGCAACCTGGCCGGGTGAGCACCCGACCCCAGGCCTTCCGGCTCGTCAGTCAGGCCATGACCACCAACGTCATCACCGTCGACGAACAGGCGACACTGAGGCAGGCGGCCGCCCGCCTGCGTGACGCCGACGTGGGAACCCTGGTGATCCTCCGCGGCCGCGATGTCGCCGGCATCGTGTCCGAGCGCGACGTGGTGCGGGCCCTGGCCACCGGGGCCGACCCGGACCAGGTCTGGGTGAGCGACGTCATGACCGACGACCCCAGGTACCTGACCGAGGCTGACAACATCGGCACCGCCCTTCGCATCATGCTCGCCGCCGGCATCCGCCACCTGCCCGTGCTCTCGGAGTCCCAGCTGGTGGGCATCGTCTCGATGCGCGCCCTGGCCGAGCACCTGCTCCAGTAGGGACTGGAGCGTCCGAGGTAGTTTCCGAACCGGCGTCGCCGCCTGGACTACAAGTGCCACGGCGAGGGGGCCGGGCTGATTCCGGCACGGAGGCCCCGGCAGCATGACCGGCGGCCCACGGCCGCCATAAGGGCCGTGGTGGAGGCACACTTGGGAGGTGCCGCACGCAGTTGACGTACGGGAGCGACCGCCTCGGCCGGTAGAAGCACCCCAGCCGTCGGGACAAGCCGGCGACCAACCGCCGCCCCGGCGGCGGCTCATGTCCCTTGACGTGCTGAGGGGGGCCACCATCGCCGCCATGGTGCTGGTGAACGACCCGGCCATGGGCCCTCCGTACCTGTACCACCAGCTCACCCACTCCCCGTGGAACGGCTGGACCTTCGCCGACACCATCTTCCCGACCTTCCTATTCATGGTGGGAGCATCGATGGCGCCGGCAATGGCGCGTTACGTGGAGGGGCGCGCTCCCCGCCGTGCCGCCCTGACCCGGATCATCCGGCGTGCCGGGCTGCTATTCCTCCTGGGCCTGCTGGTCAACGGCTTCCCGCTGCTGCTGGACGGCGGGCACGGGCTCGCCGCCCACCTCCGGGTCCCCGGCGTCCTGCAACGGATCGCCATTGCCTACCTTCTGGCCTCTCTCGCCGTCCTCTACCTCCGGCCCCGCTACCAGGCCCTGCTGGCGGGTGCCCTCCTGGGCGGCTACTGGGCTGCCCTCTCCTGGGTGTCGGTCCCCGGATACGGCGCCGGCGTCCTCAGCCCCCAAGGCAACCTGGCCGCCTGGGTCGACCGGGCGGTCTTCGGCTCCGCCCACATGTACGGCGGCGGCGTCCCCGGTTACGACCCCGAGGGCCTGCTCGGCAGCGTCGTCGCGGTGGCCGGCGTCCTCGCCGGCTACTGGGCCGGTCGGCTCCTGCGCTCGGGGCGCTCGAGGCTGGTCACCACCGGCCTGATGGTGGCGTGCGCCACCGCCTGTGTCGGTGCCGCCGACCTGTGGGCCTCGGTTCTCCCGGTCAACAAGCGCATGTGGACGCCCTCCTATGTCCTGCTGATGACCGGTCTGGCCCTCGGGGCGCTGGCCCTGGCCCATCTCCTGTTCGACCAAGACCACCTCGTGGCCCGCATCACCAGCCTCCCGCTACGGGTGCTGGGCACCAACGCTTTGCTCGTCTACATCGGCTCGGAGCTGACCGCCGCCGCCCTCGGGCACTACCACCACGCCCTCGGCGACATCGCCAACGCACCCATTCCGTTCTTCGTCTGGGCCCACTACCTGGTGCCGCGCTTCGGGCCTGTCGCCGGCGCCCTCGTCTACGCCTGCGCCATCCTCGGCGCCTGGTGGCTGGTCCTGGGAGGCCTGTTCCGCCGGGGCCTGTTCCTCCGGATCTGAGTGTTCCTCAACCGGACCGACGCCGGCCGGCAGCTCGGGGCCAGGCTGGCCGCCTACCGGACCCAGCACCCCCTTGTCGTGGGGCTGCCGCGGGGCGGCGTCCCGGTGGCGGCGGCGGTCGCCAAGGTGCTGGGCGCCCCTCTGGACGTCATCGTCGTGCGCAAGCTGGGGGTTCCCTACCAGCCCGAGCTGGCCATGGGGGCGGTGGGGGAGGGCGGGGTCGTCGTCGTCAACGAGCCGATCCTGGCCATGGCGGGCGTGGGACGCGAGGTGCTCGATGAGATGACCCGGGCCGAGCAAGGGGTGGTGGAGCAGCGCTCGCTCGAGCTGCGTCGGGGGCGGCCGGCGGAGCCCCTCGGCGGCCGGACCGTCATAGTGGTCGACGACGGCATCGCCACCGGCTCGACGGCACGGGCGGCGTGCGAGGTCGCCCGGGCCCATGGGGCCGCCCATGTCGTGCTCGCCGTTCCCGTGGCGCCACCGGGCTGGGACGGGAGGCTGGCCGGAGCAGCCGACGAGCGGGTCAGCCTCAGCTCCCCCGACCCCTTCTACGCCGTCGGCCAGTTCTACGAGGACTTCTCCCCCACCACCGACGATGAGGTGGTGGCGGCCCTCGTTTCGTCCATGGGCGGCGGCGACGACGGCGGCCCCCACAACGACGGGCCGGGGTAGGGCTCGCGGGGAGCTCGCCCAGCGGGCGATCTCCATCGACCTATCCCCCCGTTCGAGCACCCGGCACGCTGGTGGCCGCTGCCGAAGCTGGCCCGTGACTGGTTCCGCTCCCACCTGGCCGACTGACCTCGGGGTCCGCTACTGGACTCGGACCGCCACCACCCCCGGTATGGCCGCAACGGAGTGCTCGACGGCGGCGATCTGCCGGGCGGGGCAGCCGTCGGCCGACAGGGTGACCA
>Ga0070739_10005306_pt1 | contig 14766 bp, 17 predicted proteins | sample Coa_R1_7_FD_66445 | JGI IMG/M metagenome (GOLD analysis project Ga0070739, IMG submission 66445) | Surface soil microbial communities from Centralia Pennsylvania, which are recovering from an underground coalmine fire - Coalmine... | ecosystem: Environmental > Terrestrial > Soil > Unclassified ... | reverse complement strand
GTCATAGAGGGAAGCCGCATTCTTGTCGCTGCGGAAACGCTGCCGAAAACCAATCGCCGCGATCAGGAACAACACCCCGGGAAGCAAATCCCACGGACGGGACACCAAGGCCGCTCGGTGCGCGACAGGCGAAGCCGGCGCCGCGAGGAACGCCGCGCTTGTTGCGTATGCGCCCAACGCCACGACCAATAACGCGCCTGCCAGTTCCTTGCTCGGCTGCCGCGCGGTCGGCATGTACCGCTCGACCGCCAGCGCCGCCAGGAGCAGCACAGCCAGCAGTGTCCGACCTACCATCCATCCCATCGGAATCCGGTATATCGCGAGCGGGCCAGAGTGCAGGAACCCGTTGAAGCTGAAAAACCCGATCGTCTCGATGACTCCGGACAGCACGAACCCGAAGGCCAGAATCATCGCCGTGCGATCATGAGTTCCGCGGAAGCGCACCAGAGCGTTTGCCGCATAACAGAAGCTCAGCAGCGTTCCGCCCACTTCGAGGTAGAGGTACGTTTGCATGCTTCCGGAATAGCCGCTTTGCCGAAGAAGCAGGATCAGGCCGAAAAAGAGGGCAAACAGGGCAAGGCCGATGGCAAACAACAGCCTTGACGGCCGTTGCCGAAGAGCACCGATGATTCTGCCCCAATCGCCCAAGAAATCCCCCAAATCCCAAAGAAATCGGCTAATCCTGGACGATTGCAAGCCAGTGCCCTTTTATGCCGAAATTTGGCTGGCTTTAACCCACTGATTTTAAGGAGATTATTCTTTACTGAAGAACTGTTAGCGCCGTGCGTTGAGCCGTGCGAGACGCCCGTCCTTCGTCCACGGCAACCAATATTACTCTCTATCGTGTTTGTTCACAGAGAGTTACCAGATTATCGGGCAGCCATCCTGTGGAAGAGCGGCTCGTCTCAACTTGAGACCGTCTCAAATTCAATTCTTGGCGCGAGCCAGAACTTGGACTTGCTTGGCGTGGCGAAGACCGAACGCTCGGAACGTTCAGGAAGAATTCCCGGTCATCAAGGCCGGCCGCTGCATCGAGAACTGAGCGTTAACTGGCGGGTTTGGACTGGGGCGGAAAGAGGTCCCGCGCTGGGGGTTGGTCTTGGAAGCCCGCAGTCTTATGACTTCCATCGCACTACGGCTTTCAATCTTGCAGAACCCTCCCCTAGCTTGATCTACCTGCCAATTTAGCCCTTCAAACAGCCTGGGACGCCGGGCTCGCCTTGGTGTCCCCTGGAAATCGAGAGGAGGCCATGAGCCGGATCAAGCCGCATCCCGAAGTATTCCTGAAACCCTTGGTGCCATCTGATCGGTTTCGCGCCTGGGTGCGCCAGTTCGGGGTGAGTCGGTTGGGCCGCGCCGTTGGGGTGTCCAGGACGACAGTGCATTCCTGGGTTTGCAAGCCGCACAAGCGCAGGCCAAGAAGCGCTGAGACGGTCGCGCTGATCATCGGGCAGAGCATGAAGGAGCCTTTCGACGGCGATGGGCGGCCACTCACCTTTGAGGATGTGTATGGTCGGGTGGAGGAAGCAGGGTGAGCGTAGTCGAGACCAAGGAGCAGTGGCTCACCCAGCGCAAGGGCGGGATCGGCGGCACGGACATCTCCGCGATCCTGGGCCTGAACCCCTGGCGCAACGCGATTGACGTGTACCTGGCCAAGCTGGGCCTGGCCCATCAGCCGGAGACGCAGGCGATGCGGCTGGGCAACCGCCTGGAACCAGTCATCGCCGAGGAGTACGCGGACCTAACCGGTTCACAGCTGGTGCGGGGCGCTGAAATTGCGCAGCTGTTCCCCGGCCTGGCCAACGTCTGGCGCGGACACACAATCATCGAGCACCGCGAGCATCGCTTCCTGATCGGCACGCCCGACGCCATCGTGCCAGACGCCGAGCGCGGCCTGGAGATCAAGAACGCCGGCTTCCAGAGTCGGGAATGGGGTAGGCCGGGAACGGACGAAATCCCCCGCCACTACCTGCTCCAGTGCGCGTGGTACATGGCGCTGACGGGCATGAGCCATTGGGATGTGGCCGTTCTCTTCTCCGGCAACCGCATGGAGATCTACACCGTGCGGCGCAACGCGGAGCTCGAGTCTGCCCTGCTGAAAGTCGGCGTGGAATTCTGGCAGCGGCACATTCTCACGCATACTCCTCCGCCGATTGACGCCAGCAAGTCCTACGCACAGTACCTTGCGAGGAAGTTCCACGTAGGCACCGAGCAAGTGGTTGTCGCCACGCCGGAGGCCGAGCATTGGGCTGCACGCCTGCGCGATGCGCAGTCCAGGATTGCCGGATACGAGCAGGAACGCCAGCTGGCACTCAACCACTTGATGGCGCTGGCGGCGGACAACAAAGGAATCCAGGGTGTGTTTGGTAAGGCCACGTGGGTGCGGCCCCGGCCACAGGCTGCAACCGACTGGGAAGCCCTGGCGCGATCCTTCAACCCAACACCGGAACAGATCGAGCGGTTCACAACAGAAAAAACGAGAAATGCATACCTGAAGGTCACTTTCGCCGAAAGAGAGGAGAGCAATGAGCACGCCGCCTAATGCCACAGCACTCGCGCCCGCACACTCGCCACAACCGCCGACCGGCCTTGTGAGCGAAGTGTTCGGTGTCATCGAAAAGCAAGCGCAGTTGGAAACAGCCGCCCAAGTTCTCGCCGAGCAAGCCAAGGCCGCCGTCCAGGCCCGCTACATCATGGCCATGAAGAACCCGCGCGATTGGGACGTAGTGCGCCAGCGGCTGCTGAAGGAATGCGAGCGACCCAGCTTCGCCGGCGTCGCGCGCTACAGCAAGCCCGTGGGCGCGGGTACCGTCACCGGCCCCAGCATCCGCTTCGTGGAAGCGGCGCTGAAGGTCATGGGGAATGTCATGCCCGAACAAGTTGTCCTGTACGACGACCGGCAGAAGCGCATCATCCGCGTGACCGTCACCGACCTCGAAGCCAACCTGACCTACAGCAAGGAAATCCTGTTGGACAAAACCGTCGAGCGGAAGCAGTTGAAGCCCGGCCAGACGCCGCTGGGCAGCCGGATCAACAGCCGGGGCGAGCGCGTGTATCTGGTCGAAGCGACCGAAGATGAGATGCTCAACAAAGAAGCGGCGCTGACCAGCAAGGCAATGCGTCAGCTTGGTCTTCGCATTGTGCCGGGCGATCTTGTGGACGAGTGCATGGAAACCGTGCTGGCTACCGTGCGCCGCAAGGCCGCCGAAGACCCCGACGCCGAAAAGAAAGCCATCATTGACGCCTTCGACGATCTCGGCGTGCGCGTCACCGACCTGAAGGAATACCTGAGCGTGGATAGCCTTGAAACGCTCACGCCCAAGGACCTGGTGAATCTGCGCGCCGTGTACCAGGCGCTCCGCGACGGCGAGACAAACTGGCGCGAAATCATGGAGCAGCGCGACGCCGTCCGGGGCACCACGCGGGAAGAAGCCACGGGCAGCCGCACCAGCGCGGTGCTCGATGCGGTCCGGGCGGCCCAGGGAACGGCCGTCGCCGCGCCTCAGGCCGCCTTCGGCACGCCAGAACAGGCGGATACACCTCAAGGTGCTGCTGAGGAGCACCAGGACGCTCAGGCCGAACGCGGCAAGGGGAAGGCTCGGCGCTAGTGGACGCGCTGACCATCACCGTGCCGCTTGTGCCTCCCAGCGTGAACCACTACTGGAAGCACACGCGGGCTGGGCGGCACTACGTCACGTCGGAGGGCAGGGCCTTCAAAAGAGCAGTTGTGCTGTTTGCCCGTGGCTGCCAGGTGCGAGCCAAGCGATACGAGCTTGAGGCTGTCATCTACCTCGGCCACGGGCAGCGCGGCGATGGCGACAACTTCTGGAAGGTGATCGCCGACGGCTTGGTAGACGCTGGCGTCATCCACAGCGACGCCGCCGTAACCGACTGGATTCTTCGCAAGCGCCGGGATCGAAGTAACCCACGCACCGAAATCACTGTGAGGACTCTGGAGAAGCGATGAAGCTGAGGGACGTAATCAAAGCCACTCTCTCGAAGCCGGTTGCCTTTCACTCTGTCTTGGGCAAGGTCTGCGGCAGTGCGACCGCCGGGCTGATGCTCTCTCAGGCGATCTACTGGAGCGAACGCACCGAGGACAAAGACGGGTGGTTCTACAAGACGCAGGCCGAATGGGAAGAAGAAATCTGCCTGACTCGGTGGGAGCAGGAGACAGCGAGGAAACTGCTCAAGCGGAAAGGATTCCTCGATGAACAGCGCCGTGGCAATCCGGCCAAGCTCTTCTACCGCGTGGCGATGGAGAAAGTCGCCTGGGCCGTGGGCCAGTTTGCGGAAAAGCCGCAGTCTCAGAATGTGGGAAAACCGCAATCTAGTCTGCGGGAAAGCCGCAATCTAGGTTGTGGGAAAACCACAAACAAGTCCGCGGAAAAGCCGCAGTCTCTAATAGGAACAGAGACTACAGCAGAGACTACTTCAGAGATTACAGCAGAGAAAACCTCTTGCGCGGAGCGATCAAAAACCGATCACTCCGCGCAGCAGGTACCCCCGCCTTCACCAGCCCCGGCAATCGAGCTTCCTCTGAACGACGGGAGCCAGCACCCGGTTCTGCCCGATGCCGTCGCGGAGTGGAAGCACCTCTACCCCGCCGTGAATGTGATGCAGGAGCTGCGCAACATGCGGGGCTGGCTCCTGGCTAACAGAGAAAAACGAAAAACTCGGCGGGGCATCGAGCGGTTCATCAACGCTTGGCTGACCAAGCGACAAGACAAAGCAGGAACGGAGGACACGAATGCAAGCCGTAAAGGAGATCGCAGAAAGACTGGCGGGGCATACCACAGCGGCGACCCTACGCGAACCTATGACCGAGAGCCCGATCTCGTCGTCAACGTGCCTTGAGTGCGGCGGCTCCGGTTGGAAGCTGACGGAGTCCGATGGGCGTCGCGCGGCGGTGCCTTGCGGCTGCCAGAAAGAACGCAAGATCGCCAAGGCGCTGCCCGAGCGGTATCGACAAGCCCGGCTGAGCGACTTTCCGGCTCAGATCGTCGAAGGCGTGACGGCGTGGTTCGCCCAGCCCGGCGACGGCCTGTTGCTGTGCGGCCCGGCTGGCACGGGCAAGACGCATCTCGCCGCCGCGATCGCCAGGGCGTGCATCGAGATCGGCAGGCCGATCATATTTCGCCGTGCCGCCGATCTGTTCCAGGCGATTCGCCAGACCTACGACCAAGGGTTCACGGAAGAAGGCGTGCTCGCCGAGTATGCCAAGGCGCGCCTGCTCCTGCTGGACGACTTGGGCGCTGGTGCTCTCACCGACTTCGAGCGCCGCTATACGCTGGAAGTGCTCGACCGGCGGTTGAATTCGACGCTGCCCACTATCGTGACGACCAACTGGACGCTGCCGCAGATCAAGGAGCAGATGGATGAACGCATCGCGTCGCGGCTGTCCGGCTTCACATTGCTGGCCTTTGCCGGGCGCGACAGGCGGGAGCGCAAGTCTCAGTCGGGAGAAGCGGCCAATGTCGGTTAGGCGCAGAGGCCCGCACTTCAAGACTTACACCGGACGAGCGTTCTGGCCGATGGACCCGAGACCGGATGAAGTTTCGATCCTGGACATCGCCCACTCGCTGTCTCACCAGTGCCGCTTCAGCGGCCACACGCGCGAGTTCTACAGCGTTGCCGAACACAGCGTGCGCGTGAGCCAGATCGTCCCCGCCCCGCACCAGCTGTGGGCGCTGCTGCATGACGCCGCCGAGGCGTATCTGCTGGATTGGCCGCGACCGCTCAAGCAAAGCGGCCTGATGGGATGGCTCTACCGACGTGCCGAGCGGCGACTAATGCGCGTGATCTGCAAGCGCTTCGGCCTAGACGCCGCTCAGCCTGATTGCGTGAGCCTGGCCGACCAGATTCTCCTGGCGACCGAGCAGCGCGACCTGTTCGGCAAGATTCCGAATGCCTCAAACGGCGTAGGCGTGCCGCTCCCGGAGCAGATCATCCCGCTGTCACCAGATGAATCGAAGACGGCCTTCATGCAGCGGTTCCAGGAGCTGACGGCGGGGCGGTAGAAGCGTGCAGATCAAAGTTCAGATCGACACGAAGGCGCTCAAAACCCGCACACAACGAGAGGCAAAGCGGCTGGCCTTCAGCACTGCTCAAGCGCTCAACGAAACGGCCAAGGAAATTCAGACGGCCGAGCGCGTCAATCTGGACAGGAAGTTCACCGTGCGCAAGGCCGGCTTCTTGTATCGCCTTATCAAGATCACGGCCTTTGCGAGTCCCCGGAGGGGCCGTGCGTTCGCGGAAGTCGCGATTGACCCAACGAAGAAGCGCGTGCTGCTGGGCCTGTTTGAAAAGGGCGGCGAGAAGGAACCGGCCAAGGGCAAGTCCGTCGCTGTGCCGCTCACTGGCGGCCCGGCCCGCCCCAGCTTCGGTCAGCCGGTGCAGGAGGAGTTCACCTTCCGCAAGCTCCGCTTCCGCCGCCATAGAACCAAGACCGGCAAAGTGCAATGGAAAGGCGAGCACCGCACCTTCATCATCCCAAGCCTGGGCGTTCTGCAGCGCGTCGGCGGCAAGGCCAAAAGCAGCGCCGCCAAGCTGATCTATGCCTTCCAGCGCCGCCCACACCTCAAGGCCCTCCTCGATTTCACCGAAATCGCCGTGCGCACCTTCAACCGCGAATGGGAAGAGCAATTCCGAAGAGCATACAGGCGGTAGCGGATCTTTCTTACTGGAGGCGATGGAACAAAACGACTTCCTTGCTCGAAGAGAGAACCCCTCTTTGATCGGCGTACCACTTTCTGTTTGGAACCAAGCGCCATACTCTGCCATCTTCAGCATTCGCGAGCGTGGGTAGCCTGAGTTCTGAGAATCCCGAGTCTTGCATGACACCTAGGAAGGCAGGGAGTTGCCATGACGGGTCGGAGAAAGCAATGAGTTGCACAATGACTGTGTCGCGCCCCGCTATTTTTGCAAGAGACTTAAATGCTTCCGCGGCTGTCGAATAGTAGCTGGCGAGACTTGATTGTTTTCGGTCCCCAAACGTGTAAAAGCTAGCCCCTAAACCGTCCTTGCTGTTGATGATCCAGAAGGGAGCAGGAGTTTCCCTGCGACCCAACACCTGCCATCTGTGGTAGAGGACATGAACACCCGGATACGGAGGCGACGTCAAGATCAGCTTCGGTCGCGGAAGTGCACAGATGCGACGATCACTCTCAATCCCAATCGCTGAACGACGAATACAGATAGGCTTCGAGACGTCTTTGAGACCGTGGACACAAGACACATGAGCGACGGCATATGCAAACTGACGCGCCCCCTGCGACATTTCTTGGAGGTGCTCAACTAGTTGGCAACGAAAATCCGCCGCTGAAGGGATTTCACTCCTACAATCTAACGCCCATTGTGCGGTTCTCAGCAGAACGCACCGAGCAAACCGTCGTTGGCGAGCCAAGCCCAGGCTTTGCACATGTTGAAGAGCAATCGCGAGCAACTTCCGCATGTGCCAGGTACGCCTCGTTCTCAGGTTCTTTTGAGACTCCGCGAGGGGTGTGCTTTCCTCAAGCCGCTTCCTCAGGTTTGACTCCTCGAGGAAAGCGTGAAACCACCTGGCTACAACGGACAAGTCACTCTCGCTCAATATCGAGGTCTTTGCTTTAGTTACGAACACTGCCAAACTGTTGACATCACAGCCGACAACATTGCGCCCGAGCGCACACGCTTCGACCAGAGAAGTGCCCCCTCCCATAAACGGGTCCAAAACCCAGTCGCCAGGCCTTGTGAATTCTGAAATGATGACCCTGGCGAACTGCGGAGAGAATCTAGCTGGATACCTATAGAAATTGTGGGTAAGCCCCGCAACAGGTTCCGTGCTGTGTATACCCTCAAGCAGAACGGCGGGCTTTAAAAGTGCGACCACTGCCTTTGGCCTCCCCTGCGGTGGCGGATCTCTTTGAGTTCTTGATCCACTGATCGACTTCATCCCTGTCGAAGCGCCACGCACGCCCGACCTTGTGTCCCGGTAGGGCGCGGCTGCGCGTCAGCTTGTAAATCGTGGACTTTGGAAGCTTCAGGTACTTGACCAAATCCCCGATGTCGAGCCAAACGGCCATGCTCAACCTCAACCGTGAGCATAAACTGCCAAGTACTGTCAGTAAAGATAATTTTTGGTCGCCAGGTTTCAACAACTGCAACTATGTGTTTCTAAAACATATTGAGTGGGATTATTTATGTTCCCCATACTCTGTAAGATTTGAGTTGACAAGTTCCTGAAACATGACATAAAGTTGGGCTTGGAGAGGTGGATTCCAATGCCGACTGTCGCAGTGACGTTAGCCGCGAAAGTTTTTCAGGAGGTCATGGAGCTGGTGGAGCAAGGCGTTTATTCGAACCCAGAGGCGTTCCTTGAGATTGCAGCCTTCAACCAGCTCGCACTTGAAAGGGGAGCTACTCCCGAGGAGATCCTCGAGGGGCTTCGAAAGGATCGCAAGGCGAAGCGCCGCGAAGGCAAGACGCCGCGCATGGTCCGCGCGGCGGAAATCGAGCGGCTTGCTGCAAGAACAGCGACGCCGCGAGCACTGAGGGAACCCGTCGCAAGACGGCCCCGTGGTGCAGTGCCCATTGACGAGGCAGAATTGCGTTTGGTCATGGACAGGCTGGGCAGGAGCGTCCTTGAATCGGCCAATTCAGTCGAGGCACCGGAAGTGCCCCCAGACGTAGGTGCTGAGAGAGTATGGGGACAAGTGAATAGGCTATTCCCCCTGAAGCTTGCTTGTAGATGGATTGCTGTGGTTGCAATGAGAGAAAAGCAGTGGCCAGCTTTCCTGGCAATGTTCGAGCTGCTGGCCAGCGACGCGGCGATTCTTGGGACGGCCCTAGAACGGGCAGATCAGGCTGCGAGCCGTAAGCGTGAGGAAACGCTGGCGACGGGGCTGCCACGGAAAGGCAATTTGCAGGCGCGCGACAGATTCTTGAGCCAATTCATTGCAAGGGTAACGCGGGCGGGTCATGTTTACCCAGGAGCGATCAGCCAGTATGGGTTCGCAGTTTTTCAAACTGATAGATTGGTGCTCACGATTCCTGGCCTGGAACTGGCCAAGCTTGAGAACCCAATTATGGATGGCGATTTCGGTTCTGCCACTGGATCACTCTCAGAGTCCGAACGAGACTTCCTGCTGAATCACATATCCCAGCACGTGCCTGCCGAGCGAGACGACTTCAGGGTCGTGCTGCACTCGATAAGTAGTGGTAAAGGTGGACCAGATGAGCTCTTCGCAGCCGTGCGGCAGCATTTCCCGCCCGAATGGAGTGCTCTCGCATATCGAACGCACATTTACGGGATTCTCGGTCGCATGACCGAGCTTGGTCTGCTAACGAAAACGTGGCATGGGCGCAGGGTGCAGTACGGGGTGGCAAGCACGGCTTCTGGAATCTTGGCAGCGTAAGGGTCGAGAAGGAGGTTGGTCGTGATCAAGGCCAGTGATTTGAGCTCACATGTAGATCCAAGAGAGTTTCTCCGGCGCGCAGTCTCCGCCCTCACTTCAGCGGCCATTCTGCGCTTGCTCGCCGAGTTACCCATCGCAGGTGAAAGCGACTATGTCTACAACGCGAAAGACCCCTCGCATGGATGGAAGGAAGGTTACCTACATTGGTATCCGGTTGGCGGGGACCGGGGCAATGGCGGGCGCATCAAGTTGGCTACTCGACCCGAGAACCCCATCGGTGAGAGGGCCATCAACGCAATGGAGGGGGTGATCGAACTTGAGCGGCAGCGCGAGTTGAAGAGGGGAGCCGCAGAAGCACCGAGTACTCCCCGAGAAGCAGTGAGACGCTACTTCGAGCTCCCGTCGCTGGGTGAACTGCCTCGGCTAGAGCGCTTCATCAGGGGTCATAAACCTAGAGACTACGCTCGCACCTTGGCAAAGCGAATTCGCATAAGGCTCACACGCGAAGGGCAGCCTCCGGAGTACGCTGTCGTGATCGAGGATGACGGTATTGGCCAAGCCCCTGATCGAATCCACGCGACGCTTCTGTCCCTGGGCCAAAGTGATAAGCCAGACAAACCCTATCTGATTGGGGTTTTCGGCCAGGGCGGTTCTTCTGCGTTCGCGGCCTGCGATTTTTCTTGGGTAGTTTCACGTCGCGTCCCAGATCTACTAAACGGCTCTGAGGACGGCGTCGGATGGACAGTGGTCAAACACGTGGTCCCGAAAGGAAGACGCGATACATATTTCGCCTATCTCGCAGCGCACCCCGATGGAAGAGTGCCATTCTTACCACCTTCGGCTGCCGAAGCGATTGGACTTTCACATGGAGTGCGATTCGCCCATGTGAAGTATGACTTCGGAAATACGGAGCCTGCTCGCAGGCTTTACCCGGCCTTGAACCACCTGCTGTTTGAACCGGTTCTGCCGTACGAGCTCTACACAGGCCCCGGACGCCGCGCGGACCCAATGTACGGAAATGCGTACCGCCTTTGCTTGCAGGCGGTGCGTGATAAGGAAAGAAAAGTCCTGGACAAAGATTTTGGCAGGCAGACGATCCTCACTAACAGGTGAAAACCGATGGAAAGCACAGGTACAGAACTGCAAAAGGACTGGCAGCAGCAAATCAAGGCAGGTGGTACCGCCCTTGGGACGATAGGAATTCGCGTGATCGTGTTGCCTCCGAAGAGTAAGGATGGCCAACCCCTTTCAGTCGCTGAGACTGATGGTGAGCCCGAATTGGAAGTGGGTGTCGCGCCGCTCGATTCCTACCTGGAGAAGCCGGGCGGCAAGGGCTATGTGGTTTTCCTCGTACATGGCCAGCGACACGATACTCTTGACGAGTGGTTTGTCGGACGAGACTTAGGCTTCAAATATCTTCGCAAGCGCACAATGGTTATTGTTGACGTTGACGGTCTCGCACCTGAGGCCATCGGTGAGCTTGTGCAAGGCTCGCGCCAGGAGTTCTACAAAGGCGATATCTACTACGCGCTCTTGGACCGACTTACAGCTGTCCTTAAGAACGACCCAGAACTAAAGCGTATGGAGGCCGAAGCCGAGCAAGAAATCGCTGAACTGAAAACCGGAGACGAGGCCGTAAGGAGCAAACTTGACCAACTGATCGAGGGACATCATGCGGCAGCAATGCGCGCTGCGGCAGGAGCGCAAGCAACGCAGCCAACTGGCGGGCAAGCCGGAACTGGACAGGATGTTGAACAAGACGCAGTGATGGGTACGACGCCCGAAGTGGGTGAAGCAGCAATGGAACCAGTGTTGCTGAGTGATCCGAGTGGCGCGCACATTAGACTCTACCCCGGTGAGGAGCGCCATCTTGGTATCCGTTGTGATCCCCCCACTTTCTGGAACAAGTTACAGCAGCGAGATTTCCGGATTGCGCCGCAGATACAAGAACTCGCTGTGGAGGTCACCGAGAACAAGAGCGGGGCATCAGTTAAGTTCCTTTTTTCCGAGCCGGAGGATTTCCCGGAAGAGGACTACCCCCTCACCGCCACGTTCACCTTCAGGGCTGTCTTCGAAGGGAGCCAGGAACCTAGGGTCCTTGAGCGGGAAATCGTCATTGCCAGGAAGCATCGCCGTCCGCCTCCGCCACCTCCTGTCTTGCGTGACGTGCCTACCTTCCTGAAAGTTATTAGCCGCCAGCCAGTCAAGCTAATTCCAGGCGGCCCTTTAACGCACGTGCGGCTGCGTTGGGATGGAAAAGACGAACTAGCGGCAGGCCAACCGCCCGATTGGTCGTTTCGAGGCAATTGTATTTCCCTTGCCAGCTTTCCTGCACCTGTGTTCAGCCTCCCGCGCAAAGGAAACTTGGAAGTGCTCCTTGAGACGCCGCATGGCTTGCTGACCAGTCAGCACCTAGAGTTCGAAGTCGAAGCGGTCGGTCCCAATGGGAGGATGCTTTCCGCCAGATTCAAGGGCGAAGTCGAGGAACCTCCCCCGCAGCCTGAGCCTCGTAAACTCAAGGGACAAGCTCCGGAAGGGTCGCCCCATCGCCGGCCTCCTTACGATTTGAAGAAGGTGACTGAGCCCGAGTGGAATTCGCCAACTTGTTGGAACAGTTCAAACTGGACGAAAGATGATGCTGGCTGTTTCCACGAGCCCGCGGACTCGAAGCCTCTGACGTTGATCATCAATGAGGACGCGGAGCTCCTGAGAACGGCGCGCGACCAGATGCTCGAAAGAAAGCTGGAAGATAAGACGATCCAAGAGCGGATGACAAGGTACACCGCCCATATCGCATTCCACTTGTACCAGATGTTTTTGGATTGGCAACGCCTGATGAAAGAGAAGGAAACCGATGAGTCTGTTCACGTTCCCAGCGATGGCGAGCTCCGGGCGGAAATCAACCGCGTAGCCGCTACCTTGCTTCAGTTGATGGATCGCTAGACACAACGGTTAAGCAGTCTTGAGAGGAGTGAGTGCGCATGGGTGAGCCGATGGACCGTTCCAACCGCTTCCTAGTTGGACTCCCTACAACTTTCGACGAGGCGTTGCCCAACCTGGAGGACGCAGTAGTCGAATACTATGAAACGGGCAAGCTGGGACCATACGGATTTGACCCTCTTGTTGGACCCAGGGATGGCTACGGGACGCCGTTAAGCGTTCGAAGTACAGGCGGCTTGATCCGGTGCAGCAATCCGTTCTGTCGCCGTGGTGGGTTTGAGATCGACTTCGATGTTCACGATATGCTTTCCAGAAAACTCGTTCGAAAAGAATTTGTAAAGAAGTGCCCAGGTGACGAAGGGTCACCAAAAGGGCGTCGCATCGGAAGAACGTGCATGAACGCTCTTCATTATCGCATCACTCTCCGATACAAGCCCGAACACGCTCCAGCGCGCGTAAAACTGAAGGAGCGCCTGACTGTCATGGAGTTTCCACGCTGCCCGGCGTGTCGGCAACCACTTGTTGAAGAACAAGAAGAAGGAAACCACATCTCCTGTGGGCAGCATGTATTCAAACGATTGGGCGACCGCAGGCTAGAACTCATGGAGAAGAGCGACGCCCACTGGTGGCCAAAGGTTGGGGAAGCTGTAGAGATTTCAGGTGCGGTCGCCGTAGAGGTTCTAAAGTTGGACGCGCAGAATGTGGCACAACTGACAGTGGGCACCGCATCAGAGCAATTGGTCCGCGAGGCAAGTCTTGCCTCACCGACAATGTTCTGGTACTCGTGGAATCGGCAGACGCGCTTATGCGAGTTGCCCTGCACGACGAGAGCAGTTTCACATTGGAGCCTTTAAGAGGGGCCGACCTACGCCGGTGTACGTAGAACGTAGGTCTGGAGCACGCAGGCCGGGTTCACGTCAGTAGTAGTCAGTTTCGTGCCGGTGTTCGATCAGTTTGTCGGTCTTGCCAACGCTGTTACATATCGTGGCAAAGACGCACCGATCATTTTCCACTGCTTTGAATGCCTCTCTGTAACGCTGGGGCAGGGTGCAGCTGGAAGTGCACTGCAAGCAGTGTTGGTATTCGCGGGCACAGCAATTGCGAAACGTATTCCAGAACAGATAGTGAAGAGTCGCTGGATCACACGAGCCGTGGGCCTGGCTGATTAGAGCAATTGCATCGTGAACGGCGTTCCGAATGACTTCATCCTCGCGCGCGTTAACCGACTCTCCTCTCAGAATCTTCTCTTTAAGGCTTAACTCCGTGAGAACTACGGTCCCGATCCTCAGATGGCCTCGCACTTCATGGTAGTCAACAGGAGCCCCGAGGTTTTGGGGGTCCCGATACTGCCAACCGCACTGGCCACGCATCAATTCCAAGAAAAAGGAACTTTTTTTTCTAACAGGATCCACGTACGCGGCAAACTGACTCAGGGCTGCGTACAAGCCGCCCTTTAGACCTCCAACAAGCCAGCCCTCGCATTGCCGGTAGAGATCTGAAATGTCTGTTATTCCTAGTTTCTCGTAGCGCTCGCCAATATCTCGAATCAGTTCGGCGCGTCTTTCGACACCAATCAGCGTCTTGACACCGGCTGTGTCTGCAAAAACTTCCTCCAACTCATTGGCCGCTATCTTTCTCCAGCGATGTGGGTCCAGGAGAGTTTGGTCTCCCTTGATCCGCTCTGCAAATCTCTTTCTCAAGTAATCCCAGCCCGAACTTACTTCCCCACTTGACAGAGTTCCACTGAGCCGCGGTCGCCCGGCTGGTGAAGTTTGATGGCAGACAGCAACGAGAACAAAATAGAAGTTCGGCAGCTGCCACGCCGTTATGCCTTCGAGAGTACCCTCCTCAATAGGCTGGGGGATCGCACAGCGCTTCAGGAGGTCGGCCAAAAGTCCACACTTTTTGCTGTCAATTTCGACTGGTTCGGCCATCAAAAGTTTCAGGGCCATTCTATTACGCCATATAAGTACCGCTACGATTAACCCTTGACTTTTAGCTTGTGCTTGCTGCCCGAATGCTGTTAGTATTGCGTCAGTAAGGAGGAGCCATGCTAGAGACAGCGTCTGCGATCGTGGGTGTGTTCCTTCTTCCGGTAGTTGTTCTGATTTTCTCCCGATTGCTCAAGAGTGACGGAAGAAAAGAAGAAGCAGAGTCGCTCCCCAGATGGCTCCAAAGGCTCCCTAGGTAGTATTAAGCAGTTCTTTAGAGTGCCGTGGACCGCGTAAAGTCCTATTCTTGGCTTCTCACGGTCATCATGGGCTTGGCCATTGCGACGGCCGTGCGCGAGGTGGCGACTCTCCTTACGCTCCTGACCGAGCCGGGATTTTGTACCAGGTTCACTGAGAGAGTTTACATCACAGCCGTTGGCTGCGAATTTTGTTTTGGCACCATAGAGCTGCAGGCCGCGGGGGCAGGCGGCCTGTAGCCG
>Ga0070739_10005305_pt1 | contig 14767 bp, 14 predicted proteins | sample Coa_R1_7_FD_66445 | JGI IMG/M metagenome (GOLD analysis project Ga0070739, IMG submission 66445) | Surface soil microbial communities from Centralia Pennsylvania, which are recovering from an underground coalmine fire - Coalmine... | ecosystem: Environmental > Terrestrial > Soil > Unclassified ... | reverse complement strand
CGAGAAGGATTCGATCACCGGCGTGGTGATCACCAGCGCCAAGAAGACGTTCTTCGCCGGCGGCGACCTGACCGCGATGGTCAAGGCGCGGCCCGAGGATGCCGGGCAGTTCTTCGACACGGTGGAGCGGGTCAAGAAGCAGCTGCGCACGCTGGAGAAGTTGGGCAGGCCTGTTGTCGCGGCCATCAACGGTGCGGCGCTGGGCGGCGGCCTGGAAATCGCTCTGGCGTGTCACCACCGCATCGCCGCCGACGTTCCTGGCAGCCAGATCGGTGTGCCGGAGGTGACGCTGGGCCTGCTGCCCGGTGGCGGTGGAGTAACCCGCACCGTGCGGATGTTCGGGATCCAGAAGGCTTTCGTCGAGATTCTCGCGCAGGGCACCCGGTTCAAGCCCGGCAAGGCGAAGGAGATCGGGCTTGTCGACGAGGTGCTTCCGAGCGTCGAGGAGCTGGTGCCCGCGGCTAAGGCCTGGATAAAAGAGGTCAAGGCCAACCCGGATGCGCATGTACAGCCGTGGGACAAGCAGGGTTACAAGATGCCCGGCGGCACTCCGTCGTCGCCGTCGTTGGCAGCGATCCTGCCGTCGTTCCCCTCGAATCTGCGCAAGCAGCTCAAGGGAGCGCCGATGCCCGCGCCGCGGGCGATCCTGGCCGCTGCGGTCGAGGGTGCGCAGGTCGACTTCGACACCGCCAGCCGCATCGAAAGCCGTTACTTTGCTTCGCTGGTCACGTCCCAGGTGGCCAAGAACATGATCCAGGCGTTCTTCTTCGACTTGCAGCACATCAACTCCGGCGGGTCGCGGCCCGAAGGCTACGAGAAGACGACGTTCAAGAAAGTTGCGGTGCTCGGTGCCGGGATGATGGGCGCGGCCATCGCCTATGTCTGCGCCAAGGCCGGCATCGAGGTGGTCCTCAAGGACGTCAGCCTGGACGCCGCCCAGAAGGGCAAGGAATACTCGGAAAAGCTGGAAGCCAAGGCGCTTTCGAAGGGCCGGACCACCCAGGAGAAGTCCGACGCGCTGCTGGGCCGCATTCACCCGACCGCCGACGCGAACGACGCCGCCGGTGCCGACCTGGTGATCGAGGCGGTGTTCGAGTCGGTTGAGTTGAAGCACAAGGTGTTTGCCGAAATCGAGCCGGTGGTGGCACCCGACGCGGTGCTGGGCTCCAACACCTCGACGTTGCCGATTACCGAGCTGGCCAGCGGCGTCACGCGGGCCGAGGACTTCATCGGCCTGCACTTCTTCTCGCCGGTCGATAAGATGCCGCTGCTGGAAATCATCAAGGGCCGCAAGACCTCTGACGCCACCCTGGCCAAGGCCGTGGATTTGGCGATGCAGATCGGAAAAACCCCGATTGTGGTCAACGACAGCCGCGGCTTCTACACCAGCCGGGTGATCGGCACCTTCATCAACGAGGCGATCGCGATGCTCGGCGAAGGCGTGGAGCCGGCCAGCATCGAGCACGCCGGCGGACAGGCCGGCTACCCGGCGCCGCCGCTGCAGCTCTCCGACGAGCTGAACATGGAGCTGATGGCCAAGATCGCCAAGGCCACACGCGAAGGCGTCGAGGCAACCGGACAGACCTACACGCCGCATCCGGCTGAGGCCGTCGTCAACAAGATGCTCGAGCTGGGCCGGCCGGGCAAGCTGAAGGGCGCCGGTTTCTACGAGTACGCCGACGGCAAACGGGTCGGGCTGTGGCCGGGCCTGCGGGAGACGTTCAAGTCGGGTTCGTCGAAGCCGCCGCTGCAGGACATGATCGACCGGATGCTGTTCGCGGAGGCGCTGGAGACGCAGAAGTGCCTCGACGAGGGTGTGCTGACATCCACGGCCGACGCCAACATCGGGTCGATCATGGGTATCGGCTTCCCGCCGTGGACCGGTGGCACCGCGCAGTTCGTCATCGGCTACCTCGGTGGCAAGCAGGGCTTCGTCGCCCGTGCTCGCGAGCTGGCCGCCAAGTACGGCGACCGGTTCCTGCCGCCCGACTCGCTGACGTCATAGCAGCGTGCGCTTCGCTGACGCTTAAATCGTTGCGACGCCCGCCGGGGCGTCTCGCCGCAACTGGTTAAGTTCCGCGACGTTGCAACAGGTAGGACCGCACCGGGTTCTTGCCGTTGTGATCCAATTGCGGTTCGTCACAGGCTGATAGCAGCGTCCAAGCGTGTGTGAACCGACGTTCGATCTCGGCTCGATCGATTCCCCGCACGCCGAACGACCCGCCGGGGACGAATGCGACGATCAGCAGCCGCGCATCCGGCGCCGACACCGCGGTGACTTCGCGGACATACGCGTCGCGGTCCTCGTCGCTCATGTTGTGCAAGCAACCGTGGTCGGTGATCAGCGTGTAGCCCGCGCCCACATTTGACGAGCTCAGCCTGGTCACATCGGCCTGGGTGAACGTTGCCGAAACCTTGGCGGCAGCGGCCTTCGCCCGTGCCTTGTCCAGAGGCTTCGCAACGAAATCCACACCGGTGACGTGCCATCCATGCTTGGCTAGATAGATGCAGGTATCCCCGGTGCCACAGCCAAGATCGAGCGCGGTGCCCGCCGGCAGCGGGGGCGAGCCGTTGCCTTCGACTAGATCGTGCAGGCTCTTTGCGACCGGGTGGCCATCCCACGGGGCGAAACCCAGCCGATAGAACATCGAGAACAAAAGGTGCTTGGAAGCCATCGCTTGCCTGTCTTCAGTTTTGGCGCTGAAGCACGTAGCTGCGCGCATGGAAGCGGGCGGCGAATCGATTGCCATTCGTCCACTGCGGTTCATCGGTCGCTGACAGCAGCGTCCAGGTCGGCGCGAAGCGGCGCTCGATTTCCGCTTGCTCGACTCCCGCCGGCCCCAACCGGCCGCTGCGTTTGAAAGCGACCATGAACAGCCGTGCTCCGGGCGCTGCGGCCGCCGTGATCTCGCGGACGTAAAGGTCACGATCGCCGTTGCTCATGCCGTGAAAGCAACCGTTGTCCACGATCAGCTCAAACCGTGAACCGATTCCGGCCTGGCTCAGATGCGTGACGTCGGCGTGGACTAAGTTGACCGTTAGGTTCGCGGCCCGAGCCTTGGCGCGGGCCTTCTCCACTGCCTTCGGGGTGAAGTCGACTCCGGTGACCTGCCAACCGTGCTGAGCCAGATAGATTGACGCGTCGCCCGTGCCGCATCCGACGTCAAGCGCGGATCCTGGCGGCAGCGCGTCGGTTCCCTCGATCAGTCCGCGCAGCGTCGGCGACTGTGGATGGCCGTCCCACGGTGTGAAGCCCAGCGTGTAGAAGATTCGGAACAATGTGTGTCGAGAAGCCATTGCCTCACGGTATTACGCAGCGGGCAGGCATTAAAGCCCCGACGCAATCGGAAAGCGGCGCTATGGCTGCACGTCCGCGCGCTGAGAAGTCATGAATTGCATGCCGCAGCTATTCGGCGCCATTGCTCGCGGGGAAAGGCCCTCTGGTCAGCCAGCAGCACTTGCACGCAGACATGGTCGGCGCCGAGCGCTTGATGGTCGGCAACCCTGCGCATGATGGCTTCCTCGTCACCCCATGCGATGATCGCGTCGAAGAGTCGATCGCTCACCTGCGCGAGATCGTCGGCCGAAAACCCGCTCCGCAGCAGGTTGTTGGCGTAGTTCGGCAGTGCCAAATAGGCGCGAAGCCAATTGGTTCCGATGGCGCGTGCCTCCTCGGCACTGTCGGTCAAGATCACGGTCTGCTCAGGGAGCAGCAGCGGGCCCTCGCCCAAAACCGAACGCGCAGTGGCGGTGTGCTCGGGGGTGACGAGGTACGGGTGCGCGCCGCAGGCGCGGTTGGCCGCCAGCGCCAGCATTTTTGGGCCGAGTGCCGCCAGTACCCGTCGCTCGACGGGCACCGGCTGTGGCGCGGCATCCAGCGCATCGAGGAACGATGCCGTCGCGGCCAGCGGTTTGCGGTATCGGCCGGGCTCGCGGGAGTCGATCAGCGGCGCGTGGCTGACGCCGATACCCAGCAGGAAACGATCGCCGTGCTCAGCCGTCAGCGATGCGTAGGAGTCGGCGACGTCGCCGGGTTCGTGCATCCACAGGTTCAAGATGCCCGTGGCGATCACCGTGCGTTTTGTCGCGCCGAGCAGGCGACCCACTGAGTCGAACACCGGCCCGCCCACATCCGGAATCCACAGCGCGGTAAAGTCCAGCTCCTCCAATTCCGCTGCCGCCTCGGCCGCTTCGGCGGGGTCGCCGTAGCGCAGTTGGCTGCTCCATATTCCGACGCCGGAAAGCTCCATGCGTCAATGTTGCCAAACGTGGCTACCGTAGTCGGGTACCGGGATCGAGTCGTGCAGGCGCACGCCCGTGGTGTTGAGCTTGGCGACTGCACGGCTGACCGGTGTCGGCAGCGCCGACACCAGTTGGGCACCTCGGGTCACCGCCCAGAGCGCGGCCCGCGAGGCGGGGACGACGGTTTTGGCGGCGCGACTCGCGAAAGCGCGGGTGCGGCGCACCGGTTCGCGCATCCGTTGTTCGTAGGCCGCGAACGCTGCTTGGTAATCCGCGCCCGCTCGAGCCAGTTCGCCGGCCAGCACATAGGCGCCGACCACCGCCAGGCTGGTGCTGCCGCCCACGGCCGGACCCGGGCAGTATCCCGCGTCACCGACGAGCGTCACCGGCCCACGCGACCAGGTGTCCAGCTGCAATTGGGTGATGGAGTCGAAGTAGAACGCCGGAGTGGTGTCGAGGCATTCGAGCCAACCGTCCACCCGCCGATGCATTTCGGCGAATGCGTTACGCAGTAAGCCCTTCTGTCGCAGGACATCTCGATAGTGGTATTGCAGTTCACGGCTGTGGAACATGAACACCGCCCGCGCGTCGTCCAGGTGCTGCGCGCTATAGATTCCTGCCATGCGGCCGATTTCGACGTGACCGATCATTTCCCCCACGGTCGCCAGCGATTTCGGAATGGACGCCACCGCCAGATAACCGCCGAGATACCGGGTGCGACCGGCGTCGTCGCCGAAGACCAACCGTCTGACGTTGGAATGGAGCCCGTCGGCGCCGACCACCACGTCGAACCTGCGGGGAGTCGCGTGCTCGAATGTCACCTCGCCGTCGGGCGAAATTGTCGTGATCGAGTCGCCGAAGAGGTAGTCGACATCGGCGGCTTGGTAATAGATTTCGCTGAGGTCGTCGCGCATGATCTCGACGTGCCGGTCGGAGGCGGCCCGGTAGATCTTGGTGAGGTCGACGCGGATCGGCCGTCGCGCCCCGTCACGGTAGATGCTCAGACGCGTCGTCTTGGTGGCGCGGTCCTCGATGCGGGGCAGCACGCCCATCTTCGCGGAGATCTCCATCGCCGGCCGGAACAAGTCGACGGCGTGGCCGCCGGTCTTGCGAAAGGTCGGTGCACGCTCGACGACTGTCACGTCGAACCCATATCGATCCAGCCAGAACGCCAGTACGGGCCCTGCGATGCTCGCGCCTGAAATCAAGACCCGCATGCCTGCCTCCTTACTTAACGATCAGTAAGCTTGTCAGCTGCGCTTACTTATCGGTAGGTCAGATATGCTGGCTCAGTGAGCAGGCCCCGCTCTGATACCCGGGAGCGCATTCAAGCGGTGGCCCGCGAGCTGTTCTCTCGGCAAGGGGTGCAGCGCACCAGCCTGCAGGACATCGCCGAAAGACTGGGAATCACCAAACCCGCGCTGTACTACCACTTCTCGTCGCGAGAGGACCTGGTCCGCAGCATCATTCAGCCGCTGATCGACGAGGGCGAGCGCTTCATCGCAGACCGCGAAAACCGGGGCGACACTGATGTCCGCGAACTGCTCGAGGGCTACTTCGACTACCACTATCGGCACCGTGGCGACCTCGTGTTAGTGGTGACGGAATTGACGACGCTGGCCGAGCTGGGGTTGATCGACAAGCTGTTGGCATGGCGCGACCGGCTCGGCCGGCTTGTGTTCGGACCGAAACCGACGCTTGCGCAGTCCACCCGCGCGGTGATCGCGTTCGGCGGGCTACAGGACTGCTGTCTGCAGTTTCCCGACACGCCCTATAACGAATTGCGTACCGCAGTCGTCGAGGGCGCGCTGGCCGCTTTGGGTATGTGACATCGGTCTACAGTCGGCAGCTATGCGCTTTGGACTGTTCATCCCGCAGGGCTGGCGACTCGATCTGGTGGGCATCGAACCCGCCAAGCACTGGGCGGTGATGCGCGAGCTGGCTGCCTACGCCGACGACAGTCCGTGGGACTCGCTGTGGGTCTACGACCACTTTCACACAGTGCCCATGCCGACCGGCGAAGCCACCCACGAGGCGTGGTCGCTGATGTCGGCCTACGCGGCAACGACATCGCGGATCAAGCTCGGTCAGATGTGCACCGCGATGAGCTACCGCAACCCGGTCTATCTGGCCAAGGTGGCGGCCACCGCCGACATCATTTCTGGCGGTCGTATCCAGATGGGTATCGGCGGCGGCTGGTACGAACACGAATGGCGCGCTTACGGTTACGGCTTTCCGCCCGCAAAGGTACGGCTCGGGCGGCTCGACGAGGGCGTGCAGATCATGCGCGACGCCTGGCGCGATGGCAAAGTCACCTTCCCCGGCGAGCACTACCAGGTCGATGGCGCGATTGTTGCACCCCAACCCTTGCAGGAGAACGGAATTCCGCTATGGATTGCGGGCGGCGGGGAAAAGGTGACACTGCGGATCGCCGCGAAATACGCGCAGTACACCAACTTCACGCCCGAGCCGGAGGCTTTCGCTCACAAGTCGCAGGTGCTGGCCGGGCACTGCCGCGACGTAGGCACCAACTTCGACGCCATCGTGCGCTCCGTCAACGTCAACGCCGTCCTGGGCGCCTCCGAGGCCGAAGTCAAAGACCGGCTGCAGCGCATCCACGACCGGATCGCTGGCTACGTACCCGAGTCGGCGGCCGATGCGATGATCAGGGGCACCACCGGGGTGGAATCGGCGGCAGGCACCACGGAGCGGGTGATCGAGCGGCTCGAGCGCCTGCGTGAGCTGGGCTGCCAGTACGTCATCTGCTACTTCCCCGAAGCCGCCTATGACAGGTCCAGTATCGAGCAGTTCGAACGGGAAGTGATCCCGGCCCTCGGATAGGAGAATGGAATTTCCACTTTGGTGGAATGCTGTTGTACGGTCTGGTGCGGAGCACTATTCTCATCCTGCGACTTCGGAGGATCGCCCGATGCAGAAGGCGTTAGCACCGGATATCTCTACCTGGCCGGATGACAATCCACAGCTGATCGGCAGTCGCTGCGGGGACTGTGGTGCCACCACGTTTCCGGTGCAGCAGCGCTGCCCACGGTGCAGCGGCGGGCAGATGTCCGAGCTGTTGCTGCCGCGTCGCGGCACCCTGGTGGCCTGGACCACTCAGGGGTTTCCGCCGGGGCCGCCCTATGCCGGTCCGATTGGCGACGCCTTCACCCCGTTCGGGGTCGGCCTGGTGCAGCTTGGCGACGTGATCCGCGTCGAGGGGCGGCTTACTGAAAATGATCCGGCCAAGCTGCGGTTCGGCATGGACGTCGAGCTGACCATGGTGCCGTTGACCACCGACGCGGACGGCAACGAGGTCATGACGTTCGCCTTCCGGCCGGTCTAGACCCAAGAGGATCCGAAAAGGGAGCCGTTAGATGAACGACGTGGCGATTATCGGTGTGGGCCTACACCCATTCGGGCGCTTCGAGGGCAAGTCCGCGATGGAGATGGGCGCCGACGCAATCCAGGCCGCGCTGGCTGATGCGAGCCTCGACTGGAAGGACATCCAGTTCGGAGTCGGTGGCAGCCATGAAGTATCCAACCCCGACGCGGTGACCCGATTGGTGGGGCTGACCGGAATTCCGTTCACCGACGTGTTCAACGCCTGCGCCACTGCGGCGAGTGCTACCCAGTTGTGTGCGGACACGATCCGGCTGGGTAAGTACGACATTGGCATCGCCGTCGGCATGGACAAACATCCTCGCGGCGCTTTCACCGATGACCCGGCGAAGCTGGCCCTTCCGGCGTGGTACGCGGAGAACGGCCAGTTTGTCACCACCAAGTTCTTCGGGATAAAAGCCAACCGCTATATCCACGAGCACGGCATCTCGCAGGAAACTTTGGCCAAAGTGGCAGCCAAGAATTTCCGCAATGGATCGTTGAACCCCAATGCGTTTCGGCACAAGCCGCTAACCGAAGAGCAGATTCTGGGCTCGCCGATATTGAATTACCCTCTGACGCAGTACATGTTCTGCGCCCCGGACGAAGGAGCGGCGGCAGTGATCATGTGCCGGGCCGACATTGCGCACCGCTTCACGTCCAAGCCGGTGTATCTGCGCGCCGCCGAGATCCGCACCCGCCGCTACGGCGCCTACGAGGTGCATGCGACGTTTGCGCCGCTTGAAGAAGACGTGTCGCCTACCGTTTACGCGTCGCGGGCCGCGTTCGAAGCGGCCGGCGTGGCGCCGGAGGATGTCGACGTCATTCAGCTGCAGGACACCGACGCCGGCGCCGAGGTCATCCATATGGCCGAGGCCGGATTTTGCGCCGACGGTGATCAGGAAAAGCTGATCGCCGACGGCGCGACGGAAATCAGCGGTCCGATGCCGGTCAACACCGACGGCGGGCTGATCGCCAACGGCGAGCCGATCGGCGCGTCCGGTCTGCGGCAAGTCCACGAGTTGGTGCGTCAGCTTCGCGGGGAGGCCGGCGAGCGTCAGGTCACCGGAACAGCTCGGGTCGGGTTCGCGCAGGTGTACGGTGCGCCGGGCACCGCCGCGGCGACGGTGCTGACGACCTAGATCGCCGGCCCCAGCAGGTCGTCGGCATCCTTGATGACGTAGCCATAGCCCTGCTCGGCCAGAAACCGCTGGCGGTGCGCGGCGTATTCGGCGTCCTGGCTGTCGCGGGCCACCACCGAGTAGAACACCGCCCCGCCGCCGTCGGCTTTGGGCCGCAGCAACCGGCCCAGCCGCTGCGCCTCCTCCTGCCGTGACCCGAAGGTGCCCGAAACCTGCACAGCGACAGAGGCTTCCGGCAGGTCGATGGAAAAGTTGGCCACCTTTGACACCACCAGGGTGTTGACGTCGCCGCGGCGGAACGCGTCGAACAACGCTTCACGCTCGGCGGTCTTGGTCGACCCTTGGATCACCGGCGCGTCGAGCAGCGTGCCCAGTTCGTCGAGCTGGTCGAGGTAGGCGCCGATCACCAGGGTCGGCTCGCCGGGGTGGCGGCTCAGAATCGACTTGACCACCGCAATTTTCGAGCGCGCGGTCGAGCACACCCGGTACCGCTCTTCGGGTTCGGCGGTGGCGTACATCATGCGCTCGTTGTCGGTCAGCGTCACCCGCACTTCGACGCACTCGGCCGGCGCGATCCAGCCCTGCGCTTCGATGTCTTTCCACGGCGCGTCGTAGCGCTTGGGCCCGATCAACGAGAACACGTCGCCTTCGCGGCCGTCCTCTCGGATCAGCGTCGCGGTCAAACCCAGTCGGCGCCGCGACTGCAGATCGGCAGTCATCCGGAACACCGGGGCCGGCAGCAGGTGAACCTCGTCATAGATGATCAGTCCCCAGTCACGGCTGTCGAACAGCTCCAGGTGGCGGTAGTCGCCTTTCTTGGTGCGACGGGTGATCATCTGGTAGGTGGAGATGGTGACGGGCCGAATCTCCTTGCGCTCGCCCGAGTATTCGCCGATCTCGTCCTCGGTCAGCGTGGTGCGCGCAACCAGCTCACGCTTCCACTGCCGCGCGGCAACGGTGTTGGTGACCAGGATCAGCGTCGTCGCACTGGCTTTCGCCATGGCCGCCGCCCCGACCAGCGTCTTGCCCGCCCCGCAGGGCAGCACCACCACCCCGGAGCCACCGGACCAGAACGAGTCCGCAGCCATCTGCTGATAGTCGCGTAGGTGCCAGCCGCTTTGCCGCAGGCTGATGGGGTGCGCCTCGCCGTCGACGTAACCAGCTAGATCCTCTGCGGGCCAACCGATCTTGAGCAGCATCTGCTTGACCCGGCCACGCTCGCTGGGATGCACGACGACGGTGTCCTCGTCGATGCGTGCGCCCAGCATTGGGGTGATCTTCTTGTTGCGCAGCACCTCTTCGAGCACCGCCCGATCGAAGCTGACCAGTGTCAGGCCGTGCGCGGGATGCTTGACCAGCTGCAGCCGCCCGTAGCGGGCCATGGTGTCGACGATGTCGACCAGCAGCGGCTGGGGCACCGCGTAGCGGGAGTAGCTGACCAGCGCGTCGACGACCTGCTCGGCGTCGTGACCGGCGGCGCGGGCGTTCCACAGCGCCAGCGGAGTGATGCGGTAGGTGTGCACGTGCTCGGGCGCGCGTTCCAGCTCGGCGAACGGCGCGATCGCCGCCCGCGCCGCCCCCGCCAGCTCATGGTCGACCTCGAGCAGCACCGTCTTGTCGGACTGCACGATCAACGGCCCGTCAGTCATGAAGTCGATTATCCGGACTCCGCTGACACCCGCCGCTTGTCATCGCTCGGCATCGTCGTCGGCGCGCACCACCGACGTGATGCGATGCACGGCGAAATCCCGCAGCCGCCCGGACGCGGAATCGAAAGCTACCAGCTGGCCGCCGTGCAAGGTGATCGGCGACACCACCCGCTGGGTGGCCACACCGGCGGCGTCGACGTAGCCGATCACCACCGTGGTGCCTTCCCGCACCGCCTCGTGCAACAGCGACATGGCCGTCGCCGCATCGACGCGGATATTCGCAAATGGTGCGGCGGCGACCTTGCGCAGCACGGAGACGATGGCGCTCACGGTTTCGCGGCTCGGGCGGGGGATCGGGCGAAGTGCGCGACGGTGTTGGGGCGTGGGTACCCGCGCGCCGCGGGCGCGGATGTCGACGATGGTGCCCGACGAGTCCTCGGCGGCCGGGGCGAAGCCCGCGCCGCGCAACACCGCGAGCACTTCGGCGATCGGCGCCTGTGACACCGCGACGGTCGGCGCCAGCGCGCGCAGCTGAAGCTGTTGGGCCCCGGGCGTGGCCACCACTTGAGCCAGCAGCGCTGGATCCTCGCAGCGCACGAACGATGCCGCCATGCCGACCCGAAGCTGCCCGTGGCGACGTGCGACATCGTCGATGAGATAGGTAAGTCCTTGCGGCACAGGCGTTTTGGAGTGCTGCACGAAAAGCGCGTGCAACGAGTCGGCAGTCTTTCCGGTATCCAGGGCATGCCGGATCGACTGCTCGCTGACGCGGTAGACCATGGCCGCGCCGGCGGACTCGACCGTGGCGACTGTGCCCAATTCCTCGGCCAGACGCCGTTCCAGCGGGCCGGGCGCCACCACGGTCAGGTCCGCCTGCACCAAAAAGTGGTCGATCGGCTCAGGAAGCGCCCGCGTCATCGCCGCGACGACGGCGTCGTCGGCCTCTTGGTCCAGCAGTGTGCGCCCCGGCGTGCTGATCGCGCCGCGGCCCACCAGGCCGAGGAAGTGTGCCTCGTCGAGCAGGTCTGCGACCTGCCCGGGTTGTAGCCGCCGGGCCCACCGGGGCCGCCGCCACACCAGCGCTGCCGAGGCGGAGGTCTCGTCGACCCCGGCACCCGGCGGCAGCTCGGCCAGCATGCCCAGCAGCAGCCGGCGGTCCAGCGGAGCTGCGGTCGAGTACACCGAATCGGACAGCGCGCCATAGGGTTTCGCGTCGGGGCCGCGGGTGCCGATCAGCGCGGGACGGGTGGGCAGCTCCAGCCAGGTGCTGGCCAGCAGATGCCAGCGCTCAGCGGTGGACGCCTCGGCGAACCGGTCGGCGGCTACCGTCGGCGCCCAATACGGTCCCTCACCGTCTTCGGGCAGCGGAGTGGGCATGCCGCTGGCGATCAGCCCGGCGGCCGCCGCCACCTCGAGGATCAGGCCCAGCCGGGCGTCGTCGATGCCGGTCACCTTCGCCAGCCGCTTGACTTCGCGGACCCCGAGTCCGCCGCTGCGAAGCTCGGGAACCGGTGCGGCGGCCAGGTTCTCGAGCAGCACGTCGAGCTCGCGCAGCAGGTCCATGACAGCTCCGGCCGCGGCGGCGTCGGCGTCGGCTTGGGTGGTGGTGGTGATCACGGGATCGGGGGCGCGCAGTTGGGTCGGTCCCGGGTCCTCGCCGCGCAGCAGGTGCCCGACCTGCCGTGGCAGGATCACGGTCTCGGCGTCGATGCGCCGCAGCAGTCCCTTGGCCAGTAGCCGCGGTACTGGACGATCCGCCGGGGCGCCGGGGGCGGCGTCGCGGGTGCGGCCCATCGGAGAGCCTTCCAGCAGCTTCTCCAGCACGATGAGCTCAGCGTCGTCGAGACCGTCGATGAGTTCGGTGAGCTGCTCCGCGGTGCGGGTTTCGTCCTCCAGGGTCACTTGGCCCGGGTACCAGGGCAGCCCGCTCCCGGCCTCGGCGGCTACCCGGATCTCCGTGTCGCCCCACACCAAGGCCCGCTCCTTGAGGTCCTCCAGCGCGGCTACCACGTCGGCTTCGGGCGCACGCTCGCCGATCAGCGCGAGCAGCTTGGCGACCGGCACAGGCTCGGCGTCGGCATGCAGGACCAGCAGCGCGTCGATCAGCGCCAGCCGCAAAAAGTCGAGCTCGTCGGTGGCGGCCTTGATCGACTGGCGGGCCTGAGCTCGCGCGGCCAGCGCGGCGATGCTGCCGGGCGGCGGTTGCGCGAGGTCTGGCCGCAGCTCCAGTAGACGGATCAGCCGCTCGTCGGGCAGGTCGGCCAGCCAGGACCCCAGGGGGATGTCCGGGGTGTGTCGCGTCATTGCTGACCAGCGTAAAGGACCTGAGAGTGTAGAGGTCACGGTCACGGGTTCGGCGGCCAGTTCAGGCACGCTCGCTAATTGCATGCATGAAGCCGCGACGCGCCCGGCTAGGAGCGAGGAGTCAAGCCGCTTGCGCCGACGAGACCTGTCAGAATGGTCCCGTGGCAGACAACGCTGAGAACAAGGCGCAGAAGAGTCGGTACGTCGACAACGGCTGGCCGACGACCAATCCTGACGACCACGCGGTCAGCGAACTGCGGACGGACCGCACGGGCGCGTTGTCCCCGTACGGCGACGTGGTGTTCCCGCTGCCTGCCGACGATCTGCCCTACGTCCATCCGGTCACAGTCGTCAATCGATAGCTGGAGACCCACGTTGTCCGGGACGGCACCAAGATCGGGCGCGGGCCGACTTTCGCACCTGGACGATCGGGGAGCGGCGCACATGGTCGACGTCACCGAAAAGGGACCGACCAAGCGCACGGCCATCGCCGCGGGCGCGCTGCGCACCTCACCCGACGTGGTGACCTTGATCTCCTCCGGCGGTCTGCCGAAGGGCGACGCGCTGGCCACCGCCCGGGTGGCGGGCATCCTGGCCGCCAAGCGCACCAGCGACCTGATTCCGCTGTGCCATCAGCTCGCGCTCACCGGTGTCGACGTCGATTTCAGCGTCGGTGAGTCGGACATCGAGATCACCGCGACGGTGCGCAGCACCGACCGCACCGGAGTCGAAATGGAGGCGCTGACCGCGGTCAGCGTTGCTGCACTCACCCTCTACGACATGATCAAAGCGGTGGACCCCGCCGCCCGTATCGACGACATCCGCGTGCTTCGCAAGGACGGCGGCCGCAGCGGCACCTGGGTGCGGTGATGGGCGCCCGATCCGCGCGAGTCATCATCGCGTCCACCCGCGCATCTGCCGGCGTGTACGACGACCGGTGCGGGCCGATGATCGCTGAATGGCTTGAACAGCAAGGATTTTCGGCCATTCAACCGCAGGTGGTTCCCGACGGCGATCCGGTGGGCCAGGCACTGCGCGACGCCGTCGCCGAGGGTGTCGACCTGATCATCACCTCTGGCGGCACCGGTATTTCGCCGAGCGACGACACCCCGGCCCAGACCGCGGCGGTGCTCGATTATGAGGTGCCTGGGCTGGCCGATGCGATCCGCCGCTCCGGCCTGCCCAAGGTGCCGACGTCGGTGCTGTCTCGCGGGTTATGCGGCGTGGCAGGCCGGACGTTGATCGTCAACCTGCCCGGCTCGCCCGGCGGGGTGCGCGACGGGTTGGGAGTGCTCGCCGATGTGCTCGACCACGCGCTGGACCAACTCGCCGGCAAAGACCATTCGCGATGACGCGCGCCGGCGACGATGCAGAGCGCAGCGATGAGGAGGAGCGGCGCCGATGACGCTCGTCCTGCGCGCAGAGCTCACCGAACAGCCGATCCTGCTAGCCGACCATGAGGAACTAGTGAGCCATCAGGCTGCGGGCGCGGTGGTCGGCTTCGTCGGCATGATCCGCGACCACGACGGCGGACGACAGGTGCTACGGCTGGAATACTCCGCGCACCCGTCGGCCAGCCAGGTGTTGTCCGACGTCCTGAGCGAGATCGCCGAGCAGTCGCACGGGGTGCGGGCGATCGCAGCCAGCCACCGGATCGGCGCGCTGCAAATCGGTGAGGCGGCGCTGGTCGCCGCGGTCGCCGCCGACCATCGCCGCGCGGCATTCGAGACCTGCGCTCACCTCGTCGACACCATCAAGGCGCGGTTACCGGTGTGGAAGCACCAGTTCTTCGCCGATGGCACCGACGAATGGGTGGGCTCAGCCTAGCTTTACTGGGTGGCCTGAGGCTGTTGTCCCAGCGCCGCTAGCGCGCCGTTACCGTTGACGCCCTGCGCCTGAATGGCCTGCCACAGATCCTTCAAAAAGCCCGAATCCATGTTCTGCGGCGCAGTCGCCGGCAGCCCACTGGTGTTGGGCATATTCGCCGGATCGAGCATCGGCGCAAGTTGCGGCGGGAGCTGCAGGTCGTGCGCCGCCGAGCCGGCAGCTGCC
>Ga0070739_10005304_pt1 | contig 14769 bp, 12 predicted proteins | sample Coa_R1_7_FD_66445 | JGI IMG/M metagenome (GOLD analysis project Ga0070739, IMG submission 66445) | Surface soil microbial communities from Centralia Pennsylvania, which are recovering from an underground coalmine fire - Coalmine... | ecosystem: Environmental > Terrestrial > Soil > Unclassified ... | reverse complement strand
CGCCGCCAGCGTTTGTCCTGAGCCAGGATCAAACTCTCCATCAAGACTCTGGGCTCCTTCCGAAGCCCCGAATCGACAGGGTGAACCTCGCTCCCCTTCACTCTTCGCTTGTTAAGGACCGAGCCGCCAGCAAAATCCCCCAAGCCTGCGCTCGGGGGAATCGCTCGCCGGATTGGCTCGGTGCCAGCGGGCGCGCGCGCCCGTCACCGAGGCCGGTTCGCTCCACACTCAGCAATGATAGCACCACCGGTCCGACCTTGCCAACCCGGTCGTGCAAGAACTGCATTAGAGCTGGGTGTGTCAGGCGCCGCCTACGTCGCTGGTCAGGTCCGCTTCCTGGCCGGCCCCGCTGCCGGCGCCGCTGCTCCCGCGCGTCGCGGCGGGCGTGGCGCCCAGGCGCCTGGCGTCGGGGACCTGGCCGCGGCCACCGGGCGGGCCACCCGGCGCGGCGGCCCGCTCGCCGCCCACCGGGCCGCTACCGCTGCCCAGGCTGGTCCGGCCGCTGGTATCGACCTCCCCCGAGCGGTCGAGCCCGCCGCTCGTGCCCGTCCCGGCGCCCGCCATCGCCCCGGCCATCCCCGGATCGGTAGTCGTGCTCGGCTCAGTCCCACCGGCGGCGGTGCCGACCAGCGAGTCCGGCGGGGCGTCGCTGGGCCGATTGCCGGGCCCCTCGATCGGCTTCAGCCGCGTGTTCTCGATCGGCACGCCGTTGCTGCTGTTCATCGTTCGACTCCTCGAGACTGGCTAGCCGCTCGTCGTCCCCAGCGGAGCGGACTGCGCCGGGGCACAGCCCGCTCCGCTCTCCGCGACCAGCGCTAGCGTCGCGCTACCGAGGCTCCCTGCAGGTTTGATGCCCGCGGCCGGCGGCCAAACGCCGGCCGCGGGCACATCCCTGGACAGCGCGCGAGAGCGTCCGCCAGAATGCGCCTGGGAGCGAGCCGGCGGGCGTTGGCGCCCCGGCCCGCCCACTGGTTTGGCGGAGGACGCTGCGCTCGCCGCGCGGCGAGCTGATGCCGCCCCGCGCCGGCTCCAAGCGCTCCCGGCGGAGAAGTACCTTGAAGATATCGCTTGCACTCGTCACGACCAGCCTGCTGCTGGCTGTCCTGCTCGCCTGCGGCGCGCCGCGAGCAGCCGCGCCCACCAGCGCCCCCAGCCCGCTCGCCGCAGCCAGCCCGGCCCCGGCCAGCAGCGGGGCCGCAACCGCGCCGGTCGCGAGCGCGCCCACACCGGCCGCGCGCCAGACGATCAACCTGGGCGTGGTCAACCTGTCGGCGATCTTCTGGCCGCTGTACGCCGGTCTGGACGAGGGGATCTTCGATCGCGCCGGCTTCGACGTCGAGCTGGTGGTCACTCGCAGCTCCCCGGACGGCATGGCGGCCATGCTCGGCGGCTCGCTGGAGCTGAACGTGGTCAGCGCGGACACGATCGTCCTCGCCCAGACCCGCGGCGCGGACGCCATCGGCGTCGCCGGCCTGGCGAACAAGGCCAGCTACAGCCTGATCGTCCAGCCCGAGATCCAGCAGATCACCGACCTCCGCGGCAAGACGCTCGGCGCCTCCGCCCTGCGCGCCGGCGAGGTCGTGTTCCTCAAGGAGCTGCTCAAGTACCACGGTCTGACCGAGAACGACTACAACCTCGTCGTGGCCGGCCCGTCGCGCAACCGCGTCTCGGCGATGACCACCCACCAGATCGACGGCACGATCATGCCCCCGCCCGACAGCTACCTGCTGGAGGACGCCGGCCTGCGCCACCTCGGCGAGGTGAGCGAGGCGGTCCCCGAGTTCCAGTTTCAGCTCCTGGCCGTCACGCGGTCCTGGGCCCAGGCGAACGAGGACACGCTGATCCGCTTCCTGCGCGCCTACTCCGAGTCGCTGCGCTGGCTGTACGACCCGGCGAACAAGGAGCGCGCGATCGCCATTCTCGCCCAGCGGATGAACTTGGACGACGACCACGCGCGGCGGACCTACACGGCCTGGGTCGAGCAGGAGCAGTTCTGGTCGAAGCGCGGCGAGTTCACCCAGCCTGGCCTGGACGCCATGGAGCAGATCCTCATCTCCAGCGGCGAGGCGACCCCGCCACTACCCCCGCGCGACCGCTACACCGACAGCCACTACCTCGAGCGGGCGATGGTGCCCTAGCCGTCCGCGCCCGGACTATGATGTACGCAGGAGGTCGGCTGGGAGGGAGGCCATGGCGATCACGCGGCAGGGGCTAACGCTCGAACAGTTTCTCAAGCTACCGGAGCGGGAGCCGGCGCTCGAGTACGCCGACGGGGTGGTGACGCAGAAGGTGGCACCGAAGGCGCGGCATAGCCGCCTGCAGTACAAGCTCGCGGAGTGGTTCAACCGCTGGGCGGAGCCGCGCAGGCTGGCGTTCGCGTTCCCCGAGCTGCGGACGACCTACAGCGGTCGCTCGTACGTTCCCGACATCGCGGTCTACCGCCGGGAGCGTATCTCCCGGAATGCCAAAGGCGAGCCAGAAGACGAGGTGTTCGAGCCGCCGGACATCGCCGTCGAGATCGTCTCCCCCGGCCAGGGCATTCCCGCGCTGATCCTCAAGTGCCGGTGGTACGTGGAGCACGGAGTGCTGATCGCCTTGCTCGTGAATCCCGACGACTACTCGGTTCGCCGGTTCGAGCCGGGCCGCGAGCTGCTGCTGCGCGGCGCCGACGTGATCGACATGGATGCCGTGCTGCCTGGGCTGCACGCCACCGCTGACGAGTGGTTCGCGATGCTGCGCCCAGGGTGGTAGAGATAGATCTCAGCCCGAGGCGCTCGTCGTCGCCTCGGCCTCGCTCACGGGGAGCTGGAAGCGGCCGGAGCCGGGCGCGGCGTCGACGACGCCGTTCTCGGCGATGACGCGGCCGCGGAGGATCGTCAGCAGCGGCACGCCGTGGACCGCGCGGCCGTCGAGCACCGTCCAGCCGCACTTGTAGTAGCTGCGCGCGGCGGTGATTGTCTCGCGGCGGTCGAGGTCGACGACGACCAGGTCGGCGTCGCTGCCCACGGCGATCGTGCCCTTGCGCGGGTAGAGGCCGACCAGCCGCGCCGGATTGGTGGCGCACAGCTCGACGACCCGCTCCAGGCTCAGCCGCCCCTCGTTGACGGCCGTGAGCAGCAGCGACAGGTAGTGCTGGACGGTTGGGCTGCCGCCCGGGGTGGCGAACATGTCCGTCCAGCCGGGCTCCTTCTCCTCGCGAGTATGGGGCGTGTGATCCGAGCCGATCACGTCGGCGGTGCCGTCAGCGATCGCCTCCCAGGTCGCCGCGGCGTGGCGCTCGGGCACCCACATCCCCAGGCAGTACGGTCCGAACCGCTCGACGTTCTCCCAGTCGTTCACCACGAACAGATGGAAAGGGTTCACCTCGGCGGTCACCGGCCGCCCCTCCGCCTTCGCCGCGCGGACCATCGCCCAGCCGCCAGCCGTCGACATGTGGAGCAGGTGCAGCCGCACGCCGGTGGCGCGCTGGAGCGCCAGCATGGTGGCAAAGCCCGAGTCCAGCACCACGCCATCGCCCTCGCGATAGGCCCGCGCGTAGGAGCGGAAGTCGCGGCCCGAGCGCTCCCAGGCGCGGCGGACGAACAGCTCGTACAGGGCGGTGTCGTGGGCGTGGACCATCAGCACGCGGCCGGTCGCCGCCACCGCCTCGCAGATCTCGTACAGCGCGGCGTGGTCGTCCACGGCGATGCCCGGCATATGCGGGTAGTCGCGGCCGATGTCGGCGAGCATGAACACCTTGAAGGCCGTCGCCCCGGCCGCGGCCAGGCCCGGGATCTCGGCCGGGATCGTGCCGGCCACGTTGTGGCCGAAGTCGAGGACCGACCTGGCCGCGGCGTTCGCGCGGTGCGCCTCGAACCGCGCCACGGTGTTCGGCGGCGGCTCGACGTTCGGCATGTCGAGCACGGTCGTCACGCCGCCCGCCGCCGCCGCCCGCGACCCGGTCTCCCAGTCCTCCTTGTGCGTGTAGCCGGGGTCGCGGAAGTGGCTGTGCGTGTCGACCAGGCCCGGCAGGACCGGCCGGGCACCCATCTCGAGCGTCTGGCGCGCGGGCGGCACAGCCGCGGCCGGGGCGAGGGCGGCGATCCGCTCGCCGCGCACCACCACCGCGCCGTCGAGCCAGCCCTGCGCGGTGTAGATGCGCCGCGAGCGCACGACCAGGTCGGCGAGGGGCTCGGCAGTCATCGGCGCTCCCCTACTCCGACACGCGGCCGATCTCGTTCAGCACCTCGTCGACCAGCTCGGTGCCCCAGAGCGCGGCGAAGGTCGAGTCGGGGATCGTCTCGGTGAGGAAGCCCATCTCGCGGAACCAGGGATAGCACCAGAGCATCGACTCCTGGTTCAGCAGCCCGTTCGGGTCGAGGCCGACCGGCGCCATGTCGTGGACCGTGGCCACGTCGATGTGCGTGTAGCGGGCGATGCTCTCGTCCACCTGGGCGCGGTCGGCGGGGCTGGTGCGGCCGTTCACGGCGGCCAGGTAGTCGCGGATGGCGTGGATGTAGGCCCGGGCGAAGCCCTTCGCCACCGGGCGGTTGGCGTACAGGCTCGGCGAGTAGGCGGTGAAGGCCACCGTGAAGTAGGGGTACATCTCGTCCTGGCCCATGACCTTGACGGCAGTGCCCTGCTGCAGGATGCGGGTCATGAACGGCTCGCCGATGAGCGCGCCGTCGATGGCGTTGTTGGCAAAAGCCGGCACCATGTCCGGAAACGGCAGCGGCTGGATGCTCACGTCGTCCTGGGGCACCCCCTGCCGCTCGAGGGCGGCCGACATCGCGCAGTAGTTCGTCGTCGCCTTACCGGGCGGCGTGTTGGCCAGGTTCAGCCCGCGCAGGTCGCTGAGGCTGTGGCCGCGACCGCTGTCGTAGACGTCCTTGCGGATCAGCAGCGCCGTGAAGCCGTAGCCCGGCCGCAGGCTGCCCTGGTCGAGCACCGCCTTCAGGCGCACGCCGCGGGCGAGGGCGTTCATCGTCGCCACGTTCAGCGAGATGCCGCCCGCCTCGACCTGGTCGGTTGCCAGCGCGGGGACCATCTCCGAGTTGCTGCTGAAGGGCACGAAGTCGAGGTCAATGCCCTCCTGCTGGAAGTAGCCGCGGTCGACGGCGAGGTAGAGCGGCACGCCGCCGGAGGCGAACTGGGTGGCGAAGCGGACGCGGGTGAGCTGCGCGCTCGGCGCGTGGGCCGCGCCGGCGCCTGGCGCGGCGAGCGCCGCGGCCGTCGCCCCGGCCGCGCTCTCAGGGGCAGCGGGGCCGACCGCCGCCAGGAGGAACACCGCCGCGAGGGCCAGGTAGCGCGGCGCGCGCCCGCGCCGCCGCGAAGCGGTCCGGTGCATGCCTTCCTCCGCCAGCTCCTCGTTGAGGAGGGTTTGCTGCTGGCGATGAACATAGCCCAATCGCGCCGGCCGCGCCACCCGGGCCGCGCGCGGCATCGGCGCAGACTGCGAGTATCCTAAATAGGTACCCACCGTAAGGGAGGGCCACGCGTCCGGCCCGTAGTGCGAGGAGGAGGCGCCATGGCGCTGTACGAGTTCGAGGGCCGCCGGCCGCGGATCGGCCGCACGTCGTTCGTCCACCCGGCGGCCACCCTGATCGGCGGCGTCGTCGTCGGCGAGCGCTGCTACGTCGGCCCCGGCGCCGTGCTCCGCGCCGACTGGGAGGACATCAACATCGGCGACGGCTCGAACGTCCAGGACAACTGCGTGCTGCACATCCGCGCCGCGATGGCCGGCCAGCCCAGCGTGCCGACAATCCTCGGCGAGGACAGCCACGTCGGCCACGGCGCGATCATCCACGCCGCCACCCTCGGCCGCCACGTCCTGGTCGGCATCGGCGCCGTCGTCCAGGACCGCTGCCGGCTCGGCGACGACTCGATCGTCGGGCCCGGCGCCGTGCTGCGCGAGGGGACTGAGGTGCCGGCGCGGGCGATCGTGGTCGGGGTGCCGGCGAAGGTCGTGCGCGAGGTGACCGATGCCGAGCGCGCCTACTGGCTGGAGGCCACGCGCCAGTACCAGGACCTCGCCGCCCGCTGCCTGGTCGGCCTGCGACGCATCGACGACTGACGCGGCGGGCGAGTCGAGGCGTGTACACCCTGGTGGAGTTCGCCGTGCTGGCCGGGCTAGCGCGGGGCGAGACGCTGGCCCAGATCGCGGCCGGCCTCGGCTTCACCCAGCCGGGCCTGACCAAGCTGCTGCGGGGGCTAGAGCGCAAGGCCGGCCTGCGCCTGGTCGAGCGGCGCGGCCGGCGCCTGGCGCTGACCGCCGCCGGCGAGCACCTGGCCGGGCTCGGCCGGCCGCTGCTGGCGCTGGAGGCGGCGGCCGAGCAGGGCATGGCCGACTTCCGCGCCGGCCGCAGCGGCCGCGTGGCGGTGGCCGCCACCAGCACGCCGGGCAACTACCTCCTGCCGGCGGTCGTCGGCGCCTTCCTGCGCGATCACCCCGCCGCCAGCGTTGCCCTCGCCGTCACCCACCTCGACGAGACCTGGCGGCTGCTGCGGGCCGGCCAGGCCGACGTGGCGGTGGTGGCGGGCCGCGAGGCGCCGGAGCCGTTCGTCTGCGAGCCGCTGTACGACGAGCCGATCGTCCTCTTCGTCGGGCCGACGCACCCCCTGGCCGCCGAGCCCGCCCCGACCTGGGCGCGCCTGGCCGCCGAGACGCTGGTCACCAGCCAGAGCGAGACGACCTGGCCGGAGATGCTCCGCCGCCTGGGGGCCGGGCAAATGGTGCCGGCCCGCGAGATCGAGCTGCGCGCCGTCGAGGGGCTCAAGCGGCTGGTGGAGACCGGCTTCGGCGTGGGGCTCGCCTTCCGGCTGGCCGTGGCGCGCGAGCTGCGGCTGGGCCTCCTCCACGCGATCGCCACCCCCGCCGCGCCGGCCACCGTGCCATTCTCGCTGGCCTACCGCGGCGACCACGCCGCCCATCCCGCGCTGGCCCGCTTCATGGACGCCGTGCGCGCCGCGGCCCGTCACCCCGCAGCCACCCTCTAGTGGCCGGTCTCGCCGTTCTACCGATAACCTCGGTTATGGATTAGGCGATGATTCCGTGGATTGTAGGCTGCGCTCGGCGGTGCTACGCTTGACAGTACTGGACAGGCGAGGCCCGGCCGCGTCGGCCGGCCGCACGCCGCACACGAGGGTGAGGAGGCGAGATGGCAGCGCCAAAGTTCCTGACCGACCCGTACCTGGAATGGGCCGCCGGCGAGGGCATCCCGATCATCGAGGATTTCGGCGTCGATTGCCTGGCCGTGGAGACGAAGCCCTGGGCGCGGCTGGACGCGAACGGCGCGCTGGTCCACGTCAAGGGCCGCGGCGACTACCTGAACGTCTACGTCTGCGAGATCCCCCCGGGCGGCGCCACCGCGCCGCAGCAGCACCTCTACGAGGAGGTGATCTACGTCCTCGACGGCCGCGGCAGCACGGCCATCGAGTCGCCGGACGGGCGCCGCCACACCTTCGAGTGGGGCACCGGCAGCCTGATCGCCATCCCGCTGAACGTGCGCTACCAGCACTTCAACGCCCAGGGCACGGCGCCGGCTCGGTTCGCCGCCACGACCAACCTGCCGCTGGTGATGAACGTCTTCCACAACTACGACTTCGTGTTCAACAACCCGTTCGTCTTCCAGGAGCGCCTGGGCGACGAGCGCTTCTTCCGCGGCGAGGGCGAGTTCATCCCGATGCGCCCCGGCCGCCACATGTGGGAGACCAACTTCGTGCCCGACCTGCGCGGCTTCAAGCTCCACGAGTGGAAGGAGCGCGGCGCCGGCGGCTCGAACATGATGTTCGTGCTGGCCGACGGCACGATGCACGCCCACATGTCGGAGATGCCGGTGGGCACCTACAAGAAGGCCCACCGCCACGAGGCCGACTTCCACATCTTCCCCGTCACGGGCCAGGGCTACAGCCTGTTCTGGTACGAGGGCGAGCGCGACTACCGCCGCTTCGACTGGCGCCACGGTTGCGTGTACGCGCCGCCGGACATGATCTTCCACCAGCACTTCAACACCAGCCCGAACCCGTCGCGCTATCTGGCGGTGGCCTTTGGCGGCCTGCGCTACCCCTTCTCGGCCAGCAAGCGCGCCACGTTCATGGGCATGGACGTGAACGTGAAGGAGGGCGGCCGCCAGATCGAGTACGAGGACGAGGACCCGCGCATCCGCGAGATCTTCGAGGCCGAGCTGGCGAAGACCGGCGCCGAGTGCCGCATGCCGCCCGTGCCGCAGCGGGTCTGAGTTCCCATGTGCCACGATCTGGAAGACCTGCAGTTTCCCGACCACCACGGGGACGACGAGCACGAGCAGTACGACCCGGCGGCCGAGCAGGACCTCGCCTGGCTGGCCGACAACGTCGAGCTGGTCACGGTGGGCATCGACGTCGGGTCGTCCACCTCGCACCTGATGTTCTCGCGCATCCGCCTGGCGCGGCTCAGCCACCTGCTGTCCAGCCGCTTCGTGGTGGTCGAGCGCGAGACGCTCTGGCGCTCGCCGATCCTGCTCACGCCCTACGTCGTCGGCAACGAGATCGACGCGGCGCGGCTGGGCGCGTTCATCGCCGACGCCTACGCCCAGGCCGGCCTTAGCCACGACACGGTCGACAGCGGTGCGGTGATCCTGACCGGCGAGGCGCTCAAGCGCTCCAACGCGCGGGCGATCGCCGAGCTGTTCGCCGAGCAGGCCGGCCGCTTCGTCTGCGCCTCGGCCGGCCACAACCTGGAGGCGATCCTCGCCGCGAACGGCTCGGGCGCCGTGGCCCTGTCCCGGGCGGCGCCCGCGCCCCCGCACCCCCACGACGCCGGCCACACTCACGCCGGCCACACCCACGACGGTCACGCGCACCCCCACCGCCACGACGCCGACGGCCAGGCCCCTGCGCCGGGCCAGGCCGGCGAGCGCCCGCACGCGCATGCCCATACCCACGATCACCAGCACGACGCGGCGCCCGACGGCGGCGAGGAGGCCGCGCCGCGCACGGTCCTGAACGTCGACGTCGGGGGCGGCACGAGCAAGCTCGCCTACTGCCGCGGCGGCCAGGTGCTCGACACGGGGGCGATCGCCGTCGGCGGCCGCCTGGTCGCCTTCGGCCCCGACGGGCGGGTCGTCCGCCTGGAGGCCGAGGCGCGCCAGGTGGCCGACGCGCTGGGCATCCCCCTGGCGCTGGGCGAGCCGCTCGCCGAGGCCGAGCGCCGCGCGCTGGCGCGGGCGCTGGCCGGCGCCCTGCTGCGGCTGATCCGGGGCGAGCCGCTGGACGCGCTGGCCCAGGGGCTGCTGCTCACGCCGCTGCCCGAGGCGCCGGGGGCGGTCGACGCGGTGATCTTCTCCGGCGGCGTGTCGGAGTACGTCTACGGGCGCGAGACCGCCGACTACGGCGACCTGGCGCCGTACCTCGCCGCCGAGCTGCGCGCGGCCATCGACGCCGGGCGGCTGCCCGGCCCGTTGGTCGAGCCGGGCGAGCGCATCCGCGCGACGGTGATCGGCGCCTCGCAGTTCACCGTCCAGCTCAGCGGCAACACGGTCACGATCTCCAACCCCGACCTGCTGCCGATCCACAACCTGCCTGTCCTGCGGCCGGCGATCGACCCGGCCGCCGAGCCGGTGGCCGAAGAGATCGCGGCGGCCATTCGCCGCGGCTTCCGGCGCGTCGACCTCGAGGAGGGCGCCGCGCCGGTGGCGCTGGCGATCGCCTGGGAGGGGCTGCCCTACTACCGCTCGCTGCGCGCGCTGGCCGAGGGCATCGTCGCGGCGCTGCCGGAGACGCTGCGCCGCGGCCTGCCGCTGACGGTCGTCTTCGACGGCGACGTGGGGCGCACCGTGGGCGAGATCCTGCGCGGCGAGCTGGGCGTCCGCTCGGACGTGATCTGCATCGACGGCGTGCGCCTGGCCGAGCTGGACTACGTCGACGTCGGCCGGGTCGTCGAGCCGGCGAACGTCGTGCCGGTGGTCATCAAGTCGCTGATCTTTCCGCAGACCGCGGGCGAGGAGACGCTGCTGGCGCGGAGTGGCGCGCCGGCCTAACGGAATCCTCGAGGCTGAAGCGATGGGGGTGGGTCGTGGCCACCCCCCATCGCTTCATCGTCGACAGAGCGCTCGCGGTCAGCGCTTCGTCCCGTAGGCGGGGAAGACGAATCCGGCCGTGAGCAGTCCGGCGATGAGCAGTACCAGGGTCAGCACCACCTGGAAGGCGACCTCGACGCCGCCGGACACGTTCTGAACCAGCAGGTGCAGCACGCCCGTGAAGGCCAGAGAGCCCGGCAGCAGGAACCGCAGCCCGGGCAGCACCAGCACCGCGCTGGGCAGGGGCACCCAGCGGGTCGTGATCTGGCTCGCCGCCCCGACCAGGAAGGCGGCGGCGAAGGTGGCGAACTGGGCGTTGGGCAGGACCTTCCCCAGGGCGACGCCGACCGCGCCGACGAGCAGGGAGGCCGCCAGCCAGCCAAGGTCCTGGCGCCGCGCGCTCATGCCGAGGTACAGCGCCAGGATGTAGCAGCCGAGCGCGACGACCATCATCCACTCCGGCAGGCGCACGGCGGCGACGGGGGTGGCCAGGCGGGGCGCCAGCCCCATGAAGGCGGAGCCGACGGCCACGCCGGCGCCCAGCTCGAACAGGGTGCCCACGGCGCCGACGAAGCGCTCGCTGCCGGCCGCGGTGCGCTGCCGGGCGATCTCCGCCGTCCCCAGGAACAGGGCATAGCCCGGGTCGATCGTGATCAGGGCGGCGGCGATGGCGATGTTGGTGGCGAAGGCGCCGATCACGAACGAGGCCGCGATGCCGACGATGGTCGCGATGGCGGCGGCGAAGAAGCTGACCAGCGGCATCCCCGGACGCAGACGGCCGGCCAGGCCGACGACAAGGCCGGCCGTAAAGCCGGAGACGGTCGAGGCGACGAGCTCCGGCCAGCCGCCGTCGAGGAGGATGCTGGTGGCCAGCGCGAAGATGGCGAACAGCACGGCGCCGGCGAGCGGATTGGCCGGCGCCCGCGGACGGCAGGCGTCGTCCAGGCGGCGCAGCGCCTCCGCCGCGCCGAGGCTGCCCGCGCGCACCCCGTCGGCGATCGCCGCGATCTGGGCCAGGCGGGTGATGTTCGCCGGGCCCGCCTCGCACTGCACGAGCGAGACGCGCTGGCGGTCCGGCGGGCCGACGACCGCGGCGATCGTCGTCGGCCGGACGAGGGCCTGCAGCGGCACACCGAGCTGCGCGGCGGCCTCCGCCATCGTCTGCTCGGCAACGTGGACCGCGGCGCCCGTCTGCAAGAGCGCGGTGCCGAGGCGGACGGGAAGCTCGCTGGTGGCGTCGCTGGCCGGCGCCGCGAGGGTGATGGGCTCCAAGGTCGACTCCCTTCCGCGGCGAGGCTCACTCAGCTCGGGCCATGGGTCCGGGCGCCCGCCAGCCAGGTCTCGGTGACCTTGATCGAGCCAATCGTATCAGGATCGACCGCGCGCGGGTTCTGGTCCAGGATCGCCAGGTCGGCGTACTTGCCGACCTCCAGGCTGCCGGCGATGTCGTCCATGTCGAGCTGCCAGGCCGGGTAGATCGTCACCGACTTGATCGCCTCGTCCACCGAGACGCGCTGTTCCGGCCCCAGCACCTCGCCGCCATCCCGCATGCGGCGGGTCACGGCGGTCTGGATGTAGCTCAGCGGCGCCAGCGGGGTCGTAATCGAGTCGCAGTTCAGTGAGAACGGGCGACCGCGCCGCGCCCAGGAGGCCGTGGGATCGAGACGCGCGGCCCGCTCGGGCCCGAGGATCGTGTCGCGGAACGCCTTGCCCCAGTAGTGTACGTGGCCGATGGTGAAGCTCGGGGTGAGCCCGAGCTGGCAGGCCCGCTCGACCTGGTCCTCGGTGTTGACTGTGAAGTGCTCGATGCGGTGCCGGAGGTGGCCGCCCGGCGAGCGGCCCTGCAGGGTGGCGAAGATGCCGAGGACCTGCTCGAGGGCGGCGTCGCCGTTGCAGTGCACGGCGACGGGCCAGCCCTGCTCGATCACCTGCTGCAGCGCGGCCTGCAGGTCGTCCGTGCTGTAGTCCAGGAAGCCGGTGCTGGTGGTGCCGAGGTAGGGCTGGCGCTGGGCGGCGGTGTAGCCCTGGTTCGAGCCGTCGGAGACGAACTTGATCTTGACCAGCCGGAAGCGGTCGTCGCCGGCGCCGGGCGCGAAGCCGGGCGTCTTCTGCCACTGGTCGAAGAGGGGCCCGAACGGGAAGCCGCGCACGCGGACCGTCGCGTCGGGTGCGGAGGCGAGCTGGCGGAACAGCACCGCCTCCTGGACCCCGCCGAGCAGGCCGACCCCGGCGTCGGCGATCGTCGTGCAGCCGGCCGCGGCCGCGGCGTCTGTGAAGCCGCGGATGATGCCGGGCAGCCCGGCCGTGGGCATTGGCGGGAAGGCAGCGATGATGCTCCGGATGGCCGGGGCCTCCTGGATCACGCCGTTAGGGTTGCCACTCGCGTCGCGCAGGTAGCGCCCGCCGCCCGGCAGGTCCGGCGTGTCCCGGGTGATCCCCGCGGCGGCCAGCGCCTTGCTGTTGACGTAGGCGATGTGCTCGGAGAGGTTCAGGATGAACAGGGGGTTGTTCGGGGCGATCGGATCGAGGTCCTTGATCGTCACCTCGGGCGGGCCGGCGATCAGCGACGGGTCGTAGCCCCAGGCGAAGACCCAGGCGCCGGGCGCGGCGGCGTCGACGGCCGCCTTCACCTTCTGCATCGCCTGGTCGAAGGTCTGCGTGGTGAAGGGGCTCACCTCCGTCTGCACCCGCGAGATCGCGCCGGTGAGGATGTGCAGGTGGGACTCGATGAAGCCGGGCAGCAGCGTGCGGCCGTCCAGGTCGACGACGGTCGTGCGCGGCCCCCGCCAGCTCTCCACCGAGCCGCGGTCTCCCACGGCCACGATGCGGCCGTCGCGCACGGCCAGCGCCTCCACCTCCGGGCGCGGGCCGGCGACGGGCAAGATCGGCCCACCCCAGAAGATCGTCTCGGCCGGGCCGGCGTCCGCGCCGCCCCGGATCCGTGGTCGGTGGGCCTCCAGCCCCATCAGCGACAGGGCTTCCGCCTCGGCCAGCGCCGTGGTGGAGTCGAGCAGGTGGCGCCAGGGGAGGCGCGCCTTGACGATCGCGCCCAGGATGGGCGAGGAGCACGCGCAGTCGTGCGACATGATCGGTACCTCCTGACCGGTTTCCGCGCCGTGGCGGTTCGTGGGCGGGCGTCTGAGCCACCGCCTCGGGGGCCTGGCTACCCCGCGGGCAGCCCTAACCAGGCCCAGCACCAGCAGCGAGGCTTGCCTGACGATGGTGAAGTTACGGTTAACGTTGCTCTATGTAATATTCATGCAATTATATTGGCCGCGAGAGAGCCGCGCAATTTATCGCAGCGCCGTACAGCGGGCCCTGCCCCAGAATCGCCCGGCCGCGTTCCGGGAATGTTCAGCGCGAGGCGGGGCCCGTGCAGCGGCTGTTCCGGCCGCCGGGGGCAAGATGCTGGTAAGCGGCTAGCGGGTCGCGCTACTGGCCTGCCCGCGGGGGCAGGAAGCGCCTGAGGCATAGCCCTACGCAGGGGAAACGGCTGGCATGGCGAACCGCGCGGCGTCGCCGGAGCGGACGGGCGATCCATCGGCCTGGCGCCGGCGGGCGCCGGTCGTCTGCCTCGCGCTCGTGGGCTGCGCGATCGCCACCTACCTCACCTTGTATCAGTGGGGCGTCACCGTCGGCGTCTGGGACCCGCTGTTCGGTCGGGGCAGCGAGATCGTGCTCACGTCCGGCCTGGCCGGGGCCCTGCCCATCCCCGACGCGGCGCTCGGCGCGGTCGCCTACCTCGTCGAGGCCGTGCTTGGCGCGGCGGGCGGCGCGGCCCGCTGGCGCAGGCGACCCTGGCTCGTCGCCGCTTTCGGCGCGCTGGTCGCCGCGCTGGCGCTCACTAGCGTGGTCCTGGTGCTGGCGCAGGCTTTCGTCTTCCACACCGGCTGCACACTCTGCCTGGCCTCGGCGGCGATCTCCTTCGCCAACGCCTGGCTGGCCAGCGACGAGATCGCGGCCAGTGTCGGGCACCTCCGCCGGGCGAGGCGCGAGGGAGGCTCGGTCTGGCGCGCGTTCTGGGGTTTGCCCACGCCGGTTCCGGCGGCCCGCGGCCGCAAACAACGTCGGCGCCATGCCCGCTGACGACCACCGCCGCGCGCCGATTCGCCGATCGGCGCAAACGATCGTTCACCCGCGGGCGGCGGCCGGCGGCTGGTGTGCTAACGGCGACGAACTACTGCCAATGGCAAGGAAGTGCTAGATGGCCACAGCGAATAAACCGGAAGTCGTCGTCGTCACGGGCGCGGGCGCGGGGCTGGGCCGCGCCATCGTCCAGGCCTTCGCCAAGCGCGGCGCCCACGTCGGGCTGCTCTCGCGCGGCCGCGAGCGGCTCGAGGACGCGCGGCGCGACGTCGAGGCGGCCGGCGGCCGGGCCGTGGTCCTGCCCACCGACGTCGCCGACGCCGAGGCGGTCGAGGCCGCCGCCGCGCAGACCGAGGAGACCTTCGGCCCCATCGACATCTGGGTCAACGACGCGATGACCACGGTGTTCTCTCCGATCAAGGAGACGACGCCGGACGAGTTCAAGCGGGTGACCGAGGTGACCTACCTCGGCTTCGTCTACGGCACGCTCGCCGCCTTGAAGCGGATGCTGCCCCGCGACCGGGGCACGATCGTCCAGGTCGGCTCGGCGCTGGCCTACCGCAGCATCCCCCTCCAGGCCGCCTACTGCGCCGCCAAGCACGCCATGGTCGGCTTCACCGACTCCCTGCGCTGCGAGCTGATCCACGAC
>Ga0070739_10005303_pt1 | contig 14779 bp, 12 predicted proteins | sample Coa_R1_7_FD_66445 | JGI IMG/M metagenome (GOLD analysis project Ga0070739, IMG submission 66445) | Surface soil microbial communities from Centralia Pennsylvania, which are recovering from an underground coalmine fire - Coalmine... | ecosystem: Environmental > Terrestrial > Soil > Unclassified ... | reverse complement strand
GACGTCTCGGTCCAGGCGCAGATCCTCAACCTCGTCAGGACGCTCCAGCAGGAGCGGGGGTTCGGAGCGATCTTCATCTCGCACGATCTCGCGGTCGTGCGCTACGTCGCGCACCGGGTCGCGGTGCTGTATGCGGGGAGGCTCGTCGAGCTGGCTCCGGCCGCCGCCTTTCACGCTGGCTCCGCGCATCCCTACAGCCGGACGCTGCAGCTCGCCCACTCGGCGGCTCGCGACGAGCGGTTCGAGCTCCGCGATGCGACGCGCGCCGCTCCGGAGCCGGGGTGCGTGCTCGCGGCCCGCTGCCCGTTCGCGCTCGAGCGCTGCCGTGCCGAGACGCCGGAGCTGCGGCAGGTCGGCGAGTTCCGGGTCGCGTGCCACCGCGCGGAGGACGTCGCCGCGATCCCACCCGCGGCAGCGGACGGATCAGCCGGCGGCAGGTAGCGAGGCGTTCACTCCCAGCCCCGGCTCGTCCGCGGGAAGCTGCACGCCGTCCGCGAAGACGACACCGGGCCACGGATCGCGGGCGAGGAGGAGGTTGCCGTCGAGGTCGACGTGGTCGAAGAGGCTCGCGATCTGCGTGCCGGCCGAGATGCCGAGGCCCGACTCGAACATGCAGCCGAGCATGCACCCGAGCCCGAGCGCGCGCGCCGCGTGCACCATCTTCACCGCCTCGCGGATGCCGCCCGACTTGGCCAGCTTGACGTTGATGCCGTGCGCCCGCTCGGCGCATGCCGGCACGTCGCCGAGCGTGTGGCAGTCCTCGTCTACGAAGATCGGCAGCGGCGATACGGCCTTGAGGCGCGCGCCGCCCTCGTCTCCGGCCGGCAGGGGCTGCTCGCAGTAGGCCACACCGAGCGCGGCGAGCTGGGGGAGCGCCTCCAGCGCCTCGTCGATCGTCCACCCCTCGTTGACGTCGACCTGCAGCGGCAGGTCGGTGACCCCTCGCACCTCGCGCACGCGTTCGACGTCGAGGCCGTCGCCCGCGCCGAGCTTGAGCTTCAACCGCTTGAACCGCCCACCGATCTGCTCGGCGCGACGGGCCATGTCGTCGGGATCGCCGAGCCAGATCGTCCAGCTCGTCGGCGGGCCGGCGCGTCGGAGCCCGAGCAGGCGCCACGTTGGCAGGCCGGTGAGCTTTCCCTGCAGGTCGTGGAGGGCGGCGTCGAGCGCGGCGCGCGCGGCGAACTCCTCCGCCGGCAGCCGCGCCATGACCTCGTCGAGCGCGAACGGGTCGTCGCCCAGCGCGTCGGCGTTGCCCTCGATGTACGCGAGCGCGGACGAGGCCGTCTCGCCGTAGCGCGAAAAGGGGGTCGCTTCGCCGTACCCGCTGACGCCGTCGTGCGTCAGCTCGACGTGGACGACCTCGGCCGCATCGCTCGCGCGGCTGCCGGCTATCACGAACGTCTGCGCGAGCTCGAGCGTCGCGAGTCGCGCGGAGACCTCCATCGGCCCGCGGTTCACGTCGCGGCGCCCGCCGCAGCCGGCGTCTCGGCGAGCACGTAGCGGTTCATCCAGTCGAGCAGCGCCTCGTTCTGGGCGCGCCGGTGGCCGACCGGGCCGAACGCGGACCCGGCGTGCGGCGTGTCCGGGAAGCGGAGCATCTCCGCCGGGATGCCGTTCACGCGGAGCACGGTGTAGAACTGCTCGGTTTGCTCGGCCGGGCAGCGGAAGTCGTGCTCGTGCTGCAGGAACAGGGTGGGGGTCGTGCACCGGTGCGCGTACGTGATCGGCGAGCAGCGGCGGTAGACGTCCTCGAGCTCGTGGGGCGTGCCGCCGAGCTCGAGCACGGCGAAGGCGGCGCCCAGGTCGCTCGTGCCGTAAATGCTGAACCAGTTGAAGAGGGGGTTCTCCGGGCAGGCTGCCTTGAAGCGGTCGGTGTGCCCGATTACCCAGCCGGTGAGGTTGCCGCCGCCGGAGACGCCGAAGATGCCGAGCCGGTCGGGGTCCGCGAGGCCCTCCTGGACCGCGTGGTCGACGCCCGCCATCAGGTCGGCGTAGTCGTGGTTGCCCCAGTCGCCCCTGATCGCGGTGGCGAACGGGTCGCCGTAGCCGGTCGACGCGCGGTGGTTGACGAGCAGCACGCCGTAGCCGGCGCCGACGAGCATCACGTGGTCGAAGTGGAAGTGGGCGCCCCACGCGCTGTGGGGGCCTCCGTGGATGCCGAGGATCGTCGGCAGCGGTCCTTCGGCACCGCTCGGCTGCAGGAACCATCCCTCCACCGTCGCGTGGTCGGAACTCGTGAAGCGGAGCGGCAGCACGCTCGGCAGGGAGAGCTCCGCGAGCAGGTCGTCGTTGAGCCGCGTCAGGCGGCGCTCCGCTCCCGTGTCGAGGTCGACGAGGTGGAGGTCCCCCGGCTCGGTGAAGCCGAACGCGACGTAGAGGACCTTCTTGCCGCGTGCCGCGAGCGGCAGGCAGACCCGCTCGCCGCGTGTCAGGACGGTGTGTGACTCGTCGCCGTCGAGCGCGACCCGCACGAGCTGGATCTCGCCGCCGACCTGGACGGGCACGAGCGTCGCCGGGCCGACGCCGGCGAGGATCTGGCCGTAGCCGAGCAGCGCCGCGGGGTTGTCGCCCTGGATGCCGCCGCAGACGTGGCCCTCGATGTCCGCGCCCCGCCGCGTCCGCGTCCCCCTCGCCGGGTCGACGACGTACAGCGACGGCCGCGAGCCCACTGGCGTGCCCTGCTCGAACGCGACGACGTAGACGACACGGCCGTCGTCTGTCGGCGCGTGGGCGAGGACGAGCCCGTCGGACGCGGTGAGGTCGGCGACCGCGCCGTCGAGCTCGACCCGTCGCAGCCGCGAGACGAGCTCGCCCCGCGAGTCGGGGTCGTGCGACGCGACGTAGACGAGCGATCTCCCGTCCGCGGTCCATTTCGGCACCGAGTTCATGAAGCGGTCGTCGGTCAGTCGGCGCGGCTCGGCCGCCTCGTCGTGCACGTCGACGACGTAGACGTCCTGCACGGCGTCGTCGAGCACGCCGATGCCGTCGAAGCGCCACATGGTGCGCGTGACGCGGTACGGCCGTTCCGGCTTCCGCGGCTCGCCCTGAGGACCCGCGGTGAACGCGATCTTCGTCCCCTCCGGCGACCACACGGCCCCGCCGCCGACGCCCTGCGGGAGCTTCGTGAGCTGCCGTGGCTCACCGCCGTCGAGCGGAAGCAGCCAGAGCTGCGGCTTCTCCGCCGCCCGCGTGGACGTGAAAGCGACGGTGGAGCCGTCGGGCGAGATCGCGGGCGCCGAGTTCGTCGAGTCGCTGAACGTCAGCCGGCGAATCGAGCCGCTCTCCACGTCGAGGAGATGGAGGTCCGTGTGCTCGACGTCGTCCTCGTCTCCTTCGCCCCGCACGACCCGCGTCTGCGCGAAGACGACGCGCGTCCCGTCCGGAGACAGATCGGCGCCGGCGAGAAAGCCGAGGTGAAACAGGTCGTCGGGGACGATCGCCCGCGTCATCGTGGTCTCCTTTCGGCGGGCTCGGGCGTCCTGCTCGGACGTCGAGTCGGGCGGTGCAGGCGGCCGCCGTAGCGGAGCCACGCGATGTCACCGTCGGGCTCGCGGAGGAACTCCGCGCGCGCACCCTGGAGCGGCGAGTCGACCGCGACAACCGCGTCGCGGCCCGTGAAGACGAGCCGCGACGGCGGCGGGCCCGGCCGCGGCGGGGAGTCGGGCTCCGGGAAGCCGCCCTTCCCGACCGACTCGAGGACGAGCGCGCCGTCGGAGAGCGCCAGCGTGACGACCTGCGTCTGGCTCTCGTAGGCACCCTCGTACTCGCGGAGCTCATCCTCGGGCAGCTCGACCACGTGGTCGGCCGGCGGCTCGATGCCGAGCTCCGCGCGCAGCACCTCGGTCTGGAGGGCGGACGCGAGCGCCATTCCGTTGTCCTGGTTGCTCAAAACCGCGAGTGCAAAGCGGTCGTTCGGCGCGACGACGAGCAGCGACATCTGGCCGTTGGTGCCGCCTGTGTGGCGGAGAAGGACTCGTCCCTCGCGCGCGGACAGGTACCAGCCGAGCCCGACCGCGTCACCGGGCAAACCGCCGATGCCGGCGTGCGGCCGGCGCAGCTCGGCGATCGACGCGTCGGAGAGGAAGCCGTCCGGCTCCCACTGCGCACGCGCGTAGCGGAGCAGCTCGTGGACGGAGGTGATCAGCCCGCCTGCGGCAGCCGCGGGGCGGCCGATCGACCAGGGCCGGAGCACGGCGCCGCTTCGGTCGTGCCCGACGACGAAGCGGTGCGTGATCACCTCGTCCGCGAAGAAGAAGGACCGCTCGAGGCCGAGCGGCTCGAGCACCAGCTCGCGGAGCGCGTCCTCGAAGGGCCTGCCCGCGACCACCTCGATCACGCGGCCGGCGATGTAGAAGCCGGCGTTGTTGTACGACCAGACCTGCCCGAGCGGCGTCAGCTGCTCGAGCCGGTCGAGCGTCGACACCATGCGCGCGAGCGCGTCGTCGCCCCGGCCGATCGACGCGAAGTGGTCTCCGGCCCAGCCGCCGGTGTGCGACAGCAGGTGCCGCATCGTCACCCCATACGTGACGGCCTCGTCCGCCATGCGCAGGTCGGGAAGATAGGTGCGCACCGGCTCGTCCAGCGCGAGCTCGCCCGCCTCCACCAGCCGCATCGCGGCGGTCGCGGTGAAGGTCTTCGTGATCGAGCCGATCTGGAAGAGCGTGTCCTCGTCGACCGGTAGCGGATTCGCGAGGCTCGTGACGCCGAAACCGGCGACTTCCGATGCGTCGCCGTGGACGACTCCGAGCGCGATGCCGGGAACGGCGAGCCCATCCATCAGCTCGCGAACGCGGCCGGTGGGGATCATCCCCACGGGTCGTCCACCCACGGGTACTTGTTCGTGTCGAGCCGCCGGTAGGGGATCGACGGATAGTCGAATGTGAGCGCGCCCGGCGCGGCCATGTAGATCACCTCGGAGGCGATCGGCGCGAACGCGGCTCTGAAGTGGTTCGACGACTTGACGACGAGGATTTGCTTCGCAGCCGGGTCGATCCCGAAGGCCGTGAACACCTCGAGGCCGAGCACCTGCGTGCGGGTGCTGTTGACGACCACGTCGACGCCGCCCACCTCGAGCCACGCCGACTCTCCGCACGAGATCTCGATGTGACCGCGCGTCTGGGGCCATCGCTGGACGAGCTCCGACAGCAGTCCCTTCACGACGACGGTGAGGTCGACCGGGTCTCCCGAGGCCGGGCCCATCTTCCCGCCGAGCCGCAGCGTGAGAGGTGCGCCGACGCCGGCCGACACCGCCTGCTGCACCGCGACGGGGTCCCAGAGCATCGCGAGTGCCGCGTTCTCGACCCCGCGGTCGAGCAGTACGCGCAGGACGAACGTCGAGTCGCTCGGCGCGCCGCCGCCCGCGTTGTCGGCCATGTCCGCGAGGACGATCGGACCGTTCGCCGGCGAGACAGACAGCGCCCGGTCGAGCGCCTCCCCGAGCGGAAGCGGCGTCATGCTCACCTCGTGGCGCAGCGCGAAGAACTCGCGTCCGAGCTCCTCCGCGACCGACCGGGCAAGCTCGAGGTCGCCGTCGGCGACGGTAACGACGCGCGCGCCCATGTCGACCGAGTCGCCCCAGGGGAAGCCGTGGGCGAGCGAGACGGACAGCACTCCCGGCCGGCGCTCCGTCTCCGACAGCCGGTCGACGAAGCTCCGCATCGGCTCGAGCGGCGTCACGTAGAGACCGAGCATCCGGCAGTCGTGCAGCGCCGTCACCGGCTCGATCTCGCCGGAAGCAGCCGCCGCGATCAGCCTGCCGAGCTCGTCCGCACGGGCCTCGACGTCGACGTGCGGATACTCCTTGTAGGTGACGACCACGTCGACGGCGTCGACCAGGGCCTGCGCGACGTCGCAGTGGAGGTCCAGCAGCACTCCGATCCTCGCGTCATCGCCGACCAGCGAGCGCACACGTTGCGCGAGGTCGGTCTCGCAGTCGTCGTACCCGTCGGCGACCATCGCGCCGTGCAGGTTGAGCAGGATGCCGTCGAGCGGTAGCGCGTCGTCGATCTCCTGCAGCAGCCGGTCGCGGAGCGTCTCGTAGGCGGCGCGCGTCGTCACGCCGCCCGGCTGGGCCATGTCGTAGGAGCCCTGCACGTACGCGTATCCACGCTCTGCCGCGAGCCTCGCGTAGGGGGCGAAGCTCGAGCGGCCGAGGTCCTCGGTCTCGAACTCCCTGATCCCAGTCGGCATGGGCGAGAACACGTTCGTCTCGGTCGCGATCCCGCCGCCGAACAGTCGGAGGCTCATCGCGCAGGTCGCGAGAGGCGTTCAGATAGCATGAACACGACCGTACCACGTTCGGTAGGAGGAACCAGCCCCGACGCATGAACCGTGAGCTGTTCCTGCTCGACCCGGGGGTCACGTTTCTCAACCACGGCTCGTTCGGGGCCTGCCCGCGACCCGTGTTCGAGGTCTACCAGCGCTGGCAGCGGGAACTCGAACACGAGCCGGTCGACTTCCTCGACCGTAGGCTTCCCGAGCTGCTCGCCGCGGCGCGCGCCGCGCTCGGCGCCTACGTCGGCGCGTCGCCCGACGACCTGACCTTCGTTCCGAATGCCGGCACCGCGGTCAACATGGCAGCACGCGCCGTCGAGCTCCAGCCGGGCGACGAGGTGCTGGCGACGGATCTCGAGTACGGCGCGATGAACTTCGCGTGGGAGTGGGTGTGCGGGCGCGCCGGCGCCACGTATGTGCGCGCTCCGTGGGACGAGCTGTTCGAGCACGTGGGCGAGCGCACGCGTGTGCTCTACGTGTCGCATATCACCTCCGAGACGGGGCTCGAGCTGCCGGCCGCCGAGCTCGTCGCGCGTGGACGCGAGCTCGGCCTGGTCACGATCGTCGACGGCGCGCACGCACCCGGGCACGTCGCGCTCGACGTCGAAGCGATCGGAGCGGACTTCTACGCGGGCAACTGCCACAAGTGGTTGTGCGCCCCGAAGGGAGCGGGCTTCCTCTGGGTCGCGCCTGTCTGGCAGGAGCGGGTGCACGGGACGATCGTCTCGTGGGGATACGAGGAGGGGCGCGGCACGTTCATCGACCGCACGCAGCTCCAGGGGACGAGGGATCCGTCCGCCTTCCTGTCCGTGCCCGCGGCGATCGAGTTCGTTCGTGAGCACGACGAGCCCGCCCGTTGCGTGGCGCTCGCCCGCGAAGCGCGGCGGCGGCTCTGCGAGCTGCTCGACGAAGAGCGGATCGCGCCCGAGCCGATGGTGCAACGGATGGCATCGTTCCGCGTTCCGGTCGACGCGTACGCGCTGCAGCATGCGCTCTGGGAGGAGGATCGAATCGAGATCCCGGCGATGCGCGCCGGCCTGATGCGCATCTCGGTCGCGATGTACACGCTGCCGGAGGACGTCGAGCGGCTGCTCGACGCGCTGCCAAGCGCGCTCCGAACGGCGGCGGGCGGTACGTGACGAAGCCGACCCTGACCCCGGTGCCGCTCGACGCCGTGCCGATCGCGGGGATCGCCGAGCGCGAGTCGACGGCGGACGGCGTGGTTCTGCACCGCTACCCGGCCTCGGTGCGTCGCGAGATCGGCGCGCCCGGCCTGGCCGTCTACGAGCCGATGCCTGCCGGCGCGCGGCTCCTCATCCGCACCGACGCCGAGGCGATCGAGATCGACGCGGCGCTGATGCGCTACGAGATCGCCGACCTCCCGCCGCCGCTCGCGGCCTTCGACCTCGTCGTCGACGGAAGCCTTGCCGCCTCGACGATCGTCGACGACACCGCCCGGACGCTCGTCGGTCCGGCGGGGGACATCGTCGACGTCGTCCCTGCAGCGCCGAGCACGATTCGCTTCGACCTGCCGGGAGACGCGGGCGCCCGCGTCGAGGTCTGGCTTCCGCACGCGGTGGTCGTCGCGCTCCGGGAGGTGCGGATCTCGTCCGGCGCGACGCTGCATCGCGCTCACCCGCTCGAGCGGATGTGGGTGCACTACGGCAGCTCGATCAGCCACTGCCTGGAGGCACCGCGGCCGACCGAGACGTGGCCGGCGGTCGTCGCCCGCGCGGCCGGGGTGGAGCTCGTCAACCTCGCGGTCGCGGGCCAGTGCGTCCTCGACGGGCCGGTCGCGCGGCTGATCCGGGACACGGACACCGACCTGATCAGCTTGAAGCTCGGGATCAACGTGCTCAACGCGGACGTGATGCGCGAGCGCGCCTTCGTCCCGGCGCTTCACAACTTCATAGCGACGATTCGCGAGGGAAAGCCGTCGACGCCGCTCGTCGTGGCCACGCCGATCGCCTTCCCGGGCTTCGAGGAGCAGCTCGGGCCGAGCGTCTACCGCGGCCCACATCGCTTCGACGCCGTCGAGCGCCCTCCGGAGCTGCGGGTCGGCGCGCTGACGTTGGCTCGCATCCGGGAGCTGATCGGCGAGGTGGTCGGTGCGCGTCAAGCGGCTGGCGACTCGGAGCTGCACCTGCTCGACGGCCTGACGCTGCTCGGGCCGGAGGACGCGGATCTGCTCGTCGACGGCCTCCATCCCGGCCCCGCCGGCTACCGGCTCATCGCCGAGCGCTTCCGAGAGCAGGCGTTCGGGCCGGGCCAACCCTTCGCCGCGGACGCGGGGTAGACACTGGGCCTTTCGACGGCGTCGTTGGCCGGCATCGCGCTCGAGCAAGGCGGCGGGATCCTCTCGCTCGCGCCAGCCTGGGTGCCGCGCGCGTTCTGCCGGCCGGGGCGGCGGATCAAGCTCCATCCAGACGACTACTACGCGCTCGGAACGGAGCGCGGCGGCATCGACGAACGCTGGCTTTCCTCGACGATCAACGCCGACAACGGACCGCTGACGGGGCCGCTGGAAGGGCTCAGCGAGATCGTGGTCGCCGACGGCGGGCGCGAGCGCCGCCTCACGCTGCGCGACGCGATCGACACGTGCGGCAGCGACATGGTCGGCGAGCGACTGTGGGCCGAGTTCGGCGGCTGGCCGATGTACGCGAAGTTCTTCGACAACCAGGGCCCGCTGCCGTTTCACATCCATCAACGCGACGAGCACGTCGCCTTCGAGAACGCCCGCGGCAAGCCGGAGGCCTACTACTTCCCGCCGCAGCTCAACAACCACGGCGGCGACTTCCCGTTCACGTTCTTCGGTCTCGATCCCGCGACGACGAAAGAGGACGTCCGCGATCGGCTCGAAGCGTTCGCAACCGGCGACAACCGCATCACCGACCTCTCGCGCGCGTACCGTCTGCGCCCCGGCACCGGGTGGAACGTGCCGGAGGGAGTCCTCCACGCGCCGGGGAGCCTCTGCACCTACGAGCCGCAGCGGGCGTCAGACGTCTTCGCGATGTTCGAATCGGTCGCCGACGGCCGCGCCGTTCCCGAGGATCTCCTGTGGAAGGACTCGCCGCCCGAGCGACGCGGCGACGTCGAGCATCTGCTGAGCCTCGTCGACTGGGAGGCCAATCTCGATCCGGACTTCGCGAGGCATCACTTCATGGCGCCGGTACCGATGCGCGAAGGGTCGTACGACGAGCGCTGGATCTGCTACGCATCCGACGCCTTCAGCGCCAAGGAGCTGACGGTCCGACCGGGTCAGTCGGTCATCACGCGGGACGCCGCGTGCTACGGGTTGATCGTCGTGCAAGGCCACGGCACCGTCGGGACGTGGGAGGTCGAGTCGCCGACGCTGATCCGCCTCGGGCAGATGACGCGCGACGAGCTCTTCGTGACCGAGGCGGCGGCCAAGGAGGGCGTCGCCGTCAAGAACCCGAGTCCCTGCGAACCGCTCGTCATCCTCAAGCACTTCGGCCCGGGCAACCCCGACCTCGCTGCCGAGAGACCGCGAGGAGCTCCTGGCCTCACGCAGCGTGACGTACGGCGTCAGTCGAGCCTGAAGACCTCTTCGAGCGCCGGCGGGCCGGCTTCCGGCACGCGCGCGCCAAGCAGCTCTGCCATCGCGTCCTGCCAGCGCGCGTTCACCTCCTGGTCCGCCATGTGACGGGCTGCCGCCTCGAGGTCGTCCGCCTCGAAGTAGCCGAACATCTGGTTGCCGTGGCGGAAGATCGTGTAGTTGCGGATCCCCGCGGCCCGTAGCGCGTCGAGCATCTCGGGCCACACGTTGCGGTGCGCCTCGACGTACTCCTCGACCTTCTCCGGCTTCACCTGCAGGACGAACGCGCTTCGTTGCGTCATCGCTCCTCCTCGTCGACGATCAGCGCCACGAGCGTGCGCGGGCCGTGCACGCCCTCGACGCGGTTGAGCTCGATATCCGACGTCGCCGACGGGCCCGAGATGAACGTCAGCGGCCGGCGCTCACGGGCGACGAGCGGCTCGAGAGCGGAGATCGCTTCCGGCACGAGCTCGACGATCTGGTCGCGGCGCACGACGCACACGTGCAGGTCGGGCACGAGCGTGAGCGCGCGCCGACCTTCCGTGGGGCCGCCCGCGAGCACGATCGTTCCGGTCTCGGCGATCGCGACGGTGCAGCCGGTGGCGACGCCCTCGAGCGTATCGAGCTCGCGCGGCGCCAGGCCGTGGTCCTCGAGCAGCTCGAGCCCGTGCGCGCGCCAGTCGGCTGGGAAGCCGGGCGGGATGCCGATGCGCGACGCGCCGTGCTCGCGGCAGGCGTCCGCGAGTGCCGCGCCCACCTCGTCCGCGGCCACGAGCCCGACCTCGGCGCGGTAGTCGGTGACCCGCTCGGCGAAGAGCTCGACCCGTGCGCCGGCGCCGAGCGCGCCGGTGCGCCGGTAGGCGCGCGACGCCGGCTCCCGCCGCCCGCGGTCGACGGCGCGGATGCGCGCGAGGATCTGGTCGCGCGCCGCGCTCACTGTCGCGCCTTCCACACATCGCGGAAGCGCTGTCGCGGGATCCGCTTCAGGTCGCGTGTCCGCGTCCACGCGGCAAGTGGAACGATGTGAGTCGCGACCGGCTGGAGCACGCGACCCAGGCGCTGCGCGAGCTCGAATCGGCGCCGTCCGCCGAAGGCGAACGCCACGCCGCGCAGGACGAGCGTCTTCGCCGACGGCGCCGTTGCGCGCATCGCGGCTGCGCGCAGGTGGAGCAGCACGCTCGGGATGTCGATCTGGACCGGGCACACCTCGTAGCACGCGCCGCAGAGGCTCGACGCGAACGGCAGCGAGGGTGCGTTCTCGACGCCGACGAGCTGCGGCGTGAGGATGGCGCCGATCGGGCCCGGGTAGACGGATCCGTACGCGTGGCCGCCCGTGTGGACGTAGACCGGGCAGACGTTGAGGCACGCGCTGCAACGGATGCAGTGCAGCGCCTGGCGCCCGACCTCGTCGCGGAGCACGCGCGTGCGGCCATTGTCCAGCAGGACGATGTGCAGCTCCCGCGGGCCGTCGCCGTCGGTCACACCGGTCCACATGGACGTGTACGGGTTCATCCGCTCGCCGGTGGACGAGCGCGGCAGCAGTTGCAGGAAGACCTCCAGGTCGGCGAAGGTCGGCACCAGCTTCTCGATCCCGAGCACGCTGACGAGGACGGGCGGCAGCGTCGTGCACATGCGACCGTTCCCCTCCGACTCGACGATGCAGATCGTCCCGGTCTCGGCGACGGCGAAGTTCGCGCCGCTCACGCCTATCTCCGCCGAGAGGAAGCGGTCGCGCAGGTACAGGCGCGCGGCTTCGGCGAGATCGGCGGGGTCGTCGCTCGCGATGTCCGGCGCGATCGTGCGCGCGAACAGGTCGCGAATCTCGGCGCGGTTGCGGTGGATCGCGGGCACGAGGATGTGCGACGACCAGTCGCCGTCGAGCTGGAGGATCAGCTCGGCGAAATCCGTCTCGATCGCCCGGATGCCGTGCGCGGCCAGGGCGTCGTCCAGCCGCGTCTCGTCGGTCGTGAGCGACTTCATCTTCACAACCTCGTGCACGCCGTGCCCGCGCGCGACCTGTGCGACGGCGTCGTTCGCCTCCGCCGCGTCGCGCGCCCAGTGCACGTGCCCGCCGGCCGCCTCGACCGCCGACTCGAACTGCAGCAGGTACTCGTCAAGGCGGGCGAGCACGTCCGCCTTGATCGCCCGACCCGCGTCGCGCAGCTCCTGCCAGTCCGGCACCTCGGCGACCGTGCGGGCGCGCTTCTCGCGGATCGTGTCCGTGGCGGCGCGAAGGTTGGCGCGTAGCTGCGCGTTCGCGAGCTCGCGGCGGGCGGCGATCGGAAAGCTCTCGACCGTCATCCGGCAGCCAGGATCTCCGCCAAGTGCAGCGGCCGGACGCGCGAGCCCCGGCGCGAGAGACCGCCGCCGATCTGCAGCAGGCACGAGCCGTCGAGGGCGGTGCAGAACTCGGCGCCTGTCGACTCCACGCAGTCGCACTTGTCGGCGAGCATCGCGCTGGAGGTGTCTGCGTTCTCGACGGAGAAGGTGCCTCCGAAGCCGCAGCACTCGTCCGCCCGCGGCAGGTCGACGAGCTCGAGGCCGCGCACGTTGCGCAGCAGCCGGAGCGCCGCGTCGCCGACTCGTGTCACGCGCAGCGAGTGGCATGTTGGATGGTAGGTGACTCGGTGCGGGAACCGCGCGCGGACGTCGTCGACCTCGAACCGGCGAACGAGCAGCTCCGAGAGCTCGTACACGTTTGCCACCCCGAAGTGCTGGCGCAGCGTCCCGACGCAGGACGACGAGGGCGAGACGACTGCGTCGTAACCGGCGAAGATCCGCGTAAAGCGCGCGGTCAGCGCCCGGGCCTCGTCCGGGTAGCCGGCGTTCAGGTGCAGCTGGCCGCAACACGTCTGCTCGGCCGGGAACTCGATCCGATGCCCCAGCCGCTCGAGGACGTCGGCCGTCGCGCGAACCGCTTCGGGGAACATCGTGTCGCCGACGCACGTGGCGAACAGCGCGATACGCACGCCGCTACGCGCGCTCGTAGGCGCTCTCGACGGAGGCGATGCCTCGCTCGCGTGCGAGCCGCTCGGCGTGCCCGCCGCCGCGGAACGCCTCGACCGGGTCCGGCTCGAGCCCGAGCTCCCTGCGCACGCCGGCGAGCAGCGGCCGCACGTCGGTCTCGAACGCCTCCATCAGGACGCGGTGCGCGCCGAGCACGTCGCCCGCTCCCTGCGCCGCGGCGAGGCGCTCGTCGTCGACGAGGAGGGCCTTCGCGTACGCGGCCTGGATGTTGCAGACCGACTGGATCATCGCGTCGACCTTTCCCTCGACGTTGTGCGACTGGTCGATCATGAAGGCGATGCGCTCGGGCTCGTCGGCGCGTGCGATCTCCCGCATGATCCGAAAGAGCTCGAACGGGTCGATCGAGCCGACGATCAGGTCGTCGTCGGCGTACTTGCGGTTGTTGAAATGGAAGCCGCCGAGCAGGCCCTCCGCGAGCAGCAGGGCGACGATCTGCTCGACATTCGTGCCCTGCGGGTGGTGGCCGGTGTCGACGAGCACCTGCGCCTGCGGCCCGAGCCGCCGGCAGACGAGCGCGGCCGTGCCCCAGTCGGGGAGGTCGGTGCTGTAGAAGGCCGGCTCGAAGAACTTGTACTCGACCAGCAGCCGCATCCCGGTCGGCAGCGCCGCGTACAGCTCCCCGAGCGACGCGACAAGCCGCGCGTGGCGGTGGCGCAAGTCGTCCTGACCGGGGTAGTTCGTGCCGTCCGCGAGCCAGAGGCTGATCACGGTCGAACCCAGCTTGCGCGCGATCTCGAGGCACTCGACGCAGTGCCGGAGCGCGCGCTCGCGCATCGCGGCGTCGGGATGGCAGAGGCTGCCGATCCGGTAGGCGTCATCGCCGAACAGGTTTGGGTTGATCGCGCCGATCCGCACACCCTGTTCCTCTGCATAGGCCCGGAGGGCCGCATAGTCGTCGACCGCGTCCCACGGGATGTGCAGCGCAACGCTCGGGCAGCAGCCCGTCAGGCGGTGGACGAGCGCGGCGTCGGCGATCCGCTCGTGCACGTTCCGTGCGGCGCCCGGCCACGGATAGACGTGGAAGCGTGTCCCGGAGTTGCCGAAGCCCCAGGAGGGCGTCTCGATCTCGAGCCGCCGCAGCCGCTCGACCGCCTCGCGCTCGTTCATCGGCAGAGGCTCTCACATTCACGTCGCGTTTGCGAATGCGCTTTTGCTTTGCATCAAATCGTAAGCGCTTCGCGGCTCTTGACTTGTGGATCGGACCGGCGTAACGTCGCCCGCTATCGGCGACGCGGTCGACATGCACGGCCTGTCGCAGCAGGAGCGCATGCGGCACGTGCTCAGGCTGCTCGAGACGCGCGATTCCGTTCAGGTTTCGGAGCTTGCGGAAGCGTTTTCGGTTTCCGAGGTGACCGTGCGCAGCGACCTCGCCTCCCTGGCGCGGCAAGGGCTTGTCGCACGCGTACGCGGCGGGGTGCGCGCGCTTCAGCAGGGGCAGTCCGAGGTGGGCTTCGACCTCCGGCTGCGACTCGAGGTCGGGCGCAAGCGCGCGATCGCGCGTGCCGCGGCGGCGCTGGTCGGCGAGGGCGAGGCCGTCGCGCTCGACGCCAGCACGACCGCCTACTACCTTGCGCTCGAGCTGCGGTCGAAGCGTGAGCTCGTGGTCGTCACGAATGGGCTCCTAGTCGCGACCGCGCTCGCCGACGCGCCGGGCATCACCGTCCTCGTCACCGGAGGCATCCTGCGGCTGTCGGCGATGTCGCTCGTCGGCGACTTCGGCACCGACGTCCTGCGCACGACGCGGATCAACAAGGGCTTCCTCGGCGCGCGCGGGCTGAGCCTGGAGCGCGGCTTGATGGACCTGAACCCCGACGAGGTCCGGATCAAGCACGAGATGGCCGACGCGTGCGAGCAGGTCTTCGGGATCCTCGACGGCACGAAGTGGCACCGCAGCGCGCTGCTCTCGTTCGTGCCGCTCGA
>Ga0070739_10005300_pt1 | contig 14783 bp, 12 predicted proteins | sample Coa_R1_7_FD_66445 | JGI IMG/M metagenome (GOLD analysis project Ga0070739, IMG submission 66445) | Surface soil microbial communities from Centralia Pennsylvania, which are recovering from an underground coalmine fire - Coalmine... | ecosystem: Environmental > Terrestrial > Soil > Unclassified ... | reverse complement strand
TTCGGCCACTGGAACCACAGCCTTCAGAAAGTAGCCGATATTGGCCCACATCTCCTCGGCTGTGTGCGCGCCTTCGTCCGGAAGCGGTGGAAGGCTGCGCATCCGCTCGTAATCGAAGGCGGTGTAGCCGGCCCCGGCGCGTCCGGCCTCCTCGTAGTAGCCTTCCATAGCGCGGTGCGCATACCAGTTGTATTCCACAACCGGCAGCCCGGCTTTGCCCGCGGCTCGGATCGACTGGCGCACTTTGTCGATCTCCTCATCCCGCCCAGGCCGCCCATAGATAGCGTTCGGAAATCCGGAGATCATCATGTTGCACAGCGTGAGGCCGCCGGCGCGCAGCCTTTCGATACGCGCGCGCAGTTCGTCTTCGTTCCACGGGATCGGCGGGCCGCCCATGAGCACGTGATCGATGCCGATCTGTTTCAGACGCCGGATCGCCGCGTCGTCGCTGGCCGTCGAGCCGAGGCAAAGCTTCGGAGTATCAGCGCCTTCGACAATGGGCCAGCTTCGCGGTGTAGCAGCGACGGCGACTGGACGGGCGAGCGCTACGCCGGCCGCCGCCTGTAGTGCAGTTCGGCGAGAGAACGGGAAGGACATATCAGAGACGTTGCTGCGTCTCTGACGAGTCTACGCCTGTGCGGCCACGCCCAGGCGCTCGTACCACGACTTGGCGCCCTTAATCGCGTTATTCACGGCCTCAATATTCTTCACGCCTTCGCTGGAAAGCCAATCCTCCAGCGCACTGACGCCCTGCTTTGCGTAGACCGGGATCGCTTCCTTCCAGGTGGCGCGGCCGCAGAGCACGCCGTTGTACCCGGTATTGGCTTCGGAAGCCATGTTCAGCTCCTCGACGAACTGCGCATTGCTCACTCCGGCGCTGAGATAAATGAAAGGTTTGCCGGCGGCCTCGGCGGCTTCACGGAAATACTGGAGCGCCTCCTGCCGCGAGTACGCCTTCTGGCCCTTGTACACGCTGGAACCCTCAACATAATTCGCGTTGATGGGCACTTCCACTTTCAGCACATCCACCCGATACTGCGGCTTCGAAAACTCCTCCATGCTCTTCGTCACCACCTGCGGCTTGAGCTTTGCGAACTCGAGGCCCTTCTCGTCTCCGCCCTTCGGATCGTATCCAACGAACTCCAGGAAGAACGGGATTTGGTGTGTCTCGCATTCCGCGCCGATGCGCTCGATGAAGGCGTGTTTGATGTCGTTAACCGACGCGTCATCGAACGGGGTGTAGTAGATAAGAATCTTAACCGCGTCCGCGCCCCAGTCCGCGATGCGCTTCGCCGACACATGGGGCAACAGGTCGGGCAGCCGCCCGGGTTTGGTGTTGTCGTACCCGGAATGCTCATACGCCAGCAGCAGCCCGGCGTTCGAGGAACGCGCCTTCGCAGCCGGCAGGCCATACTCGGGGTCGAGCAGAATGGCGCTGGCGTGCGGAGTCAGCACTTTGCTCACCGCAACCTTGAATTCCGACATCATTTCGTCGGTCACTTGTTTCTGATCGATGCCCTTCGCCTGGGCGATGGACTTCTGCAGACTGCCGCGCTGGTCCATGGCGGCGGCGGCGATCACGCCGCGATTGTTGGAAAGAGCTTTCAGGTGACGCAGTTTGCCTTCAAGTAGGGCCATGCCACGATTATCGCGCGGCGACCTGCGCAGGTTGGCCGCGGCGTTGCGCGCTCACAATCCGTGAAGTTCGACCTCGATGATACTGATTGCCTCCACGGGTTCTCCATCTTCGACGGGAGGACTGTACGTCCACTGCCGTATGGCATCGATTGCCACGTGAGTGAATTCGGGGCTTCCAAGCAGCGGAACGATGCGCCGGACTCGCCCGTCGGTCCCAATCACGAGACCTACAGCTATGCGCCAGGCCGCTCCTGCCGGCACACGAGGAAATTTCGGAAATGGACCCGCGAGCCGCTGCGACACGTCATTCTGCCCGAAGGCGAGCAGAACATGGCTCCAACTCGGATCCGACGACCTCATGTCGGTGAGCTCCATGTATTTCTCGAAATCCTCGATAGCGAATTGGCGTGTGCCGCGAGCCTCGCGCGCATGCCCGCGAATGAGCCACGCGTCCGCCCGCCGGGGTCCAGATTGATCGCCGCCGTCGCGTCGTGTTCCGCGCCGTCGAAGTCGCGCCGCCCCGCGCGCGCCGTTGCCCGCGCGATGTAGGCGGCCGCGATGCTCGGTTGCAGGCGAATTGCTTCGGATGCATCCGCTGTTGCCCGGTCGTATTTGCCGAGGTCGTTTTCAATCATGGCGCGATTCGTCCAGGCCCGCGCGTCCCATGGCATAAGTTCTATGGCCTTGCTCTCGTCGGCGACCGCGGCCTTCAGTTGTCGCGTGTGGCTATGAGCGACGCCGAGGAGAAGCCACGCCTCTTCTGATAGTGGGTCCTCCTCGGTGATCTTCGTGAGTATGTTTACGGCGTCGTCGTAGCGCCCCGCCAGGAGAGCGGCGCGCGCTTCTTTCGTTGTCGGGTGTATCTCAGAAGATTGCGCCAGGGCAGAAAGGACCAACAGCGTGAATGCGCCGATTGAGAAACGCCTGCGGTGCGCGCCGCCGCTCAGCGCCGTTCCTCTTCGAGGTGCCGAAGGCGCGCGTCCAGCACGCCTTCGACCCGAAGCAGTTCCTGATGCGCGGTTTCGAAACGTGCGTCTATAAAGCGGTTCAGGTCCGAAAGTCGGGCGTCCACGTGCGCGCGCAGATCCGCCAGCCGGGAGTTGTTGATCAAAATCCCGACCAGCACGGCCAGAGTGGGCACACCAACGCTCAGGCTGGTTTGTACGGCGTCCGGCGCCATATTCATCATCAGGATACCTGCTCGGCGCTCTGTTTACGCGTGCACCGGCTCCTGCTGATACCGCCGCGCCATCTCTTCCAGCGACACCGGCTTGTAGTCTCCGGCGTGGCCCGCCTGGCCGAACTCGGTCATACGCTGCGCCACCACTTTCGTCATTGCCTCGCGCGCCGGCTTCATGTAGCTGCGCGGATCGAACTCCTCCGGCTTCTCCATGAACACCTTGCGGATCGCGCCCGTAATCGCCAGCCGATTGTCCGTGTCCACGTTGACCTTGCGGACCCCGTTGCGGATCCCGAGCTGGATCTCCTCCACCGGCACGCCCCACGTCGGCTTCAGCCTGCCGCCGTACTGGTTGACGATGTCCTGCAACTCCTTCGGCACGCTGGACGAGCCGTGCATGACCAGGTGCGTCGCCGGGAGGCGCTTGTGGATTTCGATCAGGGTGGCCATCTTCAGCGTCTCGCCGGTAGGCTTTTTCGTGAATTTGTAGGCCCCATGGCTGGTGCCGATCGCGATCGCCAGCGCGTCTACCCCGGTCCGCTCGACGAATTCGACGGCCTGGTCCGGATCGGTGACATGCGCCAGAGCATCGACACCCGCGCCGTGCCCGTCCTCGATGCCGCCCAGCACCCCGATCTCGCCTTCCACGGTGATGCCCTTCTCGTGCGCGAGTTCCACGACGCGGCGCGTGACATCGACGTTGTAATCGAAGGTCGAAGGCGTCTTCCCGTCGGGCATCAGCGAGCCATCCATCATCACGCTGGTGAACCCCATATCAACGGCCGATTTGCACGTTTCGAAGCTGTTCCCGTGATCAAGGTGCAGAACGGTCGGGATCTCAGGGTACACCTCGGTCGCGGCCAGCATCAGATGGTAGAGAAAACGGTCCTGCGAATAGGCTCGTGCGCCGCGGCTGGCCTGAATGATGACCGGCGAGTTCGTCTCCCGGGCGGCTTCCATGATCGCCTGAATCTGCTCCATGTTGTTGACGTTGAACGCCCCAACGCCATACCCGCCTTTCGCGGCCTCGTCCAGAAGCTGCCGCATCGATACCAGTGGCATAAGTCCTCCCTGTCGGAATCGTTTGAACAAATTTAGTCCCGGCTCAACGGCCAGGTTCTCACCGAAAAGGGCCGAGCATCACATAACGTGACGACACACCCGTACCGCCGAAATGGCTCCGCGATGCGCTGATTCTATTGCCGCAGCGGTACCCTGTGGAGATGAGACGCCGCGCCGCGGTTCTCGGGCTTGCCATTATCGCGAGCACGGTGAGCGTGCGGGCGCAGCAGGGCGCCACCGCCTCGCCCGGCGCCGGCGGAACCGAGCCGATCCCTCCAGCGCGCGGAGTGTTCGGCCCGGGCGACGATGTTGCTGCCCCCGGCCTGGCCACCACGCAGCGCGCCGCTGTCTCGATTCCGGTTATGCTATCCGGCAAGGTGGTCGTGGATGGCGGCGGTCCTCCACCTTCGCCGGTACTCATCGAAACTGCCTGCGATCATGTTCAGCGGAGCCCCACCTACACCGACAAGAAAGGGCGCTTCGCCGTGAACGTACCGCAGAAGAGCGAGTATGCCGAAGCGGCGATTCAGGGGGATGCCACATTGCACTGCATGATTCAGGCGTCCCTTCCCGGCTATCATCCGGCCGTGTCCGAGGTCTGGTCCATGACCGATCACCCTTTCCTGACGCTTCACACACTCGACCCCACGAAAGGCACGCTGGTCAGTCTCACCGAGCTGGACGCGCCAAAACGCGCGCGCGAAGCAAGCGAGCGGGGACTCGCCGCGCTTCGTAATAACGACTGGTCTGGCGCGCAGGCGGAGTTCGAAAAAGCACTCGAAATCGACCCCCACTATGCGACGGCGTGGTACGAGCTCGGCGCTGCACAACTTCGGCAGGGCCGCGTTGCGCAGGCGCGCGCCGCCTGGAACAAAGCGCTGGAATCCGACCGCCGCTTCCTGAAGCCCTACATCCCGCTGGCCGAGCTGGCCGCCGCCGGCTCCCGCTGGTCCGACATGGCCGCCATCACCGACCGCGCTGTCGCGCTCGACCCGGTTGACGCGCCGATCCTGTACCTGTATCACGCCATCGCCTGTTTCAACGTCGGTCGAATGGATGTCGCCGAGCAAAGCTCGCGCCGCGCCATCTCGCTCGACGCCCACCATCAGCTTCCGCGCGCCGAGTACATCCTCGGCCGGGCCCTGGCCCACCGCGCAGATTATCCCGGCGCGCTCGACCATATGCGGCGCTATCTGCAGCTTCTGCCCCAGGCGCCCGATGCCGCTGTCGTCCGCGCGCAGATTGCCGAAGCTGAGAAGCACGCTTCTCCATAACCGCCAGCCGGAGCTACGATATGGACGTGGAACGCCGCCGCGCGCTGCTGGCCGTCGCCGGTACCGCTATGCTCGCCGCGTGCGGCTGGGCCCAGGCGACTCTCTCGCCCACCGTCGGCGGTACGCCCGACGCGCGCCAAATCCCGAACAAGCCCAGGGGCATGTCCGACGATCCCGACGCGATCATGACCCGTGGCAATGTCACGGCAATGGATCTGACAATCTCCGGCCGCGTCGTCGTGCGGCCCGGGGCCGCGCCGCCAACCCCCGTGCTGGTTGAAGCCAGCTGCGAAGGCGCCAGCGGCGGCCGCACGTACAGCGATAAGAAAGGCCGTTTCCAGCTGAATATTACACAGCGAGCCGGCATGGCCGAAGCCACCATCGATGGCGACAGCACCTTTGTCTGCAATCTACAGGCTTCACTGCCGGGTTATCACGTCGCGCACGCAGCCGTGACAACCACGGTAGAGCACCCGCTGCTCACTCTGTATTCGCTCACCTCCACGCAGGGCACAATGATCAGCCTCGCCGACCTCGACGCGCCCGCCAGCGCTCGGGCCGCTCGTGAGCGCGGAGCGGAAGCGCTGCGCAAACAGTACTGGACCGAGGCGCGTGCCGGCTTCGAGCGAGCGGTGCAGATCTACCCCGGATATGCCGGCGCATGGTACGATCTGGCGCTCGTGGCCGAGAGGCAGGGCAAGTATGCCGAAGCCCGCCAGGCCTGGACTCGGTGCCTCGACATCGACCCACGGTTCCTGATGCCGTACGCGCGCCTGGCGGAGTTGGCCGACGCAGGCGCCCATTGGCAGGAGATGGCCGCAATCACCGATCGCGCCCTTGCGCACGATCCCGTGGAGTCGCCCGTGCTCTACCTGTATCACGCCATCGCCCATTTCAATCTCGGCCACATGGATATCGCCCAGCAAAGCGCGCTCCGCGCCATCACGCTCGATACGCGGCGCCAGTTGCCGCGAGCCGAATACATCCTCGGCCGGGCCCTGGCTCACAAAAACGATTACCGCGGCGCCCGCGAGCACATGCAGCGCTATCTGGACCTGCTGCCTACCGCGCCGGATGCGGCGGTTGTTCGCGCCCAGATCGCCGAGGCCGAGAAGCAGGCCGGCTCATGACTATCCAGGTCCTCCTCATCATTCTGCTCCTGGGACCGCTCTCCGCCGCGGATTCATCTCTGAAGTTCCAAACGCCAGGCGGCTCCGCCTCCCACAGCCGCGGCTCCCGTCGCCAGAGCGATGGTAAATCGTTCTATCCCCAGGACCTCCTCGCCACCTTTATCGGCGTCGTGCGCACCAATAACGGCAAGCTGATCCGCATAGAAGACGTGGACAAGAAAATCCTGGAATTTCACGCCACACACAAGACCGAATATTACGATGGCGACCAGAAAATAAAAGCGTCAGAGATCAAGGCTGGCGAGCAGGTGTCCATCGACGCGAAGCAGTTCCCGGACGGCGAGCTCGAACCGGTCACCGTCAGCGTGGTCCGCGAAACGAAGAAGCCCTCCTCCGGTTCGGATACACTTTCAACGCCCTGATCCCTCCGGCAGAGCAAACGCCACCAGCGAGTCTCCCTGTGGGATCCCCGGAGCGTCGTGCCCGCCCGCCGCGATCACCACGTATTGCCTGCCGTTTTTCGCCACGTACGTCATCGGCATGGCGCGCGCCGTGGTGGGCAGAGCCCCGCTCCATAACTCCCGGCCCGTGTCGATATCGTAGGCGTGAAGCTTGTTGTCGAACGTGCCGGTGGCGAATACGAGTCCGCCCGCGGTCGTGATCAGGCCGCCGAGGTTCACCGATCCGGTCTCCTCGGCAGGGCCGCCCATCGCAGTCATCGACCCGAACGGGACCTCCCAGCGCACGTTGCCCGTGTTCACGTCGATCGCCGTCAGCGTGCCCCACGGCGGGCGCGTGCACGGCGATTTCGTCGGCGCGATAATAAGCGTGCGCGCCATTCCGTACGGCGCGCCCTGCTGCCGCGCGTATTCCAGCCGCAGCCGCGACGATTGCTCCCGGTCTTTGTTGAAGTCCGCCTGGGGAATCAGCCGCACCATCGCCGGAAGCCGGTTCGCCGGCACGATCAGCAGCCCGCGCTCCGGATCGTACGCCTCGCTGCCCCAGTGCATGCCGCCAACGTTTCCGGGCACGACGAGGGAGCCCTGCAGACTCGGAGGTGTGAAGATCCCGTCGTTGCGCAGTTTCGAAATCGTATCGCGGCACCACTTCAGGCTTTCCGCGTCCTTGCCCCAGATGTCATTCGGATCCAGTTTCTGCGGCGACAGCGGCTTCGGCAGCACCGGAAACGGCTGCGTGGGCGATGCGCCTTCGCCCGGCACATCGCTTTTCGGTACGGACCTTTCCTCCACTCCGAAGATCGGCTTACCGGTCTCGCGGTCCAGTATGAACAGGTTTGCCGTCTTGGAACCAACGGCCACGGCGGGTATCGTCTTATCGCCCCGCCGCACCTCGATCAGCACCGGCTGCGACGCGACATCGTAGTCCCAAAGATCGTGATGGACTGTCTGAAACGCCCATATCAACCTGCCCGTGCGCGAATCCAGGGCGACGATGCAGTTGGCGTACCGGTCCGGGCCCGGCCGCAGCCCGCCGTAATAGTCCGGGCTCGCGCTGCCCGTGGGAACGAACGCCAGATGCCGTCGCGGGTCCACGGAAATGATGGACCACGCATTGGCCGCCCCCGTCCGCGTCCCCGGCATCGGATCCCACGTCCACCGCAGCTTTCCGCTGCGAGCATCCCAGGCGCGCACCTCGCCACTGGCCATGTCAGTTCGTTGGTTGTCCGCAACGCCCGATCCGGTAATCAGCACATCGTCAATGACCGCGGGCGGCGACGTCTCCTCGTACTCCCAGTCGGTCGGCGGCGGTATGCGCAGACCGTTGCGCAGATTCACCTGCCCGTTGTCGCCGAAGTCCATCGCCGGTTTGCCGGTCGCGGCGTCGAGCGCGATGAGCCGAGCATCGATGGTGGCGATGTAAATCCGCCGTTGATGCGTCCCAGGGTCCACCCAGGTGGACACTCCGCGGTTGACGAAGTCGCCGAACCCGGCGTGCGTGTTCACCTTCGGATCGAAGGTCCACAGGGCCGTCCCGCGAATCGGATCGAGCGCGATCACGCGTCCGAATGCCGTGCTCAGGAAAAGCGTTCCGTCCACGAACAGCGGTGTGGTTTCGAAGCTCGACTGCCGCGAATGATCGGAGCCCGGAAACATATCGCTGGTGTGATATGTCCAGGCAAGCTTCAGCTGGGCCACGTTATCCCGATTGATCTGCCGCAGCGGAGAATGCCTCGTCCCGCCTCCGTCGTGACCATACGCAGGCCATGCATCCTGTGCGCAAAGCAGCCGCGCGACGATAAGCACCAACACAACTCTCATAACCCGCCCATCATCCCATCTCCGGGGTGCAGCCAATGGCCCGCATGGTCCGACTAAAATAACCGTGCTCGGTAGGCAGGCCTGCGATCTTGTCCCTACGGGTGGTACGGCGTCAAAAGGCCGGTACTGGCGCGAAGGGGCGTAGTTGCGGCCGCCCTGTCGGGCAAAGTCGCGGGTCGCGAGTCTTAGAAACGGCCGGAAAGCCGATGCTGACTGCGGATGCACAACAATTTCGTGAGTGCGTGATGAGCTGTGAGGACGTTGTCGCGCGGCTTTTCGAAGAGGCCCGCGATGACGTGTATCGGTACCTCGTGACCCTGGGCCTGCCCGCCGGCCAGGCGCAGGAAGCGACGCAGGAGGTCTTCCTGCGGCTGTACGCCACCATGAAGCGCGGCCGGCGCGTGGAGAATCCACGCGCGTGGGTGTTTCGCGTGGCTCACAATCATGGCCTGACGGTGCGCGGGCGCGAGGGCGCGATGCGGGCGATCGATCCCGAGGTACACCTCAATATTGCCGACAGAGGGGGCGGGCCGGAACGCGATCTGCTCGAATGGGAACGGCGGACCAGAATGGCGGCGGCTGTCGAGACGCTGTCGCCGCAGCAGCGGCAGTGCCTGCACCTGCGGTCGGAGGGATTCCGGTATCGCGAGATCGCAGCCATTCTCGGAATCAGCGATTCGAGTGTTGCGGAGTTTCTGAAGCGGGCCATCACGCGATTGAGGAAGGCCGTCGATGCTTAACCGGAGAGGTCATCCCGACCAGCGTGATTTGCTGCGGTATTACGACGGCGAGCTCTCCCCTCGCCGGGCCGAGACGGTGCGGTCGCATGTGGAAGCGTGCAGCGACTGTCGATCGCATCTGACGGAAACCGAGCGCAACCTCAATGCTTACTTGTGGTTTCGGCGGGAGGTCCTGGATGCGACCCCAGCGCCTCCCCTGCCCTGGATGGACCCATACAAGGAGTTCGAACGGGTTGGTACGCGCCAGGGGATGTTCGCCGCTCCGGGCCGGCATACGCGCTGGCTGCTGGGCGGCGCCGCAGCGGTTTGCGCGGCGGCGTTCATCCATACATTGCGCCCCGTGCCGCCCGCGCGCGAGGTGCATCCAACGGCGACTCCGAAAGTGTCCGTCAGGTCCGAACCAGCGCCGCCAACCACGACCGTGCCGCGCGCCCACGTGGCTCCTGTACGCCCCGTAACTGCTGACGACGAACTTCGAGTCATCGGCGCCTTGCACGAGATCGGCGCCGATCTTGGCGAGCCCGTGAAGGTGCTGCGCCGGCCCGACCAGATCGTGGTCAGCGCGATTGGGCTCGATCCGCCGCATGCCGCCCGCCTGCGATCCGCCTTGAGGGAAATGCCGGAAGTAATCGTGTATCTGAGTGCGGGGCCAGTGGCTGCGCGCCGCGCCGGCGCCGCGCGGGAGGTGGTCGGTTCGCCCGCGCCGCCCGCCATCGCACGGCAGTTCGCCACCCCCGAGGACTACGAGGCCTTCGTCGACGGCGTCCTCTCGCAAACCGATGCCATGATGGCGCGGGCGCACGCACTGCACGACCTGGAGGCGCGGTTCCCGCCGGAAGTGGTCAGCAGTATGAAACCCGAGTCGCAACGATTCCTTGCCCGCATCCGTCAGCAGCACATGTCCGCTCTCGCCAACGACGCAGCCATGATCGAGACCTCAGTGCGACCGCTGCTGCCCCAGGTCAGTGCTGCCGAACCTGCATCCGCCGGAAGCCTGTTCAGCGATTGCGCGAATGTGGACCGGCTCCTTGCGGCGGTTTTCGCGGGGGTCGACAATGCGCAGCCCGTGTCAGCGGAAGAGAACCTGGCGCGGGCTCTCGATCATCTCAAAACCGACCTGAAAAGAATGGACATGAACTGATCCGCATGCGAGCTGCGAGAATCGCGGCCTTGTTCGCGCTTTGCTGCGGCGCGGCGACGGCACAGGACGCCGCGCAGCTTGCGGGATTTGTGTGGGATGCCTCCGGCGCGCGCGTTCCCGGCGCCGCGATCAGCGTGGTCAGCGAAGAGACCGGGTTCCGGCGCGATACGCACTCGGATGGAGCCGGCGACTATCGCGTCGGCTATTTATTGCCCGGTCGCTACAAGCTAACGGTGCGCCGCCAGGGGTTCCGGACGCTGGTGCAATTCGGTGTCCCGCTGCACTCGGCGGAATCGGCCCGCGTCGACTTCCATCTCCAGATCGGCAGCATGGATGAGGTAGTAACTGTCTTCAGCGGTCCGCAGCTGCTGAATGCCGAAGACGCATCGGTCAGCACGCTGGTGGGACGGAGTTGGATCGAGAATCTGCCCTTGAACGGCCGCAGCATTCTGGGCCTGCTGGAGCTTGCTCCTGGCACGACCATCACGCCGGCCAGCATGGGCGAGGCGGGGCAGTTTTCAGTGAATGGCCAGCGGCCGAATACGAACTACTTCGCCGTGGACGGGATCAGCGCTAACTCAGGCGTGACCGGCGGCGGGCTGCCCGCCGAAATGCCGGGCGCTTCGCTCCCACAGATGACCGCGTTCGGGAGCCTGCACGACCTCGCCTCTGTCGAAGCTCTGGATGAGTTTCGGGTGCAGACCTCCACGCTCGCAGCCGATTCCGGGCGGACGCCCGGCGGGCAGGTGGAGCTCAGCACGCGCTCCGGATCCAACGAATTCCATGGCGCGCTGTTCGGCGCTTTTCGCAATGAGGCGCTGGACGCGAACAACTGGTTTGCCAACAGCCTGGGACAGAGCCGTCTGCCGCTGCGCTTCGCTGATTTCGGAGGCGATGTTGGCGGACCGCTCCGCCGCAACCGGATGTTTTTCTTTGCGTCCTACGAAGGGCTGCGGCTGCGCCAGCCGTATACCCTGCAAACGGCGGTCCCCTCGCTGGCGGCGCGCGCGGCGGCGCCCCCCGTGGTGCGGCCCATTCTCAACGCATTCCCGCAGCCAAACGGTCCGGACCTCGGCGGCGGCGCAGCCGAGTGGACTGCCCGCGGTTCGCGGCCATCGAGTTTCGATGGACTGAACCTCCGCATCGACCATGCACTCTCCAGGCGCGTTGCATTGTTCGGCCGCTACAACGAAACACCATCCTCCACTGATTTCGGGGTTGCCGAGACGGATTCCATCCGCCTCAACGCCCGCCGGGGCGCCGTGGGCCTGAACGTCGCGGTGAGCGCCGCGCTCACCGATGAACTGCGCCTGGGCGTGACGAACACAACGGGCGACTCGGTGTGGCGCCTCGGGACACAGCCGCAGTTGAATGGCTGCTATACCGACGCGCCGCTGCTCGGCCCAGGCGGCGATTGCATCGCATTCTTTCGTCTCGCCGCGAGCGGCATCGATCAACTGATTGCGGGAGCGAACGCGCAGAACACGCAGCGCCAATGGAATCTCGCCGACTCGCTGGAGCTACGCCACGGCTCCCACGATCTGCGCGCCGGTCTCGATTACCGCCGGCTGTCGCTGCGCCGGCATGGTCCGGGGACGAGCGTTAGCCTGACCGCGCCGAACATCCCCGCGCTGCTCAACGCAGACTTTGCGGTGACGGTCTCGCGCACGCTGGAAGACTCCACGGCCATCGATCAGCTTTCCCTCTTCGCCGAGGATGCATGGCATGCGACGACGCGCCTGACACTGTCGTACGGGCTGCGGTGGGAACTGGCTCCACCACCCTACGCCCCGATCCCTGGCGCTGGTCGCGTTCCGATCTGGCCCATGCGCTACACCGGCTTTGCGCCACGTGTTGGCGGCGCCTATCGGCTGACCGCCAACGGCCGCACGATTGTACGCGCGGGCGCGGGCCGTTTCTACAACCCCGATTTCGGCGCGGCGACCGATGGCATTAACGGCGCGCCTTTTAACATCTGGCAGTACAACGGCGGGGGCGCCTCGGGGACCAGCGGCATCCCCGTTACCCGGGTCGTCTATGCGTTCGATCGCGGCCTGCGCGTCCCGCAATCGTGGGAGTGGAACGTGACCCTCGAACGCGGTCTCAGCGCTAACGATGCACTCTCGGTGGGTTACGTCGGGGCTGCGGATAATGACTTACTGCGCCGCGAAACCGGGCCGGTGGGAACCACGGGGGCGCGGACGATTTCGGCGACAAGCCACGGCTGGTCCGATTACCGTGCGCTTCAGGCGCAGTATCGGAGGCGCATGGCGCGCGGGATTCAGACGCTGGCTTCGTATACCTGGTCGCATTCCATCGACAACGGCTCTTCCGATGCGGCGGTGTTCTGGAGACCTTCAATTCCGTTCACCATGCAGGACACCGGGTCGTCCGATTTCGACGTGCGCCATTCGTTTACGGCCGCGCTGTCGGCGGCGCCTGCGCGCGGCTGGTCCATGGACGCGATTTTCCGTGCGCGCACCGGATTTCCCGTCGATGTACTCGACGGTGAAACGGCGTTCGGGCTGGGGTTCGACAATATTTTTCGTCCCGATCTCGCGGCCGGGATCCCGATCTGGATCGCGGACGCGATCGCGCCGGGCGGCAAACGCCTGAACCCCGCCGCATTCGTGGTGCGCAACAACGTGCAGGGCGATCTTGGCCGCAACGCCGTTCGCGGCTTTGGCATGACGCAGCTCGATCTCGCTTTGCACAAGGCGTTCCTCCTCCGCGAAAACCGCGCGCTGGAACTGCGCGCCGAAGCATTCAACGCGCTCAACCAGCCTGCGTTCGCGGACCCCGTGCGTTTTCTGGTGAGCCCGTTTTTTGGGCGCTCCCCTTCGATGCTGAATCTGATGCTGGGAAGCGGATCCCCCGGGAGTGGCCTCGCGCCCGCTTTTCAAATTGGCGGACCTCGTTCGCTGCAACTCGTCGCGCGGTTTTCGTTCTGATTGTTGTCGGGAGAAATCGCGGCGCGCGGGTCTTAGGATCAGGAGTTCTGATATGCGATTCGCAGTGTTGCTTTTGCTGGCGTGGACTGCGGTGGCGCAGAACGTCGTTACCGGCGCCGGATATGTCGACCCGGTCCCGATCAACATCGCCCCGGGCCAGGTCCTGACCATCTTCGTTCAGGGGGTCGGGAGCAGCCTGACGGGTCCCGTGGTCGCGCCACCAGGCAAGCTGCCCATAACGCTTGGGGGCATCAGCGTAACCGTGGAGCAGGGCAACGATTATTCCGCGCCGATTATGCAGGTCCGGCCGGTCTCGACATGCGGGAATTGCGGGGCGCTTACCGCCATTACCATCCAGATTCCATATGAGGTTCGGCCTGCCTGTCTGCCGAATATCGTCTGCCCGGTGGACTCGTCCGCAATTGTGATCACCCGCCTCAGAGTCAGCGAGAACGGAAGACCCGGGTCGTTCGTCGTGCTCAATATCCAGCAGGATCGCGTTCACATCCTGACCGGATGCGACAACGTCCTGGCGCAGAACACGGGGAATCCTGCGTTGCCATGTCAGCCGCTGGTAACGCACGCCGATGGCTCGCTGGTTACGGCCAGTCGCCCGGCGCAACCGGGTGAGCCGCTGACGGCCTATGCTGTGGGACTGGGCGCTACCACGCCCGCAGTCGCAACGGGCGAACCGGCAACGGGCGTGGCGCGGGCGACGGAAACGTTCACGCTGAACTTCAACTATCGCGAGAATGCAGGCCCGACGCGAGCCCCGCGGCCGGTAGGCAGCCCACCTACGGATCCAAAGCCGCTCTATGCGGGTCTGACCCCGGGATACGCAGGTCTGTATCAGGTCAACTTTGTCGTGCCCGAGCCCCCGTCACTGAGAATCGTACCAGGCTGCGTGGACCCGAACACCGCCAAACCCGGCGACATCCTCGTGCAATCGAACCTGACGGTGAGCGTCATCGGCGATACTTCATTCGATGGCGCCGGCATCTGCGTCGCCGTCCCCGCGCCATGAGAGGTCAGACCTCCTCCGGCCAGCGATGCTTCGGATAACGCCGGCTCAGCTCTCTGCGCACCTGTGGGTACAGGCGTTCCCAAAACCCCGCCAGATCCGTGGTGGTCTGTACCGGGCGCTGATTCGGTGCGAGGAGATGGATAACGAGCGGCACGGCGCCGCGGGCGATGCGCGGCGATTCGCGCATCCCGAAGAAGTCCTGCAGGCGTGACGCGATCCATGGTGGACGGCCGTGTTCGTAGTGCACGCCCACAGTGCGACCGCCGGGCAGCTTCACACGTTCCGGCGCCACCTCGTCAAGGGAACCGGCGGCTCTCGCCAGCAGACTGAGGATGACCGGGCCGGCTTGCCTCAGTTCGGCGAA
>Ga0070739_10005297_pt1 | contig 14799 bp, 10 predicted proteins | sample Coa_R1_7_FD_66445 | JGI IMG/M metagenome (GOLD analysis project Ga0070739, IMG submission 66445) | Surface soil microbial communities from Centralia Pennsylvania, which are recovering from an underground coalmine fire - Coalmine... | ecosystem: Environmental > Terrestrial > Soil > Unclassified ... | reverse complement strand
GCCACGCGCACGGCATCTGTAGAAACAGCCAGATACTGCTCCAGCTTTTTCCAGATGCGCACCGGGTCAACCAGCGTGCCATACATATCAAAGGCCAGTGCTTCAGGCGCGGACATCGGCGGCTCCTTTCACCAGTCTCTCTCTAGCTCTTGCGTGAAAGTATACCGCACGGGATAGCTTCTGGCAACAGATTTCCCGCCATACCATCCGATGAGCAACAGACCCGGACATAGCATGCCATGCCTTCTGGCAAACATTTGCAACTCACACGTGCTATACTGATGTATAATTTGTCCCTGTATGCCATGCTTCGCTCCCGCTCCGCATCCGGGGCCAGTGTTTGTCTGGCATGGGGCGCGTGGATGCTGAGCGGGAGCGAAGCATGACACGTGAGGGTGCTGGGTATCTTTTTTCTGAAATGGAGTAATTCTATGCCTGATAATAACTGGAACGCGGCGCTGTACGATCAGAAGCACGCATTTGTCTTTGAGTACGGGAAAGGGCTACTGGCGCTGCTGGAGCCGCAGGAGGGCGAAAAAATCCTTGATCTTGGCTGCGGCACGGGCCACCTGGCGCGCCAGATGGCGGAGGCGGGCGCGCAGGTGGTGGGCCTCGACAGCTCGCCGCAGATGATCGAGCAGGCGCGCAAGGCATATCCCGATATTGAGTTTCTGGTGGCCGACGCGCGCGATTTCTCGTTCCCCTACCAGTTCGACGCTGTCTTCTCCAACGCAACGCTGCACTGGATACCCGAAGCAGAGCGCGTCGTAGCGTGTATCAGCGCGGCCCTGCTCCCCGGCGGTCGCTTCGTGGCCGAATTTGGCGGCAAAGGCAACGTCGCCACTATTGTCAGCGCGCTGCAAGCGGCGGCGGTGGAAGTGGCGGGTGTCGCGGTAAAAGCCGACTGGTATTATCCCTCAATTGGCGAGTATACCCCGCTGCTGGAAAAATACGGACTGGCCGTGCAGAGCGCCGTTCTCTTTGACCGGCCAACAAAGCTGGAAGAGGGCGAAAACGGCATGCGCAACTGGATCGCCATGTTTTGCCAGGCCATGCTGCGTCCCATCCCGGTTGATCTGATGCCACAGGTGATCGAACGCGCCGAAACAATCCTACGCCCGAAGCTGTTCAAAGATGGCAACTGGTATGCCGACTACCGCCGCTTGCGGATTGTGGCATATAAAGAGTGATTCCGCTTTCCACACGAGTGAAGAAAACGGGCATAGAAAAAACGCCCGTGTGGGCGGGTGAGTCGGCGGCGTCCTGCTTTCCCACGGGGCTGCCCCCGCAGTATCATCGGAGCAGAAGAGCTTAACTTCCGTGTTCGGGATGGGAACGGGTGTACCCTCTTCGCTGTAGTCACCGACTCGCCCGCACATACGAGCGTTCTCTTTGACGAGGCGTATATTACTACACTTCCCTGATCCTGTCAACCCCTTTTTGCGGCAAATTTGTTCTTTGTGCCACCTCATCTTTTTGCTTCTTCGCTTCCAGTACGTCCTGTGTAATGAGGAACGCTCTTTTCGAGAAAAGGGGTTAGCTTTCGGCTAGCCGAACAGTCCGGTTTCGGACCAGAATTTGCACAGATTGAACAGAAGTACGTTTTTCTCATAGAGAAGGATGGAGAACTATCAATGTTCACCTGATTTCCTTTATTTGACTGGACAGTATGTGTGCAATGAAGCGCAACGTTACCATGTGGCAAGGGTTGGAGGTAATCGATGCCGATGGATGAACCCTTTTATGGGTGGTCTGACAAAAAAGCGTCTGTAAAGCTGAAAGGCTCTGTTATGACTATGCAGATAAAGCTCCGTAAAGCGGTTGAGACCGACTGGCCCGCGATTCTGGAGGTGGCAAACGCGTCTGTGCCAGAGTCGCCGCGCGAAAACCAGCAATGGCTCAGCAACCGTATGCGTTTTGACCAGACGGGCTATACGCGCCGCCATTATGTCGCGCTGGATGCCGCGACCGGCAAGGTCATCGGCTACGGCGCGGTAGAGGGCGGCCAGGAGACTGGCCGCTACCGCCTCTTCATCGTCATGCCACCCGACCGACTCACGACCGATGCGGGTGATCTCCTCTACAACCAGCTCATCGCTGACCTCTCCGCTCTGCGCGCCAGCAGCATCTGGGCGCGTGAAGCTGCCCGCGATACTGCCCTGCTCAGCTTCCTCTCACAACACGGCTTCCAGGAAACGAGTCGTTTTCCCCTGCCTGATGGCGGGGTGGAGGTGGTGGTGATGGAACGCAAGCTGGAATAGCTGTTGCTTATTCCAGCCGATAATAGAGCAGGGAAGGCCCGAATATCCATTCTTAACCTGTTCTTAACCGTATCTCAACCTCAGCAGCTTGACGATGGATAGAGGGAAATATATGCTTGGATGACGAGTAAGATACTCAAGCTTTTATAGACAATCATCGTCATGAAATAAGTTCCATGCTGTCTGCGTATGTCACGGTCACCTTACGAGAGGATGGAGGAGAAACGTGAGTATTGGAGCGCCCCAGCAGTACACACTGGCGCAGATGCTGAGCGAGATGGATAGCACCCTTGCTGATGAGATTAAGAAGCAGAGTACGAAAAGGACAGCCGATCATGTGGCAGTGGATGGCAAGCTCATTGCCGAAGAAAATGGCCGTTATGTGTACGCCTTCTCTCTGCAAGACCCCTGGGAGCCTGAAGACGATACCCCTGTTCGTGTAAAGATCAGTGGTAGCCCGGCGATACGAGGAGCCATTGTCACCTCTACGGGAACCATGATTACCATCGCTACGGAATCGAAACTCACAGCGGAGGGATTGCGGCGGGTCGAACTGGTTGATGATGCAACCGAGTTGCTGGAACGCTTGCGCGAAGCCCTGAAGAACAATGATGAAGGCCCGGCGCAACTGGGTTCAAAAGTATCAGGCTTAACCGGCTTTAGTGAGGGCAAACGCTCCCCATCTGTCTCTTTCGGAAAATTCCGGCCTGATGAAGCGCAGAAACGGGCTATCGAGATGGCGCTGGGAACCAGCAGGTAGAGAAATTGAGAGTATCATTACAGCAAGTCATGGAACAGCTTGCTCGCCTGAAAGGAGTTCAACAGCAGAGCAGTGGGCAGCGAGAGGCTGAGCGGGAGAATTTGAGCAGGCAATGCGAAGCGTTGAAACGAGGGATAGCCCTGTTGCAGGCGCGTGAGGCCCGGCGTAATTCATCTCTGATGACGCAGTTAAATGAGGTGGCTGAGCAATGGCGGCAGGCTGAACAGAGAATGAAGTCGGTGCAGCAAGAAGCCGCGAAAATGGTTTCTCAGCAGGTGCAGCTACAAACGGAGCGCCAGCAGCATCTGGCCCAGGTTGAGCAACTTTCCTCACAACTGGCGGCTGCACAACAGATGAACGCGCTCAAACGGCTGCTCAGGGGGATCAATCTGGAACGTACAGGGCAGCAACTGCTTGAAGTAAAACAGCAGGTATGGCGGGAAGAACAATGGCTGAATGATCTGCAGGCGCGTATAGAGGCAGCTCATCGCTGTTATGAAACGGCGATAGAGGAAACAAGGCTTGAGCAGCACCTACTCCGCGCTCAAAGCAGAACTGGATACCCCCTCGAACGATGCCAGACAGATAGCGCATTTGCAAGCATCTCTGGCTCCTCTAACAGAGCAGATCAAGACGCTGGAGGCCAGTCTGGAACGCGAGCGAGCGGAGAACGAGCGACAATGCCGTTCGCTCGACAGCAGAAGAGCGCAGCTTGAGGAAGAGATAGCCGCTATTGACCGACAACTGGCGAACCTGGAAAAAAGCATTGTTGCCAACGCTCGCGTTGTCGCCACCACATTGAGCAAAATCTACATGAGCCAGAGCTTGAGCGAGCGCCGCTTCGATAGCGTTATTCTCGACGAAGTATCCATGGCTCCTCTACCCACCGTCTACATCGCAGCCTCACGGGCCGAACAGTCGGTTGTCACCATAGGCGATCCGAAGCAGTTAGCCCCTATCATCAATGCGAGAGAATCGACACTGGCCAGGAAATGGTTGGGTACCGATGTGTTTGCTCTCAGAGAAATCACCCTGGAAAAAGCGCAGGCTAGCGGCGCGGGTAATAGCGCCGTTCTGACAAGCCAGTCGCGTATGCATACGGGCCTTTTTACGGATGTAAGGGATATTCTAGAGGTTGTAGGAACACCGGGGAAGTATCAGAGAAACATTTGAGTGGTTTGCCACAACTGGAAAATGTACGATGCGATGGTTGTAAAACAGGCGCTCTTATGCGTATCAAAACGCACCGTAAAGATGCCTGGTTAGAATGTGCAGCTTCTGCCCCTTGTGGCTATCGAAGAAATATCAAAATCCAGTGATAACGGGTAATCGCGTGTCCTGCTCGGCGACCGCTAAGCAGGACACGCGATTGTTTCATATTGCCCTCTCGCCTGTTCCTCTGACGAGGAAATACGGATGGGGGCGCTGTGTTAGTACGCCACCATCTTCGCAATCTGCTGGAGTGACCAGGAGGCGTTTTTGCAGGCGTTGGCGCAGTTGATGTCGCCCATCTGCTCGCAGACCTCGCCAGTACGCTGAGTGACCTCAGCGGCTGCGTTGACGACGTAGCCGTAGAGCGGGTTCTGGTGCTGCATGAAGTGGGCAGCCGCCAGGCATAGCTCAGAACAGTCGCGCAGGTAGGCGCCATGCTGCCGATCGCTGTTGCCCGTCGCCGATTGCAGGCAAACATCGGAGCATTTGATGCAATCCTGAATACACTGATCCATCTCCACCTGGCTCATCGGTTCCTGGGTCGTGATGCGATCCTGCTCGTTTACCGGATTTTGCCAGCCCATCTGATTGGTCTGGCCCGTCTGATTCTGGTTGTCTGTGTTCTGTTGCATAAAACTCCCTTCGCATTCTTAATCAAGGTGATCTACAAGGTTTCATAATTGTACACGTATTGCCTTATGCATTTGGTTACGTGGCTGACGCTACCCGTCTGTCTATGTGCCGATGTCTTGCGAGCCGGAGACGGGGATATCTGAGACGTTGATGGCCGAGCCAATTTTGTCGCCGGTGGTGGTTTGCGAGGGCCAGGTCTTGCCCTCGATCAGGTGCTGGAATGGCAGGTAGAGCGGTGAGGGCAATGAATCCCAGGTGAACCAGCGTACCTCGGATTCTTCGTCGGGCGCGTTGACTTTCGGCTCGCCGCCGTTGTATTGCGCCTCCATCCAGATGGTGATGAACTGTTTCCGCTCGTCCTCGAAGACATCATCGGTGATGCAGCGGAACGTGGGGTTGACAATGGTCAGGCCCGTCTCCTCTTTGACCTCGCGAATGGCCGTCTGCTCCGGCATCTCACCAAACTGCATATAGCCGCCCGGCGCTTTCCAGTAGCCAGGTTTGGAGACATTGGCCCGTTTGACCAGCAGGAAGCGGTCGCCCTTCATGACCAGGCAGGAGACGCCGACAAATGGCTCTGACCCGTATTTTCCTTCCTCTCGCATATTCGAGTCCCTCCCTGAACATCTATCCTGTTTTTCTACCCGAACGGATCAGGTGTGATTAACGATACACGTTGCTACTATGCTCACGTGTGAATGAGAGGGTATGAGGACAGAGGTTGCTGGCACCATGCTATGAAAAACTATCGTGGACCTGTCATGCGGAGCGGCAGCGAAGCATGACATGGGCGAGCGCCTACGGGTTCTGACGACGTTTTGCGAGCCTGTCGAGGATGATGGGGGCGATGACGCTGATGGCGGTGAACGCGCCGTAGGCGATTGAGGCCAGCGTCAGCGCCTTGCGCATGGGAGCTTTGTTGTTCTGGTTGCCGCTCATGATGGGTCGTTCCTTCCGATCTTTTTATCTGTTTGCCTGTTTATCTACAGGTTTATCTGGTTACTCTTAAGAAAGTATACAACATACCAGTGAATAGCTACCCTCCTCGACCCCAGGCCACCCGCAAGGGATGGCCCTACTATATACGACGGCTTCTCAAGGGGTACGAGATCCATCGTATATAGTAGGGCCACTCCCTCAGGCGCCAACTTAAGCCAGTGCCAACGCAGGGCAGGCCACCCGCAAGGGGTGGCCCTACTCTAGACGCGGCGTTCGTGCCGCCTGTGGAGCCGCGTCTAGAGTAGGGCCACCCCTTGCGGGTGGCCTGCCTGGCGCTCGCACCGGCTTAAGTTCACGCCTATGAGGGCCACCCCTTGCGGGTGGCCTGCGGCGGCGTTAAGTTGACGCCTAAGGGGGTGGCCCTACTATATACGGACACCTGTGGAGCCTCGTAGAGGAGGGCCACCCGCAAGGGGTGGCCTGGCCCAGATTATACCTGGGATAAATGGCGCGGTAGACGGTCGCGTATAGTAGGGCCACCCCTTGCGGGTGGCCTGCGGCGGCCTTAAGTTGACGCCTAAGAGGGCCACCCCTTGCGGGTGGCCTGCCGCGGCGCGGGTGGCCTGGGCGGCGCGGGTTGTGGCGTATATAGTAGGGCCACCCCTTGCGGGTGGCCTGCCTGGCGCTCGCACTGGCTTCAGTTCACGCCTATGAGGGCCACCCCTTGCGGGTGGCCTGCGGCGGCCTGAAGTTGACGCCTAAGGCTGCGCCCCTACTAACTACGTAGTCGCGTCGGAAGCTGCGTAGGTGAGGAGGGGCGCAGCCGGCCTCTCCTGGTTAGTATTCCTGACGCTGGGCATCACTCCTCCTCGAAGCCAAAGCTCTCGAAGCGCAGGGTGCGGCAGTTCTCTTCGATGGTGCGTTTGATGTCATCGGGGAGGGCGGGGATGGCGGCCTGGATTTCCAGCGTCACCTGCACGTCCGCGCCATAGATGGCCGTCAGGTGGCGCACGACCTCGTCCATGATCGTCCCGGCGTTTCCGGCCATCATGCGCGGGTTGAGTTTGACTGAGCCGTGGAAGCGTTGCGCCTGAGGCGTTCGTTCCGCCGCTCTGGTTGTCTGCTCCGTTGAGGCTGGCGTTGGGCGGCCAGGCTCAAATAGCGTGGAACCGCCGCGCTCGCTGACGGCGGGCGATTTCGCGCTGCCGGTACCCGGGGCTGTACGGGTCAAGGTCGGGCCTGCCTGCTGCGCGGCCTGAGCAGCCTGGGCGTCAGCGGCGAACTGCGCGGCGGCAATTTCGGGTTTCACCACGACGGCGCTGGCGTTGAACGCGACCTGCACCTGCTGGCCCGCTTTGAGGCCGAGATAACGCTGGCGCTCGGCGTCGTAGCTATCGGCGTAGGCAAACGTCTCCTGCTCCCATAGCAGCGACTGCACCCCCTCGCGGATGGCGTTCAGCAGCACATCCGTATTTTTCAGACGCGGCAGGTAGAGATAGCGGGCGAAGAATTCGGCCAGTTCTTTGACGGTGACGGAATCGCCGCGCCAGAGGGGAATCTCGTCCATTTTGCCGCGCAGCAGCGTTGCGGCATACTGCGTGAGCAGGAGGTCTTCCGTGCGCAGCTTGCGGCTGGCGTTGCTCGCCAGGGGACTGTTTGGCTGGGGCTGCAAGCGATATTCCTCGATCTTTTCCGGCTGGCGCGGGTCGAGTTGCTCCGGCACCAGCAGCCAGATGTAGGTTTCCGGGATGCGCGCCTTCACCGTTTCCTCCGCGCTCTCCCGGCGCGTGCTGGCCTGGTTGCGCTGCGAGGCGTCCAGGTTGAGCGACTCGCTTTCGCGCAGGATCGAGTTCCAGGCCAGGAATTGTCGCACCCCCTGCTTCAGGTCTTCCAGCCGCGCGCGATCTGCCGCCAGGAAGACCAGCGTGTTGCGGTAGTGACGCCGCGCCTCCCCACGCGCGTTGAGGATGTCCCGCGCCTGCGTCATCGCGCTGCTCTGCGTATCGTGCAGGGCGTGGGGGAACTGCGGCTTGAGGATGACCAGCCGCGCCGCCATATCATCGTCGCCCACATCGCTGCTGGACGTCGGGCAGGGATGGACACGGGCAAAATCCCCGCGATTGGCCTGCTCCGCTCGCAGGCGGCGTTCGATCTCATCGAGAACCTGCTCCTCATCGTACTGCGCGGCGCGATCCTGCGCCAGGCGAGCAACTGTGGGCTGCGTGCTGTACCAGTATCTTTGCCCTTCCACCGTCAGATAGGCCGAGGAGTCGGCGAGACGGCGCAGGGCATCGCCGAAGATGGCCACGCTCTCTCCCGGTTGCGTGCAGCCCAGGTTGATCTGTCGCACCGGCAAGCCCCGGTTCTGGCTGCGCAACGTCGGGGCCGAGCCGAGATAGATGGCGCGGGCCACGCGGCGGCAGGCCGAATAGCGCCCCAGGTTCGGATTCTCGCGATCCAGCCGCGCCGGTAGCGAGTTCGTGCCATCCACTTCGCTCTCAATGACCGGCACCCAGCTATTCTCCAGATAACGGGTCAGTTCGTACTGCACTTTCGGCGCGGCCACCGGCACGGTAGCGGGCAAGATGAGGAGATTGTTATCCTGGCTCTCCCACAGCACATGCACGACGGCGGCCATCAGGCGCAGCACGCCGCGCGTGCGCTGGAAGCCCTCGATACTGGACCAGTCAGTATAGAGGCGATCAAAGAGTTCGGGATGGATGGGGTAGGCGTGGCGAATGCGCCGTTCGTAGTCTGCTTCCCCGCACTCGGATGGAAATTCTTGCGGCTGGTTGCGGTAGAACTCGACGAAGGCTCTGGCAACGGCATCGCGGGCGACAAAGCTGGCCGGGTCGCTGATGTTCTGGAAGAGGCGGCGGCGCACAATCTCAAAGCCTTCCTCGGCATCCGCCGGTCGCCAGGGAGACTCGACGCGCCCGAAGATGCGTTTGAGCCGCTCTGCCGCTTCGCGTCCGCCTTCGCCGCCCGTCTCAGCATCGGAGGCGGGAATGGTTGCCACCACCAGCGTGCGCGGAGCCGCTCTGGCCGCCTCGGTCAGCGCCTGCGCGAAGCTGAGATTGGCGTCGAACGAGCCGCCGGGCAGAGCGGAGACGTTGTACAACTGGCGGGCATAGACCACCCACTCGTCGATGAGAATGAGGCAGGGAGCCGCCGCCGCGAACAGCTCGCGCAGCACCTCTGAGCCGGGGCTGATCCCCTGGCGATCCGCCTCGGCCACCAGCGCGTAGCCATCGCGGCCTCGCAATTGCCAGGCCAGTTCGCCCCACAACGTGTTCACGGTACAGCCATCGGGTTTGTGACGCGGCATGGCCGGGGAGAGTTCGTAGCCCACCAGCACGGCGCGCTGCGCCTGGGGCGGTCTGGCGACCCCCGCTTCGCGCAGCACGGCGTCAATGCCAATCAGGTCAGAAGCTGGCACGCCGGAGAAGAGATGGTACAGAGCCAGCAGCGAGTGCGTCTTGCCGCCGCCAAAGTTGGTTTGCAGATCGACCACCGGGTTGCCTCCGCTGCCATCGAGGCGCTGCAGGGCATCAATGAGCAAACGGCGCAGGCCATAGGTCAGGTAGGTGCGCTGGTAGAAAGCGCGCGGGTCGCGGTACTCCTCCGCGCCGAGGCCGCGCGCCACCTGCCCCAGGTCGGCGGCAAATTCGGCGGACTCGTAGCGACCGGAGGCGACATCGGGATGGGGCGTAATCACCTCGCGCCAGGGACGCAGCCCCATCCCTGGTCGGCCCTCGATGGTGGTAGCCGAAACCTTGCGCGTCTCGTTGCGCGCCTGCTCTTCGTAGCGTTGGCGCAGCAGTTCCTGTTTCTGCCGCTCCACCTCGCCCGCCTCCTGTGCAGCCGAAACGGCGTTGAGCAGTCGCTGGATGCTGTCAAGCGCGCGGTAGGCATCATCCGTGCTGAAGGGACGCTGGTGCGCCCACTCGTTGCGTGTCTCGCGCAGCTCGCTCACCAGCGCCCGTTCCGCGTGTCCCAGCACGCTCCTGAACACCGGTTGCCACTGATCCCAGATGATCAACAGCAACGCCTGCGAATCCAGGTGCAGGCCATCCTCGCCGATATGTTGATCGCGCAACGCCTGCACCGCCTCATACTGCCAGCGCGCCCCATAGACCGCCTGCATCTGGCGCTCCACAAAGGGCTGCAACCCCTGCTTCAGCAGACTCAATGCGCGCCCCACACGCTCGTGGTTGCTCTGTGCCATATGTTGCATCCTTCTGGCTCAATTACTTATTTTTGTCCACATGCCGCATCCATCAGACTGAAAGCCTTTATCGGAGGCGGCAATGGTGACAATAGCAGTATTGTCGGTATTATTATTGGCGATAATATCGTCAGTTGTGTTGCCAAATCCGCTCAACCTGGCATAGTAGCATCCAGTATCGCCAGTATTTTTGTACGTTCCTGGAGCGATATCAGTACCGACAATGTACATGCCATCGCCAAAGCGGGTTTTGCTGGTGGTGATTTGTGACAAATCTTTTGTCCATGTACCACAATTCTGGGAAGAGAAGCCTTTATCTGTTGCACTAATGGTAACAATGGCGGGATAGTCGGTATTATTATTGGCGATGATATCGCTCAGTGTGCCGCCAAATCCACTCAGCCTCTCATAATAGCACCCTGGGGAACCGGTACGTGTGCGATAGGTACCCGGCTGGATATCTTTGCCGACTTGATATGTTCCATCGCCAAAGCTCGCGAATGAAGGTGTAGGCGTGGGCGTGGGAGCCTGTGTCGGTGTCGGAGTTGGAGTCTGAGCCGTCGTTGGTTGTGCAGGTGGCTGTGTCGTTGGTTGTGTGGTCGCCTGCAATGTGGTTTGCGTTGAGGTATCTCCTGCTGTGATATTATCATTACCCTTCGTGCCATTACTCACTGCTGCAATAATGATGAAAATCACCACAATTGCCCCGGTGATGGCGCATCCGCGTCGGCTCAATTTCTTGCGCGGCGACTCTGGTGGCATCATCCCCGGTCCGGGCGGATATGTTGGCGGCTGACCGGGTAGATATTGCCCAACCTGTGGGTATTGTGTGTATGGGAATAGCTGACCGGACTCTGCTGATGGTGTTTGCCCTTGATCGCTTAAAGGCTGTGATACAGTGGATGCTGGGAGTATTGGGTCAGCTTGCGAGACTGCTGTCTGATCAGGCGCAGGCTGCCATTGTCCCTGCGGTAGTGACTGCGAAGCACTTACTGTTTGCTGAGTGGGCAGTACGAATCCTATCTGTGGCTCTGGCCCTACCGGAACGTTCGGGAAAAACTCCAGAAACCTCTCTGCTTTTTGTTTCGCCACAAGATTCGCGGGAAAATGATTGTTCGCTGTATAAATTGTGAGATCCGCCAGCATCACACCTTTTTTCAGCGCGATATACGTGACATCCTTACGTGGTATTGACCATACCAGCTTATTAAAGGGTCCTACCACTCTCACCGATGTCTGATCAATCTGTAAGCGGCCTGTTTTGCATGATTCACTGTATAACATGTGTCCTCCCCTCCATACTAATGTGAGCATGAATCGCTCGTAGTCATTTCCTCACCTCAGATACCTTGCTTCCCACAACCCTGCATCTCCAGCCTCGCGATGCGCCAGCCGACTGATCTCCGACCAGGATATGACAAGGCTGTTGTAGGCCAGCGCCTCCTGCGCCCAGCCCTTGCGTTCACAGAGCGTGTAGAGGCGATAGGCCAGGTCGCGGGCAGCCTCGCCGCGCGCGCCTGCCTGGCGCAGGACATCGCCCGCGCTCACCTCGCCTTTCTGACTGAGCGCCGCGATCATGCGCTGCGTCACCTCCCAGACTGTCAGGTGAGAGGAACGCGGATTCCAGTTTTGCGGCAGTTCCTCGCGGCGCACGAGGCGCACCTTGCCGCCGCGCGCCTGCGCCAGCCCGGCATCGACCATGCCCTGCACGCTCGTGTTCTTCGCCTTCGAGAGCGTCTCGGCCATGCCGTATTCGCCCTCGTTCATGGCGTACTGCTCGAACCACGCGATAGCCCAGCGCGTCTCCCCATCGTACTCGCCCTCCTGCTCGGCCAGCGCCTCATCCAGCGCGCGATTGATGAGTTGCAGGGCCGTGCGCACGCCCATGCGCGTGCCATCCGACTCGACCACCTTGCTGTAGCGCGAGTAGATCGCCATACCGGGGCCAATACTCGCCTGCGCCAGATCCACCGGTGCGATGCTGCCATGTTGCAACTTCTTCAGCGCGGCGGGCAGTTCCGCCTTGAGCGCGTTGAGAAACTGACGGCGCGAGGCCACCGGCGCATGCTCCGGGCGCGGGCGGCAGACAAGGACGATGGAGGAGGCCAGCGCGTTTGTTCCCATTGCTACTTGGCGCGTTTTCATTTCGGTACGTATAGGCCATGTGCCGGTAATTGTGAAGCCAGAACTGATTAAACCTTCTAACATCGTTTCCCAACCGGTGGATGCGGTTGCTTCCGATGCACTTTTGTTGTCGCTCCCATTTGTTTCTATTTCGTTATCTTCGTCCTGCTCAACTTCTGACTCGGCCTGTTTAAAGGCATAATAGACAGTCAAAGGATACTCAGGATGCTGAACTGCCCTCATACGTTCAAATGCTTTGCCCAAGCCCACCTCGAAGAATTTCTGAGCTTTACTCTTATCTCCATCAAAGCGATAGGGAGTAGCCACTAATTCCCCTGCTTTAGGTACAAGCATGGTTCTAAATAGATCAGGGTAAACAGTACGCAATGAATGCCTTAACCAGACATAGAAGAAATCCGCGAGATCAGCATAGCCAATATTATCATAATAAGGCGGATCGGTAGAAATAAGTGGCCAGTTTATTCCATCAATGATTGCAGTTGCGTCGCGTTGAAGCACAAATCCACAGTAGTTCCCTTTTCCTAAAAAAGTAATGGGATCGGCAGCTAATTCAATGGCAGCACTGATACTTCCTGTCGCGCCTGCGAAAAAGTTAGGTTCAGCAAAATCCCAGATCATTGGCAGAGCTTGCCTACCAAAAACATGCTGTGCTTTTTCTCCTACGGGATTCCAGCGAACGAGAGCATTATCTGTCATTGCCAACCTATCAACAGCAATCCCCAGATACGTCGCTACCGCATCAGCATACGCCGTCGCGCCAGTGCCGCCATCATTGAGCGAGAGGCCATCATCGGGCCAGCCAGCCTCGCGTGCATCAGCCAGCGCACGTTCCCTGGCTTCCAGCACGAGATCGCTGAAGGTGGTTAGCGCGACAAGTTGACGAGGGGTAAAAGCATCGCCCCAGGTATACATACCATACATAGGCAGGCGATCAACATCATGACTTGGAGTGGTTACTAATTCTTCTGGTTTCCATTTCGGCTTTGCATCAAGGGCTATCTTTTCATGTTCTTTCGATGGTGCAAGGTAAGCACGCCCGCCGTGTCCTTCAGCAACGATCGCTAAGGGAATATATTTCATTCGCCCTGCTTGCGCTTCAGTACGTACATAATTAAGGGGAACCGGTGTGCCGCAGGCGATGCAGACGGCGCCGCGTCGGTTGACGGTACCATCCTGTGGCTTGCCTTTACCTGTCTTCACAGCAAAGTGGACGGCTGGAGGCGTGACGCTGCGGTCGATCTGCGGTTCAACCCATGCCTCTTTGCCCTTCTTTTTAGAGAGGTAGAATGAGCGCACCAGGGGCATGTTTGCGCCGCAGGCGGGATTAGGGCATTGTACAGTACGCGCCCACAGCCAGGCAATTACGGTGGCTTCGCCGCCGCCATATTCGTGGGGCAAGCTAACAGTCGGGTAGAGATGGCCGATGCGCCGCGCTGCTTCGTCGCGCATCCATTTGCCGTAGGAGCGGATATCATCGGCAAGGCCGCGCGCGCCGTGCCAGTCTCCGCCCATCAGCGATCGGCGCGCCTGCGGGTTCACGGGCGCACGTCCGGCAAACTTCGGCGGAATCTCGATCAGCGCCCTGTTGATGAGGACCGCCACCGGGTTGAGGTCGCTGGCGTGCGCTTCCAGACCCAGGCGCTGCGCTTCCAGGGGAATGGAGCCGCCGCCCGCGAAGGGGTCGAGGACCGGCGGCGGATTGCCGTTGGTCGATTTGAGAATCTCGGCCCGCGCCATGTTCAGGACATCTTCGTTGTTGGAGTTTTCCCAGAGTACCAGTTGTTCCATCAGCTTGAAGAGTCGCTCGCGTTCGGCTTGCTGTGCCTGCTCGGTTGGGAATTGCTCAGGATGGGCCGAGGGGTCATCGACGAGCGAGGCGAAGAGGACGGCGCGGCAGGCAGCCAGAGGACGACGCGCCCACCACAGGTGCAGCGTCGAGGGGTGGCCATGCCGGATGGATTTCTCGCGGGCCGAGGCGACGTTGATGGCGTTGAGCGGCAGGGCGACCTCGATCAACTTGGTGGTATAGGATGGTTGCATGCTCATACGGGAACGACTCCTCTGGATAGTAGTTTGTCTAGCTCATAATTGACGCTGGTTGCGCCAAAGTCCGGTTCGCGCCCGAATGGGCGGGTGATGTAGCGGGTGGTGGTCGTTTCGCCGTCGATGAGGACGATGGCGAGGATGAAATCGTCGGGTTTGTTGAGCGCGGTCAGAATTTCGTTGCGCGTGACGGTGACGGTGGCGGCATCTTTGACGCGGCCTTTGACTTCGAGGAAGCGCAGTTTGCCGGTGCCGGGGATGGAGGATTCGATATCGTAGCCGCATTTCTCGGCGCTCACGTCGCGCGGCACGTAGCCCAGAGCGCGTTCAGTCTGCATGACGGCCTGCATTGCCAGCCGCTCGATGCGGGCCGTTTCGCGTGCCTGCTCATCGCTGGCTGGCGGTGTGTCGTCCAGCAGGCGCGCCAGTAATGCCTGGGGGACGATGAGGGCGCAGCTGATGACCACCGGCGGCAGCGGGGAGAGCTTGCGTTCCTGTTCCAGTTCGGCGACGCGGCGTTCCAGCCGGTCGAGCAGTTCCTGGGCGCGAGCGCGGGCGTTGCGCGAGTTGAGGCGCGC
>Ga0070739_10005296_pt1 | contig 14803 bp, 13 predicted proteins | sample Coa_R1_7_FD_66445 | JGI IMG/M metagenome (GOLD analysis project Ga0070739, IMG submission 66445) | Surface soil microbial communities from Centralia Pennsylvania, which are recovering from an underground coalmine fire - Coalmine... | ecosystem: Environmental > Terrestrial > Soil > Unclassified ... | reverse complement strand
CAGCTGACGGAAGCGCTTGATTTCACTCAGAGGCAGGTCATAGCCGGTGAGATGGAGGAGCGCATAGAGCAGCATCGAAGCATGGCCGTTCGACAGCACGAATCTATCCCGATCGACCCATGCCGGGTTCGCGGGGTTATGTCGCAGGTAGCCCCGCCACAATACGGTCGCGACATCCGCCAAGCCCATCGGAGCACCCGGATGTCCCGACTTTGCATTCTCTACGGCGTCAGCCGCCAGCATGCGCACGGCATTTGCGATCGCCTGATCGCTCTTGGGACCAATCTGGGAGGGCATTAAATTCATCGCACACATCCCTATCGGATGACGCGACGCCGCTTCTCGACGAGCTGCAGAATCATCGGCGTCAGGATGAGCTGCATGGCGAGATCGAGCTTGCCGCCGGGAATGACGATTGAATTTGCGCGCGACATGAAGCTGTCTTGAATCATGGTGACGAGATAGGCAAAGTCGATGCCGCGCGGATTGCGGAAGCGAATGACCACCATCGATTCATCGGCGGTCGGTATCCAGCGGGCGATGAAGGGGTTCGACGTGTCGACGGTCGGCACACGCTGGAAATTGATGTCGGTCTGTGTGAATTGCGGACAGATGAAGTGCACATAATCGGGCATGCGACGGAGAATGATGTCCACGATCGCCTGGTCCGAATAGCCGCGGTCGGCCTTGTCGCGGTGAATTTTCTGAATCCATTCAAGGTTGATGACCGGGACAACGCCGATCTTGAGATCGGCGTATCGCGCGGTGTTCACCTTGTCGGTCATGACCGCGCCGTGAAGACCTTCATAGAATAGGAGATCGGTATTTTCGGGCAGCGCTTCCCAATCCGTCATCGTCCCCGGTGGTTGCTTGTATTCTTCGGATTCATCGATGTTGTGGACGTAATGCCGCGTGCGGCCGGTGCCGTTCTCGCCGTATTCGCGGAACAGCGCTTCGAGTTCTTCGAGCAGATTGGCTTCCGGACCAAAATGGCTGAAATTGACGTTGCCTTTTTTCAGTTCCTGTTCCATCGCTGTTTTCATTCCGATCCGGTCATAGCGATGGAAGGCGTCGCCTTCGATGAACGCCGCCGAGATCCCTTCCCGGCGAAAAATCTGTTCAAATGTGCGCCGAACGGACGTGGTGCCAGCACCCGACGAGCCGGTGACGGAGATGATCGGATGCCTGGCCGACATGGGACTGTTCCTCGCCTGGCGTCAGACACGGAAGAGGCCGCGTTCGCCGAACAGCGGCGAGCGATCCGCAAGGGCTTCCGGGCGGAGATGATAGTGTTCGACCCGCGACACTTCCTCCTTTCCACCGAACACGAATGGCACACGCTCGTGCAACAGGCACGGTACACGATCGAGGACCCGTTCACGGCCGGTGGAGGCGGCGCCTCCCGCCTGCTCGATCAGGAAGCCGATTGGATTGGCTTCATAAAGCAGGCGTAGCCGCCCATTGCGATAGCCCTGTCGGGCATCACCCGGATACAGATAGACTCCGCCGCGCATCAGGATGCGATGCGCCTCTGCGACCATTGAAGCAATCCAACGCATGTTGAAATCTTCACCGCGCGCGCCCTCGGCGCCGGCCAAGCATTCGTTGAACCATTGCCGGATCGGCCCGTCCCAATGGCGGTAGTTGGACGCATTAATCGCAAACTCGCGGGCCAGCGGCGGGATACGCACGGCAGCGGCCGTAAGCCTGAACGTCCCGCTATGCCGGTCGAGCGTGAACAGATCGGTGCCCTCGCCGAGAGTCAGGGCGAGGGCCGTTTGCGGCCCATAAAGGAAATAGCCGGCGGCGACTTGCTCGCGACCGGCGCGCAAGAACGCCGCCGGCTGGGTGTCGCTGCTGCCGGGAAGACTATGCAGCAGCGAAAATATCGTGCCGACGGAGACGTTGGTATCGATGTTGGAGGAGCCGTCCAGCGGATCGAGCGCGACCATAATGGGCGCGCCCGGCCAGATCGGCAGCGGTGCATCCATCTCTTCCGACGCGATGGCGGCGACGGGCGCTCTCGAGAGTGCTTTGACCAGCAACTCATTGGTGCGGACATCGAGCTCAGTCTGGAAGTCGCCGCCCGATCCATTGGCGCGAAGCGCGCCCAACTTGCCGGTCAGCGGGCCCACGGCGATGATCGTTGCAATCTCGCGGCATGCCTCTCCCAAAGCGGTGACGGTTTTCGTCACGGCCAATCGCAGGTCGTCAGATCCGGCCCAAGCCTCCAAGTGGTCTTGCAGACTGCGATGGGCATGCATGGCACGCTCCTGCGATGGTAATCTGATCAAATCAGATTGTGAAAACGCGGCTCGCTCGAATGTCCTCTGCTTCAATGGTCTGCAAGGCTTCCCGGGTCGCGACCGCGTTACCGGCGCACAATCGCATTGCTTGACGCAGCCGCGCGCGGTCGAGCGCGTTGCGGATCGAGCGGCCGTTGGAGAAGCTGGGCTGCTGCTGACGCCGCGTGATGTACTCGATCATTGCTTCGCGCGCGGCAGGACTGAGGCGATACTCGCTTTGCGCCGCCAGCAGCTCGGCGATGGCGAGCAGTTCGCTTGTGTCGTAGTCGGGAAAATCGATGTGGTGCGCGATGCGCGAGCGGAAGCCGGGGTTCGAGACGAAGAAGCTTGCCATGCGGTCGCGATAGCCCGCCAGGATGACAACCAGATCCTCCCGCTGATTCTCCATGACTTGCAGCAGGATTTCGATGGCCTCCTGCCCGTAATCCTTCTCGTTCTCCGGGCGATGCAGATAGTAAGCCTCGTCGATGAACAGCACGCCGCCCATCGCACGCTTCAGGACTTCCTTGGTTTTTGGCGCGGTGTGGCCGATGTATTGGCCGACCAGATCGTCACGCGTGACCGAGACAAGATGGCCTTTGCGCACGTAGCCGAGGCGATGAAGGATGCCGGCCATGCGCAGTGCAACCGTCGTCTTGCCGGTGCCGGGATTGCCGGTGAACGCCATGTGCAGCGTCGGCGGTCCCGCTATGAGCCCGACTTGCTCCCGCGCGCGGGCCACCAGCAAAAAAGCCGCGATTTCGCGAATGCGCTGCTTGACCGGCGCGAGTCCGACGAGATCGCGATCGAGCTCAGCGATGGTCGCGGCGATATCGGCATCACCCTGCAGCGCTTTGAGATCCACGACCTCGCTCGAGTTCGCCTCGAAACCGGCCGCAGGCCCGGGAATGCTCATCGTCCGTCGCCTTTTGCCACATTTGCCTGATTGGACTTGTAGCGTTGGCCGGCCGGCTGATCGGAAGCATAGGTGTGCAGGGCGTAGCGGATGGTGCGGCCTTTGCCTTCACCACGATCAAGGCGGAAGCCGGGCTCTTCTGCCGGACGCTGAACCAGGAACGACAAGCGCACCGTCTCCCATCCACGGGTCGAATCGAAAGCATTGACCCGCACATAGACGTTCGGATTGGCCTCGCGGCAGGCGCGCACCTCCTCCATGACGCCGGCGGCGTCGCGGAGGTCGAACATCGGCAGACCCCACATTTCCCAATAGGTATTGCGGGGGTGAATGTCGTCGGTGAACTCCACGCTCACCGCCCATTCCTGCCGCAGGCAGTACTCGATCTGCGCGGCGATCTGCCGATCGGTCAGTTCGGGCAGAAAGGAGAAAGTGCCCTGGGTTACGTGCATGTCGAGCTCTCCTGGGGACTTGCAGTCATGTCTCAGACGGCAACGGCGGTTGGAGTGAAGTCGGAGGTGTCGGTTGACGTGTAGTTGAAGGTGATGTCGCCCCAGGTGTCGAGCGCGGCACGCAGCGGCTGACACCATTTGGCGGCGTCGCGAAGGATTTCCGGCCCTTCCTTACGGATGTCGCGGCCCTCGTTGCGCGCCAGCACCATCGTTTCGAGGGCAACGCGGTTGGCGGTGGCGCCGGCCTGGATGCCCATCGGATGACCGATCGTGCCCCCGCCGAACTGCAGCACGACGTCTTCGCCAAGATAGTCCAGCAGCTGGTGCATCTGGCCGGCATGAATGCCGCCCGAGGCCACCGGCATGACCTTGTTCAACGACGCCCACTCCTGCGGGAAGAAAAGGCCGTTCTCCAGGCTCACCGGGGTCTCGGTGCTGCGCAAGGTGTCGTAGAAGCCCTTGATCATGAGAGGATCGCCCTCGAGCTTCCCGACCACCGTGCCGGCGTGCAGGTGATCCACACCCGCCATGCGCATCCATTTGCAGATGACGCGGAAGTTCATCCCGTGGCTCTTCTGGCGCGAATAGGTGGAGTTACCTGCGCGATGCAAGTGCAGGATCATGTCGTTCTTGCGCGCCCACTTGGCCATCGACTGGATAGCGGTGTAGCCAACCACGAGGTCTATCATGACGATGACCGAGCCGAGCTGCTTGGCGAATTCCGCACGCTCGTACATCTCTTCCATCGTGCCGGCGGTGACATTGAGATAATGCCCCTTGACCTCGCCAGTGGCAGCTTGCGCCTTGTTCACCGCCTCCATGCAGTAGAGATAGCGGTCGCGCCAATGCATGAACGGCTGCGAGTTGATGTTCTCGTCGTCCTTCACGAAGTCCAAGCCACCTTTCAGCGCCTCATAGACGACGCGACCGTAGTTGCGGCCCGAGAGTCCGAGCTTGGGCTTCGTGGTAGCGCCGAGCAGCGGCCGGCCGAATTTATCGAGGCGCTCGCGCTCGACGACGATGCCGGTGGCCGGGCCCTGGAAGGTCTTCAGGTAAGCGACCGGGATATGCATGTCTTCAAGACGCAGCGCCTTGACGGCCTTGAAGCCGAACACGTTGCCAATGATCGATGCCGTGAGATTGGCGATCGAGCCGGGCTCGAATAGATCGATGTCGTAGGCGATGTAGGCAAAGTACTGGGCCTCGGTGGGGGTGCCGGGACCGGTATTCGGAACCGGGTCCACTCGGTAGCACTTGGCGCGGTAGATTTCGCACGCGGTCAGACGATCGGTCCAAACTACGGTCCAGGTCGCGGTTGAAGATTCGCCAGCGACTGCGGCCGCAGCCTCGATCGGATCCACCCCGGGCTGCGGGGTGACGCGAAACATCGCGAGGATGTCCGTGTCCTTGACCTGGTAATCGGGTTCCCAATAGCCCATCGTGGCATACGGAATCACACCGGATTTGTAGCGCTGCTTGGCATCGCGGATTTTTGTGAGGGTGGAACCTTGGGCCATCGGTCGCTCTCCAGTTTTGGGAAGCGTAACGATCTGGTGGCTTAAGTAAATTTGAATTATCTTATGCTTGTATTCAGGAAAGCTGAACGCAATGCGCAACGCCACCTTAAAGCAACTCCGGCTCCTCACCGCCGTAGCCCGCGGCGGCAGCTTCGCGGCCGCCGCCGAAGCGTGTCACGTGACGCCACCGGCGGTCACCATGCAGATGCAGCAGCTCGAAGCCGATGCCGGGCTGCCGCTGTTTGAGCGTAGCGGCCGCGGCTTCGGCGTGACCCCGGCCGGCCGCGAAGTGCTGGCCGCAGCCGAGCGGATTGATGCGTTGCTGGCCGATTGTGCTGCCGGTCTTGCCGCGCTCAAGTCGCTGGCGAGCGGCTCGGTGGCACTGGGTGTTGTGTCGACCGCAAAGTATGTCGCACCGCGAATGCTGGCCGCATTCGCGCGTGCCCATCCGGGTATTGAAATCAAGCTGGTCGTCGGCAACCGCGAAGATACGATCGCTGCGTTCAAGGCCGGACGCGTCGACCTTGTGATCATGGGCAGTCCGCCGGACGACGTCGAGATCGAGAGCGCCCTCATCGGCGATCATCCGCAGGTGGTCATTGCGCCGCCGGACCATCGGTTGGCAAATCGGCGGAACATCTCGCCGCATGAGTTAAGCGACGAAACAGTCCTGATGCGTGAGGTGGGATCAGGAACTCGGCTGGTCGCAGAGCGCTTTATTGCCGGCCACCACATCAAGCCGCGCATCGGCATGGAAATGAGTTCGAACGAGACGATCAAGCAGGCCGTGATGGCTGGTCTCGGCATTGCCTTCATCTCTGCACACACCATTGCCGCGGAAATCGAGGATGGTCGTCTCATGGTGCTCGACATCGCTGGTCTTCCCGAGATACGCCGGTGGTTCGTGGTGCGGCTGGCGGCAAAACGCTTGATGCCGGCGGCCCATGCGCTGCATCAGTTTCTCATCAACGAAGGCCAGAAATTTCTGCCGCATGTGGGCAGTTCCCGAACCTCTCGCAGGATGAGGCCGCAACCGCTGCGCTTGGCGCGTCCACGCGGTGGGCAGGCTGGCGGTCATAACAGGCGCGCGCGCGATTGATCCTGAGAGGTCAGAGCCAACCGAGGAGGAAGACGTTTTTGGTTTCACCGCCTTGCGCGGGAACCGTGCCTCGGGCTGCTGAGGGTACAGCCTACCGGTTGTTCGCCTTGAGTGCTGCATCGAGCAATCGTGCGTGGTGGAACCGGACTGGCGCGAAACGACTCAGCAGTGACAGTCGTGCTTTGCAAATGATGCCGGGCATCAAAGCCGCCGTTTTCCGAACATTCACTTGACATACTGCTTTGGCTCGGCTTCACTTAAATTGGACTTTTCCGCTGTGAAAAAGCAGCGGCGTTGCGGGGCTCCGGCCGCCCCCAGAAAAAATATGCGCCGGGTTTTCTCTGATGCCGGCGTTGAATAACGCCGTCGAGCAGCCATCACGATGCGGCTGATGGAGGAGAGGAAACGATGGAGGAGCGCCATGAGCTTGCAACGCTCATTCCTCCCGAACACGCAAGCTGCGGCTTGAGCCAGATCGGCGTAGTTGTTTACGACGATGGTCTATTTGCGGACGCTCTCATCGCGCAATGCGCGGCCGATCTGATCGGCTCAGGTTACCGGCTCGGCGGCATCGTCCAGTCAAACACGCATCGGCCTGGTCGACGTCGATGCGATATGTATGTGAAAGACTTGTTGGGCGGCGACGAGATACGCATCTCGCTGGACCGCGGTAACGAAGCGCGGGGCTGTCGCCTTGATCCGGACGCTTTCGCGCGCATCGACGCGTGGGTGGAGCGTGCGGTGCTTGAACGCGTCGATCTGTTGATCATCAACAAGTTTGGCAAGGAAGAAGCACATGGCCGCGGACTGCGGCCGGTCATTGCCGAGGCTCTGATCGCCGATATCCCCGTGGTGATCGGTGTTTCCGCGCGAAATCTTCGCGAATTTCTGACTTTCGTCGGAGATTCAGTCACCCTTGTAACAGCCGATATCGAGGCAATGACGGCGTGGTGCCGGAATGCGATTGAGCGTGGAGTTCACCATCGCGTCCAGCCTCGGCCGTCACCAGCACAAGCATAGGGAGGACGACCTTGGCCGATCCTGCGAATGCCGCCATCGTAATTGAAACAGTGCCGCCGGCGGAGATGGGAGCTGCGCTGGCTGCAGATGCTGCCGCGAAAGCCAAATTCGGCACCATCCACCTCATCATTCGCGGCTTCTTATGCACACCGTTTCTGGCCTATGGAGCCTCCATGGTGTTCGCCATGGTGGCCGCTGGCGTACCGCTCGGCGCAGCGGGATTTATGTTCCCGGCCGGCTACGTGACGCTGAGCTTCCTCGGCCTGGAGATGGCGACCGGCAGCTTCGCCACCATGCCCATCGGCATGTACGCCGGGACGGTCACGCCGATGCAGTTGGTGCGCAACTGGACCTGGACGCTGACCGGCAACCTGCTCGGCGGCATATTCTTCGCCTGGCTGCTCTGGTTCGGTTTCACCTACGGCGGGTCCGTCCCGCCGAATCCCCTGCTCACCGTCATCGCCAAGACCGCCGAGCACAAGGTCGCGTATGAGCAGTACGGCGCCATTGGCTGGTGCGCCGCCATTGGCATGGGTGTCCTCTGCAACTGGCTAGTGAGCCTCGGGTCCGTCATGTCGAAAGCCACGCGCAGCACTGTGGGCCGGGCGATCCTGATGTTTCTACCGATCGGGATGTTCTTTGCGTTGGGCTTCGAACACACCGTGGTCAACATGTGGCTCATCCCGTGCGGTATCCTGTCGGGCGCCCATGTGAGCATCTACCAATGGTGGGTGTGGAATCAGATCCCGGTCACCATCGGCAATATCCTGGGCGCGATGGTGCTCAACGGCACGCTGTGGTACTACACTCATACGTTGCAGAAATAACAGCAGCGTATGTTGCATCGTTGAGATGCAGCACGCCGACTTCGCCGCGAGTGAATCGCCGACGGCGCCGAAGGCCCGGCACCGTCGGCGTGCTTTAGTTCATGGCGGCGGCATCGCAGAGATCAGCATGGAAATTCGCGACAGGCATATGTCAATTTCGCGCCCGCATCCACATCAGGAGCGTGAGTCATGGCCGGTCATTGCGAGCTCCTCGCGGTGACGGTGCGTGTCACTGACATATGAGTCTTCTGAGTCTTCCGCCTTCGTGATGGCGTTCGCCGCCTGGAGTACAATCTCGCCGCTCTCGATCAGATCCAGGCCGAACTCGGTTTGGACAATACGTCCGTCGGCTTGTTGATCCCGTTGCCGACGCCGCTGAACACCTTGATTCGCATTCCGCTCGTGTGACCACATCGGCAGTGCCACGCAGGCGCGGTTCCGCCAGCCCGATGAGGAGGAGAGGAAACGAACTCGTCTGCCGGCGCAAGCGCGGCCGGGCGCTGCGCGGCGTCAATCAAAATACTCAGCACATAAACTTGTAGGAGGGGGCCGTGGAAAATCCAGTCAGCGCGGATGATGCGATGGCCGAACCGCCGGGCAACGTCAGGGTTTTGTTCATTTCCTTCCTGGCGTTTTCACTCGGTTTCGCCGTTTGGGGAATGTTTTCCGCGCTCGCCCCTTTTCTGATTAGGACGTACAATTTCAGCACGACCCAGGTGCTCGTCCTCGCGTCGATGGAGCCCTTTTTTGCAGCCGTAGTTAGCATCCCGCTCGGCATCTTGACCGACAAGTTCGGCGGCCGGACGGTTTTCACGCTTTTGCTTGTGAGCCTCACCATCCCACTGTTTTTCGGGCTCTTCGCCCAGGGCTATTACGCTTTTCTGCTTCTCGGGACGCTGCTCGGACTCGGAGGCGCGAGCTTCGTGGTCGGCAACGCTCATGTATCGTCGTGGTATCCGAAATCCAAGCAGGGCACAGCCCTCGGCATCTTTGCCCTGGGCAACATGGGAATCACCGTCGGCTTAATGGCCGTCGCATTCCTGATTACCCACGTGCCGGGCGCGAACGGCTGGCGCGTGATATTCCCGATCTTCGCCGTGTCCACATTGTTGATGGCGCTGGTCTACTGGTTTTTCGCGCCCGATTCGCCCTACAAGCAGCACAAAGGCGCTTCGATGGGTGAAATCGTCGCCGTGTACCGTTCGGGCGCGGTGGTGTGGCTGGTACCCTATCTGTACTGGGTATCCTTCGGCACCCTCACCTTCTTCGCGTCGGCGATGCCGACCTATCTGGTCGACCAGTGGCATGTCGATGCCACCCGCGCGTCCATGATGTACACCCCGCTGCTGGTGGTCTGCGTCGCCATCACCCGCCCGCTGGGCGGTTGGCTGGCCGACCGTTTTGATGCCTTGAGAATCTTGAGCCCGATGTTCGGCATCATGGCCGTTCTGACCATGGTCATCGCCGTGCAGATTTCACTGAACGTCGAGCTGGTCGCCATTTATGTGCATGCGTTGCTCGCCGGCGCCGCGGCAGCAGCGGTCATCAAGCTGATCCCGGTCTACTTCCAGCATGTCGGCGCGGTCAGCGGACTGGCCAAGGCCGCCGGCGCGGCCTGCGGCTTCACCATGACGGTCACCCTGGCCGCCAGCAAGCAGCTTCTGGGCGGCTACACCTCCGGCTACGTGATCTGGGCGCTGATCAACCTCGCCGCTTTCTACATCACGTTTTCGCGCGTCGGCTTTAAGGATGCAAAGCCGGTGCAATGAAGCCGTTCCCTTAAGTGATCCCGCCCATACGATAACTCGCGACAGGAGTGCCGATCCGATTTCAACACGGCTTTCCTGGGAGGCATAACCATGAAAAGCCGCCAGGATATTGGAGTTTGGCGGTCATGGTGAAAACCGAATTTCTATCGGTGCATGGGGTTCACTTCGCCTGCCGAATTGAAATTTCCTTTGGGGAATAGACCCTATCCTCTCCGCATCCGTCGCAATGGATCGAAATTGGGCCGTGGTCCACCTCGATCCCGTCAACCACCCCGGCGGGAAGAGCGTCGCCAAAAGCGACGACGGCTTGGCAGTTTTTGCAGGTGACGACGAAATACCAGTTGCCCGGCTTGATTTCTGGCATTGTGATAATCCCCGATAGTCTCAACCTACCAAGCGGTCCGTTTTTTCATTGTTGCAATTTCGACGCTCCCAGAAAGCGCCAAGGCCGTCATGTCGATTTCGCCGCGTGCTGGGAAACGCGCCCTCACCGAAAATCCGAGCGGCCATTGGCGGAGTGGAGCGCAGGAATCAGACTGCTGACGAGGCTCTGAATGAGCCCGGCGAAAGTCGTCGCCCACGCCGCCAGGGCCACGTAAACGAACACGTGTCCGATGGGCAGCAGAAAATCCAGATTCATCGCGCGCGCCAACTCGAAGGTGCAGGCGGCATACATACCGAGCGGAAAGACCGCGCCCCAATACTGCGGTTCGTAGGTGAACGGGAATTTGCTGTAGAAGTGCCGCCAAACGACCAGGATGACGAGCATCGGAATCCACCAGGTTCCGGTCGCCCAAAACAAGATCGTGAAGCCTTTGAGAAACGGCATCAGGGTCTCGAGGAACCACGCATCCGCGGTATTTTCAATCAAGAGTGAGCCGGCGAGCGTCGAGATGGCCATCGCTCCCATGTTGATCCAATAGGGCGCCGAGAAATCGGCCGGCGCGAACCCAAAGAACGTGTAGCGATAGAAGATCAGCGAGATCATCCAGATGTACATCATCCCACCCCACAGCCACATCGATAGGGCGAGGAAATTGATGTGCAGGCGGATAGGCTGCTGAAAATGCCCGGCTAGGAGCGCGCTCAAGAGCGCGATTGATTGCGTCGCAACGACCGCGAGCAACCAAGCCCCGGTAATCCCCTGATCGATCGTCGGCTTGCTCTCCTTGATCGTCAGAGTGGTGAAAATCGCGTAGGTCAGGACGATCCAGAGGAAAAGACCAAAAACCCAGAGCGCCAAGGCAAGATCATACGCGCTGGTGGGTATCAGTTCATTTCCGATCACGCCGGTGGCCGCTACCGCAGTGAAGAACGCCGGCCCGGCACGATGATCCGCCAAGTCGTCGACCAGTTCGCGGCGGTAGCACAACAGCCGCCACACCGTGAGTATCCAGAGCAGCAGGTACTGTCCGGCGTTCAGCCATAGGAGGACAGCGGAGATCGTATGAAGCCCGGCATGATCTGAGGCGATGGAGACGATCCCGGTGGCCATCACCAAGGCGAAATATGCCGGTGAGAGGGTGCGGACTCCTTCCGCCAGCCAGTTCAGAAGCGGGGCGGTTCCACCTCGCGCACGACGTCGCCGGCGGCCCCGCGCCTCACCTGCTGGATCACCACGTGCATCCAAGTTCAGACTCCGGGAAGGAGGCCGAAGGCGATCGGAAAACAGAACCCGCCGCGGCCCCCGGAACCCCAGAAGACTGCCGATTACGCGCGCCTCGATTAGCTGCTCGTGTCCTCTCGATGGCCCAAGTTCGCGAGCGAGCTTGCCTCAAATGATGCGAACTCCAGAAACGCGCTCGGCATTGCCAATAGCGTGGCGTGGCTGGCGGCGCGCAGGGGTCTTCACATCTCACATCGGTCGGCTTCTGATTACGCCCATCGCGATTCGCTGTGGGCCCGCCCCGCCGTGGTGATTTCGCGGTTTGCGATCACCAGTTGATAGGGCCGCCACAGGTACCAGAATGGGAACATGATCAGATGCACCAGCCGGGAGAACGGGAACAAGGCAATCACCAGGAACCCGTTGAGCATGTGCAGCTTGACCACCCACGGCAACGACGAGATGTACTGGGTCTGGGGATTTAGGCTCACCAGCGAGACGAGCCACGGTACGGCCGTGTCCAAAAACCAGTCGGCGCCCCAGCGGTAGACCAGAGAAACATACATGCCGAGCGCCACCTGCAGCAGGAGCACGACCAGCAGCGCCCAGTCGACCGGACTGGTCACCGCACGGATGCGCTCCATGCTCAAGCGGCGCAGGAACAGGACGCACAGCCCGACCAGCGCGGCCAGCCCGAACGCGTAGCCAATGATCTCGATCGTATACAGGGCACTGGGCGCAGCCGTGAGACTCTGCCACATGCCGGGCACAAGGAATCCGAGCAAGTGCGCCAGCAACACGATGACGATGCCGTAGTGCCACGGCACCGAACCCCAGAACAGAGTGCGGTTTTCGAGAAGCTGTGAGGACAGCGTGGAGTAGGAGAAGCGATCGCGACGGTAGCGGTAGACGCCGCCGAGGACCGCCAGCACGACCGCCACATACGGAAACGCCGCGAACAGGACTTCATTCATGGCACCCTCCTCACACCCGCAAACCTAACAGGTCGTCGGGAACGACCTCGGCGAGCGGCTTGAAAACCTTGAATTGGTGACGCCCGGATTGCGTCCAGAACACGAGGTGCGTTTCGACCGGCGGGCAGCCGGGATCCGAACACGGGAGTTCCGACACCATGATCGTTTCGCCCTCGGGCAGATTGAAGTGTTCGCGCGCCCAGGTCCGAACGCGTTCTTGCTCGGCGGAGATGCCGGAGCTTTTCTTGGTCAAGCCGAGGTCCAGCAGGAGGCGCAGCGCCTCGAGGGCCTGATGGTAGGGGTGCGCGCGTTTTTCGGCAACGTCGGTGCTGACGTAATCGTCGCTCATCGCCAGCAGAAAGCCAGCACCGAGAATGTCGCCCTGGCTTTGGCCTTTGAGTTGCCTGCGCTCTTCACGGTCGTCGAGCTTCGCGCGTTCCACGCCGGTGTGGCCCTCCATATCGATGGGTCCGTCGTGATGGTGGCCATCGGTTTCGGGCTTTGTCGTCATGCGCGCCAACGCCGGCAGCAGCCCCCGGTTCAGCAGCTCGTCGATTTCCTCTCCGCCCTTGCTGTGGGCAATGTAGCGCAACACGATCGACAGCCGATCGGGAAGGTCGTCATTGCCGCCCGGGTCGAATCCCTCGGCTCGATAAGCCTTCTTGAGCCCGATCAGAAGGATGCTCCGTTTGTAGTTCTCGCCGAACAGCTGATAACCCACGTACGGATGACAGATCGAGTTTAGGTCAAAAAAGCCGCTGTAAATCTCCTGCAACTTGCCGAGCGAGTTCTCCTCAGCGAAACTGCGGAAGCTCTCCAGCAAAGCGACCGCCTTGGGTTCCGCCGCGCCGATCAGCGCAGCGCATTCGGCCGCCTTTTTTGCCAGCCCTGGGGTTGGATAATCGAGGATGTCCGCGAACAGCCCCAGCAGCTTCGCACGCCGCGAAAACAGAACCTCTGCACGATTCGAAAAAAGGCTCATCGTCCTCTTTGGGGATCAGCGCGCAAGCCGACACCGATCCTCCCTTCTTCTTCTTGGTTGGATTAGTTCCGCGAGAGTCGGCCGAGCACCGGAAAGAGAAACTCGGCCGCCGTCTCGCGCTACGCGATCCCAAAAGCGCTTATGGTCCTCTCTGGGGATCGATGTGGAAGCCGGCACCAACTGCGCCTTTGTAGGTCGGATAGTTCCGTGAGACCGGATCGAGCACCGGGAACATGGACTCGACCGCGGTGTCGCGCTCCATGGGCGGAACCACGAACCGCTCCTCGAAGGTCGGCAGCGACGTGAGCCGGTAGATCGCCTCCACCTCGGCGGCACTGGTCTTGCCTTCGGTGAGGGCCTTTTGCACCTCCTCCTCGGGGATGTCTTTGACCTGCTTGGCGCGCATGTAGACCCGCACCGCGACCAGTTTGCGATAGACGTCGCGGATGATCTCTTCATTGCCGCCCGCCAAGAGGCTCGCCATGTAGCGTAGCGACACGCGCGACTTGTCGAGTGAGCTCATTAACGGCCCCAAGCGGCCTTCGTCGGCGACGCTGTCGTACACGCCGTTACCCGTTTTCGCGAGCACCGGGCCCAACGGCGGCACGTAGAACAGCATCGGCAGGGTGCGGAACTCAGGATGCAGCGGCAACGCGAGTTTCCACTTCTTGACGAACTGATACACGGGCGAGGCCTGCGCCGCCGCGATCTTCGAGTCAGGAACCCCGCTCGCCTTGGCGGCCGCGATCACCTCCGGGTCGAAGGGATCTTTGATGACATCGCGCTGCGCCTGCACCAGCGATTCTTGCGGTGCCTTCGCCGCCTCCTCGATGGCATCAGCGTCGTAGAGCACCAAGCCGATATAGCGGATGCGTCCCACGCATGAGTGGAAGCACGCGGGAGGCTGTCCGCTTTCAAGGCGCGGATAGCACAGGATGCACTTCTCAGCCTTGCCGGTCGACCAGTTGAAGTAAGTCTTCTTGTAGGGGCAGCCCGAGACGCACATGCGCCACGCGCGGCATCGCTCCTGGCTCACCAGCACCACGCCATCCTCGCCGCGCTTGTAGATCGCCCCTTGCGGGCAGGCCGCCACGCAGCCCGGATTGAGACAGTGGTTGCAGATACGCGGCAGATAGAAGAAGACGGTGCGGTCAATCTCCTGCAACTGGCGCATTTCCTCCGGTGTGGCGCCGTCGAGGTTCGGATCGTTGTTGGCGTAGACCTGCGAGCCGCCCAGGTCGTCATCCCAGTTCGGCCCCGCCTCGATGGTGTCCATGTACTTGCCAGTCACCATTGAGATGGCGCGCGCCGTGGGTTGTTCGTCGGCTTCGGGCGCGTTGAACAGGTTCTGATAAT
>Ga0070739_10005295_pt1 | contig 14803 bp, 10 predicted proteins | sample Coa_R1_7_FD_66445 | JGI IMG/M metagenome (GOLD analysis project Ga0070739, IMG submission 66445) | Surface soil microbial communities from Centralia Pennsylvania, which are recovering from an underground coalmine fire - Coalmine... | ecosystem: Environmental > Terrestrial > Soil > Unclassified ... | reverse complement strand
GTACTCGCGGTCGGCGACCGTTCCGGCCTCTTCGGCCGGGGAACCTCCGGCGAGGGCTGCGACGCGGCCGACCTCCGGCTGCCCGGCGTGCAGGCGGACCTGGTGCGCGCGGTGCTGGCGACCGGGACACCCGTGGTCCTGGTACTGCTGGCCGGGCGTCCGTACGCGTTTGGCGACGAGTTCGAGGACGCCGCCGGTGTGATCTACGCGTTCTTCCCCGGTCAGCGCGGAGGTCAGGCGCTGGCCGAGGTGCTGACCGGCGTCGCGAATCCGTCCGGCCGGCTGCCGGTCAGTGTGCCGCGGGACGCCGGCGGTCTGCCCGCCACCTACCTCTCCCCGCCGCTCGGCCGGCGCTCGCAGGTCTCCTCGATCGACCCGACCCCCGCCTTCCCGTTCGGATTCGGGCTCGGATACACCACCTTCGAATGGAGCGGCGCCGGCCTGGTCGGTGGCGGCGACAGTGACGCGCAGCCGAGCGAGTGGCCGGTCGACGGCGAGGTGACCGTCCACATCACCGTGCGCAACACCGGCGGCCGCTCCGGCACCGAGGTCGTCCAGCTCTATCTGCACGACCCGGTCGCGCAGACCACCCGGCCGGTGGTGCGCCTCGTCGGCTTCGCCCGCGTCCCCCTGGAGCCTGGCGAGCAGGCCCGGGTCTCGTTCACGGTGCCCGCCGACCTCGCCTCGTTCACCGGAGTGCGCGGCCGGCGCATCGTCGAGCCCGGAGACGTGGAACTGCGCTTCGGCCGATCGAGCGCACACACCGAGGGCGCCGTACCGCTGCGCCTAGTCGGCCCTGAGCGCGAAGTAGGCCACCAGCGCCGCCTGATCTCCGTGGCCCGCGTCGAATCCACGGCGAAGCGGGGCGCGCGGCCCGGCGGTGACTCAGCCGTCATATCAGGCCCCGACTACGAGCTTGGGCACGACGGGGCCCCGCTCACGCACACCGCACCGGAGGCCGGAGGATGAAATGAGCACGCCGAGAACCCTGGATCCGCCTTCGGGCACCCGGGACGCCCCGCGGTCGCGGGGCGGCGCGGCCCGTCCGCGTCCGCGCAAGCTGACCTGGCGCCGCGCAGTGCGCCGGGACTGGCGGCTGTACTCACTGGTCGTCGCTCCGCTGCTGTTCTTCGCGGTCTTCCGCTACCTGCCGATGGTCGGCAACGTCATCGCGTTCCGGCGCTACGAGCCGGGCGGCAGCCTGTTCGGCGAGGAATGGGTCGGGCTGCACTACTTCCAGATGTTCTGGAGCGACCCGACGTTCTGGCAGGTGTTCACCAACACCCTGATCCTCGGCGGACTGACCCTGCTGTTCACCTTCCCGGTGCCGATCATCCTGGCGCTGCTGCTCAACGAGGTGCGCACCAGCAGCCTCAAACGCTTCGTGCAGTCGGTCTCCTACCTGCCGCACTTCCTGTCCATCGTGGTCGTCGCCGCGATCATCACCCAGATCCTCGACGCCAACGGCGTGGTGAACCAGGCGCTGCACGCGGTCGGCCACGCGCCGATCCTGTTCCTCCAGCAGCCCGGCTGGTTCCGGCAGATCTACGTCTCCTCAGAGGTCTGGCAGACCGCCGGCTGGGGCACGATCCTCTATCTCGCCGCGCTGACCACGATCGACGGGCAGCTCTATGAGCAGGCCCGGATCGACGGCGCGAACCGCTGGCAGCAGACCTGGCATGTGACGCTGCCCGGCATCCGGCCGACCATGATGACGCTGCTGATCCTCAACATCGGCACCTTCATGGCGATCGGCTTCGAGAAGATCCTGCTGCTGGAGAACCCGCTCACCTACCCGACCGCCGACGTCATCTCCACCTACCTGTACCGCGTCGGCGTGGTGTCGGGCAGCTTCAGCTACGCCGCGGCCATCGGACTCTTCGACTCGCTGATCGGGCTGACGCTGGTCATCTCCGCGAACTATCTGTCCCGGCGCCTGGTGGGAGCGAGCCTGTGGTAACCATCAGTGAACTGCGACCCGGGCGCAAGGCGCCGACGCCGCCAACGCGGATACGGATCAAGCCGAGCCGCGGCTATCGGGTCTTCCAGGCAGTCAACGCCGTGATCCTGATCGGGGTCGTGGTGGTGACGCTGTACCCGTTCGTCAACATCCTGGCGCAGTCGTTCAGCTCCGAGTCCGCGATCCGTCAGGGAACGGTGAACCTCATCCCGCACGGGTTCAACCTCACCACCTACAAGACGGTGATGAAGGACTCGATGTTCTGGAGGAACTACCGCAACACCGTCGAGTACACCGTGGTCGCCACGTTGATCTCGATGGTGCTGACCACCTGCTACGCCTACGTGCTCTCCAAGCACCAGCTCAAGGGCCGCGGCGTGCTGATCGGCATCGCCGTGTTCACCATGTTCTTCAACGGCGGCCTGATCCCGAACTACGTGCTGGTCAGCCAGCTCGGCCTGCGCAACACGATCTGGGCGATCGTGCTGCCGAACGCGATCAACGTGTTCAACCTGCTGGTGATGAAGGCGTTCTTCGAGAGCCTGCCGAGCGAGCTGGAGGAGGCGGCCGCGGTCGACGGCCTGACCACCTACGGGATCCTGTGGCGCATCGTGCTGCCGCTGTCCAAGGCGGTGATCGCCACGATGATCCTCTTCTACGCGGTCTCCTTCTGGAACTCCTGGTTCTCCGCGTTCCTGTACATGGACCGCTCCGAGCTTTTCCCGGTCACGGTCTATCTACGCAACCTGATAGCGGGCGCCACCGGCGCGGGCGGCATGAACGAGGGCACGTCCAGCGATACCGCGCTTCAGGTCGCGGCCAATGTCCAGGCGGTGACCGTCGTGCTCACCGTCATCCCGATCCTGACCCTTTACCCCTTCATCCAGAAGTACTTCGTCTCCGGCGTGATGCTGGGCGCGGTCAAGGGCTAGCTCACCCCCTCCGCGCCGGAATCCGAACACCCACGCACCGCACACCGTTCGCTCGGACAAGGGAGTCTCCATGAACGCCCCGTTCACGAAAACCACACTGTCCAGAAGGCAGGCGCTCTTCGGGGCCGCGGGGCTCGCCGCACTGGCCGTGGCCGGTTGCAGCAGCTCCAGCAGCGGCAAGCACAGCAGCGACCTGTCCGGCAACCGGGACGGCGCCATGGCCAAGTACGGCGTCGGCGACCAGTTCAAGGCGACCGCGCCGCTGACCTTCTCGATCATGGTGCTCAGCAACCCGGGCTACCCGTACGACGCCAAGTGGCCGTTCTGGTCGGAGCTGACCAAGCGCACCAATGTCAGCTTCCAGCCCACGGTGGTGCCGCTGAGCGACTACAACCAGAAGCGCAGCGTCATGGTCGGCGCCGGCGACGCCCCGATGATCATCCCCAAGACCTATCACCCCGCGGAGGAGGCGTACATCGCCAGCGGGGCCATCCTGCCGGTCAGCGACTACCTCGACCTGATGCCGAACTTCCAGGACAAGGTCGCCAAGTGGAACCTGCAAAGCGACCTGGACCAGCTGCGCGAGGCGGACGGCAAGTTCTACCTGCTGCCCGGCCTGCACCAGGACGTCTGGACGGACTACTCGCTCGGCGTGCGTACCGACATCCTGCAGAAGCTCAATCTCGCGGTGCCGCAGACCTGGGACGACGTGCACGCCATGCTGCGCGCGATGAAGGCCGCGTACCCGAATCAGTACCCGCTCTCCGACCGGTGGAGCAGCCCCGGGCCCGGCCCGGGCGCCAACCGGCTGCTGGCCAGCCTCGGCGACTCGTACGGCACCTACGCCGGCTGGAACTACCAGCACAGCTGGTGGGACTCGGCCTCCGGCAAGTTCGTCTACACCGGCGCGATGGACCAGTACAAGCAGGTGCTCCAGTATCTCAACACCCTGGTGAGTGAGAAGCTGATGGACCCGGAGAGCCTCACCCAGACCGACGACCAGGCCAAGCAGAAGTGGGCCAACGGGCAGACGTTCGTCATCAGCACGAACGCTCAGGAGGTCGTCAACACTCTGCGCAAGGACATCGCGCACATCCCGGGCGCCACGGTGGCGAAGATCCCGCTGCCGATCGGCCCCGCGGGCGCGGTGAAGGCGGGTACCCGGCTGGAGAACGGCGTGATGATCTCCTCGAAGGCCCGCCAGAGCAAGAACTTCGTCGCCATGATGCAGTTCATCGACTGGCTCTGGTACTCCGACGCGGGCGAGTTGTTCGCCAAGTGGGGCATCGAGGGCACCACGTACACCGGCAGCGTGGACGACGGAACGTTCAAGCTGGCGCCGGACGTGACCTGGGCCGGGCTCAATCCCTCGGGCACGAAGAATCTCCAGGTGGTCTACGGCTTCTCCAACGGCGTGTTCGCCTACGGCGGCTCCACCAAGCTGCTCGACTCGCAGTTCCCCCCGGAGGAACTGGCCTTCCAGAACGTGATGAACAGCCGCCGCACGCTGCCGCTGCCGCCGCCGCACCCGCTGACCGCGGATCAGCGCGAGCAGGCGACGCTGTGGGAGACGAATCTGCTCGACTACGTCGACCAGCAGTCGGCCAAGTTCATCCTGGGCCAGCGGCCGCTGAGCCAGTGGGACCAGTACGTCTCCGAGCTCAAGGGCCGCAACAGCGATCAGTACATCAACCTGATCAACACCGCCTACCAGAACTACAAGAAGGCTCACGGCTGAGCCGCGAAGCAAAGCACTGAGTCATCCCGGCCCGCGAAGGAGCATCGTGCCCAACCCGATTCTCGTCCCGCAGCAGGCAGCCGGACGGTTGAGCGAAGCCTGGCGCTACTGCGTCGGCACCGGCCGGTTCGAGCTCGCGCTGCGCCGCGACTACCAGGACTCGCTCGCGCTGATCCAGCGGGAGATCGGGTTCCGGCACATTCGCGGGCACGGGCTGCTCAGCGACGGCGTCGGCGTGTACCAGCCCTACGAGTATCAGGGTTCGAGGCACGTGCGGTACGCCTTCACCTACGTCGACCAGGTGATCGACGCGTACCTCGATCTAGGCATCAAGCCCTTTGTGGAACTGGGCTTCATGCCGGCCGCCCTCGCCTCCGGAACGCAGACCGTGTTCTGGTGGCGCGGCAATGTCACGCCGCCGAGCGACCACCGCGAATGGGCCGCCCTGGTACGCGCGACGGTGACGCACCTGGTCGACCGGTACGGACTCGACCAGGTGCGCGGCTGGCCGATCGAGGTGTGGAACGAGCCCAACCTGAAAGACTTCTGGCAGGACGCCGACCGGGACGCCTACCACCGGCTGTACGAGGTGTCCGCGCACGCCGTCAAGGACGTGGACGCCTCACTCCAGGTCGGCGGCCCGGCGCTATCCCCGGGCGCGGACCACTGGCTGCGGCCCTTCGCCGAGTTCGTCGCGGACCGCTCGGTGCCGGTCGACTTCGTCAGCCGGCACGCCTACACCTCGGGGCCGGCGCAACACGTTCCGTTCGGAGTGCATCAGACCCTTGAGCCGGCCTCCACGCTGCTGGAGCAGTTCGACGCGCCACGGCAGCATCTGCGCGATACGGCGCTGGCGCAGCTGCCGGTGCACATCACCGAGTTCAACTCCTCCTACCGGCCGGACAATCCTGTGCACGACACCGCGTTCCACGCCGCGTACCTCGCGCCGGTGCTCGCCGCGGGCGGAGAGCTGGTGGACTCCTTCTCCTACTGGACGTTCAGCGACATGTTCGAGGAGACCGGCGTCCCGACCGCGCTGTTCCACGGCGGCTTCGGCCTGCTGACCCATCGCCAGATCAAGAAGCCGACCTACCATCTGTACGCCTTCATGGCCCGCATGGGCGAGCAGATCCTCGCCCGGGGCGAGGACCACCTGGTCACCCGGCACGCGGACGGCCGGATCGCGGTGCTGGCCTGGGCTCCCGTTGACGCCACCGGCCAGGAGCCGGCGGCCGGTCACGCCCTGCGGCTCTCGATCCCCATCGGGCCGCAGGGCGCTGACTCCCGGGAGGACCGACGGCCGATAACAGCGTTCCTGCTTCGTTCCTCGGTGAGCGAGGAAGCGGGCAACGCCTGGGCGGCGTGGTGCGAGATGGGCCGCCCGGCGTCTCCCTCGCCGCGCCTGCTTGACGCGTTGCGCGAGGCCGCCGAACCCGTGCGCACGCACCGGAGCCTGCCCATCGACGCAGGCCGCGTCGACCTCCGGCTCACCCTCGACCGGCACGAGGTCACGCTGGTCGAACTCAGCGCCGTGACCGACGAGACCCCGCCCTGGTGGGACGAGCGGCGCCTGCTCGGCCTCCCCGCCGATACGCAGGAGCACAGCGATGTGGAGTCAGGCGATGAGTGACCACACTGCCGCCCCCGCGACCAGTTCCCCCGCTGGCCGCGAGTTCGGGGAAGGGCCGCTCGCCCGCGTCGCCGCCCTCGTCTACAGCCTGCTGACGATCGAGTCGCTGCTGCTGCTGACCACCTTGCCGGGCCTGATCCCCCTGGTGCTGCTGGATCGCGACGCCAGCAACGCACCGCTCGCCGTCGCGTGTGCGATCCCGCTCGGCCCCGCGCTGTCCGCCGCCCTGTTCGCGCTGCGCCAGCACAAGCCCGATCTGACCGACCTGAAACCCGCGGCGCAGTTCTGGCGCGGCTACCGGCTCAACGCCGGCGGCGTGCTGCGGGTGTGGATCCCGTGGCTGGCACTGATGGCCGTGCTCGCGGTGAACCTTTCGCACACCCGGGCCGCGGGGATCCCACGCTGGTGGGCCGCGCTGCTGGTCGCCTTCGCGACCGTCGCGACCCTGTGGATGGCCAACGCGCTGGTGATCACCTCGCTGTTCGCCTTCCGCCCGATCGACATCGCCCGGCTGGCCGCCTACTTCCTCGGCCGCACCAAGGCGGTGACGCTCGGCAATCTCTGCCTCCTGATCTGCGCGGCCGCCCTGGTGGCGGTCGCCTCCGAGGCGGTGCTCGCGCTGCTCGGCGCCGGGTTCGCGGCCTTCCTGCTGCGCACCTGCCGGCCGATGATCGCGCTGGTCACCGAGGAGTTCACCGCCGCCGAGGAGTTCAGCGCCACCGAGGAGTTCGCCGCGTGAGCCTGCCCGCCGTCTCGAAAGTCGCATTCGGCGGGGACTACAACCCGGAACAGTGGCCCGAGGAGGTCTGGGCCCAGGACTATCAGCTCTTTGACGCCGCCAGGATCGACACCGTCACCCTCGGCGTCTTCGACTGGGCCCTGATACAACCGGCCGAGGACAGGTACGACTTCGCAGTGTTCGACCGGATCGTCCAGCGCGCCGCCGACGAGGGTCGCAACGTCTGCCTGGCCACCGCGACCGGCGCCCATCCCGCCTGGCTGGCCCGTGCGTACCCGGAGGTGACGCGCACGGACTTCGAGGGACGCAAGCACCGCTACGGTCAGCGGCACAACGCGTGTCCGAGCTCTCCGGTCTTCCGCCGCCTCTCGCGCGAACTGGCTCGCCGCATCGCGCAGCGGTACGCCGGGAATCCGGCCGTCGTCGCCTGGCACGTCGGCAACGAGTACGGCGGCGCCTGCTACTGCGAGCTGTGCGCCGCCGGATTCCGCGACTGGCTGCGCAAGCAGTACGGCTCGCTGGAGGCGCTGAACGCGGCCTGGTACACGACATTCTGGTCGCACACCTTCACCGACTGGGACGAGATCGAGCCGCCCTCCGCGCTGACCGAGCACTGGCGCGGTCCGGACCACACCGCCTTCCAAGGCATCACGCTGGACTACCTGCGGTTCATGTCGGACGCCTTGCTCGCCAACTTCCTTGACGAGAAGGCGGCGATCCGGGAATCGAGCCCTGATCTGCCCGTGACGACGAACTTCATGGGCATGTACCGGCCGCTCGACTACCACCGCTGGGCCTCGCACCTGGACTTCGCGTCCTGGGACAACTACCCGCCGGACGACACCTCGCAGGCGCGGATGGCGTTCACCCACGACCTGATGCGCGGCCTGAAGGACGGCCAGCCGTTCTGGCTCATGGAGCAGACGCCCAGCTGCACGGCCTGCCGGGACATCAACCCGGTGAAACGCCCGGGCGTGATGCGGCTGTGGAGCTGGCAGGCCGTGGCGCACGGAGCGGACAGCGTGCTGTTCTTCCAGCTGCGTGCCTCGCGCGGTGCCAGCGAGAAGTACCACGGCGCGGTCATCGGCCACGCGGGCCGCGCCGACACACGCGTCTTCCGCGAGGTCGCCGAGTTGGGCGCGCAACTCCAACGGCTCGGCGGCAGCACGCTCGGCGCGCGCACACCGGCCTGCGTCGCGATGCTCTTCGACTGGGACAGCTGGTGGGCGCTGGAGATTTCGGACGGCCCGTCGCGCCTGGTGCGCTATCAGCCGGTCGTGCTGGCCTACTACACCGCGCTGTGGCAGGCGGGCGTGGACGTCGACGTGGTCCCGGCGACCGCCGATCTGTCCCGCTACGACGTCGTCCTCGTTCCGGCGCTGCACATGCTCAAGGGCGATCTGGCGCGGCGGCTGGAGGAAGTGGCCACGCGTGGCGGCTCAGTCCTGGCGACCTTCCTATCCGGACGCGTAGACGAGAACGACAACGCGTTCCTGATGGACGTGCCGGGCCCGCTCGGGCCGCTGATGGGCATCCGGATCGACGAGTGGGACGCTCGCGAGCCCGAGTTCGTGAACCCGGTGCGTCTCGAATCCGGAACTGACCGGCTCGACGCCGACGCCCGACTCCTCTTCGAGCTGGTCATCCCGCAGGGGGCTGAGACTGTCGGCACCTACCAGGCGGACTTCTACGCCGGAACGCCTGCGGTCACACGTAATCGATTCGGCTCGGGCCACGGTTGGTACGTCGCGGCCGGGTTGGATCAAGAGGGCGTCTCCTGGGTCGTGCGGCAGGTACTCGCCGACCATGACATCGCGCTGCGATACCCGGACGTGTCAGGCCTCGAAACAACGCTCCGGGTCGCACCCGACGGCACGCGGTTTCTCTTCCTGCTCAACCATCGCGACGAGCCCGTCGAGGTCACCGCCGGCCACACCGGCACCGATCTGCTGACAGGGACACAGGTCCGAGCCGGGCAGCGAATAACCCTCGACGCCCGAGACGTTCTCATTCTGCGTACTCAGTAGATACGCCGGCCGCGCTCGTCGGGAACGCCGGACTTGCGGAAGAAGTACGTGTTGATCTGATCGCGCCATTCCTGCGCGCAACGCACCTGCTCGTCAAGCCTTTCGCGCACACGCGCGTACAGTGCCGGAGTAATCAGACCGCCGGGCTCGACCTCCTCCCACGCCCGCCGCATCTCGGCCGCGCGCTCCGCGCCCTCGAAATGCGTGTCGTAGATGTGCTGGATAACGGTGGATCCGTTGTGCAACACGTGCGTGTAGGGGACGTGGTGGAAGAAGAGCAGCAGCTCGTCAGGGCACTGTTCCAGCGACTCGTACATCTCGCCTGAGGGCTTCGGGTACTGGCTGGTGAACCCGGTGCCGGTCGCCTGAGTGCGGTCCACGCCGACGCCGTCCCGGTCGGCGAAGTGATAGGTGCCCCACTGCGTGTATTCGTACCCGTCGACGCTCGGACCGTAGTGGTCCGCGGGGCGCACCATAAAGCCGACCCCGAGCGGCGCCGTGTACTGCTCATACACGTGCCAGGACTCGTCCATCATCGCGTGCAGGGTGTCGCGCAGCTTCGCCCCGCCGTCGCCCGCCGCGGGCTGGAAGGTCAGGTCGATCCATTCATCGAGCACTGCGATCGGGTCCAGCCCCGGATCCCAGGCGAGCCGGCCGAAGGCGTACAGGTTGGCCTGAGCCAGCGGATGGCCGGTCCAGAACGGATCGTCGCCCGCGTTCGACACCGCGACCAGTCCGCCCCCGGAGGCCGCCGCGATCTGCGCGACCGTCGACTCTTCCGCGCCCCACGGCCGGAATCCGAGCACCTCGCTCCACAGCGGCCCGAGGTAGCACACGTGCCGCTGCTGACCGGTGTACTCCTGAGTCACCTGGAACTCGACCGCCACGCGGGTCGACGGCATCGCCGCGATCACCGGCGAAACCGGCTCGCGGGTCTGGAAGTCCATCGGTCCGTACTTCACCTGGAGGATCGCGTTCTCGCGGAACTGTCCGTCCAGCGGCGCGAAGTGGTCGTAGGCGGCGCGGGCCCGGTCGGTCGAGCGATCGCGCCAGTCCTGCCGATGGTTGTAGACGAAGGCCCGCCAGTGCACGATCCCGCCGAACGGCGCCAGCGCGTCCGCGAGCAGGTTCGCGCCATCGGCGTGGGTGCGGTCATACGCGAACGGGCCCGGCTGCCCTTCGGAGTCGGCTTTTACGACGTAGCCGCCGAAATCAGGGATCGACTCGTACACGCGCCGAGTCGTCTCCTCCCACCACGCGCGCACCTGCGCGTCCAGCGGATCGGCCGTCGGCAGCCCGCCGAGCGCGATCGGCGAGGCGAAGTTCACCGACAGGTGCACCCGGATCCCGTACGGACGCAAGGCATCCGCGATCGCGATCGCATCGCCGAGCCGATCGGTGAGCAGGTGCGCCTCGGCGGCGTGTACGTTCACGTTGTTGATCGCGACGCGATTGATCCCGCACGCGGCCAGCAACCGGCCGTAGGCCCGCACCCGAACCAGGTCATCGCGCAGGACGCCGGCGTCCCAGAAGAGCGAACCGCCGGAATAGCCGCGCTCAACCTGGCCCATCGCCGGGTGCACGTCGATGTTGTCCCAGTGGTCGAGCATCCGCAGCGGCGTCGCCGGAAGGTGCCGCTCCACCGGACGCGAGTCGGCGAACGCGGCCTCGCCGAGACGTGCCACGTGAAACAGACCATAGAGAAGCCCGGCCGGCTCGTCGGCCAGGACCGCAGTGGCGCCGTTGCGCCTGGTGAGCGCGAAGCCCTCATCGCCGAGCGTGCCGCGTTCGACGACGCCGACCGCCGCACTCGGCAGCGGATGCGCCCTGGTCAGCGCGAGTACCAGCTCGTACCGGCTGCCGTCGAGATCCGCGCCGGCCTCGCCCTGCCGCTGGCGCCGCCAGCTCCCGCCGTACCGCGCGCAAGCCTGCTCTACCTCGCCCGCGACCGTATCCATGAGCTGACCCTCGCCGCGAACCAGCACGCGACGCGAGCCGAGCGCCCGGAACGCCTCGGCGGGCAGCCAGGCGGGGTGAACCTCGATCGGATCGGAATGAGTCACCGGATTCCCCGAAAACTTGCGGGCTGAGCCGTCGCGCCGGCCGGGCAAGCTCACAACCTACCGGGCACGGCCCGCCGCCGCACCAGCGAAGTGTCGGTGCTCCCGGTTACCGTGAAACCCATGAACGATCTTGATACTCCGTGGGAGCCGCCGCTCGCCGGTACCGAGGCCGAGCAGCTGATCGGCGCGCTCGACCGGCTGCGCACCACCTTCCGGTGGAAGGCCGACGACCTGGATACCGCCGGCCTCAGCGCCCGCGTCGGCGCCTCCGAGCTGACCCTCGGCGGCCTGCTCAAGCACCTGGCCGCCTGCGAGGACGTCATGTTCACGGTCAAGCTGGCGGGAGCGCCGCTCGGCGCCCCCTGGGACGCCCTCGGCTGGGACGCCGGCGGCGACTGGTCGTACACGTTCGACACCACCGGGCTCTCCCCGGAGCAGCTCTACCGCCTCTGGGACGGCGCGATCGAGCGCTCGCACGCGCGGCTGGACGCGGCCCTCGCCCAGGGCGGCCTCGATCAGCTGGTCCACCTCGCCTGGCCCGACGGTCGCCGCGCTAGCCTGCGCCGCCTGGTCTGCGACCTGATCGAGGAGTACGGCCGCCACACCGGCCACGCCGACCTGTTGCGCGAGGCCGTCGACGGCCGCGTAGGCGAGGATCCGCCGCCCGGCTGGCGCCCCAAGAGCGGGCGGGCGTACGCGACCTAGATCCCGGTCCTGGCTTCAAGGCGGGGAAACAACGGCCTGCTTTCGGGCAGCACTCCATCGACCGGCGTACATTGCGCGCTGACACGACCAGCCGCGTCAGGCAGGAACGGCGCGAGGCGCGCCGCCACGCTGAGGCACGCGCGGTGCAGCGCGCCGAGCACTGTGTCGAGTCGCTCGGCCGCAACCGCATCGTCGTCGCGTTCCGCCTTGGCCAGCTGCCACGGCCGGGTGGCCTCGATCGCGCGATTTGCCTCCTCCACGATGCCGAGCACCGCCGCCGTGGCCTGCCGGAAGTCGAACTCGTCAAGTGCTGCCTCAATGGCCTGCGACGCCTCGCCGCACACCCGGATCAGTCGCTCCGTCTCCGGCGCCGTAAGCACACCGGTCGGAGGGATACCGCCCCGGTAGCGATGGATCATGGTGGCGGTCCGGTGCACGAGGTTGCCGATGCCGCCGGCCAGTTCCCCGTTGGCGCGATCGACGAGACGCTGCACGGTGAAGTCGGCGTCACCCACGCGCGGCACGTCGCGCAGCAGCCACCAGCGCACCGCGTCGGTCCCGACCTGGTCGACCAGCCGCGCCGGATCGGCGCTCACGGTGCCGGACTTGCTGATCTTCCTCCCGTCGATCGTCAAGTAGTCGTGCACCAGGATGTCGGTGGGCAGCGGCAGTCCGGCGGAGAGCAGCATCGCGGGCCAGTACACCGCGTGGAAGCGGATCACTCCCTTGCCCACCAGATGGATCCGCTGCCGGCTGCCTTCCCACCAGTGGACGAAATCCGGGTGGTCGGTGCCGTAGCCGAGACTAGTGACGTAGTTGCCTAGCGCATCCCACCACACGTAGATCACCTGCTCCGGATCTCCGGGTACCGTGATTCCCCAGCCGTGCGCGCGGGCATGCGAGCGCGAGATCGAGAAGTCATGCAGATCGCCCTCGATCAGGGCGAGGACCTCGTTGCGCCGGGAACCGGGCTGGATGCGCAGTCGTCCGCTGATAATCAGCTGCCTGAGTTCCTCGGTGTACCGGGAGAGCCGGAAGAACCAGTTCTCCTCCGCGACGAGCTGGGGTTCGGTGTCGTGCTCCGGGCAGCGTCCGCCCGGGAGGTCCTCGGGCGCGTAGAACTGCTCGCAGCCCACGCAATACAGGCCCTGATAATGCTTGCGATAGAGATCGCCCGCCGCGGCGCAGCGCCGCCAAAGCCGTTCCACTCCGCCACGGTGGCGCGGATCGCTGCTGGTGCGGATGAAATCGTCGAAGGACAGCGCCAGCGGTTCGCGTAGCGCGGCGAAGGCGTCCGCGTTGCGGTCCACCAACTCGCGCACGTCGACGCCTTCAGCCTTCGCCGCCAACACGTTCTTGAGCGAGTTGTCGTCCGTGCCGGTAAGCGAGCGCACCAGGTCGCCACGTTGGCGGGCATGTCGCGCGAGTACGTCGGCCTGCACCAGTTCGAGTGCGAAGCCGAGGTGGGGGCGGGCGTTGACATAGGGGATCGTGGTGGTGATGTACGTGCGACGCTCAGCCATCTGCACTGCTCCGTCTCGTGGTGAGGAGCCGGGGCCGGAGCGAGAAAAGCAAGAGGCCCCGTCTCGGGGCCTCGGAATCTGTTCGTCCGCGCGCGCTAGTAGCCCCGTGACCGGGGCATCATCCGTGCGCGCAAGGCAAGCATGAAGCGATGCTATCAGCGCTCGCGGATGGTCTCCTCCCCTTTTGTCCGTGCGCACAGCCAGCGGTTCTGCAAGCATCGTCAGCAAGCGCGGTCTGCGTTACACGGGTGGAAGGGGTTTGGCGGTGGTCCTACAGGTACGGGGAATCGTCTTGCCGGAGCGCGAGGAGCGCTCGTTCTGGATTGACGGGGACCGGCTGCGCGAGGAGCCGGTGGCGCACGCGGACGTTGTGATGGACGGCGGGTGGCTGCTGCCCGGCCTGGTCGACGTGCACACGCATCCGGGCACCGAGGAGATCGGCACGCCCTTGGACGACGAGGTGCTGCGTAAGCACCTGATCGATCACCGCGACGCCGGCGTGCTGCTGGTGCGTACCCCCGGCTCGGCGGGGCGGATTCCGAAGTGGGTGGACAAGGATCCGCAGCTGCCACGGGTGCGCTCGGCCGGTCCGTGGCTGGCGACGCCGGGGCGGTTCTTCCCCGGCCACGGCCGGGACGTGACCGAGGCCGAACTGGTCGCGGCCGCGGTCGAGGAGGCGACCGCGTCTTCGGGCTGGTGCAAGGTGATCGGCGACTGGGACCCGAACAATCCGCCGGTGCCGCTGGAGATCCTGACCGCCGTGGTGCAGGCCGTCCACGCGGTGGGCGGCAAGGTCGCAGTGCACTGCCAGACCGCCGACGGTTGTCGCAACGCGGTGACGGCCGGTGCGGACAGCCTGGAGCACGGAATGCATCTCGATCACGGGCTGATCGACCGGATGGCCGCGCAGGGCACCGCATTGGTCCCGACCATCTCCGTCTTCGAGGCCGGGGCGCAGCGGGCCCAGACCCGCGAGCCGAGCCCCCGGCGCGACTGGTTCCTCTCTGGCTGGAGGGGGATGTCGGCGACGGTGCGTGCGGCGCACGAGGCCGGGGTGACCGTGCTCGCGGGCACTGACAGCTTCCCCTGCGGCACCGTCGCGGAGGAGGCGCAATGGCTCGCCAGGTACGGGATGTCGCCAGAGGCCGCGGTAGGTGCCGCGTCCTGGACCGCGCGCTCGTGGCTCGGGATGCCGGGCCTCGTCGACGGCGCGCCGGCCGACCTGGTGGCTTACGACGCCGATCCCACGGCCGATGTCTCAGTGCTCGCACACCCCAAGCGCGTCATCCTGCGGGGCGAAGTCGTGGTCTGAGTTCTAGTTCTAGAGGTGGACGCTCAGGGCGGGGGAGGGGAGCGGTCAGCGCGGATCGGGGCGGTCGAGGTTCCAGTGCCGCCCCGCCGAGATCGCCCACTCCGTCTCCTTGCTGTCCTGCGCCGGACTGGCCGAAAGCCCGATCCGCGTGATGACCCGCTGGCCGCCCTCGGC
>Ga0070739_10005294_pt1 | contig 14803 bp, 13 predicted proteins | sample Coa_R1_7_FD_66445 | JGI IMG/M metagenome (GOLD analysis project Ga0070739, IMG submission 66445) | Surface soil microbial communities from Centralia Pennsylvania, which are recovering from an underground coalmine fire - Coalmine... | ecosystem: Environmental > Terrestrial > Soil > Unclassified ... | reverse complement strand
TCGAACACGAGTTGCAGGCGCTGGCGGCCGATCCGGGCCGCGTACGCCGGCTCACTGGCTGGGCCTGGATCACCGACGCACTCACGCCATTTATGGTCACCTCATAGCGAATTGGTATTACATGTTGGGTGTGTCGCGGGCCGGCACGCCCTCGTCCTGGGCAGCGGTGCCGCGCGTGCTCGAGCTGCTCTGCGCGTCGCCGGCGCCTGCCGTCGCGCGCGCTGATCGCTCGATGTTGTGGGCAACCTGCTCGACGCTCAGGCCGTGGTTGGTCGCGGCCCGCTGCAGGTCCTCCAGCGTGATGTCGCCCTGCTTGTGCCGCTCGTGAACGTGGCCGCAGCCGCAGGACATGCACATGATGCCCCTCCCTGGTAGGCGAGTGTCACCCTGACGAGTGTCCTACCGGCGGCGCACGAGGCGTGCCAGCCGCGGCGCGCGCTCGCGCGCGGCGTAGCCCGAATGGCAGACGCGGCGACGGGCGTGGCCCGAGCGCGATGACACCCTTGCAGGTCGGTACCGGCGGGTCGGTCGGCGCCTGTGTGCGCTAGCGGGCGGCAGCCGCGACCGCTGCCGGCCGGTTGCGCAGCTCGCCCCGGGGGACGGCGCGGCGCAGCCAGTCGGCGGTGCGCGCGGCCAGGGCGGAGATGGTCAGGGCGGGATTGGCTGAGCCCTGGGTAGGCAGCAGGCTGCCGTCGCAGACGAACAGGTTCGGCACGTCCCAGCTCCGGCCCCAGCGATCGACGACCGAGTCGGTCGGCGTGAAGCCCATGCGGCAGGTGCCCACCAGGTGGGCGTAGCGGCGGACGTAGCGCGTCTCGGTCGCGCCGGCCGCCTCGAGCACGCGCCGCGCCGTGGCGATGCCGGCCGCCATCATCCGCCGGTCGTTCTCGAACAGGTTGAAGTGCACGTAGGAGGTCGGGATGCCGTACTGGTCCTTTGCTGTCGGGTGAATCGAGACGTAGTTGCGTGCGTCGGGCAGGATCTCCCCCAGCACGCCGATCGCCGCGTAGTGGTTGTAGTCCTCCATCGCTGCCAGCAGCTCCTCGCCGAAGCGGCCGTTCTCGTCGACGAGCAGATGGGCCATGGCGATCGGCAGCGGCGCCACCGTCTGCAGGGCGTAGCCGCGCACGAAGTCGTTCCGCGGGTCGGTCTCGTAGTATTCCTCGGTCGAGGCGCAGGCCGGCGGCGCCTTGTACTGGCGGACCGGCTCGGGGAAGCGCCCCCACACGACCGGGCCGGCCTGCGCCATCAGGTACTTGCCGACCAGCCCGCTCGAGTTGGCCAGTCCGTCCGGGAAGCGGCCGGAGGTGGAGTTGAGGAGCAGCCGCGGCGTCTCGATCGCGTAGCCGGCCACGACCACCGCCCGCGCCCGCTGCTCTTCCGCCACGCGCCGGCCGTCGTCGAACGTGCGATAGTAGCGCACGCCCGTCGCGCGCCCCTCGACATCCACGGCCACCTCGTAGGCCATGCAGCGGGTGCGGATCTCGGCGCCGTGAGCGATGGCGTCCGGGATGTGGCTCAGGTGAATGCTGCTCTTGGCGCCCACTTTGCAGCCCAGCAGGCAGAAGCCGCGCATGATGCAGTGCGGGCGCTTGCCGACGCGGCCGGCCGGGATCGCCACGGGCCCGCCGGCGATGACGCGGATGCCCAGCCGCAGGCAGCCTTCGACCAGCTTCAGCCCGGCCGTGCCGGCCTGCAGCGGCGCGTAGGGGTAGCCGTGCGGCTTGCCCCAGGGCCAGCGCGCCGGCCCAGAGACAGGGTACTCGCGCTCCATCTGCACGTAGTAGGGCTCCAGCTCGTCGTAGTCCAGCGGCCAGTCGGTGGCCACGCCGTCGAGCGTGCGCACGCGGAAGTCGGACGGGTGGAGACGCGGACAGAAGGCGGCGTAGTGGACGGTGCTGCCGCCGACGCCGCGGCCGGAGTTGTTCGCGCCCAGCTCCAGCGGCTCGGTGCCGCCGGTGATGCGGAGGTCGTTCCAGTACAACCGGCTCGAGCCGGCCTCGTCCGAGACCATGTCCGTCTCCGAATCGTGCCAGGGGCCGGCCTCCAGCGCCACGACGGAGAAGCCGTAGCGGGCCAGCCGCTGGGCGAGCACGCCGCCCCCGGCGCCCGTGCCGACGATGCAGAAGTCGACGGGCTCACGTGGCGGGTACTCGCGCATCTCGGTGTCGAGCACCCAGTCCGACGACAGGTGGACGTGCAGCTTCACGGCTGGCTCCCCCTGGCCGCGGGGGCCTCGCGCACCTCCCAGGGCTCGGGCTCGCCGTGGTTCAAGGCGAAGTAGCCCCGCGGATAGGCTGGTCCGCCGAAGCCAATCTCGTCCCAGGCGTAGGGATGGGCGTAGTAGACGCCGCTGATCTGGCGCAGGGCCACGTAGATCAGCCAGCGCCGCGCCGGCAGCCGCTCCCAGGTGGCGCCGGGCGGGTTGCCGGCCCGCACGGCCCGCAGCACGTCGTCCTGACGCGTCCCATCCAGGTCGGCGAACGGCGCGCCGTGCAGCGCCCGCGCCGTCTCGTCCAGGCCGGCCAGGCCCTCGTCCCAGGCCTGGCGGGTGGGCGGCATGTCGTCGAAGCGGAAGCCCTCCACGACGTCGCGGGCGCAGTTCTGGTCGATCCACGGGACGATGGGGATCCGGCGCTCCGGCGGCTTGTGGGCCTGCGGCAGCACGCGCTCGCAGAGCGCCTCGAGGATGTGGCGCTGATGCGGGGTGAAGTGCGCGAAGGCGGGGACGTTGTGGACGCGGTCGAGCACGATGCGGCGGGTGGCATCGTCCCAGTGGCCGCGCTGGTCGAGGACGCGGTAGCCGGGGTAGCGCTCGAGCCGCACGGCTCAGGCCTCCCGCCGGCGCAGGAGCGCGGCCACGAAGCCGAGCAGGCCCACCGAGCAGAACAGCAGCGGCGCAAACAGCGGCGGGCCCATCGTGATGTTGAACTGTAGGTTCCCGAAGCCGCCCGGCATGCGCTTGATGCCGCGCAGGTGGAGCCCGAACCCGAGCAGGCCGTCGACGAAGGTCACGACCGCGGCGAACGGCAGCACGTGGCGCGCCACTCGCTGGCTGCGCGCTGCGCCGACCGCCGCCGCGACCATCGGCGGCGTGACCCAGACGGGCGTCCACATCACCCACTGGTTGAAGCTGCCGCGCAGGTGCTCGAAGTAGGCTTCGCCGCCTGCCAGCACGGCGAACACCGCCGAGGTGAGGGCCAGCCCCTGCTGGAACCGCCCGTGCGACACGCGGGCCGCCAGCCGGTCGGGCAGCCAGGCCGGATCTGGCGGGGCGGGCTCGGGCCGCGGCAGCCGCCTAGGCCGCTCGCCGGTTAGTACGTCGCTCAGCACGTCCAGCCGCTCGCGGCGGAGGAGGCTGGCCAGGGCGCCGACCACGCCGACCGTGCACATCAGCAGCGGCGCGAACACCGGTGGGCCCATCACGATGTTGTAACGCCCGAGCCGCAGCCCGCCCGGCAGCCGCTGGATGCCGCGGATGTGGAAGACGAAGCCGACGATGCCGTCGGCGAGCGACGCCAGCGCCGTGACTGGCAGGACAAGTCGGGCGGCGCGCTCGCTGACCAGCGCGGCGACCGCCGCGGCGACCGTTGGCGGCGTCAGCCAGACCGGCGTCCACATCAGCCAGTGCGAGTAAGCGCCGCGCAGGTGCTGGGTGTAAGCCTCGAAGCCGCTGACGACGGCGGCGAACGCCGTCATCAGCGCCATGGTGCGCTGGAAGCGGCCCTGGCGGATCTCCTGCCGCGCCAGCGCCGCTTCCTCGAGTAGTCGCCCCGCTGGACTGTCGTCGCGTCGTCGTTCGCTCAGCTTGGTCCTCCTCTCAGCGCGGCGCCACGGCGCCGACGTGCTGGTGGCGCTCCGCGGGTACGCTGCCCGCCAGCGGCGGGCGCTCGCGTCGCCGCCGCCGGTGGCCGGCGTCGCCCGCCGCGCGCCCGCCGGCGAGGACGAACGCGCCCCCGGCCAGCAGGCCAGCCAGCACGACCAGCCCAACCTCGAGCAGCGTCTCCGCGTCCGGCAGGTCGGTCATCGCGCTCACGCGTCGATCCGCCAGCGGTCGGCATCCGGCCGCCGCAGCTCGAGACCCAGGCCCGGCCGGGTTGGATCGGGGCGGAGGTGACCGCCGACCGGCTCTGGCGCGCCGTCGAACAGGAGGTGCTCGATGCGCACGTGGTCGTGGAAGTACTCGACGTGGGCGAGCTCGGGCGCCGCGCAGCCCACCTGGGCGTGGATCGTCGGCGCGCAGTGGGCCGAGAAGGGCACGGCGAAGCTGTGCGCCAGCACCGCCGCCTCCAGCCAGCCGGTGACGCCCAGGCAGCGGGTCACGTCCGCCTGCATGATGTCCACGGCCTCGTCGCGGAGGAGGTCGCGGAAGTACCAGGGGTCCCAGCCATACTCGCCGGCGGCCACGGCCATCGGCACCTGCTGGCGCACGAACGCCAGCTCGTCGCGGTGGTCCGACGAGACCGGCTCTTCGAAGTAGCTCACGTCGTGCTCGACGAACCCCTGTGCCTGTTCGATCGCCTGCTTCGTCGCGTAGGCACCGTTGGCGTCGACGAACAGCTCGGCCTGCGGGCCGATCGCGCGGCGGGCGACGGCGACCCGCTCGACGTCCTCCTCGGGCTTGGTGCCCCAGTCCTTGCCGATCTTCATCTTGACGCGCGGGATGCCCTGCTCCACCCAGCCGGCGAGCTGCTCGGCCAGCTCCGCCTCGGTGTAGCTGGTGAACCCGCCACTGCCGTAGATCGGAACTGCCTCCCGCCGCGGCCCGAGCAGGCGGAACAGCGGCTGGCCAGCCTGGCGCGCCTTGAGGTCCCACAGCGCGACGTCGACGGCCGAGATCGCCGTCGAGGCGATGCCCGCCCGGCCGACGTTGCGGACGGCCCGCACCATCGCCTCCCAGCAGCCGCGCACGTCGGCAACCGGGCGGCCGACGACGACCGGCGCGAGCATGTCGCGGATCAGCGGCGCGGCCGCGGCCGCACAGTAGCTGTAGCCGAGGCCGCGCTCGCCGTCCTCGGCCGTCGCCTCGACCAGCACCATCGTCGTGGAGTCCCACTGATAGGTGCCGTCGGCCTCCGGTCGATCGGTGGGGACGCGGTAGACGCTGACCTGCAGGCCGGCGATGCGGGGCGCGCTGTCGTGCGCCCCGCTGCCGTTGCCGGGGATCACGCTCAGCCGCGTGGCCGTCCGCTTCTTGGTCTTGATGGGGCTCATACTACCTCGCGTACCTTGTCCGCCAGGACGGTCTTGATGATGTCGAAGCGGTCCTTCTGGCCCTTGACCAGGGCTTCGGCGAAGTGGACTGCCTGCTCCGTCGTGACCTTGCCGGGCATCGGCGGCTCGTTCGGGTCGACGACGGCCTGGACGACGGCCGGGCCGGGGTACGCCAGCGCCTCCGCCAGCACCTTCTCGGCGTCCTTCGGGTCCTCGAGGGTGAAGCCGCCCGCGCCGCAGGCCCGCGCGTAGGCGGCGAAGTCGATCGGCTGCAGCTCGACGCCGAACTGGGGGTTGCTGCTCAGCACGATCTGCTCCCACTTGATCTGGCCGAGCACGTTGTTCTTGATGATGATCACCTTGACCGGCAGGTTGTACTTCACCAGGGTGGCCATCTCGCCCATCAGCATGGTGAACCCGCCGTCGCCGACCACGCAGACCACCTGGCGGCCAGGGTAGGCCACCGCTGCCCCGACGCTGTAGGGCAGCCCGTTCGCCATCGTCGCCAGCGACCCCGACAGCGAGAACTGCATCTGGTCGCGGATCTGGATGTAGCGCGCCGACCAGGTGGCGATCGTCCCGCTGTCGGAAGACACGATCGCGTCCGGCGCCAGCAGGTTGTTCAGGTGATAGGTAACGACCTGCGGCTTCATCGGCACCGCCGGGTTGGTGCCGCGCTCCTCCAGCAGCTTGTTCCAGTCCTTCATCCGCTCCTGCGCCTTCTCAAGGAAGCTGCGGTCGGACTTGCGCTGGACGAGCGGCAGGAGCGCGGCGAGCACGTCGCGGCTGTTGCCGACGAGCCCGACCTCGGCCGGGTAGCGCAGGCCGATGCGCGCCGGGTCGACGTCGATCTGCACGGCGCGCGCCTGCCCCGGCTTCGGGTAGAACTCTATGTAGGGGAAGCTGCTGCCGACGATGACCAGGGTGTCGCACTCCTCCATCGCGTCCTGGGAGGGCGCCGTGCCGAGCAGCCCGATGCCGCCGGTGGTGAAGGGGCTGTCGTCGGGGACGACGGCCTTGCCCAGCAGCGGCTTGATGATCGGCCCGGCCACGCGGTCGGCCAGCTCGGTGACCTCCGCGCGCGCGTTCAGCGCGCCGCGGCCCGCCAGGATTGCTACTTTGGCTCCCGCGTTGATCAGGTCCGCGGCGTCCTGGAGGATCTCCTTCGGCGGCAGCGGGTAGGCTGGCGCGAACAGGTCCCCGCTGTGCTTGGGGATGTTCGCCTCGGAGCGCGGCACGTCCCCGGCGGTCCACTCCTGGATGTCCTTCGGGATAGTGATGTGCGCCACGCCGCGGCGGCTGAGCGCCGTCTTCACGGCCTCGTCGACAGTATTGTTGACGTGGGCCGGCCCCATCACGCGGTTGTTGTAGACGGAGACGTCCATGAACAGCTTGTCGAGGTCGACGTCCTGCTGGTAGTGCGTGCCGATCAGGTCGTGGAAGGTGTGGCCGGTGATGGCGAGCACGGGCTGCCCGTCGCACTTGGCGTCGTACAGCCCGTTGAGTAGATGCACGCCGCCGGGGCCGGAGGTCGCCAGGCACACCCCGAGGCGCGCCGTGTACTTGGCGTAGCCGCAGGCGGCGAAGGCGGCCGCCTCCTCGTGTCGCACCTGGATGAAGCGGATGCGCTCCTGGTGCGTCCGCAGCGCTTCCATCACGCTGTTGATGCCGTCGCCCGGAAGGCCGAAGATCGTGTCCACACCCCAGTGAATCAGGCGCTCGATGATGAGGTCGGCCACCGTGCTGCCCATGCCTTGCACCTTTCGTCGCGCCGCCGCGCTCGGGCTAGCGGCGCTCGCGGTTCGTTGCTCCTGTCGCGCTCAACGGCATCGCTCGGCAACGTCGAGCGCGACCGCGGTCACCAGGCGCTACTGTCGGGATCCCGACTGCTGCCCGGACGGACCGTTGCCGCTGGCCGTAGCACTAGCCGTGCCGGCATCCCCGTGCCCCGGCGCCGCGCTGGCCTGTCCCGCCCCCGGCGGCTGACCCTGGCCGTCGGCGGACGGCGCCTGGCCGGTTCGCGGGATCGGCCGCGTCTCCCCCTCGGCGACTACGTCGAGCGACCCGCCGTCCTGGTCGAGCACCTGCCAGCGCGAGCCGTCGCCGTCGCGCCAGAAGTGCAAGCGCAGCTTGGTCTCGCCTACGGCCAGGTTGCTCAGCTCGACATCGGCCAGCCAGTCCGGCAGCGTCGGGTCGACGTACAGCCGCCCGTTCGGGGCGTCGGCACGCAGGCCCAGGATCGTCCGCAGGAAGTGGAAGATGCTGCCAGCCGCCCAGGCCTGGGGAATGTTGGCGCCCAGGTACTGGACCGGAAAACCGGTCGCGTCGCGGTCCAGCCCCGCGTACAGCTCCGGCAGACGGTACCGCTCGAAGCGCGCCGCCGCCTCCAGCACGGCGCGGGCGACCCGGTTCGCCTCGTCGGCGAAGCCATAGCGCTTGAAGCCGGCGGCGATGATCCCATTGTCGTGGGGCCAGACGGAGCCGTTCTGATAGGAGAACGGGTTGTAGGCCGGATTGCGCGTGCTCAGGGTGCGGATGCCCCAGCCACTCCACATGTCCGGCTGCAGCAGTCGCCGGACCACTCTTGCCGCCTTGTCGGGATCGGCGATGCCGCTCCACAGGCACTGGCCGGCGTTCGACGCCACCGAGGCGATCGGCTGCTTGTCCGGGCCCAGGCCAAAGGCGTAGGTCTCCAGGTGGTCGAGCCAGAAGCGCGCGTTGAACGCCTGGCGGAGCTGCTCGGCCTGCTGCTCCAGCGCCCGGGCGCGGTCCTGGTCGCCCAGCACGCGGAAGATCTCGGCCATGCGCTGCTTGGCGTCGTAGACGTAGCCCTGCAGCTCGCACAGCGCCTTCGGCTGCTTTACCTGGCTGCCGTCCGGATAGACCACGGCGATCCCGGAGTCCTTCCAGCCCATGTTCTCGTAGCCCTGAGACGAGTAGGTCTTGTACTCCTGGAAGCCGTCCCCGTCGAGATCGCCGTACTGGTCGATCCAGGCCAGGCAGCGCTCGGCGTTGGAGCGGTAGGCTTCGAGGAGCTTCTGGTCGCCGGTCCACTTCCAGATCTCGTGCAGCACGATCAGGTACAGCGGGGTGGCATCCCAGGTACCGTAGTAGGGCGTCTGGGGGATCAGGCCAAAGTAGGCCAGCTCGCCGTGGCGGATCTCGTGGAGGATCTTGCCGGGCTGAGCGTCGCGCCAGTCGTCGCGCTCGGTGGCCTGGTACTGGGCGAGCTTGCGCAGCGCGCCCCGGGCGAACGGCGCGTAGACGGCCATGTTCTGGTAGCTGACGATCAGGCTATCGCGGCCGAACAGCGTCACGTACCAGGGCACCCCCGCAGCGGGCAACCACTCGTGCTCGGGCATGTCGCTCTCGTGCAGGCGTAGCGCGGCCATGTCGTCGACGGCCTGGTCGAAGGCGGCGACCACGTCGTGGTTGCTCGCGCGGAGCTGCGTCGTGTTCTTCGCCCACAAGGCCAGCCGATCCACCTCTCGCGCGCCGCTGCCGGGTGGCGGCGCCGCGCCCTGCCCGGCGTCGAGTAGCATCACCGCCTCAGCGCGCCACTGGCCGCCCTTCGGCATCTCGATCGTCCAGGTGATGCGGCCGTTGTCGAAGCGGGGCGCCGACTGGCTGCGCAGCAGGCGATAGGTGAAGCGGCGTATGAAGCCGCCGTCGCGATAGGTGGTGACCAGGTCCCAGTAGTCGTTGCCGGGCTGCCAGACCGTCGAGGTGTCGCCGCGGGCGAAGTAGCGGTGCGCCTTGACGTCGAACAGGTCGACGAAGTCCGAGCGGATGCTCAGCTCCAGGTGAAAGCTCAGGTCGGCGCCGCTGTAGTTGGTGATGAAGAACTGCTCGTTGATCCGCTCGCCCACCGAGCGCGTGATGACCAGGCCGACGCTGTGGGCTTTGATGTTGCCGCGGATGCCGGGGATCGATTGCTGCCCGTGCTGCGGCGCGTGGGGGAGCGGGTTGTCCAGGGCCGGCAGGGCGGGGTTGCCGTACACCAGCCGCGCCTGGTAGTAGCTCGTCGTGGTCGAGGTGAACAGGTCCCAGGGCTCCCGCTCGATCGTGCAGCGATAGTAGCCTACGAAACGCGTGTCCTCGGCAAACACGCCGAGGTCCTTGTCGGGGTGGATCTCGCCCCGCCGGTCGGTGACCATGAACGTGCTGCCGTGGTTGATGGTGAGAACCGGTGGCCCGACCGTAACCTCGACCGACATCTACCGTCTCTCCCGGATGGCGCTTCGTCGGCCCGAGCCCTGAGGGAGCCGTGTCGCGCGGAGTCTCCCGGAGCGGGGGTGGAGATGCGCGACCGGGCTCGGGCCGGCGGCGCCATCCACCCTGATCGTAGCGGCCGGTCCCTGAATGTCCCCTGCGCCTGTCTCTACGCCGCCTGAACGGTGCCTGAATGCCTCGCCGGGCCGGCGTTCAGGCCGAGTTCAGGCGCCCGCCGCGGGCATGCAGCCTGCAGGGAGGCCCGCCGGCGCACACTGAAAGCGGGCTAGTTCGGGGGAAGGGAGTGCGATGGACGACGAGCGCGGGGCGCGCGCGGCCGATGAGCTGGCCCGCGCCGGCTACCAGGGCCTCGTCTGTCGCATTCCCCAGAACGTGCTGTTGCTGTCGGGCTACCTGCCCGTCCTCGGCAACTCCTTCTGCGTCGTCTCCCGGGCCGGCGGCCAGCTCACCGTCCGCCTCGCCGTGCCCGCGGACGAAGCCGACCTCGTCCCTGAGGGCGCGGCGGTGGAGGTGCGCACCTTCCGTGAGGAGACGCTCGACTACATCGGCACCACGCTCGAGGCGGTCTGCGAGCCGCTCCGCGCCCTCCTGCGCGCCGCGGGCCTCGCTGACGGCGGGGCGGTCGGCTACGAGGGCAGCGCGGCGCCGATCGCGACGGCCTACACGCAGGTCGGCATCCCCACCCCGGCGACGATGGACGTGCTCGCCGCGCTGCTACCGGAGGCGGCGCTGCGCGACGCCTCGCCCCTCCTGGCCGACCTGCGCTCTGTCAAGACCGCCGCCGAGATCGGCCACATCGAGCGCTCGGCGGCCGTCGCGCGGGAGGGCTTCCTGGCCGCCCGTGACGCGGTGCGCGTTGGCGCCACGGAGGCGGACGTCGCGGCGGCCGTGCTGGCCGCGCTGCTGCGGGCCGGCTACGCCGCCACGCCACGGGGCCGCGTCTTCCCGCACGTCCACGTCATGGCCGGCCCGCGGACCGCCCTGGCCTATCGTGCCTACAACCTCACCTCGGCGGCGACGATCCAGCGCGGCGACACGGTGCTGGTCCAGATGGAGGTGGGCGTCGACGGCTACTGGGCGGAGCTGACGCGCACCTTCTTCGCCGGCGAAGCGACCGACGAGTGGGCGCGCGCGCACCTGGCCTGCCAGACGGCGCAGGGCGCGGCCCTGCAGGTGATCCGCGACGGTGCCCGCGCGCGCGACGCGGACGCCGCAGCGCGGCGCGTGCTGGAGCAAGCGGGCTACGGCGAGGCGTTCAAACATGGGCTCGGCCACGGCGTCGGCTACCAGGCGATCAACCACGGCGCGGCGCCGATCCTCCATCCCGCGTCCGACGCCGTGCTGCGCGCGGGGATGGTCCACAACGTGGAGCCGGCGGTCTATCTCGACGGCCAGGGCGGCCTTCGCCTGAACGACAACGTGGTCGTGCGGCCGGACGGCGCGGACCTGCTGTCGCGTGCCGTCCCCCGCGATCTGGACTGGCTGGTCGTGCCGGCCTAGCAGCGGCCGAACGACCAGAGCGCTTTCGTATCTTTGCGCGGAGGGCAGCTAGTGCGAGCGAAGCGGGTAGCGGCGCCAGCGCTGCTGGGCGTGCTGGCGATCGCGGCGACGGCCTGCGGCACGACCAGCCTGGCCGCGCCCGAGCGCGGCGTGGTGACCGTGGAGGCGCACAACTACCGCTTCCACCCCGACACGATCCACCTCAAGGCCGGGCAGCCGGTGCGCCTGGTGCTCCAGAACGACGATCCCGTGAAGCACAACATCAGCTTCGACGGCCTCCAGCCGCAGGTGCTGGTAGTCACCCCGTTCAAGGGCGAGCAGGCGATCGTCTTCACGCCGACGAAGCCCGGCACCTACCAAATGTACTGCTCAGAGCCGGGCCACAAGCAGCTCGGCATGGTCGGCACGGCGATCGTCGAGTAGCCCGCCGCGCCGAGACGCGGTGTCAGGCCCCCCGCCTACCAGGTCTTGCCCCGCAGCACGGCGTCGTCGAGGTCGTCGAAGTACTGCTTGCGGAGGGCGAGGCTCATCGCCACGGCGCGGCGGGCGCGCATCTGGCTCTCCTCGCTGGTGGCGAGCCGCGCGATGACCGACTCCGGGAAGCTGCCGTGCTCCTGCTCCTCGGCGTGGATCGCGCGGTAGGGCTCCTTGAGCCACTCCGGCACGTCGGGCGCCTCGAGCATTTTGCCGATCAGGTAGTCGGCGACGGCCTCGCCGGCCAGCGAGAACGCCGCGACCCGCTCGACCGTGTCTTCCAGGCCTTCGAAGGCGCCGAACATGGCGATCTGGCCCGGCGGCGGCTGGTAGTCGAACGGATCGCCGCCGTGCGCGCGGATGCGCTCGGCCAGGAGCTGCGAATGGCGCCCCTCCTCGCCGACCGCCTCCATGAAGTGCAGCTTCACCTCCAGGTCGGAGAAGCCCTTGAGGTAGTGACCGAACACCTCGCCCGCGCGGATCTCGTTGAAGTAGCGGCTCTTCATCACGTGCAGGCGTTGGGCGTCGGAGCTCAGCCCGATGTAGCTATAGGCGGGCGGCCTGGCGTCGAGCGTCCTGCAGAAGGCGTGGACCTGGGCCACCAGCTCGTCGGCAAGCGCTCGCGCGGGGATCAACGTTGCGGCCATCTCGCACGTTTCCTCTCTATCGGTCGGTCTATACGCTCCAGCGTACGCCGAGCGACAGGCGGCCGGCAAGCGGCGGCCTCTGGTATACCCAGAACCGCGGCGCCGCGCAGGTGCCGACTGTCATCCCGAGAGGTCAGGCCATGAGCGTGCGCGACCTGCGCCCGCTGCTCTGCCCGCGCTCGGTCGCCGTGGTCGGGGCGTCGCCCAGCTCGCGCGTCGGCCTGAACATGGTTCGCAACCTGCTCCAGCTCGGCTTCGACGGGCCGATCTACCCGGTCAACCCGCGCTACGACGAGGTAGCGGGCCTGCGCTGCTACCCCAGCCTGACGGCGATTCCCGCTGAGGTCGAGGCGGTGGTCGTCGGCGTCGCCGCGCGCTACGTGCTGCCGACGATCGAGGAAGCGGTGGCCAAAGGCGTGCGCGCGGCGACAATCGCTACCGTCGGGTTCGGCGAGGCGGGCGAGGAGGGCCGCGCCCGGCAGCGCGCGCTGCAGGCGCTGGCCACCCGCCACGGCCTGCTGCTGAACGGCCCGAACTGCATGGGCCTGATCAGCTTCGCCCACCACCAGGCCCAGTATATCGGGAACGTGCCGACGGACCTGCCGGCCGGGCGGATCGCCGCCGTCTGCCAGAGCGGCTCGGTGGCAATCGGCCTGATGATGAGCGGGCGGCTCGGCCTCAGCTACCTGATCTCGAGCGGCAACGAGGCCGACGTCACGCTCGAGGAGTACCTGGCCTACCTCGTCGAGGACGACGCGGCGGAGGTCCTGCTCGCCTTCGTCGAGGGTTTCCGACGGCCGGACCTGTTCCTCGACGTGGCCGAGCGGGCCCGCGAGCGCCGCAAGCCGCTGGTGGTCCTCAAGGTCGGGCGGTCGGCGCCGTCCGCCGCGGCGGCGCTGGCCCACACCGGCGCGCGGGCCGGCTCGGCGGCCGACTTCGACGCCGTCTGCCGGCAGAAAGGCGTCATCCGCGCCGGCGACCTGGACGAGCTGATCGAGGCGGGCGTGCTGTGCGCGGCGCTCCGCGAGCGGCCGCCCGGCGGGCCCGGCGTCGGCACGCTGACCGCCTCGGGTGGGCTGCTCGGGCTCGTCCTCGACCTCGCCGAGGAGGCGGGCCTGCACTATCCGCCGCTCGCGGCGGCGACGCGGGCGCGTCTGGCCGAGGTGCTGCCGCCGGGCTCGACGGTCGGCAACCCGCTCGACGCCTGGGGCACCGGCGACGTGCAGCAGACTTACCCGCCCTGCCTGGCGGCCCTCGCCGCCGATGCGGCGATCGACCTGATCGCCGTCTGCCAGGACGCGCCGGCGCGGTCGGGCGGCGGCCGCACGGCGATGAGCGTGGCGGCGGCGTTGGCGGCGCTGCGCGAGCAGACCGACAAGCCGCTGGTGGTGTTCACGAGCGTCGGCGGCGCGGTGGACGCCGAGGCCGAGGCAGCGCTCGCCGCCGCCGGCATCCCGCTGCTGCGTGGCGCCCGGCCGAGCATCCGCGCCCTGGCGGAGGTCGTCCGCTACTACGCGCGCGGCAGCGACGGCGTGAGCGTCCTGTCGTCCGAGGACGCCGCGGCGCTCGACCGGTTCTGCGCGCCGCCGGACGACGAGTAAGGATCATGCGATAACATCGTAGGAGCGGTTGAGTCCGGCTAGCGGCCGCCGCGCGGGAGGAGGCCATGAGCACGGTAACCTGGGTCATCCTGATCGGGGCGCTGGCGGTACTGGTCATCGCGGCGCTGGCGGGAAGCCGCAGCACGGGCTCGCCGGCGAAACGCCTGGGAGCCTGGGCGATCGAGCGGAACCACCGCGAGATCATCGTCAGCGAGGTCGGGATCGTCGTCGGCGCCGTGCTGTTCGTGTTCGGGATCGTGCTCGAGTCCGGCTTCCTGGTGCTGCTCGGCCTCGTCGTCGAGGCCGCCGCGCTGCTACGCCTCGTGATTCACCACGGCCCGTTCGCCGGAGAGGCGCACTGACCGGCCGGCCTGCACCCCCCGCGCCGCGGCCGGCAGGCGGCCTGGCTTGGCCGACGTCGCTGCCGTGACCTCGGCCTACGGGCTGGCGATGGCCTGGCCGGCCGACAGGAGGACGGGCTCGAGGTCGAGCGCGCTGGGGATGACGCGGATCGCGAGCAGGCTGCTGCGGCCGCGCACCTGGATCTCGTGGCGCGCGAACGCCGAGAGATCGACGCCGGCGCGCAGCGCCACCTCCTCGGCGACGACGAGCTGGCAGTCGTACTCTTTGGTTAGCGTCTCGAGGCGGCTGGCGGTGTTCACGATGTCGCCGATCGCCGTCAGGTAGCGGGCGTCGCCGTAGCCCATCTCGCCAACGATCACCGCGCCGGCGTGGATGCCGATGCCGATTCGCAGCGGCTCCTCCAGGTCGTGCGCCAGGACATGGTTGAGGTTCTCGAGCGCCCGCGCCATGGCTACCGCGCCCTCCAGCGCCTCGCGGCAGCCCTGTTGCGGCCCGCGGTCCAGCCCGAACAGCGCCATCACGCCGTCGCCGACGAACTGGTTGGGCCGGCCGCCGGCCTGCTCGATGGCGCGGCCCATGGCGTCCGAGTACTGGTTCAGCAGGAACACGACGTCGTAGGGCAGGCGGTTCTCGGCGAAGCGGGTGAAGGAGCGCATGTCCGAGAACAGGATGGCGATCTCGTGCTCGGCGCCGGCGGAGCCCGCGTGCAGGAGGTCGGGTGGCAGCCCTGCCAGCGGCGGGAGCAGCGGGAAGACGTCCACATCGGCGGTA
>Ga0070739_10005293_pt1 | contig 14807 bp, 13 predicted proteins | sample Coa_R1_7_FD_66445 | JGI IMG/M metagenome (GOLD analysis project Ga0070739, IMG submission 66445) | Surface soil microbial communities from Centralia Pennsylvania, which are recovering from an underground coalmine fire - Coalmine... | ecosystem: Environmental > Terrestrial > Soil > Unclassified ... | reverse complement strand
AGGAACTCGCGCAGGAGCAGGTCCTCGGCGTCCATCGTGACGTTCGTCTCGAGCTCGGCCTTCCACCACCCGTCGGCGTTCTGGAGGCTCAGCAGATGGTCGGTCGCCAGGCGCAGCGCCGCCTGGGCGGATGAGGGAGGGGCCTGTGCCGGCCCTGCGGGCAGGGAGTCTTCGGGGACTGCATCCACCGACGCCGACACGGCTCTGTCAGTACCCAGCCCCTCCGGCAGCACGCGCGGCATTGTAAAGATGATTACAGCGCCCAGCCCGCCCGACTAAGGCCGCCCTAATACCCGGTCGGGTTCGGGCGGCGAGGCGTTGCCCGCCCCGCCGCCCGTGTCAGACGATCGTCAGCTCGAGCTGCGCCGGCGGGTGGAGGAGCCGCCGCTCGACCGCGAGCCAGTCGACCGCGAACCGGTCGACCGCGAGCCGGTCGACCGCGAACCGGTCGAGCGCGTCGAGCGCGTGCCGGTCGAGCGTGTCGAGCGCGCGCTGCTCGACCGGGTCGAGCGCGACGAGGACGATGACGCACTCGACGCGCGCGCCCGCGTGCCCGTCGACGTGCGCCGCCGCGTGCGACGGCGCGTCGTGCCAGCCCGCAGCGCACGCGGGACCTCGGTGCGCACCAACTCCTTGACGAGGCGACCGAGCTCGGAGTCCAGGAACTTCGCCATCCGCTCCTCCTCGCGGCGGATCGCCTTGGCGAGCGCGGCGGTGTCCTTGTCTCCCACCTCGCTCGCAAACGTCTCGATGCGGGTGTACAGCGCGATCTCGACGTGCTCCTCGCGAAGCTCCTCCTGCGCGTTGCGCAGATGCGTCTCCACCTGCTGGGTGACCGCGGCGCGCGCCATCCCGATCTGCCCCTTGACCAGCGAAACGGTCTTCCCGGCGACCTCGCCGACCGCGCCGGGCAGCGGCCCACCGCCGTTGGGCGATCCGCCGAGCTGCTTGAGCCGCCGCTCGACGCGACGCTTGTGGTCCTTGGTCTCCTTGAGATGGGCCTGGAGGCGCTTCTTGTAGGACGCCTTCTGGGTCAGGCCGATGTGCTGGGTGAGGCTGGCCTCCAGCTCCGCCTCCTTGGCGTGGGCCTCCTGCAGCCACTGCACCAGTCGTGCATCTCGCTCGTTGAGGTCTTCGGCCACTTCGGTCCTCCTCGCCGCGCGGGCGGTAGTTGACACTTGCATGTAGAGCAGGGGGTTTACCCGGCACCGCCTGCCGCTATCCCCCAGGTTTCCAACCCGGCGCGGTTTCGAAACCCCCGCCGGGGTACATCAGCGCCGTGCACGTCGTAGTGATCGGAGCAACCGGAAACGTCGGGACGAGCGTCCTGGCCGCGCTGAGAGGCGAGCCCGGCGCGCGGATCGTGGGCGTCGCGCGCCGCATGCCTGACCCGCGACTCGCCGAGATCGCGACCGGCGTGGAGTTCCGTGCCGCCGACATCGTGCGCGACGACCTCGTGGCACTGCTGCGCGGCGCCGACGCCGTCATCCATCTCGCGTGGCTGATCCAGCCGGGACGCGACCGCGAGCTGATGCACGCCGTCAACGTCGAAGGCAGCAGGCGCGTGTTCGATGCCGCCGTGCAGGCCGGCGTGCCGGCGATCCTCTACGCCTCGTCGGTCGGCGCGTACTCGCCCGGGCCGAAGCACCGGCGCACCGATGAGTCGTGGCCGACCGGCGGCATCCGCTCGTCGTTCTACTCCCGCCACAAGGCGGCCGTCGAGCGGCTGCTCGACCGCCTCGAGTCTGAGCAGCCGCAGCTTCGCGTCGTGCGCCTGCGGCCCGGCCTGATCTTCAAGGCGCAGGCCGCCGACGAGATCCGTCGCTACTTCATCGGCCACCTGGCGCCGCGATCGGTCTTCCGCCGCCGGCTGATCCCCGTCGTCCCCGAACTGCCCTCACTGCGCTTCCAGGCCGTGCATTCGCTCGACGTCGGCGACGCATTTCGCCGCGCCGTGCTGAGCGACGCCCGCGGCGCGTTCAACGTCGCCGCCGACCCGGTGCTCGGCCCCGCCGAGCTCGCCACCGTGCTCGGTGCGCGCCTGGCGCCGGTGCCCGGAGCGCTGCTCCGACTCGGCGCCGATGTGAGCTACCGGCTGCATCTGCAGCCGGTCGAGCCCGGCTGGCTCGACATGGCCCTCCAGGTCCCGATCATGGAAACCGGACGCGTGCGCCGCGAGCTCGGATGGCAGGAGACGAAGGACGGCGTCGGCGCGCTCAGCGAGCTGATCGATGGTCTGGGCGAAGGCACCGACCTGCCGACGCCGCCGCTGAAGGCGCGCTACAGCTCGGCCTGACCCGGCCCGCGCTCGATCACGCCGCCTGCGACTCGAGCTCCGGGCGCACCTCGACCGCGCTCGACTCGCGATCCTCGCGCAGCAGGTCGAGGACGCCGCGCTCGATCGCCCGCCGTCTTGCGTCAGGGGTCTCGTCGAGCCGGCTGATGTCGTCGATCGTGCGCCGCAGCGCCACCTGCGGATACCGGTCGAACACGCGGGGATCGATGTAGGAGCGCCGCGCGACGGCCGGCGTGTTGCCGAGCACCGCCGCGACCTCGCGCGCCACGGCGCTGAACACGCGCTTGCTCGAGCGCCGACGTCCCTCCTCGGGAACGCGCTTGGCGAGCTCGACCGCCGCGAGCACGGTCGCGTTCCAGGTGCGGAAGTCCTTGGCGCTGAACTGCGCCCCGAGATGCTCCTTGACGTACTCGTTGATGTCGTCTGATCGGACCGGCTTCCACCGCCGGCCCTCCCGGTAGGCGAGCAACTCGTCCGGTCCGCCTCGCCGGCGCCTGAGCACGGTCAGCACCGCCACGCAGTCCGGATCGCGCAGCTCGAGCACGCGCTGCACGCCGCTCTTGGCCGGGTAGTCGAAGACCGCGGCCCCGCCGGAGATGCGAACGTGCTGGCGGCCGAGCGTGGCGAGCCCGAGCCCACCCTCCTCCTTGGCGTACTCCTCGCCGCCGATCCGGAACTGTCCGACGTCGATCATCCGCACCGCGCACGCCAGAACGCGTCCGCGGCTGAGGTCCTCGGTGGACCTCAGGTCAGCGTCCACCTGCCGGCGCAGCCCCGGCAGCGCCTCCGCGAAGTCCTCCATCGTCTGGAACTTCTGGCGGTCGCGCAGCTCTCTCCAGACGGCGTGGTAGAGGTACTGCTTGCGCCCGGCGGCGTCGATCCCGGTCGCCTGGAGGTGACCGCGCGGATCGGGGCAGATCCACACCTCCTCCCAGGCCGGCGGGATGCCGAGCTCGCGGATCCGCGCGAGCGTCTCCTCGTCGTCGACCCTCTCCCCACCGGCGTCCAGATAGCCGAACCCGCGTCCCCGACGGACGCGGCGCAGGCCAGGAGCCGAGCAGTCCGATCGCCGCAGCCGCGGCGTCCGCAGCGGGCCTCTCATGCGGCTTGGGCGCGTGTCACCCGCGGGCAGCTACCCGGCGTCGATCGGGGACAAAACGCGCGCATGCGGGTATAGACTCGAGGTGCTGGACCGGCATCCGAAGGCAGGAGGAAACCTTGCCGAGCACCTCTTCGATCCGCCTCTTCGATGCCGACCCTGACCTGACCCGCTTCCTGTCGGCCGAGGATCGCTCGCTGGCCCGGCAGGTCCGTCTGCCGCTCGTCGAGCTGAAGCCCGGCGACGTCGACGTCTCCGATGTCCTGCGGGCGCATCGCTCGTTCGCCGCGCTCGTGCCCGGCGGGATGCTGCTCCAGTCGCTGCGCCTCGGCGAGCATCCGGGCCTGCGCCTGATCGGGCCCGGCGACATCGTCTCGCTGACCGACACGCCACGCTCGATGCTCGTTCTGAGCACGAGCTGCCGGGCGACCGTCCCCACCCGCCTGGCGTTGCTCGGCCGGGAGTTCCTGATCGCCGCTCGGCGCTGGCCGTGGTTGATGGCGGGCCTGCACTCGCGCAGCGCCGAGCAGTCCGAGCGGCTCGCCACGCAGCTGATGATCTGCCAGCTCCCGCGGGTCGACGACCGGCTGCTCTCGGTGATGTGGCTGCTCGCCGAATCGTGGGGACAGGTCACCGCAAGCGGCACCGTGCTGGCGGTCGAGCTGACCCACTCCGCGCTCGGGGGGCTGATCGGCGCGCGCCGCCCGACCGTGACGCTGGCCCTCAGCGAGCTGACCGAGCGGGGCGCGATCATCCGCCAGAGCGATGGCTGGCTGCTGCTCGAGCCGCCCAAGGCGCCGCAGCCCGCCGCCGGCGAGGCGATCGGCGATCCGCGCCTGATGAGCGCGACGGCGCCGGTGTGGAAGGAGGAAGTCGCCCCCAGCCTCGACGAGCAGATCGCCGCGGAGGCCGCCACGCACGAGGAGGTCAGGCTCACGGTCGAGCGCCTGCGCGCCGAGCACGGCGAGCGCACGCAGCGAATGCGTGCGCGCCTCGACGAGCTCAGCGCCACGCGCCAGCAGATCGCCAGCGTTCGCGAGCGGATCAGGAAGGAACGGCCGCGTGTTGGTCGGCCGGCTCCATCATGATGATCACGCCGCTGACGCTGCCATCGCTTCGGGCGCCGAGCGGCAGACAGGAGATGCGGCACTGGAAATCGCGCCCGCGCCGATTGGTGGCCGCGAGCGTCAGCTCCTGACGGCCGTCTTCGCCGGCCAGGCAGCTGCGGATCGGCCCCTTCAGCTGCTCGACCGGCAGACCGAAGTCGAGCGACAGGAAGTGCTGGTCCTCGGCTTCGTCGCTGGTCAGCCCCCACAGCTCGCGCGCCTGGCCGTTCCAGATCTGAACGTGCTGCTGGCGATCGAGCACGACGACGGCCAGGCCGATCGTCGTCAGGATCGTCTCCAGGAACGCGTTCATGTCGTTGAGCTCGAGCGTGCGGTGGCGCAGCTCGTCGTTCATCGTCTCGAGCTCCTCGTTGGAGGACTGGAGCTCCTCGTTCATCGTCTCGAGCTCCTCGTTGGTCGACTGGAGCTCCTCGTTTGTGGTCTCGAGCTCCTCGTTTGTCGACTGGAGCTCCTCGTTGGTGGTCTCGAGCTCCTCGACCGTCGACTGGAGCTCCTCGTAGGCCGATTCGAGCTCGCGCCGCGAGGTCGAGAGCTGCTCCTCCATCCGGTGCGCGTCGCTGACGTCGAGGTAGGTGACGCTGATGCCGAGCGGCTCGTCCCCGGCGATGAGCGGCACGATCCTGATGTCGAAGAGCCGGTCCTGGTCACCCTGGCGCCCGGGAACCGCCCTGATGTCGAGCGCGCGGTGCTCGGAGGCAACGGCCTCCAGGTGCGCGCGCAGCTCGATCGGCCGGTAGGACAGCTCCAGATCCTGGATCGGGCGCCCGTAATCGGTGATCCCGAGCCCGAACAGGCGCCGCGCCTCGGAGTTGGCCATCACCAGCGCGCCCGCTGCGTCGAGGACGACGTTGGCCGGCGCGGCGGTGTCGTAGGCGGCCTCGCGCAGGTTCTCGGCGACCGACTGCGAGGCGCCGTTGCCGGGGTCGGCCGCCATCACCCGGACGCGATCGCGCAGCATCGGGCGCGCCACGCGGCGAAACACCCGCCACTTCAGATCGATCGGCGTGAACAGGTCGCCGTGGGTGATCAGCATCTCGGACTTGCCGAGCAGCATCACCCCGTCGTCTTCGAGCGCGAAGTGGAAGCGGCGCAGGATCTGCGCCTGCGTCTCGGCCGTGAAGTACATGAGCGTGTTCCGGCAGATCAACAGGTCGATGCGGCTGATCGGCGCATCCTGGACGAGGTCGTTGCGACCGAAGATCACGCAGCGGCGCAGGTCCTTGCGGAACACGTATCGCTGGTCGGTGCGCTCGAAGAAGCGCTCGAGCGCGTCGCGCGGCACCGGCTCGATCTGACGGGGCAGGTACGCGCCCTGGCGCGCCTCGTCGAGCGCGTCCTCGTCGATGTCGGTGGCGTAGATCTTCACCCGGTCCTTGAACCCCTGGTCGCCGAGCACCCTGGCCAGGACCATCGCCGCCGTGTAGGCCTCCTCGCCCGACGCCACGCCGGCGCACCAGACGCGGATCGGCTCCTCGGCCGGCCGCGCCGCGATCATCCCGGGAACCACGCTCGATGCCATGTGCTCCCAGGTCTGGGCGTCACGGAAGAAGCTCGTGACGTTGATCAGCAGCGTGTTGAACAGCTCGGCGAACTCGTCCGGGTGAAGCTCGAGGTACTCGACGTAGCTGTCGTACTGGCCGGCCTCGAGCCCCAGCTCGCCCATCCGCTTGGCGAGGCGGCGCTCTATGCTCGAGCGCTTGTAGCCCGTGAAATCGAATCCGCGCGAGTCGCGGACGAACTCGAGCAGCCGGTCGATTCCGCTGGGCGTCCTCTCGCTCAAGACGCCAGACCCTCTTCGCTTTCGGAAGCGTCGGCGCCGAGCTCGCGCAGCTGACCGTACTGGTCGACCTCGCGCAGCGAGGTGACCGCCGCCTCTTCGATCGCCCCGCGCACGACATCGGCCTGGCGCCCGGCCTCCTCGGCGCGGCGCCGCACCGAGCGGGCGGACACCTGCTGCTGGCGTGACTCGAACCGCGCCGCCATCCGCTCGAGCAGGATCCGCCGGTCCTCCAGCGCCCGGACCGCGGCCCACATCGCCGCCTCCACGTCCTCGGCCTGAGCATTGAGCAGGCTCTCGGGCGAGTAGCGGTGCCCGACTCGGCAGCCCCACTGTGTGACGCCCGACTCAGCCCGCTCGGTGAGCACTCCACCGCATTCGGGACAGATCGTCGCGAGCCCTTCGTCCCTGGTCCGCTCACCGGCTGCCGAGTGGTTGGACGGATCGCTGCCGGGCGGCATCGGCTCGCCGTTCACCATCGCCACCACCGCCTCCGCGACGAGCAGCGACGGGACGACCGCGTCGACTTGCACGCTCGCCAGCGCGCTACGTGGCATTCCCGCATACATGGCCTCCTTCGGGTCCTGGACGATGGCGCCGCCACCGTTCGCCTTGATCACGGCGAGGCCGGCCGCCCCGTCGTCGCGCGTGCCGGACAGGACGACGCCGACGACGCGGTCCCCGCGGGCGGCGGCCGCCGAGCGGAACAGCGTGTCGATCGCGGGCCGGTGCCCGTTCTCGCGTGGGCCCACCGTGAGCCGGACCCGGCCGTCCTCGACGACCAGGTGTCGGTCGGGCGGCGCCACGAGCACCGAGCCCGGCTCGAGAGGCTCGCCGTCGCTCGCCGCCCGGCACGGGAGCGCCCCGGCCCGCTCGAGGATCTTGGGCAGCGCGCTCGGGCTGTCCGGCGCCAGGTGGAGCACGATGCAGATCGCCGCCGGCAGCTCGGCCGGCAATCCGGCGACGACGCGCCTGAGCGCCTCGACCCCGCCCGCCGACGCCCCCATTACGACCAGGTCGCGCGCAGTGATGTCCGACTGCCGCATTCAGCCGACTCTACGCTCGTTTGAGGGCATCCGCATTACTGCTTCCCGAGTGTCGCCCAAACGACGCTACCGCGCCGCCGTTCGTTTTCAACTGCGGTCGCGGACGGCCCGGCCGTGAACCTACAGTGAGAGATGTGAGCAGCGGCGAGGGGTTCGGGGTGACGGCGGAGCCGGCGGGGCCGGACGCCGTCCGCCTCCAGGTCAGCGGCGAGCTCGATCTCGCCACCCGGCCCGCCTTCGAGGAGGGAGTCGCCGAGGCGCTCGAGTCCGGTTGCCGCGTCCTCCTCGATCTGTCTCAGGTGTCGTTCATCGACTCCACCGGCCTGGCCGCGATCATCGGCAGCGCACGACGCGCCGAGCACGCCGGCGTCGTGCTTCAGATCGCCCCATCGCTCTCACCGCAGACCCAGCGGCTGCTCGAGCTGACCGGGATCAGCGAGCACCTGCCGTTTGCCTCGCCCTCCGCGTGGGCAAGCCCCTCTGGGTGAGCGCCAGCGCCGGCCGCGCCGACGGCTACAAGTGGATCGTCCTGTCCAACACGACGATCGGGATGCTGCTGGCGACGATCAACTCGTCGATCCTGCTGATCTCGCTGCCGGACATCTTCCGCGGGATCCACGTCAACCCGCTGGCGCCCGGCAACACCAACTACCTGCTGTGGATGATCCTCAGCTTCCTGGTCGTCACCGCGGTGCTGGTCGTCTCGCTGGGCCGCCTCGGCGACATGTACGGGCGGGTGCGCACCTACAACCTCGGCTTCGCGGTGTTCACCGCCTTCTCGATCCTGCTCACGCTCACTCCGTTCACCGGTGGCGCCGGCGCGCTGTGGCTGATCGGGATGCGAGTCGGGCAGGGGGTCGGCGGCGCGATGCTGTTCGCGAACTCGAGCGCGATCATCACCGACGCCTTCCCGGAGGACCAGCGGGGGCTCGCGCTCGGCATCAACGGCGTCGCGGCGATCGCCGGCTCGTTCCTCGGCCTGATCATCGGCGGCCTGCTCGGCCCGGTCGACTGGCGACTCGTGTTCCTCGTCTCGGTCCCGTTCGGAGTGTTCGGGACATTCTGGGCCTATCTGAAGCTGATCGAGGGGCCGCGGCAGGGCAGCGACGCGAAGATCGACTGGCTCGGCAACATCCTGTTCGCGGTCGGCCTCGTCGCGGTGATGGTCGGCATCACGTACGGGATCCAGCCCTACGGCCATCACACGATGAGCTGGGGCTCGCCGAAGGTGCTGGGTGAGCTGATCGGCGGCATCGCCGTGCTGCTCGTCTTCTGCGTCGTCGAGACACGCGTCGCGCAGCCGATGTTCCGCCTCGACCTGTTCCGGATCCGCGCTTTCGCCGCGGGCAACCTGGCGACGCTCCTGTCGGCGATCGGGCGCGGCGGCCTTCAGTTCGTGCTGATCATCTGGCTCCAGGGGATCTGGCTGCCCCAGCACGGCTACGCGTTCTCGGAGACGCCGCTGTGGGCGGGCATCTACATGCTGCCGCTGATCGCGGGGTTCCTGATCGCCGGGCCGGTGTCGGGATTCCTGTCGGATCGCTACGGCGCGAGGCCGTTCGCCACCGGCGGGATGGTGCTGGCGGCCGTGTCGTTCATCCTGCTCGAGCAGCTGCCGGTCGACTTCTCCTACGTGTGGTTCGCGCTGCTGCTGCTCCTCAACGGGGTCGGGATGGGGCTGTTCGCGTCGCCCAACCGAGCCGGGGTGATGAACAGCCTGCCGCCGCGGCAACGCGGGGCCGGCGCCGGCATGAACGCCACCTTCCAGAACTCGGCGATGGTGCTGTCGATCGGGATCTTCTTCTCGCTCCTGATCGTCGGCATGGCGCACGGGCTGCCGGGCGCGCTGGAGCACGGCCTCACCGCCCACGGCGTGCCGCGACCGAGGGCGATCCGGATCGCACACCTCCCGCCAGTCGCCAGCCTGTTCGCCGCCTTCCTCGGCTACAACCCGGCGGCGCAGCTGCTCGGGCCGAAGCTGCTTCACCATCTGCACCCCTCGCAGGCTGCCGCGTTGACCGGCCGCTCGTTCTTCCCCCACCTGCTGAGCGGCCCGTTCGCGGGGGCTTTGAGCGAGGCGTTCACTTTCGCGTTCGTCGCGTGCCTCGTCGCCGCCGTCGCCTCGCTGCTGCGCGGCGGCAAGTACCACTACAGCGAAGAGGCGGCGGACGCGCCGGCTCTCGCGCCGGCCGAGCCCGCGAGCCGGCCGGCGCGCCTGAGCGCCGAGGAGGCCCGGGGATGACGTTGGTGGCTCTTTCGGCGGCCTACGGGGCCGCCGGCAGCCGGGTCGGGCCGGAGCTCGCGCGTCGGCTCGGGGTCCCCTTCGTGGACCGAGGGATCCCGCTCGCGGTCGCCGAGCGCCTCCACGTGCCGGTCGACGAGGCCGTCGCCCATGAGGACGACACGGCGCGTCCGAGCCTGCTCGAGCGGCTGATCGCCGGGTTCGCGGGCGGCGACAACGCGACCGTCCCGGTTGCCCCGGCGCCCGGGAGCGTGACCGCCGAGGACTTCAACCGCGCCTCCGAGGCGGTGATCCGCGAGCTGGCCGCCACCGGTGCGGGCGTGATCCTCGGGCGCGGCGCGGTGGCCGTGCTGCGCGACGATGAGCGCGTGCTGCGCGCGCGGCTGACCGGTCCCGCGCCGCGGCGGGTGCGCCAGGCGATGTCGCTGGGCGGCGCCGGCGAGGCCACCGCCCGCGCGACGCTGCGCCGCCTCGACCAGGCGCAGGCGGAGTACCTGCGTCGCTTCTACGGCGTGGGGATCGATGACCCGGCCCTCTACCACCTGGTGCTCGACGCGACCGCGTTCGACGTCGACGCGCTCGTCGAGATCCTCGTCCGCGGCGTCCGCGCGCTGGCCGCCGGGCGCATGAGCGGGCGGACGGTCGGGTAGGCCAGGCGTCAGGCAACCGCAAACGTTTTCACGAGAGGTGAGTCGATGCTGAGCACCAAGACGAAGGCCAAGGCCGGCGCCAAGACGGCCAAGACGATCGCCGAGAGCCCGCTGCTGCGCAGCGCGCTCGGCGAGGCGGCGCCGCCGATCGCCAAGCTGGGCGTCAAGGCCGGCAAGAAGCGGATGAGCCGCAAGACGCGCAAGCAGCTCGAGCAGCTCGGCGACACCGTCGGGACGGTCGCCTCGCTGGCCGGCGACTACGTTCCGCAGGCGGCCAAGGCGGCCCAGCAGCTCGGCCTCGTCGAGCCGCCCAAGCAGAAGAAGACCGCGCCGCGGGTGTTCGTGGGTGTCGTGATCGGCGCGGTCGCGACCTACCTGCTCGAGCCGGGTGAGGCGGGGCGCAAGCATCGCGCGCAGGTGCAGCGGCTGGTCTCGTCGTAGCGCCGTCCGTGTTGCGGTGAAGGGGAGGGGCTCGCGCCTCTCCCCTTTCTGTTGCGCGCGGGACCTGTTCAAACGGACAAATCGTGCGGCCCATCCGTGATTTGTCCATCTGAGCATGAAATTCATGCGCTGGCGGACAATCCTCGCCACGGCGGCGCGGATTGTCCGTTTGAGCAGGTCAGGCGCGCAGCTTCGGCAGGACCTCGCGCTTGTAGACGTCGAAGAAGGCGTCCTGGTCGGGACCGATCTGGTTGACGTAGAGCTCGTCGAAGCCGGCCTCGCGGTAGGCGTCGATCTGCTCGAAGTGCCGGTCGAGGTCGGGGCCGCAGGGGGTCGACTCGGCGATCATCTCCTCGGTGACGAGCTCCATCGCCTGCTCGAAGTGCGACGGGGTCGGGAGGATCTGGGCCAGCTCGCCGGGCAGCGCCTCGTTGCCCCACAGGCGGTGCACGGTGCGCACGCACTCGTCCCGGTCTGAGCCGTAGCAGACCTTGAGGCCGCCCTGGACGACCACGTCGTCGCGCGCGGCGCCGTCGCGGAAGCGCTTGACGGCCTCGCCGTCCGGCCCGACCGTGCAGAAGCCGTCTCCGATCCGCGCCGCCATGTCCACGGACCGCGGGCCGAAGCCGGACACGATCACCTTCGGCGGCGTGTCGGGCAGGTCGTAGATCCGCGCGTGCTCGACGCGGTAGTGGCGCCCGCGATGGTTCCTGACGCCGCCCTCCCAGAGCAGGCGCATCACCTCGATCGCCTCCTCTAGCATCTCGCGCCGCTCGGCTGCGAACGGCCACGGGTCGCCGAGGATGTGCTCGTTGAGCGCCTCGCCGGTTCCGACGCCGAGGCTGAAGGCGCCGTTCAGCATCACGGCGGACGTCGCGGCCGCCTGGGCGATCACGGCGGGATGGGTGCGGACGGTGGGGCAGGTGACGGCGGTGGTGACGGGGAGCCCGGGGGCGGCCTGGGAGATCGCGCCGATCACCGACCACACGAACGGGCTGTGCCCCTGCTCGTCGTTCCAGGGGTGGAAGTGATCGGAGATCCACAGCGCCTCGAAGCCCGCCTCCTTGGCCTTGACGGCCTGGGCGATCAGGTCGTGCGGTCCCCACTCCTCGCAGGACAGGAAGTAGCCGATTTTCATGCCGGCGTGGCTACCCACTCGGCGCTCCTCCGCACCACGCCGAGTCGGCGGGCCACGTACGCGGCGTTGGCCGGTGCGAACCCCTCCCAGTCGTTATTGAAGTACGCGTATACGTCGCGCCCGCGCGCCCAGGCGGCGAGCCGCGTAGTCCACTCGTCGAGCTCGGACTTCGAGTAGTTGCCGCGACGGCCGCGTGCACCCCAGTGGAAGCGGATGAAGATGAAGCCGGCGGTCGCGATCTGCGGCTGGAACGGCCGCGCCGGGTGGTCGCCGATCGTCAGCGCGACGCCGTGGGCGCGCAGCGCATCGAGGACCGCGCCGTCGAACCAGCTCGGATGGCGGAACTCGATCGTGTGGCCGCTTGGCGGGGTCGAGCCCAGCGCGTCGAGCCAGCGCGCGAGGCGGTCGTCGTCGCGGTGGAAGTTCTCGGGCAGCTGCCACAGCACGGGACCGAGCCGGCCGGCGTCGACGAGCGGCTGAAGCGGCTCGTAGAAGCGACGGAAGCCGCGGTCGAGATCGGTGAGGCGCTTGACGTGGGTCAGGTAGCGGCTCGCCTTGACCGCGAACACGAAGTCCGCCGGCGTGTCGCGCACCCAGGCCGCCACCGCCTCGCGCCGGGCCAGGCGGTAGAAGGTCGAGTTGACTTCGACCGTGTCGAAATGCTGCGAGTACAGCCCGAGCCAGCGCCGCGGCGGCACCCCGGCCGGGTAGAGGCGGCCGCGCCAGTCGGCGTAGTTCCAGCCCGAGCAGCCGATGCGTACCTGCCTCACAGCTCGGGTATTCCCCGGCAAGGCCATGAAGGCTCGTCCCGGCTACCCCCTCCCCGACGTGCCCGCCGATCCTACGCCGGACAAGCTCCGGGAAGCCGCGGCACGGTGTCGCGCGTGCGACCTCTACGAGCCGGCGACCCAGGTGGTGATCGGCGAGGGCCCGCCCGGGGCGCGCGTGATGCTTGTCGGCGAGCAGCCCGGCGATCGCGAGGACCTCGCCGGGCAACCTTTCGTCGGCCCGGCCGGGCGCGTGCTCGACGAAGCTCTCGAGCGGGCCGAGCTCCCCCGTGAGGACGTCTACCTGACCAACGCCGTCAAGCACTTCCGCTACAAGCTCCGCGGCAAGCGACGCATCCATCAGCGTCCCGACCGCTGGCAGGTGAGCGCCTGCCTGCCGTGGCTCGACGCCGAGCTGGCGATGGTGCGACCGGAGGCCGTCGTGCTGATGGGCGCCACCGCGGCGCAGGCGCTGCTCGGCCCGCAGGTCCGGATCGGCCGCGACCGCGGGCACAGGCTCGACTCCGAGCTGGCGTCGCTGGTGACGGTCACCGCCCACCCCTCGTCGATCCTGCGCGTTCGCGGAGCGGACGAGCGCCACGCGGCGATGGACGCGCTCGTGACGGATCTGGAAGCGGTAGTGGGGTGGATCTCAGGCTGACAGCGGGCGCAGTGGCGCGAGGTCATCGGAACTAGACTCGGAAACGTGACGAAGGGACCTCCCGGCGCTCCGGCCCCGCCGATCGAGCTTCCATCTGACAGCCAGGTCGCGCGCGCTCTCGACGAGATCGACTTCTCGCAAACGCCGCTCGGTCCGCCGTCCGAGTGGCCGGTCGAGCTCTCCGCCGTCGTGCGGGCGATGCTCGGCTCGCGCTTCTCGATGTGGATGGCCTGGGGCCCCGAGCTGACCTTCTTCTACAACGACGCGTACGCGCGCGACACGCTCGCTCGCAAGCACCCGTGGGCGCTCGGGCGCCCCGCCTCGGAGGTGTGGTCGGAGATCTGGCCCGAGATCGGCCCGCGGATCGACTCGGTGATGCAGGACGGCGTCGCCACGTGGGACGAGCGGCTGCTGCTGTTCCTCGAGCGCAGCGGCGCGCCGGAGGAGACCTACCACACGTTCTCCTACAGCCCGCTCCACGGTCCCGGCGGACTGATCGAAGGAATGCTCTGCGTCGTCAGCGAGGAGACCGACCGGGTGATCGGCGAACGGCGGATGTCGACGCTGCGCACGCTCGCCGCGCGGCTCGCGGTGTCGCGGACCGAACCCGAGATGGTCAACGCGATCCGCGAGCGGCTGACCGAGAACCGTCACGACCTGCCGTTCTCGCTCGTGTACCTCTACGAGGCCCCGGGAATGGCGCGGCTCTCCTGCGCGGCCGGTATCCCGCCGGGCCATCCGGCGGCGCCCGAGCTGATCGACGTGGGCGATCCGGCGGCGGCCTGGCCCGCGCCCGCGCCCGGCGAGCGCACCGTCCTCGATGACCTCGGCGATCGCTTCGCCGAGCTCCCGAGCGGAGCGTGGAGCGAGCCGCCTCGACAAGCGCTCGTGGTACCGCTCGGCGCACAGGCCGAGGAGAACCCGGCCGGATTCGTGGTTGCGGCGCTCAACCCGTTCCGTCCTCTGGATGCCTCCTACGGCGGCTTCGTAGCGCTGCTCGGCGGGCAGGTGGCGGCCGCTATCGCTCGCGCCCGCGCCTACGAGCGCGAGCAGGAGCGCGCCCGCGCGCTCGCCGCTCTCGACCGCGCCAAGACCGAGTTCTTCTCGAACGTCAGCCACGAGCTGCGCACGCCGCTGACGCTGATCATGGCGCCCGTCGACGACGCGCTGGCCGATCGCGAGTCGCCGCTGCCCGAGCGACACCGCGAGCGCCTGGAGATGGTGCGCCGCAACGCCCGCCGCCTGCGCCGAATGGTCAACGACATCCTCGACTTCAGCCGGATCGAGCGCGAGGGCGCGACGCCGATCCTCGCCCCCACCGATCTGTCGGGCTTCACCCGCGGCCTCGTGGCCTCGTTCGCGCCGGCGATCGAGCGGGCCGGGCTCGAGCTGCGCGAGTCGCTGTCCGAGCTCGACGAGCCGGTGCTCGTCGATACCCAGATGTGGGAGCGGATCGTGCTGAACCTGCTCTCCAACGCCCTCAAGTTCACGCTGACCGGGTTCATCGAAGTGTCGCTCGCCCAGCGGGATGGCCAGGTCGAGCTGGTCGTCGCGGACAGCGGA
>Ga0070739_10005291_pt1 | contig 14808 bp, 11 predicted proteins | sample Coa_R1_7_FD_66445 | JGI IMG/M metagenome (GOLD analysis project Ga0070739, IMG submission 66445) | Surface soil microbial communities from Centralia Pennsylvania, which are recovering from an underground coalmine fire - Coalmine... | ecosystem: Environmental > Terrestrial > Soil > Unclassified ... | reverse complement strand
GGATTTTAAGTCCCCTGCGTCTGCCTGTTCCGCCACGCCGGCGCCCGACCGAGCTTCGCGCTCAAGTCGCGAATCACCGGTCTCCAGTTTCACCCGCATCCTAAGCCATCGCAGTCGGCTGTCGGTCTGAGATCGACCCTTGCGGCGCTCGTTTCAGACTACGCTAGAGGAGCCGACAGCAAGGAGACGAAGATGTGCAGGAGCATCAAGACATTCAGAGGGATTGAGCCGACGGCAACTGAGGAAGACGTGCACGCCGCGGCGCTGCAGTTCGTGCGTAAGATCAGTGGATATCGCAAGCCTTCGCGCGCGAATGCAGGCGCCTTCGAGCTGGCCGTCGACGAGGTCACTGCCGCCTCGGTTCGGCTGCTGCAGAGTCTCGCCATCCCCCTGGAACCGGCGGGGCCCGAGCTTCGACGCGCGGGCTAGGATCTTCAGCCGCGATCTACGAGTGATACCGGGTGCTACTGGCCGATCTGGTTGAGACCTCCGCAGCCGTAGCCGCCATTCCCTCCCGCCGATCGAAGATTCAGGGTCTGGCGAACTGTCTCGGACGCGCAGCCGGCGAGGAGGTGGCCGTGGCCACTGGCCTGCTTTCCGGCAACCCCCGCCAGCGACGGCTCGGCGTCGGTTGGGCATCCTTGCGGGACCGGCCGCCGCCTGCGCAGCATCCGTCGCTCAGGGTTCTCGACGTCGATGCCGTCTTTGACGGTCTGGAGGCCGCGGCCGGCTCCGGCTCCGGCACCACACGCTCCGAGCTCCTTAAACGCCTCTTCCAGGCCGCCACAGCCCCCGAACAGGAATTTCTGATGCGGCTGATCGGCGGTGAGCTGCGCCACGGAGCACAGGCGGGCATCATGGCCGAGGCCATAGCGAGTGCGGCAGGGGTTTCTCCGGCAGCGGTGCGGCGAGCGGCCATGCTCTCGGGTGATCTGCGAGTGACGGGTCGGCTGGCGATGGAGTCGGGAGCCCAGGGCCTCCATGCCGTTTCTCTCACACCCGGCATTCCCGTCCAGCCCATGTTGGCTCAGAGCGCTCCGACTCTCCGCGAGGCTCTGGCACGGACGGGTCCGGCCGCCGTCGATTGGAAGCTCGATGGCGTTCGCGTCCAGGCCCACCGGCGAGGCGACCAGGTGGAGGTGTTTACGCGAACACTCGAGCCGATCACGGATCGGGTGCCCGAGGTCGTCGAGGCTATCCGCGGCTTGAGCGTTGATACGGCGATTCTCGATGGTGAGGTCATCCTGCTGGATGCGCAGGGACGGCCGCGACCATTCCAGGAGACCGGGAGTCGCGTCGCCAGTCGCAGATCCGCGCGGGTCTCGACCCCGGCGCGCCTGAGCTTCTTTGTCTTCGACGCCTTGCATCTGGATGGAGCCGATCTCATCGACCTGCCGGCGATGGGCCGATTCGAGGCTGCCCGTCACGCCGTGCCCGAATCGCTCTGGGTTCCAAGGATCCTCGATCCGGAACCGTCCGAGGCGGAGCGATTCTATGAGGATGCGCTGAGACGGGGTCATGAGGGTGTCGTGGTCAAGAACCTGTCGTCGGCCTACGAAGCCGGCCGCCGGGGCGCCGGGTGGATCAAGGTCAAGTCTCCGGCGACGCTCGATCTGGTGGTGCTGGCGGCCGAGTGGGGCCACGGCCGGCGGACAGGCCGGCTTTCGAACCTCCACCTCGGGGCTCGTGATGTCGCGACCGGGGGCTTCGCCATGCTGGGTAAGACCTTCAAAGGGATGACCGATGCCATGCTTGCCTGGCAAACCGAGAGGCTCCAAGAGCTGCAGCTCAGCAGCGACGGCTGGACCGTGCGTGTCCGGCCGGAGCTGGTGGTGGAGGTAGCCTTCGACGGGATCCAGGCGAGCAGGCGCTACCCTTCAGGGATGGCACTGCGATTCGCGCGAGTGGTGCGCTATCGACCGGACAAGAGCCCGTCGGACGCAGACACAGTGGAGACTGTCCGACAGCTCCATCGAGACAGATGACGCAAGAAGTAAGCTTGCGCGAGCTGACGCGAGAGAACTGGTGGGAGTGCGCCTCGCTCGAGCTCCCCGAGGACCAGGCTCATTTCGTGGCCTCGAACCTGATCTCGATCGCCCAATCCCGAATCGAGCCCGAACGCACGCCCATGGCGATCTACGTCGATGAGACGATGGTGGGCTTCGTACTGTTCAACGACCGCCCTCTCTGGGACGGATCCTACCGGCTCTCGCGCCTGATGATCGACCACGACCATCAGGGACGGGGATATGGACGGGCCGCGACGAAGCTGGTCATATCGCGGCTCCGAGATGTGGCGGGGTGTCACGAAATCCTGCTGGACTATCACCAAGACAACCATGCCGCGGCGTCGCTGTACACGAGCTTGGGCTTCGAGCCGTTCGACGAGCACGACGGTGTAATCGTGTGCCGGCTCCGGCTGAATGCGTAGCGTGGAAATGGTCCTGCTACTGCTACTGCTACTGAAGTTCTCTACTTCAGAAGCCGGCTGAGACGGCGATCGGCATAGACCCGGCCGCCCGTCTGGCAGCCGGGACAGTATTGGAACGAGCGACCGGCACTCCAGACCTCATGGATGGTATCGCCGCAGACGGGACATGGCAGCCCCGTCCGGCCATGCACCGAAAAGTGAGAGCGTTTGTCGTCTTTGAGCTGGCGTCCCTCGAGAGCCACGGCGCGCGTTACGGAGGAGCTGAGGATGGAGCGCATGGCATCGCGCAGGGCGCGCGTTTCGGCAGGACCGAGGCGGGAGGTGCGGGTGAAGGGCGAGATACGAGCCGAGTGGAGGATCTCATCCGAATAGGCATTCCCGATGCCGGCGATGACGCGCTGATCGGCGAGGGCCCGCTTAACCGTCCCCGACCGTGCCGTGAGCAGCCGATGAAAATGCTCCTCGTCCAACTCCGGGTCGAGGGCGTCGGGGCCCAGCTCAGCTATCTGCGGCACCTCGTCCAGCCGGTGAACCAGCCACAATGCGACCCGCTTCTCGTGGCCCTGTTCCGTGACGTCGAGCATGCCCTCGGAGAAGCGGAGCTCGAGCAGAATCGGTCCGCGGAGTGAGGGTTTGCGGCTGGTCTCACCCATGCTCCAGCGCAGCCAGCCGGCGCGGCTGAGGTGCAGCGCCAGCTGAAGGTCGCCGGCGTGAAGGCTCAGGAACTTGCCACGCCGGGAGACCCTGTCGAGCCTTCGACCGGCCAGGGCGGATATCGGTGGGTCATAGGTCTTCAGAGCGGAGACCGACCGCAATCTGACGTGTTCGATTGGTTGGCCCGTCAGCGTCCGGTCGAGCCATCCGGCAAGACCCTGAATCTCGGGTAGCTCAGGCACGGGGCCGTCTCCTGCCGTTCCCACTCACGTACTACACTATCCCTCCCCAGAGGAGGCGTGGACCGGGCTCATTGGTATCCTAAATCAGCGCGTGACCGAGCCGGCGTCACGGGGACGTGCTGGAACCGGTAGACAGGCATGACTTAGGATCATGTGCCATTTGGCGTGAGGGTTCGAGTCCCTCCGTCCCTACCACTCCGGTCGAGCTGGAGATGCAGGCCGGCCATCGGTACGGTGAGCAGAGGCAGACGGGGCAAGGAGCGGATGCAGGTAGAGGTAGCGCCACAGGAGAATGGCAGCGCCCGGATGAGCGTGGTGGTGTCAGCCGAGGAGGTGGAGTCGGCCGTCAACGCCACCTATCAACGGCTGTCACAGCGGGTGAAGATCCCTGGGTTCAGGCCCGGTAAGGCTCCCCGCCAGGTGGTGCTACGAACGATCGGCGAGGAGTACTTCCTGCATCAGGCGACGGATGAGGTGCTGAGGCGTTGGTACCCCAAGGCTTTGGAGGAGAGCGGACTCGACCCAATCGCGCAGGGGACGCTCGATGCCGGCGACGATCACGGCCACGTGCATCCAGGGGAGGAGTTCCGCTTCGCCGCCACGGTCCCAATCAAGCCGTTGATCAGCCTTCCCGACTACCGGCAGATCAAGATCCCCGCCCCTCCGGTCATCGTTGCCATAGCGGACGTCGACGATGTCCTCGATAAGCTACGCTGGGACCGCGGCTCCTGGGAACCGGCGCCTGCACGAGCGGCTGAGGCCGGCGACGCCGTCCGTGTGAACGTAACCGGCCGAATCGGCGGCCACGAGGTCGCAGCCGAAGAAGACCTGCAGGTCGAGCTGGTCGCGGAGGAGGAGAGCGAGGAGGAGCGCAACCGGTTTGCCGACGATCCCCGATTTCCAGGGCTCAGCCGAAAGCTGGCCGGCTCCCGGGTGGGCGACATCAAGGATCTGGTGCTGCAGCTGCCTCAGGGCAAAGGCGAGGATCACTCAACCCCCAACACCATGACGGTGACGGTAATCGTCAAGGAGGTGCTGAAGCGCGCGCTTCCCCCGCTCGACGACGAGTTCGCTCGCAATGTAAGCAGCGCGGAGGATGTGCAGGGCCTGCGTGCGCTCATCCGTCGCAATCTGGAGCGGGAGCGGGCAGAGGAGGCGCGGACGCGGGTAGCCAGGGAGATTATCGACTCACTGATCGCGCGCACCAACCCACCGGCACCCGAGACGCTGGTGGAGAAAGAGATGGACTCCATCGTGCGCGACGCGCGTCGGTCGATCGAACAGGCGGGCATGAAATTCGATGAGTTCCTGATCATTGCCCACAAGTCGGAGGAACAATTCCGGCAAGAAAGTAGGCCTCAAGCCGAGCGTCGTGTCAAGCGCGACCTCATACTCGAATCCATCGTCGAGGCTGAAGGAATCGAGGTGACGCCGGAGGAGATCGAAGCGCAGGTCGAAACGATGTCTCAGTACGTGACGCGTTCCGACCGTGATTACGAGCGGCTCGTGCACTCCGAGCGCCTCCATGAGGCCGTTGCCGAGAATCTTGCCCGGAGTAAGGCCCTAAACTTGTTGGTGGAAATCGTCAGCGGCCTGAAGCCTGAGGAGGACGAAGACGAAGATGCGGACGACTCAATCGCTTTCGAAGCCGCGGAGGCCGACGACGACCAACCGGCGGAAGCAGCTACTGCCCAGTCCGGTAGCTGAGGGCGAGGGCAGCGTCACACACATATGAGCACCAGCGGATTGCGCGAACGACGCCAGGCGACATTCTTGCACTCGTCTGGATCTGTGGAGCTGATCTGGCCTTCCACGTTGCCGGTTCGGATTTCCCCCTTGATATTTCCTGTTCCAGGCCACACTCTGGAGATCGAACCATGAAACTGCGGCCATGACGTCCGAAAACTACCTCGTTCCAACAGTCATTGAGACGACCAACCGCGGCGAGCGGGCCTTCGACATCTACTCGCGGCTGCTCAAGGAGCGCATCATCTTTGTCGCCACTCCGATCAGTGACGAGGTGTCGTCGCTGGTCTGTGCTCAGCTGCTCTTCCTCCAATCAGAGGATTCCGACCGAGATATTTCCATGTACATTAACTCTCCGGGCGGCTCGATTACGGCAGGGCTGGCGATTTACGACACCATGCAGCTCATCGCTCCCGATGTGTCGACGTTCTGTATCGGGATGGCGGCCAGCATGGGATGCGTGCTGCTGGCCGGCGGAGCACACGGCAAGCGCTATGCGCTGCCCAATGCCACCATTCATTTCCATCCGGCCATCATCACCGGCGGTCTGGCCGGCTCTGCTCCCGACATCGAAATCCATGCGCGGGAGCTGCTTCGGCTGCAGGAGCGAAATCTTGATATACTTTCACACCACACGGGAAAGCCGGTGGACCAGCTCAAGACCGACTTTCAACGGGATCGCTTCTTCACAGCAGAGCAGGCCCAAGAGTACGGATTGGTTGATGAGGTTGTGTCGCAGCAGCCGGCAGCCGTGCCGGTGGGAGGCTGACCGGTGAGCAGGGGGTCGCAGGTCAGCTCTGGACAGGCGGGGGGCGACAAGCAGTGTAGCTTCTGCAGCCGGCCGCGGAGCGATGTCGGGAAGTTGATCGCCGGGCCCCACGCGGTGTTCATCTGTGACCAATGCGTGCGGATGTGCGCCGAGATCATCTCGGCAGCCGAAAACGCCGTGCCCTCACGGGGAATCTAATGGCGGGCTCCAAGACTCCTCGGGTGCAGTACCGCTGCTCATTTTGTGGCAAGAGCCAGGAGCAGGTGCACCGCCTGATTGCGGGACCTGGCGGCGTCTACATCTGCGACGAGTGCATTGATCTCTGCCAGGAGATCATCGCCGAGGAACAGTCCGCGGCGCCGGCCACGCGACTTCCGATCACCAAGATCCCGACACCCAAGCGGATCATGGAGCAGCTCAACCAGTACGTGATCGGACAGGATCGGGCCAAGAAGGTGCTGTCGGTTGCGGTCTACAACCACTACAAGAGAGTGGCCGCAGGCATGCAGATCGACGATGTCGAGCTGGGCAAGTCGAACATCCTCCTCATCGGCCCCACCGGCTGTGGCAAGACCCTCCTGGCTCAGACACTGGCGCGAATCCTCGACGTGCCGTTCTGCATCGCCGATGCCACCGCTCTGACCGAGGCCGGCTATGTGGGGGAAGATGTCGAGAACATCCTGCTGCGGCTGATCCAATCGGCCGACTTCGACATCGGACGCGCCGAGAAGGGCATTGTGTACATCGACGAGATCGACAAGATTGCCCGCAAATCCGACAATCCTTCCATCACGCGAGATGTGTCCGGTGAAGGCGTGCAACAGGCTCTGCTGAAGATCATCGAGGGCACTGTTGCGAACGTGCCTCCTCAGGGTGGTCGCAAACATCCACACCAAGACTTCATCCAGATCAACACGGCCAACATTTTGTTCATCTGCGGCGGCGCCTTCGAGGGACTGAGCAAGATCGTCGATCGGCGCGTGGGAAAGAACCGGCCCTACGGCTATGGAGCCGAATTCGTCAAGGATGAGGAGACGCCTCAGCAGGGTGCGGTCATTCCCGAAGACCTCCTGCAGTACGGCCTCATCCCCGAGTTTGTCGGTCGTCTGCCAGTCATCGTGGCGCTGGAGCCTCTGAACAAGGACTCGTTGATTCGAATTCTGACCGAGCCCAAGAACGCCATCGTCAAGCAGTATCGCAAGTTCTTCGAATTGGACAAGGTCGAGCTGGTCTTCACCGAGGAAGCGCTTCAGGAAACCGCGGTTCAGGCACTCTCCCAGAAGACCGGCGCCCGAGGGCTGCGGACCATCGTCGAGGACGTGTTGCTCGACATTATGTACGACATGCCGTCTCGCAACGACATCAAGAGTTGCACCATCACCGAGAAGGTGATCCTCAAACAGGAGGGCCCTCTCCTCGAGCCTTCACCGCTCCCCGCCCGGGACGAGGACGAGGAGCTCATCGGCTACGACGAGAGCGCCTAGGCCTCGGCCTTCCCCGGTCTCGGTTCAGGCCTCAGGAGTCGAACATCGACGAGCTTTCGCTCCGATCCTTCGGGGATAGCCGCATGGGGCGGCCCCGTCCTGCTACTCGCGTCCGGGACTACCCATTGAGTGTTAGTGCCGGATCACCCAGGATGTTGTAGGAGCGCACCACGTCCATGTAGTCGCCGTCACTGCCGTGGAGCTTGACCATTCCATCCTTCGCCAGCTCCAGTGCCGTACCTACGCTGTCGCCCTTCGCCAGGTATCCATAGAAGTAGGGGGTACCGTCAGGGGTCAGCTCGGACGTGCCGCCGGCCAGCGTGGCTTGGGGCACGGCCAGATCCTCGCCGCTCGATCCCAGGGTCAGCACTGCACCCGTCGGATTGCCCTTGGAGTCCACGGCGTTGAGGAGCTGCAGGTCCAGGTTCGATGCCGCTCGGGGATCGAGATAGTCGGTTGCCTGGCAGCCCCACTGAAACACGAGCGCCGGTTTGTCGCTGTTGGTGAGCAGGGAGACATCCGGGGCCTTGAGAATCCCGCCACAGCTGCTCCATTCGGTCAGATTCCCATGGCCTGTAAAGTTGACGATCTCCTGCCCAGCATCCCAAGATTTCATGAGATCCTGCTTGATCGCGTCATCATGACTGGTGTCGCCGTTGTCGTAATACGCGCTGACGCTGAAGCCTTTGGGGAGAGCGGCAGCCATCTGCGTGCTGGTATCGGCGAACGTCGGATCGCCGGTCTGACCACAGTAGGAGGAGCTTGATCCGTACCCTGCAGTGAAGACTGCACGGCTCTTGTAGGCGGGCAGCCAGGAATGAAAGTTGACGGTCCGATTCACCTCCGTCCGGAGCTGCGTCACCGACAGTGCCGGCAGGCGGCCGATGGCGAGGTCGGGCGCATCGGTGGAGGATGTCGGCGGGACCGCGTACTCGTTGTCTGAGGCAACCAGGCCCGAATAGGTCGAATTGACGTAGAGCGACGGCATGAGGCTCAGGTTGTCGGGATTCGCCGAGCCGCAGATGCCGCTGGAGGGGCATTTGAAGAAGTTGTGGTAATCGAAGGTGTCGCCCCCAACGAGCAGGACATACCTGGTGCCGAAGTGTGAGTGAGCGTAGGCGACGTAGGCGCGGATGGCCAGTGGATCGACGTAGCCGTCACCGGGCCTGCCCGCGGCTCCCGGGGCGACGAAGGTGCCGGTCGCGCCTCGGTACTGGTCGTATATGGACGTGACCGTCACTGTCCTGACGGTCATCCCTTGAGAGCGGTGCAGCGCGACCAGAGGTCCTACCGCGCCCGCTAGGGCCGGATTGGCGATGATGAGGTATTGGGCGCTCTTTGGGGCACCGACTGTCAAGGGACCTGGGTCGACGCGAGACGCAGTCATGGGGGTTAGCGGAGCGTTGGTGGCGACGTACCTCGCCGTGCCCGTCCCCGGGTCGTCGAAGGCCACGCCATGGCTCCCCGGGGCGCATGCGCCGCCGCTCACTGCCTTCATGCCGGCCATCACTTCTGTACTCGGGCCCTGGATCCGCCAGACCTCCTCGGTCGCGGAGCTGAATCCGCCGACGGCGAACTTGCCTCCAGAACCGATCCATTCAACCTGGTTGTGCGTCGCACAGAGTCGCTCCCGATAGGAGATGGAAAAGCTCTGCGGCAGAACTTCGTCCTGGAAGACTCCCGGCTGAAGGGTTGAGGTATAGGTGAGCTGATTCGACGGCACCAGATCCGAGCAGGGAAAGGTGCCCGTGTCCACGGCTACCGCGGCGGGCTGCCCACTCGGGGAGTGCCAGATGAAGCTGCCGTTGCTCGATTTGGCCACGCTTACCGTGTGGCCGTTTACCGCTAACGTCAGCTCATGGGCAGGTGTGGGGGCGGAGGCCGAGTCGGTGTATCCCTCGACGGGGGCACGTATCGAACACGTCCCCCCGTTTACAGGGTTCGTGAGTTGAAAGCGAACGGCACATGAGGCCGAATCGGATGAAGAGGACACCGTGGAGCTGGGGCATGCGCCCTCTATCCCACCGAATCCAACCAGCAGATCGGCCTCCTTCCAGTTTTGGTCTCCGGCTGAGGGAAAGGCTGCATTCGTAGTGTCATTGGGGATGCCGGAGACGGGAGCGGAGCGAAGGCTGCGCTGTTGGTCGGTGTAGCTGGCCAACCCAACTGAGGACGTCACCGACGGAACTGAGCTCGTTACCGTTGTAACCTGGCTGCCGTTACCCGGGACATCCTCCAACATGTAAGCGTTGATCGTGGTGTAGGTGTTGTTGATGGGATGACCGTAGAACTCGACGTAGTCTGATGGTCCAAAGGTCGAGTCGGACGGCGCCCCGCGATGCAGATAGAGGGGCACAAGGCCCTGAGAATCACTGAGCTGAAGATGACTCAAGCTCAGAGTGGAGGGCTGGATTCCGTGCGCCTCGAGGAATCCGTAGGTGACGCGATAAATGCCCTCTGCTTCGACGGTCAGCTTCACCACCGTGGGTGTTGTCGAGGCGGCTCTGACGTTGACCGGACCGTTGGCATTTGCTCCAACGAGAAGGAACACCGCCATCAGCACGGCTAGGATTGCAATCTTCGATCTCACTTCTGCTCCTGTAGCCATCGGGGCGGCTCGTACCGGAATCTCGTCTACCATGGAGTTGCCGTGCACTGCCGCTTCGCTATTATTGACAATTCACTCCGCCATAGCAAGGTTCGCTGCTGGCGGCAAGGCCAAGTCGACCCAGATTCTTGAGCACTTTTGCACTCGCTCGCCGCCTCGTACTAACCGCGTGAAGCTCACGCGACTCGGCCAGCAGCTGCTGCTTGCCGTTTTGATGCTATGTCCGGGACTTCTGTTGCCGGCGTCCGTGAATGCGTCCGCCGTCGCCATCGCGAATGGGCACATGGCGGCGACCGCGGGAGCGGACAGGCCGGCAGTGACGCACTTCCAGGCCGGCGTCACGACGGTGTATTTCGATTACTCGGTGCTCACGCCCTCGTCGTCGGATGCCGTCGATGTAGAGGTGTTCAAGGGCGGGCTTTCAGGGAAGCCCCTGATTACAAAACAGCTCTACGTCGGCCTGGCGGACGACTTCTACGTTCCGTTGAGGACGGCAAACAAGACGGCATGGCCAAAGCTCGGTTACTGCACCCTTCTGTTTGTCAACGGCGTCCGGCAGGACGGGGGAGGAATGCCGATAGGATGGTCGGTCGGAAGCGGAGGAACGCCGAGCTGTGCAACAGCCAAGAAGCCGGCCAAGCTGCAGGTGAACGTTCACACCGCCGCCCGCGCTGGAAAGCGGCGGCCGGTTCACGTGTTGGCACTGAGTAAGCATGCGGCGGTACCGGGTGCGACAGTTGTGCTCAAGGCACGGAGGGTGGGGGTCAAGAAGGTCCGCACTGCCTTAACCAATGCCGAGGGGAAGGCCGAGTTCAAGCACTTTGCTCCCAAGAAGCCGGGCGTCATCAGGGTTGTGGTCTCGAAGACGGGGTACGTAACCACGACGGTGACCTACCACATCGGGCGCTAGAGTGCATTCGGCACCATGAGTTCGACTGCGCGTATCCGGGCGGCCGTCCTGTCCGTCGCTGTCATGGTCTCGTCGGCTGCCGCCGTGCACCGCTCCTCTCCGCCAACCGCGACCCCATCCTCGAGCCACTCGCTGCGCTCGGGTCCGGTTGCACTCTCCATTGATCACACGGGCCTCTATCGCGTGTCCGGGACCTACCTCCGGAGTCACGGCATCGATTGGAGTGGAATCCCGGCTTCGCGTCTGGCGGTCGTGACCGACGGTCATCGAGTGGCACGCGAGGTCTCCACCAGCGGGCGTCTCAGCCGGTCCTCCTGGGTAGAGTTCTACGGTCGCTCGATCAAAACCTTGTACACCGGCACGGCGGTCTACGACCTGCTGGTCGACCGAAGGTCGGCGCGTGCGGCGCCTGGAATCGCCTCACTCAAGAAGGGGCGTTCGAGAACGGCCTCCTACCCGGCCAGTTTCAGTGAGGCCCGGCGGACGCAGTACGAGCCCATGGCCACCGGAGCGCACTGGTTCTACACCGAGCTGATCGCCAACGGCGGGCCGGACACCGTCGACGACCACATCCGTCTCTCGCACGTCGTTCGTAGCCCGGGCGTCGCCGATAGGCTCGCTGTCCGCGCGTGGGGCGTAACCGACTTCTCTGGTCCAGGTGCACAGCACGACCTCGTCATCGGCGTCAACAGCCATCGAGCAGCCGAGATGAAGTTCTCCGGCAACGTTTACAGGTCCGCCACGGTCGCGATTCCCTCAGACTGGTTGCGGTCCGGAACCAACGATGTCCGGCTGGAGCTGACGGGAAGGGTGCAGAATCAGTACAACCTGGACATCACCGACGTCGAGACCATCGACCTCACCTATGCGCGCTTCCTCGTCGCCCAGTCCGACCGCATAACCGCGACCCTTCCGGCCAAGAAGTCGACACGCATCCGCGGCTTCCGGAGCCGAGCCGTCCAACTGTGGAGAGTCGCCGGAGGGAGGACGGCCGTTGTCACAGGCGGCCGCGTGTCTCGATTCAAGAAGGGGTATGAGATCGCGTTCGTGCCGCCGGCGAACGGCACCTACATCGCCGTCGGGAAGCAAGGGCTGCTGCATCCGGCAGCCGTGTCGACCATACCGGGCACAAGCTACCTGAGCCGGGGTCCGGCGCATTTGGTGATCATTGCGCCCAGACTCTTCTGGCGGCCGCTGCAACCACTTGTCCACTATCACCAGAGCCGAGGTATGTCTGTCAAAGTGGCCACACCGGAGGATGTGTACGACGCCTACAGCCATGGCGTGGTCGACGGCAGGGCTTTGCGGCGCTATCTCGGCTACGCCTCCGGCCACCTCGGAACACGCGACGTGCTGTTGGTGGGCGTCGACACGTACGACTATCACGGGTATCTCAACTGCTCCAAGCAGACCTGTCCCGCGAACCCGAAGGATAAGAGTCTGGTGCCGTCGCTCTATGCGCGGGATGACTTCTACGGCCAGATTCCCTCGGACGAGCTGATGGTTGCTGGTAAGGGCGGCGCTCCGACCATGGCAATCGGCCGCATTCCGGCCGTCACTCGAGCTCAGGTGAAGACCGCGGTCGCCAAGACGATCCGCCTGCTGTCCGCGCCGCTACCGGCTCATCCCGCTGCCGTCTTTGCCTCCGGCAGCGAGGATCCCGGATTCCAGAGCACGAGCCAGGCGCTGGCTCAGTCGCTGCCCGGTCAATTTGCCGCGACCTTTGCCGAGGAGTCGCAGCTCGGAGCGTCCGGAGCCCGACAGGTGCTGTTGAAGGCGATCAAGGACGGAGTCAGGATCGTGGATTTCGTGGGGCACGGCAACATCGACCAGTGGGGCAATCCCCCCGCCCTGCTTGAGAGTGGCGACGTGTCCGGTTTGGACAACGGCACTCGGCCAGAGGTCTTCTTCGGCTGGGGCTGCCAGACGGCCTACGACGTGGATCCGACCGATCGCGCTCTGAACGCACGCCTCCTGTTCGCCAAACACGGAGGCGGCGCGCTTACCGTAGGCTCGACCGGTCTGGATCTGCTGCAGCCCCAGGCCGAGCTGGCTCAAGCCCTGTACACGCAGCTGTTTCATGCCTCCAAGGAGCAGACGATCGCCGAGGCGCTCCAGCATGCCGAGGACGCCATTCTTGCGCGAGATCCCTCGACAATTCAGCCGATCCAGAGTTACGAGCTGTTCGGGGACCCCGCAGTGCCGGCTTCCGTTCTTGGTCATTAGTCCGAGGCCGGAGTGGGACGCTGGCCGAGGCCTTCTGGGGCTTCGGCTCCGACGGACGGGTCGGGCCGGCTACGTCGAGAGGAAAGGAAAAGCCCCAGCGCTATGCCGGGGCCTTGGTTGGGCTTAACGTCTGCTTGAGCAGCTACTTCCGCTTGCCGGACTTCGCGGTGCTGCAGAAGTCCAGGGTCACCAGGTACTGACCTCTCCACACAACCACTCCGGCTCCTGCCATCTGGTAGGCCCCCAGGAGTACGCGCCGGTGGCTCGGGCTCAGGTCGAACCCGTCCATTACCGCACTGATTGAGGCACCCAGACCCACGTCCTCACCCCAGGAGCTACAGGTCATGCCGGCCTTTGCCATGCGCTGCGCAGGGTTCGATCCGTTGGAGCCGATGTGGGGGTGAGAGTAAAAGTATCCATAGCGAGCGGCGTCCTGTGAATGGCCCAGGGCAGCTCTGTCCACGCGGGAGTTCCCGTGAATCTTCGGCTCCCTGGCGGCTGTCCTGACCTTGTTGACCAGCTTGAGTGCGAACTTAGCCAGTACCCTCTCGCCGTGATTCCGGGGATCTGCCGGGAATGAGGGGCCATTCAGGATGGCCGGGGTGACGCCATCGTAGACAGGCACATTGAAGACCTGCAGCTCTTGGGAGCTGAGGATCTCTACCTGATACACTCCCTTGGTCCGAAAGGGGATGCGGGACTTGAAGGTGCTGCCCCGGATGGTTAGGGAGTACATCTGGACGCGGCCGTCAGGCTGAGTGACGTAGACGTGGGGATCGAGAGCCACACCCGTACGCCCGTGAGCGTTGACGGTGCGCTCGGCGCCGTTCATCACGGCATGCAGGCCTCGAAGCTTGGCGTGGAAGGTCGGATTGTCGAAGAGGTCCTGAAGATGGAGGGTGCCGATCTGCACCGTCACGCTGTTCTCCGGGACGAAGGAGAGGCTGAGCCCAAAGACCTGCTCGGCGAACCCCGGAGCCCAAGCGCTACCGCTGAGGTGCGATGCGGCATCCACCACGATTCTGTAGTCGCCGTGAGCGTTGGTGGTCGCTGTGGCGGAGCCAAACTGAACCTGAGCGGCGGCGATGGGCTTGTTTAGGCTCGAGTAAACGGCGCCCGAGAGGGTGATCTTGACTTGAGCGGCCGAGGCCATGGTCGTCGAGGCAGCGAGGAGGAGGAGGCATGCAATGCCGGCGGCAAGGATTTGTCGAGCATGAGCGGGCGACTGGCGGCGGTTCATGGTCTGTAGGGCTCCTGTTGAATGTGCATGAGGGTGAGGCTGACAAGACGGCTTCCATCTCGTGCTAATGATCCGGAAGGCGTCAGGTCATCATTCCCGTGCAGGCAGGCATCATCCATCACCATCTCCGGCAGTCCACACGATATCGTTGGGGAGCCCTTTCGGACTAGCGATCTCGGTGAACGTGACACGCGTCACCGGGCGCTTGCGCACCCAAGTTGAGGAGAGATTCGAGGTGGGGACCGGAGTCGTCGCCTCTACGCAGGCCCCACCAGTTCCAGCTGCGGCCTACTCCGTCTCAGCGAGCCGGCTATAAGGAGCTTCGGCTTCCGCTGCGAGGCTTGCCAGGCGGGACGACTCTGGCAGCCGCGGAAGGATAACCGGCCGTAGGACTACAAGCGGGCAACATCCGCTTCTGTTGACCGAATGTCCCCGCTTGTCTAGAGGATTTCTGACCTACGAGACCCGACACGCCACCATTTGCCCGCCTGGACCTTT
>Ga0070739_10005290_pt1 | contig 14810 bp, 18 predicted proteins | sample Coa_R1_7_FD_66445 | JGI IMG/M metagenome (GOLD analysis project Ga0070739, IMG submission 66445) | Surface soil microbial communities from Centralia Pennsylvania, which are recovering from an underground coalmine fire - Coalmine... | ecosystem: Environmental > Terrestrial > Soil > Unclassified ... | reverse complement strand
TGCGGGCGCACTGATGCTCTTCTCACTAACCGGATTCGAAGCCGCCGCAGTGACTGCCCGCGTGACTCGCGATTCGACCAAGACGGTGCCCATGGCGACGATCGTGGGCACCGGCTTCACGGCAGTCGTCTATCTCCTGTCGACGGTCAGCGCATTGATGCTCCTGCCGAGCGTCGTCGCCGAGAAGAGCGGCGCCCCGTTCGCCGACGCAATCGCGCCGATCCTCGGACCGATCGCGGGCATGCTGGTGGCGGTCATCGCGGCTGTCAGCGCGTTCGGCACCGGCAACTCGCTCCTGCTCTTCGCCGCCGAGGTCGGTCGCACCATCGCAGGTGCGCGGGATCTGCCGCCATTCTTCCGCAAAACCAACAAGGTCGGCGCACCCGTGGGGTCGCTGATCTTCTCCGCTGGCGTCGCAGCGCTTCTCGTGCTGGCCAGCTCGTCGAAGAATTTCGTCGCGCTCTATGTCTTCATCACGCTGGTTTCGACGGTCGCCGCGCTAGTGCTCTACAGCGTCTGCGCAGCGGCCGCGTTGAAGCTTGGCGTCGCGCGCAAGTGGACGATCATCATGCTCGTGGCGATCGCCTATTCGTTCGCGATGTTCTTCGGCGCCGGTCTCGAGCCGACCTTGTGGGGCCTCGCGCTGGCCCTCGCCGGTCTTCCCGTCCGCGCTATCTCGCGTTGGCTAAACGGGACCAGCCGGGCGGCGGAGGCGAGTCCAGCCGCGCCTCGGGGATGAACCGGCGGAGCTTCTGTGCAAAGCTCCTCAGGCAGACTTCGCTCGTTCCGAGCGGCCCCGGGACATAATGCGGCGACTGCATGCCGAGCTGCACGCGCGTGATCAGCTCCGTGTCCTCGGCATTCACGCGGCGGTTGATCCGCCAGTTGAGATGCCGCGCCGCATTCATCTCGCGCCGATCGTCGGGAATGGCGTAGCTGATCTCACGGATCACCGTCTCGGTCGCGCTGATCGGCAGGAACTGCATGAAGTCGATCTGGTCGGGGTAGATGTCGAAGGCGACGTTCGGGAACAGCTTGTAATAAAGCCATTTGCGCTGGTGCGTCTCCGGCAGGTGCTCGACGCACGGAAGCAGCCGCTGATAGGCCCGCTCCGATGGATTGGACGATTCCTTGTCCACCAGGTCGCCTTCCATCTTGTCGACATGCGCGCTGGCCTCGATCCGGTACCCTTTGCCGAACAGCCGCGTCAGGCCCGGATGCCCGATGGGGATGTGCAGCCCGTCCGAATAATTGTCGGCGATGGTCTTCCAGTTGAGCGCCCGCGGCCGCAGCGTCACGCGGCCGATCGCGCGCAGAGCCTCGAAGCGATACGGCGCGACCTCGTCCTCGTAAGGCGCCATCATCTCTGCAACGGGTGGAGCGCCCGGTTCGAGCGTCACAAACAGGAACCCGCGCCAGATTTCGAGGGCCACCGGGAAGAGCCCGTGCTCCTCCGTGCGCAATCCCGGATATTCGTTACGATGGGGCACGCCGACAAGCCGCCCGTCGCGCGCATAGCTCCACGCGTGATACGGGCAGGTCAGCACCTTCGCGCAGCCTGCCGCGCCGTCCACGATTCGCGAGCCACGATGCCGGCACACATTCGAGAAAGCGCGCACCTCGCCATCGTCGCCGCGGATCACGATCACGCTTTCGCCGAGATATTCGAGCGTCCGCCAGTCACCCGGTTCGGGGATTTCGCTGAGATGGCAAACGACCTGCGGCGCGGCGCGCAGGAAGGCCTTTTTCTCGGCTTCGAAGAACTCGGGATCGTAATAAAGCCATCCGGGCAGGCTCATACCGTCGAGCGGGTCCGGCGTGGGTTGGACGGAGCGGAGATGGGTGGCCATGCCTCAATCTACCCGTTCGAGCGAAGCGAAGTCGAGGGGCGCCAAATTCCACGCACCCGCTGCTGAAGGAACGTTGCCGCGACGACGTTCGTTGGCGCGCCGGAATGTCTGAAGGGAGACAAAGCATGAGAAGGTTTGCGCTTCTTGTCGCGGTTGCGACCACGACACTCGCAGCTTGCACAACCACGCCGGCGATGCAGACCTGCGCGGACGGCTCGCAAGTTCCGGCGAACACGCCTTGTCCATTGCCTCCAGCACCACCGCCCCCGCCGCCTCCGCCGCCCCCGCCGCCGACGGTCTGCCCGGATGGAACATCCGTGCCCGCAGGCACGCCTTGCCCAGTGCCGCCGCCACCGCCGCCCCCGCCGAGCCACGCCGGCGAACGCGGCTAAGGGTTCGCCTGCCCGTTACCATTCGTCTCGCCGGGCGCTGATTTCACAAGGTCAGCGCCCGGTCGGCGCGCGATAGCGCAGCGCTTCGATCAGCAGCGCAAAGGCCGGCGATTGTTGCCGCCGGCTCGGGTAGTAAAGGTGATAGCCTGGAAAGGCCGGACACCAGCTCTCGAGCACGCGAGTAAGCCGCCCTGCATCGATGTCGCGCTGCAGGTAGTCCTCCGGAAGATAGGCGATGCCGAGTCCATCGATGGCCGCCTGCCGTGCGAGGGCCGGATCGTTGACGATCAGCTGCCCTTCGACGCGAACATTGAGCGCCCGGCCGCCCTTCTCAAATTCCCAGGCATAAAGGCCACCGAGCGTGGGAAAGCGCAGATTGATGCAATTGTGCTGCGAAAGGTCATGTGGCGTGCGTGGCGCCTTCCGCTGCGCAAAGTAGGACGGTGACGCGACGGCGGCCATGCGCATGTCCGGCCCGATCCTCACGGCGACCATGTCCTGCGCCACCGTCTCGCCAAGGCGGATGCCGGCGTCGAAGCGTTCGGCAACGATGTCGACGAAGCCCGTGTTGACGCTGATTTCGACATTGATGTCGGGATAATTGCTGAGCAGCGTGGCGACAGCGGGCTCCAGGATCGTCTCCGCCGCGTGGTCGCCAGTGGTGATGCGGATCGCTCCCGCAGGGCGCTCGCGAAGCTCGCTGACGGCAGCAAGCTCCGCTTCGATCGCGTCGAAGTGAGGACCAATCGCCGAAAGCAATCGTTCACCGGCTTGGGTCGCTGCGACGCTTCGGGTGGTCCGGGTTAGCAATCGCACGCCGAGGCGTTCCTCGAGCCCTCGGATCGTGTGGCTCAGTGCCGATGGTGACACGCCGATCTGGGCTGCGGCGCGAGTGAAGCTTCGCTCACGCGCAACAGCGCGGAGCGCAAGCAGGTCGTTAAAGGTTCGGCGCGGCATTGTTGAGCTGGGTTCATAAGTCCATGCCGATTGTCCGGTCTAATCGCAAGACGCCCGCAGCATTAAGTCGCCAACCAAGGAGAATGAAATCATGGCAACGCAAAGCCCAATGCGCGCTCCGTGGGGCGACATCGCGCCGCGGCTCACCGAGATCACAGACCGCGTTCTGTTCGATGACATATGGCAGCAGCCCGGGCTCAGTCCTCGTGACCGCAGCCTCGTTACCGTCTCGGCGCTCATCGCCGGCTATCGCCAGAACGAACTTCCGTTTCACCTCAAGAAGGCGCTCGAGAACGGCGTCACCCGCGAGGAGATCATCGAGGTGATCACGCACCTCGCTTTTTATTCGGGCTGGCCCACGGCGAGTACCGCCCTGACAATCGCTCGGCAGGTGTTCGCCGACGCGGACGAAACACACTCCAGCTCAAAGGAGGAAGAGCATGCAGACGCGTGAGCTCGGCCGCAGCGGCCTTGAAGTTTCGGCCATCGGCCTCGGCTGCATGGGCATCAGCCAAAGCTACGGAACGCGGCTGCCGAAAGACGAGGGCGTCAAGCTGATCCGCGACGCGGTCGAGCGCGGCGTCACCTTCTTCGACACGGCGGAAGTTTATGGGCCGTTCGACAATGAGGAGGTCGTCGGCGAGGCGCTGCGCCCGTTCCGCGACCGCGTCGTGATCGCGACCAAATTCGGCTTCGACATCGACGCGCGCACCGGAGCCAACCGCGGCGTCAACAGCCGTCCCGAACATATCCGCCAAGCCGTCGAAGGTTCGCTGAAGCGGCTCGGCATCGAGACGATCGACCTGCTCTATCAGCACCGGGTCGATCCCGACGTGCCGATCGAGGATGTCGCCGGAACGGTCCGCGACCTCATCGGCGAAGGGAAGGTCAGGCATTTCGGAATGTCGGAGCCCGGCGTGCAGACGCTCCGCCGCGCCCATGCCGTGCAGCCGGTCACCGCCGTCCAGAACGAATATTCGCTGTGGTGGCGCGACGTCGAGACCAACGGCGTCCTCGAGGCTTGCGACGAGCTCGGCATCGGCTTCGTGCCTTATTCGCCACTTGGCCGCGGATTCCTGACCGGCGCGATTACGCAGGCGAGCCAGCTGGACGAGGGCGACTTCCGCAGGTCGAGCCCGCGTTTCTCTCCGGAAGCGATCCGCAAGAACCTGGCTTTCGTCGACCTGCTGAAGCGCGTCGCGTCCGAGAAAAACGCCACGCCCGCGCAGATCGCTCTCGCCTGGCTGCTCGCGCAGCGGGCGTACATCGTGCCCATCCCGGGCACGACCAAGCTGCACCGCCTCGAGGAGAATGTCGGAGCGGCCAGCGTGCAGCTGACCGGCGCGGACCTTCGCGAGATCAACGAGGGCGCGTCACGGATCGAGCCGGAAGGCGATCGTTACGCGCCCGCCCAAATGGCCATGGTTGGCCGAGAAGCCCCGGTGAAAGAGGAGGCGTAACAATGCGCGCAACCGTCATGCCGCGGGCTCGCGAGGTCCGCATCGACAACGTCCCTGACGCGGCAATCGTCGAACCCACCGACGCCGTGATCCGCGTCACCCGCGCCTGCATCTGCGGCAGCGATCTCTGGCCATACAACGATGGCCCGAATGTCGAGGGTCAGCGCATGGGCCACGAGGCCATCGGCGTGGTGGAAGAAGTCGGTCGCGACGTGCAGCACATCAAGCGCGGCCAGGTGGTGATCATGCCCTTCGTCGATTCCGACGGCACTTGTCTCTTCTGCGAAGAAGGGCTTCCGGCCGCCTGCGTCCATCGCGGCTTCTTCGGCAATGGCGAGCTCGATGGCGCCCAGGCCGAGGCGCTGCGGATTCCGCTGGCCGACGGCACGCTCTACCCGATCGAGGTCTCCGAAGACGACACGCTAATGCCCTCGCTCCTCACCCTTTCGGACGTGATGGGCACGGGCCATCATGCGGCAGTCGTTGCCCGCGTCCGCCCCGGCGCGACGGTCGCCGTCGTCGGCGACGGCGCGGTCGGGATCTGCGGAGTGCTTGCGGCCAAACGGCTCGGCGCCGAGCAAATCATCATCCTGGGCCGTCACCCGGACCGGATCGCTCTCGCAAGGGAATTCGGCGCGACCGACGTCGTCAGCGAGCGCGGCGAGGAGGGCGTCGCGCGCGTTCGCGAACTGACGCGCGGTTTCGGAGTGCAGTCGGTGCTTGAATGCGTGGGCACAGAGCAGGCGATGGACACGGCGATGGGGATCGTGCGCCGCGGCGGTGCAGTCGGGCGCGTGGGCGTTCCTCATTATGAGGCGATCAAGGGTGCGCAGCAGATGTTCTACGACAATGTGATCGTCGGGGGCGGCCCGGCGCCGACGCGCGCCTATATCCCCGACCTGCTGCCCGACGTGCTCGACGGCCGCATCGACCCCGGCCGAGTCTTCGACCGCACCGTCGGCCTCGACGGAGTACCAGATGGCTATCGCGCGATGAACGACCGCGAAGCGCTAAAGGTGCTCATTCGTCCATGAAGCGCCTGGACTGCGCGCAAAAAGAAGGGCGGCCGGCTTGGAGCCGGCCGCCCGCCTGCACTTGGAGACCGCAGGCTGACGCGGTTATTAGCCGAGGTGCCTCGACACGTTGTTGAACGTGTTGTTCAGGCTGTTGCCGATGCTCGACATCGCACCGATGGCGGCGACGGCAATGAGAGCGGCGATTAGGCCATATTCGATGGCGGTCGCGCCCTTCTCGCTTTTGATCAGCTTCAGAAACTTGCTCATGGTCTTTGCTCCTGGTTCCGCGGGACAACAGTCCCGGACCGCTGTCCGAAGCGGCACGACCTGTTCTACGAAGCGCTGATTGAGAAATGGTTGCGGAACGGGGTTACGGCGCCGTTAGCGACCGAATGGCGCTCGACGCCGGTCTCCATTGCAGGCGAGGAATCAAGCGACTCGGCTTCCGCCCGTGCGACCTTACTATCGTTCGTTAGTTAACTAATGGTAACAGCTGCGCGAGAAGTTCGCTGGCGGCTGCTTTTTCAGTTGCCCTCGCCGCGATCCTGATGGGAAACACGTTGCGGGAGGGCGGCGTGACTGCGTTCGACAGGATCTTCGGGCAGCCTTCGGCGCGCGTCGTGGCGCTCGCAAGGCTCGGCCTCGCCGGCGTCTTTTTCCTCGCGACTTTGGTCGAACCAAAACCCGACGTTTCGCCGATCGTCATCCCCGTCCTGACGGCATTCCTCTGTTTTGCGATGGTCGTCGCTTATCTCACGTGGAGCGACTGGTGGGTCGACGCGCGCATCGCCCGTTTGACGCACATCATCGACGTCGGATTCTTCGTTGCCATCGTCGGCTCACCCGAAGGCTATTCGAGTCCCTACTTCCTCTTCTTCGTCTTCCTGCTTCTGTCCGCGGCGATCCGATGGACATGGCGCGAAACCGCCATGACCGCGGGCCTCGTCGTTGCCCTCTACGTCGTTGCGGGCCTGATCCTGGGCATCAGCTCAAACACGCCGTTCGATAGCCGCCGTTTCATCATCCGCAGCGGCTACCTCCTGATCCTATCGATCGTGCTGATCTGGTTCGGCGTGCGCCGCCGCTTCTCGGCAGGCTCGATCCCGGAACCCGCGCCGAGGGAAACGATCTCCGACGAGCCGCCGCTCGCCATCGCCCTTCGGCAGATCGAAGCTGTAACGCGCGCCCGACACGGAATCGCATATTGGACCGCAGTCGATGGTGAACGGGAAGCAGTCGCCGGCGAAGGGTCGCGCATCAAGCCGATCGCGACTACGCCCATGCCCGACGGCTCGCGCCTGGAGCATGCCTTTCTGTACGACGCGGCGCGAGACCGGGCGCTTGCCAATCGAGCGTCGGGCAACCTGCACTTCACGTCCGCCAGCGCGCTCATGGGCGAAGCTCTCGTGGCCCAGCTCACGCCCAACAAGGGGATCGGGATTCCGATCGAAAGCCGACTGGGGCATGGCTTGTTCCTGTTGTGGGGGATTAGCGACCTTCACTCGGATCATCTCGCGCTCGGCGAGCGGCTCCGTTCCGATCTAGCGCATGTGATGGAGCGATATGCCTTGTTCTCGGCCCTCCGCGACGGAGCCATCGCGCGGGAGCGGCTCGGCATTGCGCGCGACCTCCACGACGGCGTCGTGCAGTTCCTCGCCGGCTCGGCATACAAGATCGAAGCGATCAGCCGGTCGAGCGGGAGGGGCGCCAGCGTCGCCGACGACCTCCAGGAATTGAAGCAGCTGATGCTGCTCGAACAGGAGGACCTCCGCTCGTCGATCGGAACGCTCCGCAAGGACAAGGTCAGCCTCAAAGACACCGCGTCCGAAGCGGCGGCCCTGTGCGAGCGCCTCGAGCGTCAGTGGCGCGTGCGCTGCCGCTTCGTCGGCAAAGTCCCGGGAACGCGTGTCCCGGCACGCCTGCACATGGACCTCTTGCACATGATCAAGGAGAGCGTCGCCAACGCCGTGCGGCACGCCTCGGCAACGGATGTGCAGGTGAATCTGAATACGCAGGGTCGCAAGCTAAAGCTGGCGGTCACGAATGACGCTCCCGCCCCGAGCGCCGGGACCGTGGCGGCGCCCTGGTCGATCCGTGAGCGCATGGCCGAAATCGGAGGCGCGGTGTCGGTCGCCGAAAAGAACGGCGCGACTACCGTGCTCGTCACTATTCCCATTCCTGAGGACACGCCGTGAGCAGAATCTTTGTCGCCGACGACCACCCGATGATCCAGGCCGCGCTCAACTCGCTGCTGCGCGGCGGCGGACATGAAATGGTGGGCTGCGCCACGAGCGGCGCCGAGGCGCTTGAGCAGATTGCGCAGTCCGACGCAGACGTGCTGGTACTGGATGTGCAGATGCCCGCCGGATCCGGCCTTCACGTACTGAGCGAGCTTCGCGGCCGAGGAGACGAGCGCGCCGTTGTTCTGCTTACCGCCGCAATCGGCGACGAGACGATCCGCTCGGCCCTGGCGCTCGGTGTCAGCGGAATCGTGCTCAAGACCTCCGATCCCTCGCTGTTGATCGACGCCATCGATACGGTGAGCAAAGGCGGCACCTGGATCGACGAGCACCTTCAGGACCGCGTTGCCGCCCTGAACGACCGGGGCGCTCCGCGACGATCGCTAACGGACCGCGAGCGCGAGCTGATCCGCCTGGTTCGTCAGGGCCTAAAGAATCGCGATATCGCCGATCGGCTGAGCACGACCGAGGGCACCGTCAAAGCCTATCTCCACGCGATCTTCGACAAGGTCGGAGTCGAGAACCGCACCGAGCTAGCCATGAAAGCGCCCGAGCTCATCGGTCCAGATTAAGCGGTACGCGGCGGCAGACGACGCGGAGCGCCGCCTGTCGATCACCGAAGCCGCCGAGCTTAGTAGCCCTGGTGCCGTGGGAATTGAGCGTGGATGATCGCGCCGGTCGGCAGCTGGCACTGTCCGACCCCGCCGCCCGCCATTCCCGAGCTCGGGCTCATCAGCGTGAAGTGGCAGCGCATGAAGCCGCCGGGCCCCTGGAGGTTGGCGAGCACCTGGCCGCTGTACTGGGTGACCGTATCGGGTCCCCATGGACCCCAGCCGCCCCAGCCCCAGCCCCAGCGTCGTCCGGCCCAGCCGCCGCCCCAGCCCCAGCCGGGACCCCAGCCGTACCAGAGCGGATCATAGTCGATGCGAGCTTCCTGAGTGACCTGGAACATCGGTCCCTGGAAGATCTCACCGTTGCTCAATTGCGCGACCATCGTTCCACGCGTTCCACCGGTTTCGGTCCAGGTGAAGGTCGCGCCGAGCCCGTTCATGCCTTGGCCCGTGCCAATCCCGGTCGTGGTGCACCCGGCGACGGCGATGACGGCGAGAGACGCCGCCGCGGCCCTGAGCGATAGGAGATTCATGACACTGCTCCTTTCAAGAGCAAAACGGAGAAGATCGAAGGCGGCTCCATTACGACTTGGCAATGATACAGACGCTGAACGAAGCAAGCCGTTCCCGCGGCTTGCTTTTTGAGAGGCACTTCGTCATATGCGCGCCGCTGGCGCACGGCCCTGCCGATGCGCCTGTAATTTTTGCACGACAGCCGGAGGGGCTTGCCATTGGGGCGAGTCAGCGATCGGCCAAAAGAGAGAACACGAAACATGCCGCTCTACGAGCATGTTTTCCTCGCGCGTCAGGATCTGGCCCAGGCCCAGGTCGATGCGCTCGCGGAAAACGCCACCAAGATCATCGAGGACAATGGCGGGAAGATCGCCAAGACCGAAACCTGGGGTCTGCGCAGCCTCGCCTATCGAATCGCCAAGAACCGCAAGGCGCATTACGTCGCTCTCGACATCGACGCGCCAGCCGCGGCGATCGCCGAGCTCGAACGCCAGTCGAACATCAACGAGGACATCATCCGCTTCCTCACCATCCGCGTCGACGAGCTGGAAAAGGGCCCGTCCGCGATGATGCGCCGGGGCGAGAAGGAGCGCGAGCGCCGTTCCGACCGCGGCGACCGCGAGGACCGTCCGAGCTTCCGCGCCCGTGAAGAGGAGGTCGAGTAATGGCCCGCGCATTCTTCCGCCGCCGCAAGTCCTGCCCCTTCTCCGGCAAGGACGCGCCCAAGATCGACTACAAGGACGTGCGCCTGCTGCAGGGCTTCGTCTCCGAGCGCGGCAAGATCGTCCCGTCGCGCATCACCGCCGTTTCCTCGAAGAAGCAGCGTGAGCTGGCGCGCGCGATCAAGCGCGCCCGGCACATCGGCCTGCTTCCCTACGTCGTGAAGTAAGGAGAACGACCCATGGAAGTGATCCTGCTCGAACGCGTCGAGAAGCTCGGCGCCATCGGCGACGTGGTGAAGGTGAAGGACGGGTTCGCCCGCAACTACCTGCTGCCCCGCAAGAAGGCGCTCCGCGCCAACGAGGCCAATCGTAAGGTCTTCGAAGCCAACCGCGCCCGCATCGAGGAAGAGAATGCTGCGAAGCGCGGGGATGCCGAAAAGGCCTCGAAGGGCGTGGAAGGCAAGACGGTCCAGCTGATCCGCCAGGCGTCCAACACCGGCCAGCTTTATGGCTCCGTGAGCGCCCGCGATATTGCCGAGGCGCTGGACGCCGCGGGCGCCAAGGTGACCAAGAGCCAGGTCGTGCTCGACCGTCCGATCAAGGCGATCGGCATGCACGAGGTGAAGATCGCGCTCCATCCCGAAGTGGCGGTGACGGTGAAGGTCAACGTCGCGCGTTCCCCCGAGGAAGCGGACCTGCAGGCGCAGGGCGTCGATGTCATGGCGCAGATGTTCGAGCGCGATACGGCTGCGTTCACCGAGGAGTTCGTGCCTGGCCAGGAGCCCGGCATTCCCGCGGCTCCGGAGAATCCGGGCACGCCGCAGGAAGCGGAAGTCGGGACCGACCACGAGTAAGCTTCGAACGTCGAATTGTTGGGAGGCCGCCGGTGGGAACGCTGGCGGCCTTTTTCTTGCGCCGAGCGGTTCGTCGCAATGATTGCGCCGCACCCGGAACGGTCCTGCCCGGGCCGCGGTTTACCGTCGGGAGCAAGCCGGGGCTTTGGTGAGGAGTAACGCAATGGGCGACGAACGCGACGATGATCAATCCGGCCACGAGCGGAACAGCCGCGGACCCACGAGCCAGAGCTCGACCAGTCCCCAATCCGAATTCGACCAGCAGGACCGGCAGTCGAGCCAAAGCGGCGACGGCATGAGCGGTCAGCCGATCGGCGGCAATGACAGCAACACCGGATCAGGTACGACGCTGACCCAGGGCGCCGACTTCGGCGGCCAAAGCTCGAGCGGCCAGACGGAAACCAGCGGCTCCAACGGCGATACGCTCACGGCCGATCCGGACCGCGATTTCGGACAGGGCACCACGAGCAACGCTGGCGGTTCGACCGTGGGCACGTCGCAGACCTCGGGCGGCAGCTCCGGCGTGTCCGGCGGCGAAGGATTCATCGGCTCGGAGGGCAGCGGCTCGGACGATTACGTTGAAGGGCAACAAGGCTCGCAGGGCAGTTCAGCCTCGGCGGATGCGACCGGATCCGACTTTGCAAAGCAGGGCCGCGGCGCGCTCGATCAGGACGAAGAGGAAGACGAGTCCGACACGGTGTCGAACGACTCCGGCTTCAGCGATAGCGACTCGGGAAGCTCCGGCGGCGAAGGCTTCTAGCGAGACAAGGGGACAGCCCCTCGCGGGGGACTGTCCCCATCATCTCACGCGGGTTCCTTCTTTAGGAATGCAGTCTCGCGCTCGATCCACGGAGCGAAGCTCGGCCGCCGGAGAATCGAATCTACATAAGCGTACACCCGTCCGTGGCGTGAGCGGTCCCGCTCGCATCCGAGGTGGGCGAAATTGGCGAACTGCGTCGCGATCGCGATATCCGCCAGGCTGATGCGACCGCCGACGAGAAACTCGCCCGGTTCCGGCACGACCTGCTCTAGATAATCGAGGAGCGGCGGAAGCTCCTGACGCTCCGAATTGAGCGCCGCCTCTTCGTCACCGCCCCGGCCAAAGAATCGCGGCAGGACCACGCGGTTGAAGAACATCTTCCCCGTGCACGAGCCCAGCGAAAGATCGGCGAACTCCTCGAACCAGATCGTGCGCCCACGCATCTTCGGATCGGCCGGGATTAGCTCCGGCTCCGGAAATTTCGCCTCGAGATACTGGATGATGGCGCTCGAATCCGCCAGCGTGAAGTCGCCGTCTCGAAGCGCCGGCATCTTTCTCAGCGGACTGGCTTCGAGGAACTCCTCACTATGCTCGCCCGGTGCGCTTCCCGTCGGCTTGAGCTCCAGCTCGATCCCCTTCTCCCCGGCATAGGCGAGGACCTTTCGAACGAACGGCGACAGCGAGGAACCGTACAGGATCATGGCGAACTCCCTCCAGCGAGCGGCAGGCGGCGGACACGCGCGCCGCGTCGGCCGTTTTGGTAGCCGAAGCCATTAGGAGACGAGACCATGCGCAGCAACAGCGGCAAGGATGAGGCCCGCGACAATCTGCACGACCCGACGCTTCGCGATCGCGAGCTCGGGCGTGGCGGCACGGCCACTGCCGAAAAGAAGCCCAAAGCTCCCGCCGATCATCGCGGCGGCCGCAAGGACTGACGCTCAGCCGATCCGGTAATAATCCGCGACCCGGTCGAGCGCGAAAGTGAGCACGAGCTTGCCTGCGCGGGCGGGCCAGCCGAGCGCGCTTTCCGCCTCGCGCATCCCCTCACCCGCGCAGACGATCCGCCAGAGTATATCTCCGAGGCCGGGGCCCGCCCGTGTCAGCGCCTCGTGAAATCTCCGCTTTGCATCGATTTGCGCACCGGTGAGATCGGCGGCGTCCGGCGAGCCGCCGCGGCCGCGCGTCACTGGGGCGGCATCCCAGGCCATGGTCACGCGCGGTGCCAGCTGTGCGCGTTCCCAGTCGCTCCGAAGGCGTTCACCGGCGTCGAACTGGCGCTGACTGACGAGCCCTCGAGCGAAAAGCCATCCGAGCGGCGACTCCACCGCGTTGACTGTCACGGACCGTGATGGCTTGGGGCGCTCTCGCTCCGATGCGGTCCCGTCCATCGCATGTTCTCTGAATATACGCGGCTGCAGCTTGTTCATCATTCCTCCGGTGAATCGATTCGCAAGACTTGCCACAGCGGCAAAACTGTAGGACAGGAGTAAACCTCATTGGTTACACAGGGGCGAAGATGATCACGCGCATCAGGGAAGTTCGCCGCGCACGCGGAATGACGCTGGATGACGTTGCACGGAGGTGCGATCCGCCCACCACTGCGCAGACGATCGGCCGGCTTGAAACCGGTACGCGCACAGTATCCATCGGCTGGCTCAATCGCATCGCCAATGCACTCGGGGTCGATGCGCAAGACCTGGTGCAGGCCGGTGACGCCGCCCGGATCGAGGTTGCGGCCGTGCTTGGACCCGGCGGCGCCATTGCTCCGAGGCGCGCTGCAATCTTCGTTCCGCCCCGCGTCGGCGACGCGCAAATCGGGATCACCGTGTCCGCAAGCATCGGCGACTACCGTTCCGGCGACGAGATCTGGTGCGACAGGTTGGAGCCGTCCAGCTATGCGCACGCGCTCAACCGCGACGTGCTCGTCCCTCGCCCCGCCGGGCGCTTCCTGTTCGGCCGTCTGATCAATCGCGACGAAGAAAAGCTCCAGATCCTCCCGCTCGAGGCGGGCGGACGCCAGCAGGTGGTCGCCAACCCTCCATGGCTCGGGGTGGCGTCGAAGTTGGTCCGCAGTCTCTGATCCGGTCGCGCCTCAGGCGGCGCTTGCCCTCGCCCGCCGCTCATGGCACCGGCGAAGCTGTGGGCGGTTAGCTCAGCTGGTAGAGCATCTCGTTTACACCGAGAGGGTCGGCGGTTCGAGCCCGTCACCGCCCACCATGTACGGCCTTGGCCATGCCCCCCAAAGTCGTGGCGTGATGATGTCGGCGACTCCGCGGAGCTTCAAATCAGTTCGCCAACGATCTTCAGAATGGCGCCGACCTCGGTCGTTCCAACCTGAATGGTTCGATCGGGATTGAACTGCCGTAGCTCGAAGCGGCTCGCCGTTCTCCTCACCAGCTGCATTACGAGACATCGTTCGACACCCTCGCGCTCACTCGCCGCAGCAGGCTCAAGCCGCACGAGCACATCGTCGCCGACCGCCACAGGTGAGCGGGGGGACACGGCGACACGTGATCCCGTGCGGAACCGCGGCCACATTGAGGCCCCGACAATCGTGAACGCGTAAGCATCCGTGTCCTTGGCGAGGCTCGCCGGACGCGGGAGGCGATCGAGCAGCTCGCGCGGGCGCAGCTCGGTGATCTCCACTTCGGCCCCGGCCTCGCCCCACTCCCCTCCGAGCGCCGAGGCGACCAGCGGCAGGGGGGTAAGAGGCGCGGGATTCCATCCCCGTCCGGCATCGCCCACTGCTGCAATCGACGATGGCTGCAGCCGCGGTTCAGGGCCGAGCCGTAACGCTTCGAACTCGAGCAACGACGAGCCCGCGGCCGCCAGCAATTTCTCCAGTGTCCGCCGCGAGGGGTTCCCGTGTCGCCGCATGTCTGTCCACACCGTCCGGCTGACCCCGGCTTTCACGGCCCAGGCGTTTGGCGATAAATCTTCCGGCTTAAACCGGATCAGATCGCGATAGATCTGGGATTCCCCGTCGGTCACGCGCGGGAATATCGCGTCCGATCTGGGCTACGACAATGTCAGATGCATTGAACGCGAGCTCTTGACATGCTGTCAGATTCGTCTGACATCCCCCGCATGCCAGCCGAAACTCTGGTCTGCGGCTCAGATGACCGTGATTTGCGCCACTTCGGCGAAATAGCTGCGCAGTGCCTGGCTCGTCCCGGGCGCGAGCTCGACGAACACGCGCCGTCCATCCAACGGATCGGCGCGCCGGATGAACAGCCCCTTCTGGACCATCGTCTTGAGCCAGCGAAGCGCGGTCGTGGCCGGAACGGCAGCCGCAATGCAGAGGCTCGATACGGGCACCCTGAGATGCGAGATCTCCGCCTGCAAAAGGTCGAGCAGCATGTCCCACGCCGGATCGGCGAACAGCTCCTCATGGAAGTAGCGCGCGCGCAGTCGCCTCGCGCGAATGATCGCGCGAATCAGGTCGGCGGAAACCGCGGGCGCCTCAGGATTGGTGACCTTCGGAACGACTGGGGC